>Ga0315277_10009203_pt1 | contig 12642 bp, 12 predicted proteins | sample YL17G05_15_MG_FD_203695 | JGI IMG/M metagenome (GOLD analysis project Ga0315277, IMG submission 203695) | Sediment microbial communities from Yellowstone Lake, YNP, Wyoming, USA - YL17G05_15 | ecosystem: Environmental > Aquatic > Freshwater > Lake > Sediment | place: USA: Wyoming | collected... | reverse complement strand
CGTTACTTTTCGTGGCGGTACTCCGGCAACTCGTCCTGGGTTTCAACAGCTAATCCTAGCTAATGCGGTTGAGGGAGCTAATTTAGGTTTAGATTTTTTTGTAAACGGATTGTTTCAGGGGGCTTTTTATTATCAGGATCGAAGAGCAGGCTATAATCCCAGTCTATTCTGCGTGATGAGCGGGCACGTAATTAAAATTGATTTGGGCACTTACGAAGTTCAGAGACTTTTTCCCGTCGTTGAAGCGCCGGATATTATTTCCGGATCTCAGTACATAATCAAGAGTATTGGGTCTACTACTTGGACTACTTACGGAGCTTCTACTAATAATATTGGGGTTACGTTTATTTCTAATACTACTGGTGGCGCTGGGACGGGAACAGCCTATTCCACAGGCCCAATGAACATTTATGACGACTGTTATTTTGTCCAAGCTGAAAACTTTTTAATTATCCAAGACGGTACTAGTACGCCTAGAATTTGGGACGGTGATAATCTTTGGTTGAGCGGCAAAGGCCCCGCCAATTCTACTGGGAAGATTGCTCAAATCCCAGTAGGAACCACAATGGCGTATGGCCAAGGTCGGTTGTTTGTCACCAATACTGCCAGAACTTCTGGGACTGCTGGGGATTTGGCTTACGGCGGTAGTACTAATCAGAAAACTATCACTTCCGGCGCTCACACTGGATCCCGATATCGTTTTATTACTTCGACTGTTCATGGTTTCAGTGCAGGAAACGTTGTGACTGTATCGGGGCATTCTTCCGAATTTGGCCTCAACGGGACTTGGAGTATAGCTAATATCCACAGTACAACTGAGTTTGATATTGATTTCACTACCACCACGGCCAAGGGGAATGGTGGTTTTGTAACTAGGGCGAATATAGGTGTTGCTTCCGATCTTCTCCGGTTTACCGAGACCACTTACTTGGACGAGGGCGGTTCGCTCCAAGTCCCCAGTTTTTTAGGTAGGGTTACGGGTTTGATATTTATGCCGGTTCAGGACATCGGTTCTGGTCAGGGTGATCTCTTAGTATTTTGCGAAACCGGCGTTGTTTCTCTTGCCGTTTCCGTTCCTCGCTCTCAATGGAAAAACACCGCTGGGTTCCAGCGTATTGCGTTGGCCTCGATCGGGTCGACCGGGCAGGAGTCTTTGATCTCTGCGAATGGTGATATTTTCTTTCGCTCTTTCGACGGGTTGAGAACATACCGAAACGCTCGGGCAGAATTCAATACTTTCGGTAGAGTACCGATCTCCGCCGAGATGAACTCGGTTCTCGACTTTGACACCAAAAGCATGCTTAAAAATTGCAGCTCTATTGTTTTCGACAATCGATTCTTATTTACCGCCACTCCCGAAATAACTTTTACTGGGGTTTCAAATTCAGCTTTAACAAAACGGCCTATTACGTTTTCTACTATCGTTGCCCTAGATTTCACCACGTTAGCTTCGATTGGCGCCCAACGAGCCTCTTGTTACGACGGCATGTGGAGGGGATTGGATGTTACCAAATTAGTTACTGGAGTTGTGGATGGGAAACCCAGAGCCTTTGCTTTTTGTGTGGATTATAATGTCAACGCGACGAACACTATTTGGGAGATAACTCCCGACACCTATGTAGACCAACCCGTAAACTCAGCCCCAGTCCCGATTAAGTCTATCCTAGAAACTCGTAGTTTTCAGTTGGGATCTCCCTCTGAAGTTAAGAAACTAATACGAGCCGATCTATGGTTGGGTTCCTTACGGGGCAACACAGAGTTTTCAGTTTACTGGCGACCCGATGAGTACCCCTGCTTTAGGGATTGGCATACGTTTTCTCGATGCGCCACCGTTGAAAACTGTGTGGTTACGGGAGTCGCTACCGAATTTAATTTGGCTTCCAGCACCGTTACGATTGGTTTCACCACGTCCACCATTAAGTGGTACAGAATTTCTGTGCCTGCAGCGGGAGGTTCTGTGTATACCGAGCCCCTTCAATTTGTGAACTCTGACAACGCAATTGCAGATGCTTTGGCGATCTCCAATGCTTTGACTGCCGCGGGCATTGTCTTTTCGACAGTTACACGAAGTGGGACATACCCACTTATTGCCTATACGATAACTGGGGTTTTGGGAGACTTTACGATTATCCCCGTTAAAACACCAAACGGAAGTTGCGAGGATATGTTTGCCCCCAAAAATCTACAAGCCCAGTATCGTCCCCAGATTCGTATGCCGACTCCCCCAGACGATGCGGATCCTATTGTGGGAAGACCTTATTATTTTGGCAACGATTTCCAGTTCCGTATCGAATGGCGTGGCCACGCCCAACTGACTCGCTTCCTTGTCCTCGGCCAGAGACAACTTGAACAGTACCAAGGAACCGATTATGTGGAGGTTGTCTAATGCCCGAAGAATCTTGTGTAGAAATTAACTGTTGCCCTCCAGGATTTACTGTTCCTGGTTTGGGCGGAACTTTGGCCTTGGCGGGGGACGACACCACGGGAACCGACCCCAACATAGCTAATGGAGAGCTTGTTGTTGCGGAAGAGGCTAAGATAACCACGGCAACCTTGGTTAGCGGAAATCCCATAATTGTGGTCGCAAGTTCCGCCGATATCCAGCAAGGCTTTCTTGCGACAGCTACCGGGGTTTTCAAATCGATCACGACCACTTTAGGGTTAAACACCGTGACTGTTTTAAATACCCAAGGGTTAAAGATAGGACAGCTTGTCGATAACTCTGTGGTCTATTTCCCTTACGGAACATTGGTTACTAATATTGTTGGCCTCACGGTTACCCTTTCCAATGTTTCCTTTGGGACTGCCACCTTCACCGCTCTCTTTAGACCGCCAACCCCACCCCTGTTTGTGGGAGTCACACAGGTCATTCCTTCTGGGGCATCCGTGGCCGCCATTAGTGGTAATAACATCACCCTTAGCGCGGCCCCTACCGCCTCCATGTCTTTGGCTAACTTGTCCTTTTTCCCCGCAGAAATCGACCCGAACGTCTTTGACGAGGCCGAACTGTTTACTTGACTTAGGCTTGCTTTTACGAGAGATAGTTTTCAATGGCTGGCGTAAAAATATCAAACCTTTCCGAGTTACTCACCACGCCTCCCGACACAGCGATTTTGCCGATTGTTTCGGGTGGGATCACCCAGAAGGTCTCGATCGCCAATATCAAAACTCTGATCCCGCCGGGATCGGGAGCCAAGGGCGGTGCGGGCAATTTAGTTTTCTGGGAAAACCCTGTAAGCGTGTCCGTGAGTTATTCTATTAGCGCAGGGGCTAATGCTGGTTCTTTCGGCCCGCTCGTTATCGATAACGGCGTTACTGTGACCGTCCCGACCGGCTCAACCTGGAGTATAGTCTAATGGCTCTTAACCTTAGCGGGACGACTGGGATTGTGACGGGCAATATCGCTGCCCTCCAAGTTACAACGGCTACGATTGCGGATCTCAATGTGACGACAGCCAAGCTTGCAGATGGTAGCGTCACTACTGCTAAACTAGCTCAATCGCCACTAACACTTGCTACGGCTCAATCTGCTACCGGTAGCAATACTTTTTTTGATTTTACTGGAATACCGGCTGGGACAAAACGCATTACAATTACGTTTAATCGTCTTAGCTTAAGTGGGACAGACGAGCATCTAATTCGAATTGGAACTGCGTCTGGATTTGAAATTACTAATTATGAATCTGGTTCTGAGCCCGGTGGCTCTTTCAGGACTGACGGATTTGTTATTAGGACACAAGATGCAAGTTACGCAGTTAGCGGTATCATGGTTCTTGCAACTCTTGGCGGCAATTTATGGGTTTCGTCTCACTCAGTTCTTGCTAAATACGGTACTGGTAATAGGTTTGGAGGGGGTGTACTACAACTTCCAGGAGCACTTACGCAGGTTAGAATTACTAATACTGGCTCAAACACCTTTGACGCAGGTTCAGTCAACATCATGTACGAAGGATAACAATGAGCATAGCAATTTCAGGATCCACAATCACCTTCGCAGATCTGACCACTCAGACCACGGCTGCCGGGTCTGGTGCTGGTTTTAAGAATCGCATCATCAATGGTGATATGCGCATTGACCAAAGGAATGCTGGGGCGAGCATTACACAAACAACTGCAAATGACTTTGTTGTTGATAGGTGGAACGTGACTGGATCTGTTGCATCTAAATTCACGGCACAAAGAAATGCTGGTTCAGTAACTCCTCCATCTGGATACACAAACTATCTCGGGATAACCTCCCTCTCAAGCTTTAGCGTAAGCGCAGGCGACTATTTCAGAATAATGCAACCAATAGAAGGATTTAATGTATCTGATTTTAGCTTCGGAACAGCTTCTGCATTACCAATAACACTATCTTTTTGGGTTAGGGCATCAATTACTGGAACATATGGTGGTGCTATATCAAATGCATCCCAAGCACGAGGATACGCATTTACATATTCAGTAAGCAGTTCTAACACATGGGAGCAAAAGACGATTACAATTCCTGGTGATACATCTGGAACATGGTTAACTGACAATGGTGTTGGGATATATTTAATAATTGGACTTGGTGCCGGGTCAACTTTCTCCGCAGCAAGTGGATCTTGGATAACTCAAAATTATATAAATACGGCCACAGGAGCAACTTCAGTAGTCGGAGCCAACGGAGCCACTTTCTACATCACAGGAGTCCAACTAGAAGCAGGCTCAACCGCAACCGACTTTGAGCGCGGGCCGATTGGGACGGAGTTGGCTTTGTGTCAGAGGTATTTCTGGAAAACTCTTCAACCAGTACAGTTAGATGGATACAATGTTGGCGGGCCTATTGCCTATCAATATATATGCAATCCAACAACCATGAGAGCAACTCCTACTGTTTCAAGTAATTTTTCTGGTCAATTAAGTGCAACTGGTGGTGTTACGAATATTAGTGTTCACGGCTTTCAAGCTGTAACAACTCCTACCGCTGGTGGTGTTTTTAGGGCAACATACAACACAGGAAACACTATAAGCATTGAATTATAATATATGTATAAAAAATCAAATTATAATAATAACGTGTATTGGGTTGAGCAGAGCTCTTACATCCCATTCGACCCAGCCAACACCGACTATCAAGCCTACCTAAAATGGCTTTCCGAAGGCAACACTCCGCTTCCTGCTGATACTACTGCCGAGGAGAACAAATGAGCCTAGGACTAAGAGCAGACCCAACGAACACATCAGCCGTCATCAGCGTGGCGGGCACGGATCAGGTGGTCATCACCAACGCCGGCAATGTGGTGGCCACGACCTTTACGGGTGCTTTGGCTGGGAACGCCTCTACGGCCACCGCGCTTTCCACGGCCACGGGAGCGGCTCCTGTTTACGGTGCGAGGGCTTGGGTTAATTTTGATGGGACTAAGGATACTTCTGGAGCAGTTAGCACCGCAAATACGACTCGGTTGATTCGGGCGCAGGGTAATGTGTCTAGCGTATTGAGGAATGGGCTTGGTGATTATACGGTGAACTTCGCTACGGCGTTGGCGGATGGGAATTATTCAGCGGTTGTATCGTGCACAATGGATACATCTGGCTCACGCGCAGATGCTATTGGGCTTCAAACCAACGCAACCGCCCCAACTGCGTCAGCAGTTCGACTTTTATCTCAAAAAAGCGATGGCACCGACGCCGATCAAGCGTTTGTTTGCGTCGCCATCTTCCGCTAATCCACCATGAACAAAAAAATCATCTATCCAACAGGCCAAGCCGTTCTAAGCGCAAGGTAATCGTATGGCCCTAATCCCAGGAACCCTTCCCAACGACACCTGCTACGGCACACCGCAGGATCTCCTCGAACTGTTCGCACAGTACTTGGACGTCCCCGCCTTTGCCCTGAACAGCAAGGTCGTGTTCGGGACTTCCAGCGCGGGTCTGACGGCGGATGTTGTTTGGTTCGATACGACTGCTCCAACTAATCCAATCCTAAAGATCACCGTGAGCGGTGGCTTCACGGATTACATCAAGAACTATATCACCAGCGCAGCAACCGTGACCATAGTGGGCGCGGACACCGTTCTCATATTGGATGCCAGTGATTCTGGCAACACCAAGAAGGGGTTGGTTTCTGATATCGCAGCATTGGCCGTTCCCGCTGCTGGGTCTATTACGTTCCCCATGCTTTCGACGAGTGCTACTGAAGCCAATAACGCGGCAAAGAGAGTTGCAAAGGCTTGGGTTAATTTTGATGGAACAACTAATGTCGGTGGTAATTGCACTATCCGAGATGACTTTAATGTAAGCACAGTTGCAGATAATGGAACTGGTGATTATACTGTGAATTTTACTACTGCTATGAATAATGCGAATTATTGTGTTGCATCAACAGGAAAGTTTATTGAAAATGCTGGAGCATCTTCAGTTTTGGGTGTAAGTATAGCCAATTTTGCAAGTAATCCAGCCGCAGGTTCCGTAAGAGTTGTATCAGGATATGCAAATAACGGCACGCAATTCGACTTTGTAACTGTTTGTGTTTCCATACTAAGCTAGGAAAAGCAAATGAACAAAAAAAGAATTATATATCCCAATGATGATGGCGGAGTAGTTATTCTAACTCCGTCTCCCAACTGGAATGGAACACTAGAAGAATTAGCCGTCAAAGACGTGCCAGAAGGCAAACCATACAAGATTGTTGAAGGGTCAGAAATCCCCCCTGACCGCACATTTCGTAACGCATGGGAGTACCAAGAATGATTATTGTAAACCTAGATAAAGCTAAGGCGATTTGGAAAGACAAGTGGCGTGAAGCTCGCAAGCCATTGCTTGCCTCTCTCGACATTGAGTTTATGAAAGCAGTTGAGACTGCTGACACCGAGAAGCAAGCTGAGATTGCCTCTAAGAAACAGGAACTTCGTGACGTAACCAATACCCCCATCCCTGGAACTACCCCCGAGGAAATCAAAGCCGTCTGGCCTGAGATTCTCAACTAAGCCATGGCTATTACTCTAGCAGAAGCCAAGGCTACGCTTTCTGTATACGTCGACAATGGCGTGTACCAAGACGACTCTAGGGTCATCGCTCGGATCAACGAAGCCCAGAGGCGTCTCTACGCGGTGCGTACTTGGTTGGGGCTGATGGCCAAGTTCTCCCTTCCGGTTACTGCTGGTCAGTTCACACTACCAGATCCCACGGGCAACATAACCGCAGCGAGCGGGTTCGGTGGTTTCGGGTTGAACACAATCATCCGAGTTACCACGACCAGCATACCCAACGGATTTTTAACTAACAGCGAGCAGGCGTTCATTGCCAACAGCCAGAGCTTGATTACCATCAACAAGCCTTTGTCCTCCTCCGACTTTCGGACGTACCAAGTTACTGGCATCAACCCCACACCGTCTTCCGTGGAGGTGACGGGCAAGCTCAACTTTGTACCAGCAGCACTTAACACCGACCTTCTGATCATCCAAGACCTCGACGCTCTGCGTCTCATGCTCTTAGCCCTTTGGCGGGAACAGAACGGACAGCTAGAACTATCCCAGACTTTCGAGGCGAAAGCCGTTGAAAGGCTATCTGTCGTCCTAGACAAAACGCTGGAGGGTGCTCGAAGAGTAGCTTACCAATCGACAATCTCCGGCGCTCAACAGGGCACCTTGGGTTTCGTGCGGGCCAGGATGGCCTTGGATTTAAAAGACGGATTGCACACCGACGACGCACTTCTTCTCCATGCGATCAACCGAGCAGAAGAACACCTGATGACTCGGGGCAAGTGGTTCGGCACGATCAAACAGTTTAATATTTCTATCACGGCAACCGGAGAGATCTACCTGCCCACCGAAGTTGATTCCATACTGTTTTCGACTTTCGAGTCAGCGAGGGTGGACCTATTTGCTAGGGAGTACGACTTTCACGAGAACGGTCCAGGATATAGAACCACCGCGAATAGTGAGAACGGAGGAGTTGTTATCGTGGACAGGGGTGAAGACTTTGTTCTCAACGCTTCTACCGGTCTCTTAGAGCCACGAAGAAAATACTTTGTCGTTAAACCCTGCGAGGACCCAGCCACTCAGACCCTGACTATTCTGGCAAAGGTTCGCTTTATCCCCAAGCAAGTGGACACCGCGTACATGACTATCCAAAATTACCCCGCTATGGTGGAAATGGTTACCGCCTTGATGCAGACAGAGAAGCCCGACTTCTTTACCTTCCACGAAAACAAAGCCGTCGAGCTTTTAAGGGCTGAGCTACTGGAGAAAAGAGGGGGAGCGAGATTGACTATGCAGGTTCAGGGAGTGGGCTTCGCCATGGGCGATATTCCGCATATCTTATAATGCAAGCAATTATTGACGAACGGCTTAAAATGAAAGATATCAATGGACAAGTGACAACCTATGTCGAAAAGAAAATTCCCTTCTATCGGCATTGGAACCGCAAGGATTTAAAGGCCATGATCAAATTCTTTGCAGACTTGGGTCAGTTGATTGTACACCAGAACTCGAATGGGAAGGTTGACGGGGTTTTGGCTTTGCAATTTGTGGACAAACCCTCGGATATCAAAGAGTGGAAGAATGACCTTAAATCCCAAGGTGTTGCAATTATTGTACTGGCTTCTGATGACAAGGCTATTCGGGGCGAACTTGTCCAGAATGCAATGGCTATCTCAGGTGTCCGTTCTTGGATCTGTTTCGAGAGGGGCAAGTATGACGACCGTATGCGCACCTTGCCTTGGGCTTTAGCGGAGAGGATGGCCTAATATGGGGGGTGGAAGAGGAGGAGGAGGATCGCCACCGCAGTTAGTGGCACCGCGTGAAGTTCCGTTGTCGGAGACTTTTGCAAAGTTTCTAGGGCAAGAAGCACAGGTCCCAGCCCTTCAAGCTTTTGCTTCGAATGTTAACAAACAATTCAGGGAACAGCTAGAAACAGGTTTACCCGGCACTATGAGCGCGACAACCCAAGTGAGCTCCTTGGTGAACCAGTTATTGCAGGGGAATATACCTTCGGATGTTCAGACCTTGGTTAATAGAACGAGCGCCGAGCAGGCTCAAGCTGTTGGATTACCGGGCGGTAGCGAGATGGCTAGGAATCTAGTCGCTAGGGATTTCGGTTTCACCTCTATGGATTTGATGCAACAGGGTATCGGTTACACTCCAGGTTTATTGGAGATGTCTAACTTTTTGTCTCCACAACAAACACAGAACTATCTGTTTTCCACGGGTCAGTTGAGGGGAGAAGACATAAAGAAAGCTGCAGATGATGCCAATGTCGCCAATCAAAACGCAATCAACAAGTATAACTACGATCAGCAAAAAGCCAAAAGTAGCGGTGGTATGTTCGGTTCTATCGGTGGTTTGATCGGTGGGATTGGCGGCGCGGCTTTAGGTTCTGTTGTTCCTGGGGTCGGAACAGCAATTGGGGGAATGTTGGGTTCAGCTCTGGGCGGAAGCATTGGGAGTTTTGCTGGCGGTGGAAGTTTTGCTCCGACGGGTGGGGCCGGTGCTTTTGGTGGTATTCTGAGCAGTATGGGCGGTATGATGGGCGGCGGAGCGGGCGGAGGCGGAGGTGGTGGTCTTTCTCCGACAATGTTTAACCCTATAGGCCAAGCTTTCACAATGCCTTCAGCTGCTTTCGGAGCCCCACAATATTCCGGCAATATGGTTTATGATTTCTTGAAGCCGTCTTATCCAGGAGGCTACGGCGGGACGGGATCGTTCGGGGTGAGAGGATTTTAATATGGCAGAAGCATACCAACTACCAGGACCTTTCCAACTCCCGAGTATACCGCAGGCGTCGTTTAATGTCGCGGACGAAAGGGCCACAGCCGACGCGAGCTTTAATCAGTTCACCGACCAGATTCGTCAGTACACAAACATCAATAACGCCAATCGAGAAGTGTCCCTCAGAGAAAAAGAGTTTCTCCGTAGGGTCGTGGAGAACGATAGGAACTACGAACTAAAGGCCGAAGAACAGAATCAAAACATTCGAATCGGTAATCTAAACTACGAGATTAATAAATTTTCTTACGACAAACAAAGGGAGAATTACTTACAGCTCCAAGACGCTTGGGGGAAGAGGGAAGAGTGGCAGAACACCATCGATAGGTTAGCCCCGAACGGTGGGAATAGCCCAACTTATCTGACGGATAGGGCTAGAGCTTTTCGCCTTCTGGCCAAAAACCCTGCGGACTTCCAAGTTTTGCAAGCAGTTTTTGATCCCTATGATAAACAATACGCCGTGTTCGAAAAGACGAAAAGTATCGAGAACGAAGCGGAAATACAATCAGCTTTTGACAGGGGAGAGATGGACGAAGAATTCATTGGGGAGACCCCAGCCCCAGATTACTACAGGTCGATTTTGCAACTACAGTTCTCCGACCCAGTTGGGTATCAAGCCGGGTTAAGAAACTTAAAGAGAATTAGTGCTAAGAAACAGAGAGAGGAAGAATCCGCTATCAAGGCCGAACAAAACGTTAGGGATTTGGGAACGCTCAATGCGTTAGCCCAAGCGCAAGGATTGACTGGCCAACCATCGAGAATAGCCATGAAGGACGGCAAGGTTGAATTTGAGGTTGGTTCGACAAGAGTGCCGACGACCAGAAGTGCGGGGGCGAGTGGCACACCCAAGGTTGATACTTACAGCAAAGAGGAGATGGAGTATATCACTAAAGAGCTTGGGACAGCAGAAGCAGACATTGCAAACAAGGAGGCGGAGGTTCTAGCTGAAGCCAGTCCAGTAGCGAAAGCTGGTCTGCAAGCGGATTTGGCTGGGCTAAAAGCTAGAAAAGCCTCTCTCGAAGAGAGCAAATCCAACGTGCTTAAACTGCTTGATCTAAAAGCAAAAAGCCAAATACCAGCGGGACAGCCCGCACCTCAAGGCGCCCCGGCTAAGAAAGCAACTCCGCAGGGTATATTGCGACCGCCCACAATGCCTGCCCCCCTCCCAGCACAAGCCCCTAGTGCAGTAGCCCCGTTACCGGCTGTCGCTAACCCCTTCGGTGGGGATAGACAATTCTCAGTTCAAGGATTTTAAACCCCGTTTTCGGTTGATCTGGGACCTAAATTTTGATACTTAATTAGTTATGGCTGAACTTACCGAGGAGGATTTATTAGACGCCTTGGAAGAAGAGCAAGCCCCAGCAGAAGATTCTACGCTCCAGCCGGTTGGGCAAGAGCCCATAGCCGAAGAAGCCGAGGTTGCCGAGTTTGTACAATGGGATGAGTATCGAAACAACCCAGACTACCCCAAGCTGTCCCCAGCCCAGAAGCAGAACCTCTTTGACGATTGGCAGAATTACGCCTCTCAGTACTTGGCCAAGAGTGATGCGTTGTCCACCGAGGATGATGTAAAGTACACCGAGGACTATTTCACTAAGATCGCGGAAAACGAAAATCTCCGTAAGCCCATCTTCAACGCTCCTAATTATGTAGAGCAGTTGGCTCAGCAGGCACAGTCCGGTTTTGGGGCTATGGAAGCAGGCACAGCCGGATACGCTTCGGCTCTTGGGATGACAGATACTGCGACAGCTTCGGACGTAATCGCTCAGAAGTATCGGGAACAGCGGGACAACTATCTGAATCCGGACTTAAAAAAATTCACAGAAGAAAAAGTTGGTTTTTTTGAAACGGCAGGTAAAATTTTAACCAACCCTTTTGATATTGCATTTCCGTTATTCACCCAGAGCATGGCGTCAAGTGCTCCAGCTATTGCTTTAGGGGCGGGAGCCGGCGCTGTTGGGACATTAGCGGGTGGACCGATCGGCGGTATTGGAGCAGGTCTCGTTGTCGGGGGTGCTGCTTCTGGCGTGGTGGACGGAGTAATCACTTTTAACCAAATGGTGATCGAGGAAGTGGGAAAACGCGGGCTCGATCCAGCTAATGCCAAGGATGTACAGGTAGTTCTCGATGACCCGAAGTTTGTTTTGGATGCGGTGGATTACTCTGCCGCTCGTGGTGTTGTAATCGGGGCTACTGAACTCGCAACTTTTGGTGCCGGGAAATATGTTGGAACAGCAATCAGAGGAGTTAACGCAGCGGGTAAAGTCGCTAAAATATCGGGGCCCAAAAAACTTGGTATTGCCGCAGCGGTAACTGGTGTCGAAACCATAGGAGAAGGTGCTGGCGAAACAGGGGCACAGATTGCTGCACCTCTTGCAACTGGCAGACCCGTTGAGCTACAGCCTGGGGAAATCGCTGCTGAAATGTTTGTGCAAGCTCCAGGAAGCGCTGTGCAAGGTGCTCTCCAAACAGCAAGAGTTCTTCTCGATGCTAACGCCCCTTCGAGTGCTAGCGAGGTCACGAGGGAAGCGGTTCAAGCCGCGGCAGAGGGTAAATTTGAGAAAGTATTGGGAGTCCAACCGAGTGTGGCAACACCAACTGATACTCAAAAGTACTATGATGGTTTATCGATTGCGGATAAAGCCAGAGTATTGGGCATGGCTCCGAACGTCGTGCTTACTCAAGAGCAGGGAACATATTCTTCTTTGAGCGAAGAGGAGAAGACGAGAGTACAAGTAGACTTTGAGACAGAGACCAAGGCGCAGCAAGGACTGACAGTCGAAGAGGCCGAAGCTAAAGCTCGCGAGGCGTTCCAGCCAGCCCCCGTTGTTGAGGCACCAGCTCCTACCGAGACTCCTGTTGCTGAAGTTCCCGTTCCCGCTGTCGAAGCTCCTGCCCCCGTAGCTGAGACACC
>Ga0315277_10009202_pt1 | contig 12643 bp, 5 predicted proteins | sample YL17G05_15_MG_FD_203695 | JGI IMG/M metagenome (GOLD analysis project Ga0315277, IMG submission 203695) | Sediment microbial communities from Yellowstone Lake, YNP, Wyoming, USA - YL17G05_15 | ecosystem: Environmental > Aquatic > Freshwater > Lake > Sediment | place: USA: Wyoming | collected... | reverse complement strand
CATTCCGCGATACCAGTGCAACCTGGTGCTTCGGAAACGCCGCAGCGCAGCGGACCTGGTGCGCGGCATCCGAAACGGCGCTGGGCTGCTGCTGCGATTGAACTCGACCGGACTGCTGGAACTCAGACCCGAAGACACGCTGGCGGTTCAGCATCCGACCAAACCCGGCGGTAGCAACGCAACGGAGACGCTGTGGGAGGGATGGCCGGCGTACGAATTCGGCGATGGGTCCTCGGCGCATTCCGGAATCCTTCGCCGTGCCAGCGGGGAGTCGACGGTGAGGTTGTGGTCCAGGAGCGCCGCCGACTGTCCGAATCGTCTGAACCTGGAGTTCCAGGACGCCTTCAACGAGTACCAACAGGACAGCCTGTCGCTGGTGCACGTCGACGACGTCCAGGCGAACGGCCAGGAAGTCAGCACGACGCTGAACGCGCTGGGTCTGCCGAACTTCGATCAGGCGGCCCGGATTGCGGAACGGCACTTGAGGCGCAGCGTGGAAGGGAACACCTACGCCGAGTTCGAGACCAGCGTTCGCGCGCTGCACTTGCGGCCCGGCGACCTGATCACGCTGACCTACCTGAAAGAAGGATTCCAGCGACAGCCGTTCCGGATCGTTTCGATCTCGCCCGAACTGAACTTCCGCACAGCGCGAATCACGGGCCAGATTCACAGCGAGGACTGGTACGGCGAGAGCCAGGGAGGCTCGAGCCGGGTGGCGCGGCGTCAAGCGGGGTTCGAGGTGGGTGTGCCGAGGCCGCTGGTCGGCGCGGTGGTAGGGTTGGACGGCGAACCCGAATTCGAGATCGCCGAGAGCACCGCGGAGAATACCGACGGCAGCACGGCGGTGAAGTTGTCGGTGCAGTTTGTCACGCCCGCGAAGCCCGCGGCGTCGGGCGCGGCCATTCCGTTGCTCTCCCTGTCGCCGGTGATCGAGTCTTCGGGGGGAACCCTGGCGGGCGGACAAGTGCTCTACTACGCGGTCAGCGCGGCGGATGAGGCGGGGCAGGAAAGCCCGCTGTCTTTCATCGTAAGGGCGAGCCTTCCCGAGGGCGGCGCGACGTACCGGGTTTCCTTGAGGAACCTGAGCTTTTCATCGCAGACCACGAGCTTCCACGTGTACCGCGGAAAGAGCCCGAGCCAGTTGCTGCGGATCGCCTCCAACCAAGCGCCACAGCCTGAAGGCTGTGCTACCGAGTTCTGGGACACTGGCGCGAGCGCCCAGGCGATCGGACCTCCGGACGAAAGCTACGATCACGCGAACTTCTATTGGCGGCTGGAGCTCGTGCCGGAATGCCAGGCGACGAGTTTCTCGGGGAACTCGATCGGCAGTTCGGTTCTCCAGATGCAGGCGAACGAGCACCGGGGCGCGACGGTGAGAATCACGGAAGGGAAAGGCGCCGGACAGGAGCGATGCGTGGCCTCGAACGACGCTTCGAGCCTGACCCTGACCGCGGCATGGATGGTGGTTCCCGACGCAACCAGTTTCTTCGTGATATCGGAGTCGAGCTGGCGGTTCGGCGCGGCGGGACAGTCGAGCCCCGTGGAACTGGAGGTTCCGAACCGCGAAGGCGCCACGGTCCAGATCAGCGGGCGGGCGGCGAACGTGCACGATCGCGAATGCGCCTACGAGCTGTCGCCGTTTTCGCGCTGGCGGATCACCGGGGGCGCCGGCGCCAGTCTGGACCTGGAGGTTGCCGGGATGCCGGTCTTTTCGCTCTACGCGGCGGGACAGGGCAGCCTGGAACTGGTGGCTGTCGCTTTCGAGGATCTGGCGAACACACGGACCGTCACCTCGGGCACCCTGGCGCTCCACTACTGGGACGAACTGTCGAGCCCCTCGACGGCGCAGCTTGCTTCGGCGGTGAGCGCATCGGACACCCAGATCGACCTGACGACCGCGGGCCCAGGGGGCGCCCCGGCCGAGCCGGGCGGCCTGCTGCAGGTTGGGGCGGAAGTCATGGTGGTCGAGGCGGTGGAGAACGGCGGCCTGCGCTATCAAGTGTCGAGAGGATCGCACGGCAGCACGGCGGCGGAACACGCGAGCCAGGCGCCGGTCTACCACCTCAGCCGGAAGGTGTTCGTGGTTCCCTTCCCGCGGGATTTCTTCGGAAGCCCGGCCAGCGGCAGCTTCAGCTATCCCATCCGGTTGCCGGACGCGCGCGTTTCGGCCGGCGAGTTCTTCGTAACCAACAGCCGCGGAAACAGCGCGACCAAGCGCAAGTGCTGGACTTCGACGGTTGACGGCGGACTTCGGACGCTGTCGGGCGGGCAGATCGCGTTTCAGATCGAAGGCCCGCTGGCGGTGGAAACCGGCGCGACGCCGCCGCTGGTGGTTCAGGCGAGTCACGCCGTCCGGGACGTGTTCGCGGTGTTGAACGAGGCTCCGGCCGGCGTTGCGGTGGAGTTGCGGGTCGTGCAGAACGGCGCCGTGTACTGCGACCTGACCGTGCAGCCCGGCGCCACGGTGTCCAATGTCGTTCCCGGTTTCGGGCTCCCGCCGCTGGCGGCCGACGCGAGACTGACGCTGGACGTGATGGCGGTGGGGCAGGGCGCGGACAACACTCCGGGACGAGACCTTACGGTAACGATCCGGCTATAGAGCCGGATGTATCCGGGGCCGGATGTATCCGGCCCCTACAGGAGACAGGAGTGAGCGAGACTATCGAGAAGCTGCGGCCCGACCGCGACCTGCAATGCTACTTCGAACGGCCGTCCGCCATAGCGGCGCTCAGCCAGGCGAGCGCGACCGGCTTCACGGTGTCCGGGTGCTGGAGACAGCAGTTCGACTGGGCGGTGATCGAGTGGAACCGCGACAACGTGATCGAGCATCCGCTGTTCCGCAACCTGCCGGATGGCGACCTGAGCGGGCTGACGCTCTCCTATGAGGAAACCCGCCAGAACTGCATCCCGCTCGACTCCGACCTTTTCCCGACGGTGGACTGGCCGTATCTGCGGATCTGGGCCTGGGACGGGGAGGCGGAGCAGTTGTACAAGGTCCGTCTGAAGGACTACGCGACGCCGATCGAAGGCAGCTACCAGCCCGCCTGGGCGGAGTTCGAACTCCAGGGAACGCCCACGACTGGCGACTACGTGAGCGTCGCCTGGTTCGATGAACATCACACCTACCAGCTTTATGCCACCGACACAATCGCATCCACCGTGGGAGCGATTCACGACAGCATCAACGCCTTCTCTCCCATCATGTCGGCGACGCGGGCGGGGAACACCCTGCGGATCTACTACGTGGGCCAGGGCCAGACGCTGGAGAACAGCACGACCGGGGCGAACGGCAACCGGCTGGGGGCGTACACCCTGGTCGCGGGGGCGCAAACAGAGATTTGGCAGCCGCAGTGGCGGAAGTTCTCGGGTGGGGAATCGCCGACCAAATGGCGCATCACGCTGAACTTCAGCTCGCTGGTCGACATCGAGGGACGGGCGGTTCCGGCCGGCGCCGTGCGCAAGATGCGCTGGACCTACCCGGCGGATCTTCAGGCCGGCGCATTCGAGCGGAGTGAGTTCGAGGTCAAGGTCACCAACTGGAGCGTCACAGGTTCAGGACGCGCCTATTCGGTGGCCTCCCCGGCCAGCGTCAGAATCGAAGACGACGCCCCGCAGGCCGGGTACGCCGGAACATGGAGCCGCGGCACGGGAAATTTCTCCGGCGGCACGATACACCACACCACCACGCCGTCGTCGTCGGTGACTTGCAGCTACCACTGTTCGGCGCACCACACGCTGTACCTGGGCACGCGGCTGGCGTTTTCGGGAGCCAGCGTGGGGATCCGGGTGGATAACGGCGAGGAGGTGGTGCGCAACCTGCAAGCGCCTGGAGAAGACGTGCTGGTGCGCCTGCCGCTGGGCGAGCACGACGGCGGCAACCACGTGGTCAGCGTCACTCATCAGGGACCGGCCGGTTCGTATTTCTACTTCGACTTTCTCGAAGCGGCGATTCCAGTCACGGGGCTGCCCGCGCCGGAGGCCGCCATGGGGATCACTCTGGCGACCGACTGGGACACGGACCACTCGATCTCGGTTGCGCCGGAGCGGACCGCCTGGATGATTCACTCGCTGGGTTTTCACGGGCGAGCCAACCACTATGTCGGGGCCTTGTGGTTCTATGAACTGGTCCGGGCGGGGCACGCGTACGCGGCCGGGACGGTCGACTTTGTGGGGTCTCCCGAATTCAGCCAGATCACGGAGATCGTCATCGGGCGAACCGACTACCCTCCCGAGACCTGCACGGTGCTTCAGCACCTGAACCTGGCCGGCGACACCGCCGAGAGCGTGGCACGGGCTTTCGAACTCGAGATCAACCGCGGTTACACGGCCATTTGGGCGGAGGTGGAGGGCGCCCAACTTCGCATCTATTCGCGGAGCATGGGAAGCGATGGAAACAAGATCACTCTGGCCGCCAGTCCATCGTCGTTCGCGCAGGCCAGCGGCGCGACCCTGGCCGGCGGCGCGGACGGCGCCTGGCGGACCGATCTGAGCGCGACCCCGCGGCTGAACCGCGCGGTCCGCGACTGGAGCCGGAGTTACGTGGCGGCGCTGAAGGCTTACGGAATCGACTGCACCGCGGCATTCAGCATGGAGTTGCAGCACGGCGATCCGAGCCCGGAGGCGGGCATCGCGCAACGCTATCCGGGCGGGGGGGCGGTGTTGCTCGGCACGCCGGCGCTACAGACGAATTTCTCGCCCGCCAGTCTCGCTTTCTGGAAAGAAGTGTATCGGGAGATGGCGGAGTTGCAGGCGTCCGAAGGGCAGTGTCCCTACCTTCAGTTCGGCGAAGTCCAATGGTGGTACTTTCCGGATGCGACCGGGATGCCGTTCTACGACGACTACACCAAGGACTCCTTTCACACGGCGTACGGACACGACATGCAGGTGATCCCGACGAACACGGCGGAGCCTTCCCAATTCGCCGAAGAGGTGGCGTTTCTGCCGACGCTCATCGGCGCCTTCACGGCCCAGGTCGTGAGCCATGTGCGGTCCACGCATTCGACTTGCCGCTTCGAGGTGCTGTATCCGCCGGATGTGAATGAGACCGCGCTCAACCACGCCGTCAACTACCCGGTTGCCCAATGGACTCCGGGAATCCTGGACTGCCTGAAAACCGAGAGCTTCACGTACACGTTCCAGCGGAACCTGAATCTAAGCCACGAGTCGATCGGCCTGAGCAAGGCCTTCGGGTTTCCGAACGGCCAGCGCGGCCACCTGGTCGGCATCGGCGACTCCTCGACGGCGTGGCTGAAAGAAGCGCGGATGGCAACCGGCGAGGTCGGGGTGGTGGTGCTGTTCGCGTTGGACCAGTTCTGCCTGATCGGTTACCCGGCGCCGCTGGAACGCGGGTTGCGCCGCGCCACGTTTTTCGGTTGATCGAGCTTCCGGCCGGGGCCGCAACCAGGTCCGTCGCATTTGGCTGGCCGTGGCTAGGGTTTCCAGACTCCGGACACAGCCTAAAGGCTGTGCCACCTCTATCGGGTGACGCCGGCGGTCCGGGTCAGTGCGGCATCGACCTCGGCGGGCGTAAGACTCTCCACTTTGCCCGAGATGTTCATGGAGCAGAACTTCGGCCCGCACATCGAGCAGAAGTGAGCGTCCTTGAACCCTTCTTCGGGCAGCGTCTGGTCGTGCATGGCGCGGGCGGTTTCCGGATCCAGCGCCAGCTCGAACTGGCGGTTCCAGTCGAAGCGGTAGCGGGCGCGCGAAATCTCGTCGTCCCGGTCGCGGGCCCCGGGGCGCCGGCGCGCGATGTCGGCGGCGTGCGCGGCGATCCTGTAAGCGATGATTCCGGCCTTGACGTCCTCGCGGTCCGGCAGCCCCAGGTGCTCCTTGGGCGTCACGTAGCACAGCATCGAGGCGCCGTACCAGCCGATCATCGCGGCGCCGATGGCCGAGGTGATGTGGTCGTAGCCGGGGGCGAAATCGGTCACCAGGGGCCCCAACGTATAGAAGGGCGCCTCGTGGCACATCTCCAGCTCTTTCTCCACCTGCAACTGGATCTGGTCCATAGGCACGTGGCCGGGGCCCTCGATCATCACCTGCACGTCGCGGTTCCAGGCGGCCTTGGTCAGCTCGCCAAGAGTCTTGAGTTCGGCAAACTGCGCCTCGTCGCTCGAATCCGCGACCGAGCCCGGCCGCAGGCCGTCGCCGAGCGAGAAGGTCACGTCGTACTTCTGGAAGATCTTGCAGATATCCTCGAAACACTCGTATAGGAAGTTCTGCCGGTGGTTCTTTACCATCCACTCGGCCAGAATCGCGCCGCCCCGGCTGACGATGCCGGTCAGCCGGCGCGTGGTCAGCGGAACGTGCTGGATGAGCACGCCGGCGTGAATGGTCATGTAGTCCACGCCTTGCCCGGCCTGCTCCTCGATCACTTCCAGCATCAGGCCGGCGCTCAGGTCCTCGGCGCGGCGCACGCGGCTCAGCGCCTCATAGATGGGCACCGTGCCGACGGGAACGGAGGAATTCCCGATGATGGCCTTGCGAATCCCGGCTATGTCGCCGCCGGTGGAGAGATCCATCACCGTGTCGGCGCCGTAGTGAACCGCGTAGCGAAGCTTCTCTAGTTCTTCGCCGGCGTTAGACGCAGTCGGCGAATTGCCGATGTTGGCGTTGATCTTGCAGCGGGTCACCACGCCGATGCCGATCGGCTCGAGGCCGCGGTGGTTGATGTTGGCCGGTACGACCAGGCGGCCTCGGGCGATCTCGTCTCGCACCAGCTCCGGTTCGAGCCCCTCGCTTTGGGCGACATGCCGCATCTCGCCCGTGACCGTTCCCTGGCGCGCGTAGCGCATCTGGGTCCGGACGGGGTCGTTCGCACGCGCGTCGATCCATTGATTCCGCATGGCAACTCCCAGTGTACGATACGCCCCGATTATGGCACCCGCGGGCGCCGGCCGCAATCTTCTCCCTGAGGCATTCCCGGCCGGTTCCTAAGTGGTTTCCCTCGTGGTCAATGAGCGCGCCTGAACCTAGTATTGAAAGTGAGGGAACAGGCAGGCCGCGCATGCGTTGTTTATTCTGCGGGAAACGTCTGGCACTGCTGCGAAAGCTCACTGACGGCGAATTCTGCTCGTCTGCTCATCGCAAGCGTTACGTCGAGGAAGAACAGAAGCTGGCCCTCGCCCGGCTGGTCGACGAAGGGAAGCGCTCCGCGCGTGCTCGATCCTCGCGACGCCCCGATTCGACTCCCGGAGGCAAACAGCGGACCGAGGAGCCGGCGGGATTCCGGCCGGTCGAGTTCGCCGCCGCGCCGGGGACGTTTTCTCCGACCGCTCGGCCGCAACCGTTGGAGCAACATCTCCAAACCTGCCTCATCGAACGGCCGGGACGAGGGACGGTCGCCGCCAGGTCGTCGCACGCATTGCAGAGCGCGCTGGTCGAGTACCAGCCGCACATGTCCGCCGCCGCTCCCGGACCCAGCGTCGCGGCGTCGCCGGGGGGCCCGTTTCTTCCGACATTACAGCCCTGCCCGATTGCGCGCCCGGCTGCACCCTATGCTGCCCGGCCTCAGTCAGCCGGTCTGGCCGAACTGGCTCCTCAAGATCCGAAAGACGCGGCCCGGGTTTCGGTTCGTCGCCCGAAGGCTTCCATTTTCTTGAAGCTAGCTCCACCGACTGCTCCCTCACCGAGCGATCTTGGCCAAGCGCAGCCGCGTCCGGCGTCGCTTCTGTTCCGTCACCGGGTGGACATGGTCGAAGCCATCCATCGCACCGCTGCGCTGGCTGAGCCGGCGGTCTTTCCGCCTGTAGCGGCCAGGATCGGAAGTGAGGCACCGGAACTCCGGGTCACCGGAATCGCGGCCGAATGCACTCTCGGAACAGATCTTGTCGCCGCCTCCGGAGAGCTCGCCCCGGCGGTCTCGTGGCGGCCCCTTGCGCGCGCTGGAGCGAAATCCCAAGCTCGCTGGCAAAGCCTTCCTAATGAGTGGCTTACTGCCTGTTTGTGCTACCCGTTGGGGCGCCCAGCGAGGTTGGAGAGCACACCCGCGGCGGCCTCCTCCGCCCGGATCGAAGTCGCACTGGCTGGCCTTGCACGGGACCGCGTTGCCGGAGCGGGCCTGGTTGCTGAACCACCACTCGTTCCGACCCCGGTAACGCCAGGCCGCGACGTCGCTCTGCGAGATCCGTCTCCCGACGGCCCCGGGTTGGTCCATCCTGGTCAAATGGCCTCCGATCGCTACGAGGCGCGTCGGTTGACTCCGCGGAGCGAGTGTTTTGAGATTTCCACGGCGTTTCCGTCGTTGGCGGCCCTCCCGGCGCCTGCATTAGAGTGCGAAACCGAGCCTGGGCCTGGCGCCCTTTTGCCGGCTCCCCTTCCAACGGCGACGCGGTGGATGGATTCCGGAGCTATCCCCCCGGTTCTAGCGACGCAAGGTCCCTCCCACGCAGCCTCTCTCAGCGCCGCAATTGTGCTCTGCCCGGCGCTCCAGGCGGTCGATCCTCCGGATCCGGCTCCCGGCGCCTCGCTGAGACCGTCGGCGATGACCGCTCGGCTGCTGCCGCCGCGACCACTGGATCTGGTCTGGCGTTTGTCTTCGCCAGTTCGTGTCGCGGCGCCTGTGAAGTCGGCGGCCCTCCCGGCGACTGCATTGGAGTGCGAAACCGAGCTTGGGCCTGGCGCCCTTTCGCCGGCTCCCCTTCCAGCGGCGACGCGGTGCATGGATTCCGGAGCCATCCCCCCGGTTCTTGCGGCGCAAGGTCCCTTCTGTCGAACCTCTCTCAACGCCGCGATTGCGCCCTGCCCGGAGCTCCAGGCGGTCGAGCCTCCGGATCCGGCTCCCGGCGCCCCGCCGAGACCGTCGTCGGCGGCCGCTTGGCCGCTGCCGCTGTGGCCACCGGAGCTGGTCTGGCATTTGTCTTCGCCAGTTCGTGCCGCGGAGCCCGCGGAATTGGCGGCGCTGGTGGCCCTGAACTGGTCGCTCGAACCGCGCCGTCTGGCAAAGGGTGGCCGAGAATGCTCCTTCGCGCTCCAGCCCCCCGCAAAACCCCTGGCGCCCAGGCTCCGCCTTGAGACGATATTCTCGACGGGGTCCGAAGGGGAGTTCAGGGAGGCGACCATCCTCGATCGGCTCGTTGGCAGGGCGGCGCCGTGGATGGTAGTTTCACGCTTCTGGGAAACGGCGCCGGCGGACCTGAAGTGGCTGTCGGCCGCGCTTCCCGCGGTGTTGCTGGTGGCGCTGGTTTCGGCTATCGGCTGGCTCCCCTCCAAGCCGGCCCAGGCCGCCTCGCAAGCCCAGGCCTCCCGACCGAACCAGCTGCAAGACGTTGTCCGGCGGACCTCGGCATCGGTTCGGCGCAACATCATCAGCCGGGCCGCCGTCAACCTTCAGGACGACTTCCGATCCGGACTGGGGGAGTGGGAAGGTCGAGGCAACTGGGGCAAGGGCTGGCAGTACGACCCAGCCGGATTCGTTCTGACCGGACCGCTGGCGCTGTTCCGGCCTTCAATGGAATTGAGCGACTACCGGTTCGAATTTCTCGGGCAGATAGACAAGAAGAGCCTAAACTGGGTGTTCCGAGCTGCCGATCATAATAATTACTACGCAATGAAGATCGTGTTGCTCAAATCCGCGCCCCTGTCCAGGGTCGTCATCCAGCGATACGCGGTGATCGACGGAATACAGGATCGAGTTGTCGAGATGGCGATGCCGATGACGGGCCGCACCGACGTGTTCCTCCGCGTGCGTGTGGACGTGCGCGGAGATGGTTTCACGACCTCGGTGCAGGATCATGTGGTGGATTTCTGGTCGGATGATCGGCTCGAGCGGGGCGGAGTCGGGTTCTTCAGCGAGAAGGGTGAGCGGGCTCGCCTGCGCTGGGTGGAAGTATCACATCAGTACGACGCGTTGGGGCGGTTGTGCGCTCTGTTCGCGCCGTACAGCATTCAACCGGGGAACGGGAGCCTGGATCGGCAATGAACATCAGGAAAAAGGGACCGGAAAAAGACGATGCGATGAGGCAGCCGGTGGTCGGGGACACGGGCTTTGTCGAGGGCTCCGGAGGGACGCACACGCTGGCTCGCGCCGTCTCGCTGCACATCGAGGGGAGGACCCGCGACGCCCTGCGGGAGGTCGACGCCGCCGTGGAGCAGGGCGCCGATTCACCCGAGATTCATTCGGCCCGCGGCCACCTGCAGTTCGAACTCGAGCAGTACGACGAGGCGGCGCGCAGCTATGGCCGGGTGCTGGAGGCCCAACCGCAACATCCCTCCACCCACTACAATCTGGGTGTCTGCCTGGAGAAACTGGGCCGCTGGCAGGAAGCGGCCGAGCATTTCGAAAATGCGCTCGGCGAAGACCCGCGGCGCGTGGACGCCCATCTCGGGCTAGGCATAAGCCGTCTGCATCTGGAACAAGCCGACGGCGCGCTGGAATCGTTCGATCATTACCTGGCCGGCAACCCGGATCACGCGACAGCGCGGTTCGGCAGAGCTGTTGCGCTCCAGTTGCTGCGCCGTCACGACGAGGCCGTCGAACTCTACAGGCAGATCCTGGAGAGCGCCCCGAGATCGGAAGAGGCTCTCACCAACCTGATCACGATCGGCACTGCCCGCAAAGACGACGCCATGATTCGCGAGTACGCGGAGCGGCTGCTGGGGATCAGCCCGTTCTCCCAGGCGGCGCTGGAGGGGTTGGCGACCTGCGCCTTTTCGTCCGGCGATTTCGAAGCGGCGGCGCGCTTCTGCGCCAAACTGGTCGAGTTGTCGCCGGACCACTTCGAGCGCTGGTTCAACCTGGGCGTGGCGTGCCAGAAGATCGGCCGGTCCGAACAGGCCGCCCAAGCCTACTCCGAGGCGGTTCGCGTGCGTCCGGACGCCAAGCAGGCTTGGGTCAACCTGGGCGTGGTTCAGCAGGAGCTTGGCGACGCCACCGCCGCGCGGCAAGCCTATGAGAAAGCCCTGCAACTGGCGCCCGGGCTGCCCGACGTCATCTACAACCTGGCCGGCGTGTTCGAACATCAGGGACAGCGGGACGAGGCCGAGAAAATGTACGCGAAACTGACCGCCAGTAACCCGGAATGGGAGGATGCCTGGTTCCGTTTGGGCTTTCTGCGTTTCCAGCGCGACGACTATCCCGGCGCCATCGATGCATTCGAGGAGTGCCTGGCCCGGCGCGCCAATTGGCCGGAGGCGATGCTCAACCTGGCGCTGTCGCACTGGAAGCTGGGGGCGAAGGACGCCGCAAAGCAGGTCTTCGAGAAACTCCTGGCCGACCAGCCCGACTCGGCCGACGCTCTGCGCGGGCTTGCGTCGCTGGCTGTCGAGCGGCAGGATTACGACGAGGCGCTACGGTTACAGGCGCGCCTGATCGACCTCGGCGAGCGCACCCCGGAGTTGTTCTACAACACGGGACTGCTGTTGCAGCGGTCCGGACATGTCGAGGACGCCATCCGGCTCTACCGTGAGGCGCTGGCCGAGCGCCCGAATTTCGCCGAGGCGCTGTTGAACCTCGGCCACGCGCTGAAATCGCACGGCGAGACCGATGAGGCGCGTCAGTACTGGCGCCAGGCGCTGGAAGCCAAGCCGGAGCTGGCGCGCGGATACTTCGAGGGCTAGTGGGACCGGCCTCTTGGCCTGTCTTCTTCGGCATGTCGGAATGACAGACCAGGAGGCCCACAGGCGCTAACTTAAGCGGCTGAGCGGAATCTGCCTGCCAAGTCCCCTCATCCCGGCGTTGTCCCGTCGATGGCGATGCGGCCAAGTTAGCCCCGCCTAATAGCGGCTCAATTTCCCACAATGTGACTGCCGGGCGTGCGCGTAAATGCAGCATGGATCCGGTCGGCGCTTTCAGCATTGGGCAGCACAACTTCCGGATGCTCCATGACACGACCGGAGCGCTCAATGGCGCGCCGAAAACGTCGGTAAACTCTGGGCGACAACGCAGGATCTATTCGGCGGCGTAGGCCATCGGTTGCGTGTTCGTGACTGCCCATCTTCCGGCTATCCAGACTTCAATGGCCACCTGCTGACATCCTGCCCAACACTTGCACAACACGGCTCGAGGCTGTTCTCTGTGTGCCGGGCGTCATGAGCATGAGAGTGCGCATGCCGTCGTCATTCGTGGTTCAACAGGCGTCGCAGAGGAAAGGCTACACTGAAACCGTGCGCTACCTGACATTGTCAACTTGCGTGTTACTCTCAAGCGCGTTCCCGGCAGCATCGCAGTTCCGCCAGCTCGCTACGGATCGCACGGGCAGCCGCGTCTGGTTCAGCACGGATCTTCCTTCACGCGGCTCGCATCAGCAGCCGTATTCGCGCATCTGGGCGTCCGACGCTCAGGGCCGGATTGCGATAGCGGCTGAGCGGCCCATTTCAGCAGCCCATAGACTCCTGACACGTCCTCAAGTCTCGAGTGACGGGTCCACGCTCGCCTGGGACGCGAGATATTATTGCCCCCCTGTATACACATGCGTAGCAGTAGCGGACCCTCTGTACGGCGTTATCACCACGGCTGGACAGATCCAGACAGAGCTGGAAGGACGCATTCATCTAAGCCGGAATGGCCGCTGGGTGCTCCGCGAATCGTACCGCGAAGCGAATGTTTTCTCCGCGCCATCCTCTCAGATCGAGATAATTGACCGGCAGACCGGATTGCGCCGGCAGATATCGGTCGCGCGCTCCGAGTACATTGAAGGCTTTC
>Ga0315277_10009199_pt1 | contig 12647 bp, 10 predicted proteins | sample YL17G05_15_MG_FD_203695 | JGI IMG/M metagenome (GOLD analysis project Ga0315277, IMG submission 203695) | Sediment microbial communities from Yellowstone Lake, YNP, Wyoming, USA - YL17G05_15 | ecosystem: Environmental > Aquatic > Freshwater > Lake > Sediment | place: USA: Wyoming | collected... | reverse complement strand
TCTTTTTACTCAAAGGATTCGTTATCTGAGGATATATTTCAAAAGGCTGGTGGAATATGTAAAATGAACGACTCGGTTAGGGAAAAATTATTAATTGTTGCCGATAATTTTATAGATTTTTTAGGGGTCGACTTTTTTATACATGATGTTGTATTAACAGGATCTCTCGCAAATTATAACTGGTCAGAATTCTCCGATATTGACCTACACCTTGTTATAGACTATGAAGAAACGGGACATAATACTGACCTGCTTAAAGAATTTTTTAAGGCTAAAAAAAATGTGTGGAATAGTACACACGATATAAAAATCAAAAATTATGAAGTTGAAATTTATGTTCAGGATGTGATTGAAAACCATGTTTCAAGTGGCGTGTATTCAATTTTAAATAACAAATGGATTATTGAGCCACAGAAAACCAAAGAAAAAATCGACGATAGAGTTATATTGGAAAAAGGTGAGGAATACGCAAAACTCATCGATGGCTTAATTAAGAAAAAAAATAAAGGTGAAGATGTTAGGGGTGATATTGAGGATATTAGAAAAAAGTTAAAACGATTCAGACAAAGTGGGCTCGATAAAGGTGGTGAATATTCATACGAGAATTTGACGTTCAAATTACTTAGACGGAACGGATATATAAGTAAATTACTCGAACTAAAAAAAACTATTGTTAATGATAAATTATCTGTAAATGAAAGTGTACAATTTAGCGACCGAGATATATTAAGGGTGGAAAAAGCCGCATTAAAACAATATGGGGAAACTAATTCTTTACATCGTGCGGGATTTATATCTCCAAGCGGTTATCTATTAGATTTTTCAGAAGGTACAAATAGCCGTGTTCAGGATCACAGAAATATCGGTTATACATTGGAAACTGTTCCTAATTTAAATTTGGGCGAGTATGCTACTGATAAATGGAAACGTAGTACATCATGGGGAATGTATGCGGTATTGGATATGGGATTTATTCGATACATTCCTGAATCTCATTCTCTTGATATGAGACAGATGCCGTCACAGGAACAATTTGAAATAATTCGACGATTAATAAGACAACAGAATGGCAAAGTAATCGTACAAGTTGAACAATATGTTAGTATTGAATACGAGAGTGATACACCTGAAGAACATATCATTGAAGGAATTAAATCGTATTATAGAGAAGGAGTTAAACCTAAACAATATACGGATGATGAGGATTTCATCTAAAAATAAATAATAACATAAACGCTCTATGAGAGAAAGATAAAGAGTATTTTTTCAAACATAGTTGTATTTATTGCAAAGAATAATTTACATTTAACATTATAAAAATGGGAGAGTTAAAACCAATAGGAAGTGAGAAACTAAGCGGGGACGCAAAAATGAAGCGCATACTCGAACTCACATATTATCAATCCGCAAACGATTCTAGTAAATCGTCCGAGGTTGTGAAAGAATCAAAAACTGGCGTTTACGGCATAGTTAAAGAAAAAGATGGATACTATGTGAAGAAAGGTCTTAACGAAAACTCGTTGGACTATATTGGCGGTTTGTTTATGAAAAACAAAAATAAATTTTCATCCTATGGCGAAGCTTTTAAGAAACTTGAGTTCCTAACAGAACAAGAAAAATTACAGGAAGCAACAAAATATGTGTTAAAACAACAACCTAAGCCGCAGGAAGAAGCCCCTGCTCCAATACCAACGAATGAGCCATCGGCGCCACCAGCAACACCAGATCCTACTGCTTTGGATACTCCTGATACGGATACAGGTAATGATTTCGGCACTGAAGATCCAAACGCGGGAACAGAAGATCCAAACGACTATATGAAAGTTATACAGAAAATGACTGGTAAGCTTACCCAAAAATTAGACATTTATAAAGATAAACTTGAAAGTAATGATATCAAATATGTTATTAATATGATTTTAGGCTCGGTTGATCTTGATAAATTGGATGATGCTGATGAAACTGAAATTCTCGATAATTTTGACGAAGAACCGAATCCTGAAGCAAACGCCTCAGGTGATGAAATGGGAGGATCTGAAGTTCCGCCATCTGAAGATGATCTTGGCGAAGTTCAAGTTGATGGGATGGATGCATTGGAAGAATTGATTAATACTCCATTTGATGATGATACAAGTGTATTCGATGACGATGAAGATGAAATAGATTCTCCTGATATAAGAGATTTCGAAGATAAGAAAGCTTCTAAGTTTGCTGAAAAAGATTTTGAAAAAGAAAATCCTCATTCGGATGACAACGAAGAAGAAATGGATTCTCCTCTAGATCCTCAGAAAGACGACTATGTACCTGACGAAGAAGAAGAAGTTGATGAGGTAAAAGAATTAGATATTGACGAATTAACTAATATGGTTAATAGCACAGTTAAAGATTCATTGAGTAAATATTTTAGTTAATAATGTTTTTGTTATACATAAACGAACTCGGAAGAGATTATAAGGGACAACATCAGTATGAATTTATTTTTGGAAAGAATCTCATATCGTTGTATAATGAAAAAGATACGTTAGAACTCGAAAACGAATGGGTTATAGTACCATCATCAGGAAGAGCATTTCCCCCACAGATGGCGGCTATAGACTTAGTAGGATTGTTAAAGAACTCAGATTTGGAGTTAGAATTAGTGCAAAGCTCCGATTATTTTGGAATGATTGATGCGGTTGACGGGGTTGTGGCGTTGGGATGGGAGAAATTTGATATGGAATCAACTGAAAGAACCACAAGAATTTCTTTCCACTTTGGGGAAACGGTAGAGAGTGTAACTGAAAAATTAATGACCAAGGGGTTAAGATTGATAAATGACGAAATAAAATATAAACTTTCATGAAAAGAAAAAATATAGTAACAAAGCTGATAAGTGAGGGATTCTCAGAAAAAACGTTAGCTGGCATGACTGACAAACAACTTGGAATTATGATTTCAAGGGTACTTCCAGAACAATATGTTCAACCCCCTGTTAATGTGTCAAAAACTGACGTAAACACAATTACACAGTTAAAACAACAGAAAAAACCATTTGCAACATATGAAGGTGAAGTAAAAGAAATGGAAGGACCAAAATTGGGCACAGAGCCGAAAGATACAGAGGGAAAAGAAGCGACAATCAAAAAACTTAAATTTAAAATCGAACATGAAAAAGACAAGGGTAAAGTTGAAGACGCTAAGAAATTACTTGCAAAATTAACGGGAAACCCTAAAAAACATAATACCGATTTAAATGAAAGACATGGTGGTAAAAGTCCAACAGGGTCTAAAACACGCACTCCTAAAACTGACGCTGGGGGAAAACCAAAAAATGATGAAAAAAAAGAAAAAACATTTGCTGATCAAAGATGGAATGCTCCAAGAAGAAAGGGAAAAATGAATGAGGTGCAGAAATTGGTGGACAAAATAGTTGAAAGTAAAATTTATCCATTTACGTCGAAAAATGAAATCATGGAATTAATTCAATCTAAAATGAATGAACAGGTTGAAACAATGAATCCAATGCCGAAAACAAAACCAACAATAGGGCACAACGGTATTCCGGAATTTATGACGTATGACGAAATTGTAAACGCTGGCGCGGCTGAACCTGCTACAGCTCCTCCTGTAACAAAGCCAGGAACAAAGCCAGGAACAAGGCCAGGAACAACACCCACAAAAAGGCCGAATCCATATCAACCAGGTCCAGGTATTAATCCCGCGCCTAAAGCAACCGTAAAAGAACATAAGACATCTAAAAAATAGTCAGTATGAAATTCACCAAAGAGCACATAGACCATTTAATTAAAAAAAATTTAAGGGAAATGGCAATGGATTTACCACCAAACAATGCCCCACATCCGGATGTAACAAATAAACTTGCACAAGGTGAAACACCATACAATAGTGAACATCTACCATCAACAGGAAATGAGAATCAAAATTTTCAAGAACTTTTAGCATCTGAAAGATATAGGCAAGTGATTGAAAAATTACAAGAATATACAGGTCAGGAAATAAACCTAAATGGAATGGAAGGTTATATGCCGATACTTGGTATGGTTCAACAAGTTTTTGCAAATATTTTACGAACAGAAGCCACTCACAGAGAAGAATTGGAACAGTTAGCAGTAGAATTAGTAACAAAAGAAATGGGAATACCCGAAGGGTCGTTTATATTCGATGTTAAGATTGTTGGATTAGGCGGTGAAGGTCTTGAAGCCCCTCAAAAAGCCCCAGAACCTGAACAACCTGAAGAGGATGAAATTGACATACCAGGCGAACAGGATCTTATTAATAGAATTGCCAATCTTGATTTAGAAAAAGCTAAAAGAAGATTGATTGACGGAATGATACAAGGTGCGGCTAAAAGAGGACATTATATGTTCCATTATGTTGCTGGACGAATTGCTGAAATTACAGGATCAAATACACTAACTAATGATTATGGTATTTTGATGGCAGTAAATGATTCAACTTACTGGCAAGCTAGCGATCAATCAATTGATATGATGATGAAACAGGAAGGTGGAAAAGCGGGAGAAGAATCTGTCGATAGAAATACCGAGCCTCCTACAATTAGAGCAAGAGCAGCAATTTTTCCTGTTTTAGTTCATGAGATAGTTAAAGGTGTTATGGAAATTTTTGCTCTTCAGGGATTACCAAATGACGGAGCAGAAGAAGTTATGGCATCCGAAGACACACCAGAGAAAGAAATATGGGATTTAAGATTAGGCCCAGCAATATGGGACAGAATCAGACAACAATTCCCTGAAGAAATTATAATTGATGAAAATCAAAAAGAATTACAAAATTATTTGCTTGTGGCAATATTCAAATTACCTGCAAGAAACTTTTTAGTTTTTATGAAAGAAGTACTTACTGGCTCAGATGCTGGTAAAGAATTCATAGCGGAACTAATGGACGGTATTCGAAAATCATTTAGAAATGAAGATTATGAACCGGACATTGCAAATCTTCAAAACGATATAGAAGAAATATCAGACGGAACCGATGACGATGACCTAAACGATTTTCTCGGCTCGTTGGGGATAGGCCCAGCAGGAGAAAACTAAAATAAAGGTGATTTAATCACCTTTTTTTGTATTTATAGGTATGAATACTAAATTAGAACAGCTTAAAGAGTTAGCACATATTATGAAAGATACTCATTATGCGCTAAAAACTTATTTACAAACATTTGATAACACCCAGAGAAAGTTTGTTCCACTTGACCTATTTCCCGACCAACAACAACTATTACAAGATTATGAAGAATATAATGAAAATATTACTAGAAAATATCGACAGGCTGGTGTTACAACCGTAACTGCTGCTTGGATATCTCGAAAAATACAATTAGCCAAACCTGAAAACCCTGAAAGAGTTTTAATTGTAGCTAACAAACGGGATACTGCCGTGGAAATGGCAACTAAGATAAAAGATTTTCTTTACCAATGGCCTGATTGGATAAATGTGGGATTCGACCCCGATAAAAACTCTGAAAGTAGATTTAGACTGAATAATGGCTGCGAAGTAAAAGCTGTTGCAACCTCTAAAGATGCTCTTAGGGGTTATACGCCAACTATCCTAATTTTTGATGAGGCGGCGTATATTGAGGCGGGAGAAGATTTCTGGTCAGCTTCTATGGCGTCTTTGTCAACAGGTGGTAAGATTATTCTTATATCAACGCCAAACGGATTTGACCCGATATATTATGCAATGTATGATCAATCCATTCGCGGAATCAACGATTTTCATATTACTGATTTAAAATGGTATAACGATCCGCGATACGCCAAAAACTTAAAATGGCTTAAAGTTAATGATATGGTACATTATTTGCTAAATAGAGAGCAATATAAAGATGATGAAATAACTTTATATGATATTGAACCGAGCAGATTTAAAGAAATTATAAATGATGGATACAAACCACTCTCTCCATGGTACGAAAAAATGGCCAAAAAATTCAAGTATGATAAGAGAAAGATGAGTCAGGAGTTGGAATGCGATTTCCTTGGATCAGGAGATGGCATCGTTTCCCCTGATGTGGTGGATCATATTGTGAAAAATATGGTTAGAGAACCTGTTGAAAAATATATGTTAGGATTATTTTGGGCATGGAAGGATCCAATTCCTGGCCATCGTTATATTATGGGAGTTGACGTTTCAAGAGGCGATAGTGAAGATTATTCATCTATTAATATTATTGATTTTGATGATGGAGAACAGGTTGTTGAATATATAGGTAAAATACCTCCCGATGATTTGGCCGCAATTGCTTATAAGTGGGGAATAATATATAAAGCATTTATTGTTGTTGATATTACAGGCGGTATGGGCGTCGCCACATCTAGAAAACTCCAAGAGATGGGATATCGTGATATGTTCATTGATGGTATTAATACTCAGAATATTTGGGAATATAATGCCAAATTAATGGATAAAATTCCTGGTATTAATTTTAATAATAAAAGAACACAGATCGTCGCGTCACTTGAAGAACATCTAAGACATGGATTTTTAGTTAGATCAATAAGATTTGTTAATGAATTAAATACATTCGTTTATATTAACGGTAGACCTGACCATATGAAAGGATCTCACGATGATTCAATTATGAGTATGTCAATTGCTTTATATGCTGGGGATATATGTTTCGGCCAATTACAGAGAGCCGACGCTCAGAATAAATCAATGATGGAAGCATGGACATTATCGGAAAGAACATATGAGCCCAATAAATCAATTTATTCCTATGGACAGGCTTTCGATCCGCTAGGCGCTATTAATACAGATAAAGGAACGCCAGTACTCAATCCTTTATTTGAAAATCAAAACATAAAAATGAGACAAAATCAATATAGGGATTACGCATGGCTATTCGGAAAACTACCTAAACAGCCTTCAAAATCATAAAAAAAATCTTTATATTATAATCAATATTTATAAGTATGGAAAAACAACCTTTAACAATTTTTCAAAAATTAACTAAAACCTTTGGCTTTCAGGGTACATTAAGACAACCGCCCCCATCTTTTGAGTTTACGAAAGACGAGTTACTGAGAACCGATAGTAAAGAAGATTATGAAAAAGCGTTACTACAAGCAAAACAAACTCAATATATTGCGGACAAATGGTCAAAGCTTGATATGTCCCTTTATAATCAATCTGTTTATTATGAACCCAATAGATTATCAGCGTACTATGATTACGAAAGCATGGAGTTTACTCCAGAAGTTTCCGCAGCATTGGATATATACGCAGAAGAATCTACAACAAAATCTGAAAAAGGACAAATTTTAACCATTAATTCCGATTCAAAAAGAATTAAACATATATTGGATGACCTATTCTATAATGTATTGGACATTAATACCAATATTCAAATGTGGACAAGAGGCATGTGTAAATATGGCGATGATTTTGTATATCTAAAAATCGACGGAGAAAAGGGAATTATCGGATGTCAACAACTGCCAAATATTGAAGTCGAAAGAATCGAGGGAGCAAGGCAATCAAGTCCGAATCAAAGTGATAGAGTTGGGAGTAGGTTCCCAACCAGAGAATTAAGGTTTGCGTGGAAAAATAAAGATATGGAATTCCAAGCATGGGAAATTGCACATTTCAGGATATTGGGCGACGATAGGAAACTTCCTTATGGAACTTCGATGTTGGATAAGATAAGACGTATATGGAAACAATTATTATTGGCTGAAGACGCTATGTTAATTTATAGAACGTCGAGAGCACCAGAGAGAAGAGTTTTCAAAGTATTCGTCGGTAACATGGACGATAAGGATATTGAAGCATACGTACAAAGAATAGCAAATAAGTTTAAAAGGGATCAAGTTGTGGATCAAAAGAATGGTCAGGTTGATATGAGATATAATCAGATGGCAGTAGACCAAGATTATTTTATTCCTGTTCGTGACATGTCACAAACTAGTCCAATTGAAACATTACCAGGTGCACAGAATCTAGGTGAAATTGCCGATATTGAATATATTCAAAAGAAAATGTTAGCAGCTCTTCGTATTCCGAAAGCTTTCTTAGGATTCGAAGATGTTATCGGTAATGGTAAAGGCTTAGCATTATTGGATATTCGATTTGCAAGAACAATTAATAGAATCCAACAGTCAATGATTCAGGAATTAAATAAAATTGCTTTGATTCATTTATTTCTTTTAGGTCTTGAAGATGAATTAAACAATTTTACATTGATGTTAACTAACCCATCAGGACAGTCAGATTTGTTAAAGATTGAACAATGGAAAGAAAAAATTACAATGTATAAAGACGCAACTTCAGACCAATCACAGATGGGTATTCTTCCAGTATCACATACATGGGCTAAAAAGAATATTCTCGGATTTAGTGATAACGAAGTTATTATGGACTTACAACAACAGAGAATTGAACGTGCTATGGGTGTTGAATTACAAAACACAGCCCAGATAATTCGACGTTCAGGCGTATTCGATGCTGTTGATAAAAAATACGGCATCTCAGAAGAAGAAAGAAAAAAAATAGAAGCTGCGGGCCCAGTAACACCTGAAGGTGGCGCTCCTGGCGGCGGCGGTGGAGGCGGAGGTATGTCCTCGACATCGCCAGTAGAACCAGCTGAAGGCGCAGGGGCGCCAGCAGGGGGAGCAGGTGCTGCGCCAGCAGGAGAAACCGCCGCTGCTCCGTTAGCAGAAACAATATCAAAGAAAGATAAAATCCTATCTATGTTAAATGAAGACACGAGTATTCCTGGTTTATTTAATATGGAAAAGGCTCAGAAGAATATTTATGAGATAGGAAACGCAATAAACGAAATACTAGAAGAATAACCCATGACTAAATTTGGAACGTTAAAAACAAAAATATTACAAACATTAACTGAGGCGTATGCTTTGGGTAAAAAGGATGTAATTAAAGATACTCTTAATTTAATGAAAGAAAATAAAGAGTTTCTAAATCTCTATTTGTTTTATGAAGAGATTGAAAACAAAAATATTGACGATAAGTCCCATGCTGAATTGTTCGTTGAAGAGATTACACCTTTACTACAAAAACATTCAGTTGGTATATCAAAATTCTGCAAAGAATTGGACAAAAAACTTGGCAGCGGTGAAGTTCTCGAAAATGAAATATATACAAACTTGGATACTCTCTGCGAGGTGGATTCTTTAAAAAATATTGACAAGAGAATCGTGGCTAAAAAGAAATTGGTCGAGCATTTAACATTGAATAAATCGATTCCCGACACAACATCAACTGATATCATTGAAAATACATTTCTTTTGAATACTGTCTTGAGTAATAATTTTAATGCTCTTTATGACGCCACTTTAACTGAGGAAGAGAAAAAAGAATTAACTGACATATTATCTATATCAGAAAAAGAATTGGATAATAATTTCAAGGTTTTACAGGAAGAGATAAGCGAAAAACTGAATAGTATGTTAGTGGTGGAAGTTGATGAGGCAAAGTCAAAATTGAGCCAAGCTCTAACTGAGGCTAAATCTATGAAGCCAACGAAATTCAACTATTATAAACTATCACAATTGAAAAAAGGACTTTAAGTCCTTTTTTTTTGGTTTTATGATTTCTTTTTCATATATTTGTCATAAACACCATAAAATAAAGATATATGAGAAAATTTGATGAAAACGGGAAAATTTATTACGTTGGGTTATTACGGTAACGTAAAGATTGGATATGGAACAGTTGATCACAAAAATCTAAAGACAATTTATATAAAATTAAATTCATGGATTGAGCCTGAAAATGAAGACGATAAATTTGACGATTTGTTATCCAAAACAAAAAGAAAAGTAAAAACAAGAATATACGAATTAAAATCTGACTACTTTAAAAAGGAATCAATCGTTGATCTAGATGTTAGAACCAAAGGAATTAAAGTTGGAAAAAAATCATTCTTGAACCTTGAGATAACACTATTTACCCAAAAATGTTTCGACATCCGCGCGAAAGAATTAAAAAATATGGTTAAAAATTTGGTTAAGAATATTATCGATGCTGATTTAGATAATAAAAACTTATTTAATTTTGCCAGAAATAAAAAATAAGTTTCAATACCGATGTATTTATAGTAAAACTATAAATGAATTATCCGGTATTAACGATAATAAGACCAAATGAATTTGGAAAACGGGGATATTTGATTGAATATGACGCTGGTCATATTTCTCCCGACGAAAACAAGCAAGTAATTACTGAAATGAAGGATATGGATTTTTCGAAAGATCTAATCCTTTTTGCTGTGCTGCAAAAATATGATGTACCAAATAAAAATGGAAGAATTTACCCTCAATCCGTTTTAAGACGCGAAAACGACAAATATCAGACAATCATTCGAAATGGCGGCGCATTAAGTGAACTCAATCATCCTACATCATCCCTTATAGATTTAGATAGGGTATCACATTCTGTCCTTGAAACTTGGTGGGAGAGTAATACTTTAGTCGGTAAGATTAAAATATATACATCTCCAGGCTGGAAAAAAATGGGAATTATTAGTTGTAAGGGTGATCAAACTGCTAACCTATTATTAAATGGAGCAACATTGGGAATATCTTCTCGCGGTGTTGGTTCGTTAAAAAACTCTAAAGGACAAAATATTGTACAAGATGATTTTGAACTTGTATGTTTTGATATCGTATCGTCTCCATCGACGCCAGGGGCTTATATATTTAGTGATTTGGATGATAGGGTAAAATATGAAGAAACCATCGAAGAAAAATTACCAGAACAAAATAAAATAACATCTTTAATGAGTAGATTGGATAATTTTTTAGGAAAATAATGATTTTTTTGTGGTTAATCATCAAAAAAATAAACTTTTAATAAAAATAAAGTATTTATAAAAACAAACGAAAAAGAAAAATGGCTCAAAAATCTATTTTAGAACAAGCATTACTTCAAGTACAAACCCTTGAAGAGGCAGTTAAAGCGAACGCAAAAGGTATACTTGCTTCAACTATGAAGGAAGAACTAAATAGCTTGCTTAAAGAACAAGAGGATGAAAAAGATCCTGAAGAAGAAGAAAACGATGTACCAGAAATTCCTGGCGATGAAAAATCTTCGATAAGTGGTGATGAAGAACCCGATAATGATGCTGATGATTCAGAAGAATTACCAGCTGAAACAGGCAATGAGTTAGAAGAACCAGAAATAGAACCTTCTGACGAAGAAGATTCGGACGATGTTCTTGACATGACAGGCGCTTCAGAAGCTGAGGTTATGAAAGTTTTCAAAGCTATGAAACCTGAAGACGGTATTGTTGTCAAGAAAGAGGGCGATAGTGTTCAATTCTCCGATGGAGATAATGAATATATTATCAAACTTGATGCTGAAGAAGAGGCCCCTGAAGAAACACCAGAACTTCCTAGTGAAGAAGGTGATGAATTTGGTGGACTATCTGAACAGAATGAGCCAGCCGAAAAAGATGAAATTGTCTATGAAATCGAACTTGATGACGACGACACAAAAGAAACTGAAACTACTGAAGGCGAAAATTCACCTTTCGATAAGAAAGTTAGTGGAAAAAGAGTTGAGGCTAAAGAAAACGTTTCACTTCCTACCAAAGCTCCAAACAAAAGTGATCCATTTGAAAAAGATGGTAAATCACAAGGCGCAAAACTCCGTGCTACTGAAGTTAAGGAACAGGAAACTGGCGTTGACAAATGGTCAGGTACTCCTCTTAAAGGTACAGGAAATCCTCAAATAAAAGAGCCAGGTAAAGGCGGAACAAAAACTACCCAAGCCGAAAAATTCGAAGGAACCCCTGTAAAAGGAACGAAACCAGCGGAAACGAAAGAACCAGGTAAAGGCGGTACAAAAACCACCCAAGCTGAAAAATTCGAAGGAACTCCTGTAAAAGGAACTGGTAAACCAGTCGTTAAAGAACCTAAAGAAGGAACTGAAGTAGGTAAAGAAGAATGTAAAGAATGTGGTAACAAAGAAATGGAAGCAACAGAAGCCGCAAGAACTAAATGGAATATTCATGGCGATAAAGGCGGGGCTAACAGAGCAGGTATTAAATCTAAAAAATTATTTGCAACTGGCGGTGGCCAAAACATGGGTGTGGTAAGTGAAGAACTTGAGACTCTTAGAAAACAAAACGCTGAATACAAGAAAGCTTTGATTCTTTTCAAAGATAAATTGAACGAAGTGGCTGTTTTTAATGCAAACTTAGCTTATGCTACACGTTTATTTACAGAACATTCAACAACGAAACAAGAAAAACTGGATATTTTGAAGAGATTTGATTCAGTATCAATAATAACAGAATCTAGAACTCTTTATGACACTATCAAAACTGAGTTGGAAACTAAAAAACCAATTTCCGAATCAGCAGTAGAAAAAATTGCATCAACGAAAACATCTTCAAGTACTGAAGTTTTATCTGAGTCAAAAGCTTATGAAAATCCTCAGTTCAAGAGAATGAAAGATTTGATGAATAAAATAAAATAATAAAAATAAAAAATTAAAACCAATATTAAAAAATGGGAGCATTATTAGAATCAGGTATGGTTGGTAACATCGGGTTAAAACACCTTAGAGTTATCAAAGAAGATACCATCAAAAAATGGGATGACCTAGGTTTCCTTGAGGGACTTGTAGGACATCATAAAGATAATATCGCACAGTTGTAT
>Ga0315277_10009198_pt1 | contig 12648 bp, 12 predicted proteins | sample YL17G05_15_MG_FD_203695 | JGI IMG/M metagenome (GOLD analysis project Ga0315277, IMG submission 203695) | Sediment microbial communities from Yellowstone Lake, YNP, Wyoming, USA - YL17G05_15 | ecosystem: Environmental > Aquatic > Freshwater > Lake > Sediment | place: USA: Wyoming | collected... | reverse complement strand
GACTAGAGTCCAGAGGCGGGAGTGGCCACAGTCATGTGCCGGCCTGACAGGTAGGAGGGAGCAAAGATGACGACCGGTGAGACGACTCCGCGAGTGTACCGTGCGTCGTCGATTTGGGACAAGATGGTGGGCGCCTCTCTGTTGAAGGTAGACGTCTACGAGGAGGTGGAAGCCGACAGCCAACAGAACTGGCCGGCATTCGCTGTCGTGGTCATCGCCAGCGTGGCGAGTGGCCTGGGGACGGCGATAGGCGGTCTGGTCGCCCACGTTGACAACGTCTGGTTGTTCTTCCTGGTGGGTCTGGGGACTTCCATAGCTGGATGGCTTCTTTGGGCGCTGACGACATATGCGCTCGGCACGACCGTTTTCAGGGGCCCGGACACGCAGGCGACCTATGGGCAGTTGCTGCGGACACTCGGCTTCTCGAACTCGCCGGGCGTTCTCCGCTTCTTCTCCTTCATACCATTTGTCGGGGGCATAGTGGCGTTTGCCGCAAGCATATGGGTGGTGGTGGCGGGTGTCGTGGCGGACAGGCAGGCCCTTGATTTCTCGACCTGGCGTGCCATCGGGACCTGCGTCGTGGGTTGGATAATCTACGTGCTGGTGCTTTTTGTGATTCCGGGATTGTGGCTCGGCTGGCAGGTCTTCTTCTAACGGCGCTGTGGCGCAGTCTCGGGTGGATGGGCTGGGGGTGGGGGCATCGCTTGTGCGGGCTCGAAGTGCGACCCAGACGGGCCCTGTGTGACCCAGGTTCGGCGCAGGGCGTCTGAGGGGTTGCATTCCGGCCCGAAAAGTGATATACTCCCGCTACACAGCTTTGGAGCAAAGTGGGTTCAACCCACTTTTTTGTTGGTCGAAGGAAAGCGGTGCTCCAAGAGGAGGTTTGGGCAAGATGAAGACCGACTTCCTGCTCGCGATAACGCAGCTTGCCGCGGAGCGGAACTTGCCTAAAGACGTGGTCTTTGCAGCCGTCGAGGCAGCGCTGGCCACCGCTTTCAAGAAGGACGAGATCGGAGCACGCCAGAATATATCGGTGAAGATTCACCCGGTGAGCGGCGACGTCAAGGTCTACACGAACAAGGTGGTCGTGGACGAGCCGAAGGACCCCTACCAGGAGATATCGCTCGGCGAGGCCCGGAAGATCAAGAAAGATGCCCAACTGGACGAGATACTTGCCGTCGAGGCCGCGGCTTTCCATCCCGGGCGAATCGCGGCACAGACTGCGAAGCAGGTGGTGCTCCAGCGTCTGCGTGAGGCTGAGCGCGAATTCATCTTCGGGGAATACGCCGACCGCGAAGGCGACATCGTGAGCGGCGTGGTGCAGCGCGCGGAGCCCAGGCAGGTCATAATCGACCTGGGCAAGACGGAAGCGGTGCTCCCGGGGTCCGAGCAGGTGCGAACCGAGCGGTACCGCGTGGGGCAGAGGCTCAAGCTGTACTTGCTTGAGGTGAATCGTACCAATAAGGGGCCGCGTCTCATACTGTCGCGTTCCCACCCCAACTTGGTGCGCCGCCTGTTTGAACTGGAGGTCCCCGAGATCTATAACGGACACGTGGAACTGAAGGCCGTGGCGAGGGAGGCCGGGTACCGGAGCAAGGTGGCAGTTGCGGCCAAACAGGAGGGTCTGGACCCAGTGGGCTCATGCGTGGGGCTGCGGGGGGTCAGGATTCAGAACGTGGTGAACGAACTCAGCGGCGAACGGATCGACGTCATTCAATGGCACGCCGACCCGAAGGTCTTCATCGCGAATGCGCTGAGTCCGGCTCAGGTCGTTAGCGTAGACCTCAATGAGAAGGAGAACACCGCTATTGTCGTGGTCCCCGATGGGCAGCTTTCGCTGGCCATCGGGAAGGAAGGACAAAACGCCCGGCTTGCGGCGAGGATCACTGGCTGGAGGATTGACATAAAGAGCGCCACAGCCGCCGAGGCGGCCAAGGCGGCGCTTGCTGAGCAGAGGGCGGCTGAGAGGGCTGCGGCTGTTGCGGAAGCGGTGAGGGAAGTGGGGAAGCCCTTGGAGGCCGCTGGTAAGCCGGGTGAAGCTGTAGCTGGAGAGGCAGCGCCTCTCGGGAAGGCGGCTGTGCCCTTGGCCGGCGCCGAGTATTACGAGATGCCCCTGGAGCAACTCGGGCTTTCGCCGCGAACGTTTGGTCTACTGTTGCGCCATGGCATCACCAAGGTTGGCGAGGTTCTAGACAAGAGCGACGAGGACCTGCTGGCTTTGCCGGGACTGGGCCCGAAGTCCCTCGAGGAGGTCAAGGGGCGGGTTGATGCGCTGGCAGTGCGCCGGCGGCCGTCTAAGGAGGAACTGGAGGCGCTTGCCCAGAAGGTGGAAGTGAGCCCTGCGGGCGAGGTGGGACTGGTTGTGGAAGAGGAAGAGGAGGAAGAGGAGGTCGAGACCATACCATATCAACCACCCGCAGAGGCTGTCGGGGCGCCGGGCAAGCCGCGGATTCGCTTCGCTGAAGACATCTTCGGCGCCAGAAAAGTCGTGGTCGAGCCCAAGAAGAAGGGCAAGAAGAAGAAGTTCGGCAGGGAAGACAGGGTGGAGGACGGGAAGGCGAGGAAGGCGCGAAAGGCTGAGCTAGTAACTGTGGAAGAGGATGTTGATGAGGTCGCCCCCGAGTAGGACTCGGCAGACTGTTGTTGAGCAAAGGCGCCCCAAGCATGTCCCGGAGCGCAGCTGTGTTGTATGCAGGCAGAAGAGGGCGAAGTGGGAGCTGGTGAGAGTGGTGCGGACGCCGCAAGGTGCCGTTGAAATCGATCCAAGAGGGAAGAAGGCGGGAAGGGGGGCCTATCTCTGCAAGGCGCAGGGGTGCTGGGAGACTGCGCTCAAGAAGAGGAGCCTGGAACGGACTCTGAAAGCTGAGATAGTGACGGACGTGCGTGCTGAACTGGTGGCCTACAGCGAGGCCCTGCCTGCTTCGCTTGGCGAGGCTGATATGGCGCACTGAGGCTGTTCCTGAAGGAGCTTGCGCATGAAGCGGAAAGTCATCGGCGAGAAGGAAGTCGTGCAGGCTGAGGGCCCGGCAGTGGCGAAGGCCGAGGCCAGGAAAGAGGTTGTCATTCCTGGCGCGCTGACCGTGAAGCAGTTGGCGGCTCTACTGGGCGTCAGCGGCGTCGAGACAATAAAGCGTTTGATGCGCAGCGGCATAATGGCCAATGTTAACCAGGTCATCGATTTCAAGAGCGCTGCTGCAGTCGCTGCAGAGTTTGGCTATGCGGTCAGGGAGGAGCAGCGGGCCCCGAGGGACACGGCGGAGAAGCAGAAGCTTGTGGTCGAGGATGCCGCTGCTCAGAAGCCGCGTCCGCCGGTCGTGACAATCATGGGTCATGTGGACCACGGCAAGACGAAGTTGCTGGATGCCATTCGCAAGACGAATGTGGTCGACACGGAAGCGGGGAACATCACGCAGCACATAGGCGCCTATCAGGTTGAAGTCCGTGGGCAGAAGATCACTTTCCTCGACACTCCGGGTCATGAGGCTTTCACCGCGATGCGTGCTCGCGGGGCCAGGGTCACCGACATCGCGGTGATCGTTGTGGCAGCCGATGACGGAGTGATGCCGCAGACGCTGGAGGCGATAGACCACGCGCGGGCGGCTGATGTGCCGATAGTGGTGGCAATCAACAAAGTGGACAAGCCGGAGGCCAACATCGACCGGGTCAAGCAGCAGCTCGCCGATAACGGGGTGGTTATCGAGGGCTGGGGGGGGGATGTTATCTGCGTGCCCGTTTCTGCCAAGAGAGGCGATGGCGTCCCGGACCTTCTGGAGAACCTGCTCGTAGTGGCTGAGGTCCAGGAGCTCAAGGCCGATCCGGCGCGGGCTGCGGCTGGAGTAGTTATTGAAGCGAGCCTGGATACCAGCAAGGGTCCTTTGGCCACGGCTCTAGTGCAGACCGGCACTCTGGACATTGGGGACAATGTGGTGGTGGGCGGTACGTGGGGCAGGGTCAAGGCGATGTTTGACGACAAGGGGCGCCGGGTGAAGAAGGCGGGCCCCTCGATGCCGGTGAAAGTGATGGGCTTGAATAGTGTGCCGCAGGCGGGAGACACCTTCCGCGTTGTCGAAAGCGAGAAACATGCGCGAGTTGAGGCGCAGCAGAGGCAAATGGAGAGGGAACAGGCGAGCGCAGGTAGAGCTCCCAGGTTGAGCAGCGTTTTCAGCCAGATTCAAACCGGGCAGGTGAAGGAGCTTAACATAATCCTGAAGACGGACGTCCAAGGCAGTCTGGAACCCATAAGGGTGTCTCTGGAGCGGCTGGGAGGCGAAGGCGCCAGAGTGAGGATTGTGCATGCCGCGAGTGGCAGCATAACAGAGAGCGATGTCATGCTGGCCGTTGCCTCCAAGGGCATCATTATCGGATTCAATGCCCGGCCTGAGCCCGGGGCCAAGCTGCTTGCAGAGTCTGAGGGCGTGGATATTCGTTCTTACCAGGTGATCTACAAGCTTGTGGAGGACATCGAGAAGGCGCTGGCCGGCCTGTTGGAGCCGACATACGTTGAGGTGGTCGAAGGGCACGGCGAGGTGAGGGCTGTGTTCGCAGTGAAGGGGGGCAAGATAGCCGGCGTCTATGTGACTGATGGCAAGCTGACTCGCGGTTCGGCAGCCAGAGTGCTGCGCCGTGGCGCTGCGGTTCACGAGGCGTCGGTATCGAGCCTGAAGCACTTCAAGGAGAACGTCCGGGAGATAGCGGCGGGGTTTGAGTGTGGTGTAGGGATCGAGGGTTTCTTAGCCTTCGAGGTGGGTGATATCATCGAGTGCTACAGAAGTGAGCGCGTGGACTGAGCGCGGCTGGAAATGGGGCGAGATGAGTACGCGGCGCATAGCGCGTGTCAACGATTTGATACGTGAGCAGATCAGCGAGCTCCTGTTGCGCGAGATAAGGGATCCCAGGCTCGAGGGCCTGCTGAGTGTGACCGAGGTAGCCACTTCGGCAGACCTCAGGCACGCCACGGTCTTCTTCAGCCTCATGGGCTCCGAGGAAGAGAAGAGGCAGGTCGAGGAAGGGCTGGCCGCCGCCAGCGGGTTCATACGTCGCGGCCTGGGCGAGCGGCTCACGCTGAGATACACGCCGGAACTTGTCTTCCGACGCGACGAGTCCATCGAGCGCGGAACCCGTATTCTGGACCTCATCGACAAGGCAGTTCGTCACGAGGGCCCGGACAAAGCGGACTAGAGTTTGGGCATCGACGGGATCCTGAATGTAAACAAACCGCAGGGCAAGACCTCCTTCCAGGTTGTCTCCTTCGTCAGGAAGGTGAGTGGGGAGCGGCGGGTGGGGCACGGAGGAACCCTGGACCCCGAGGCCACTGGCGTCCTTCCGGTTTGCCTGGGGCGGGCCACCAGGCTTGTAGAGTTCCTGGCTGAAGCCGGAAAGACCTATCGTGGCGAGATCGAACTGGGTGTATCTACTGACACCTACGATGCCACGGGCAACGTCGTCGGAAGAGGCGATGCCACTGCCCTGACGAGGGCCAATGTGGAAGCGGCCGTGGCGTCCTTCGTCGGAGTCGTCGAGCAGGTTCCCCCGCTGTACAGCGCTCTCAAGCACAAGGGCGTGCCGCTGTACCGGTGGGCGCGTGCCGGCGTCGAAGTCCCCCGCAGACCCAGAAGGGTCGAGTTCTTTCGAATCGACCTGCTGCAATGGCTGCCGCCGCTACTCACCCTGGAGGTCGAATGCAGCAAGGGTACGTACATTCGCTCACTGGCCCACGATATCGGCGACAGACTGGGATGCGGCGCGCATCTGAAGGGCCTGGTGCGCCTGAGGAGCGGACCGTTCGAAATAGCCACCGCAGTGACCATGCCGCAGATCGAGGAAGGCTTCAAGGGCGGCACGTGGGCGGGGCTTGTTCATCCGATGGACGTTGCGGTTCTCCACCTGCCCGCGGTGACGGTGAGCAACGAGTGTGAGGGTGCGATAGCCAACGGGCGCCGCCTGGTGCTGGCGGATGACGGATCGTCCGCCGCACGGCGTCGTGCCTATTCGCAGGACGGGCGTCTGATTGCCATCCTGCGCTATGACCCAGCGGCGTGTTGCTGGTGGCCGGATAAGGTACTCACGGAGAGACGTGCCTCAGCTTGACATTTCACTCGCCAGATGTGTATAGTCAGGGCAACTAGGAAGGGGGTGACAGAGTGCAGGCATACTGCTTCAAGTGTCGGAAGAAGGTGGAAATCCAGAGCCCGGCCAACGTCAAGCTGAAGAATGGCAAGGCCGCAACCAAAGGCAAGTGCGGCAAGTGCGGGACGACGGTATTCAGAATCGGGAAAGGCTAGGGATTCGGCAGCACCTTTTTGGCGGAGGCTACCTGGCGAGCAGCTTGGCAATAAGAGCGCGCGGGGTGTTCTGGATGATATCAGTAATCTCATTGTTGGTTAGCGCAACGCTCTTGGCAAGAGAATAGGCTAGCTCGGGGGTGAGCAGGTCCGACTCAGAGTGAGCGTCCGAATCGACGAGAAGCTTGGCCCCGGCCTGGTGCGCGGCTTTCGCCACGTGTGCATTGGTTGAGGCGTGTTGTTTTCTGGTTGTGATTTCGAGATGGACGTTGTTCAAGGCCGCCAGTTGCGCTTCTTCTGCTGTAATGAGGCCGGGATGCGCCAGGATGTCGACATGGGGGGAACTCACGGCGGCGAGGTTGGTGCCCTGCTCGACGGGCTCGGCGGTGGTCTCTCCGTGGACCACCACAAGCTTCGCGCCCAGTTCCTTGGCGGCCCTGGCTGTTTCAGCGATCGCTGCTGCGGGCACGTGAGTGAGTTCGACGCCAGGGATGGCGGTGATAGGCCAGTGCTTCTCGGCGAGGGCGCAGTCGGCTGCAATCTCAGTGATTAGCCTTTCCAGATATCCGATACCGACATGGTCAGTGATCGCAATAGCATAGTAGCCATTGATGAGCGCCCTTCTCACTACTTCCAGCGGTGATAGGGCGCCATCGCTTATAGACGTATGCGTATGGAAGTCGTAGACCATGGCTTGTGTTTGAGAATAGCATAAGGTTCTCTATCAGGCAAGCTTTGGGCGACGGCGGCATCCGGCGGTTCCCGGCTCGGGTGAGCTGAAAGGAGCGGTGATACCTTGGGACAGATAAACGTCGCGATAATCGGAGTGGGCAACTGCGCGTCGTCCCTGGTACAGGGCGTCCACTACTATCGGAACGCCGCTGGGAGCGATTTCGTCCCCGGGCTGATGCACGTGAATCTGGGTGGGTATCACATCGCAGACATCAATTTTGTCGCGGCCTTTGACATAGACCGCAACAAGGTCGGGAAGGACATTGCCGAGGCGATATACACGCTTCCCAACAACACGATCAAGTTCTGCGATGTTCCCACCACTGGGGTCATCGTTGAGCGGGGCATGACGCACGACGGGCTGGGGAAATACCTGTCCCGTATTATCACCAAGGCCCCCGGCCCCACCGCCGACATAGTGGGCATTCTGAAGAACAGGAAGGTCGACGTTGTGGTCAGCTATCTGCCTGTGGGCAGCGAGGCGGCCACGAAGTGGTATGTGGAGCAGATACTGGCCGCTGGCTGTGCTTTTGTGAACTGTATTCCCGTGTTCATTGCGCGAGAGAAGTACTGGCAGACTCGATTCAATAACGCCGGCCTGCCGGTGGTCGGCGACGACATCAAGTCGCAGGTTGGCGCAACCATAACGCACCGGGTGCTCACCAGGCTGTTCCGCGAACGGGGTGTGAAGCTGGAGAGGACGTACCAACTGAATTTCGGCGGCAATACCGACTTCTACAACATGCTCGAGCGCGAGCGGCTGGAATCGAAGAAGATATCGAAGACGGGCGCCGTCACTTCGCAGCTTGACTATGACCTTGGGGCTGACAATATTCACATCGGGCCCAGCGACTACGTCCCCTGGCTCCTGGACCGTAAGTACTGCCACATCCGCATGGAAGGGCGCACGTTCGGGGATGTGCCGTTGAATCTCGAACTCAAGCTGGAAGTGTGGGATAGCCCCAATTCTGCGGGAGTGGTTATCGACGCCATAAGGTGCTGCAAACTGGCTCTGGACAGAGGGCTCAGCGGTGCGATTACCGGGCCTTCCGCCTACTTCATGAAGTCTCCTCCTGTCCAGTACACCGACGAGGAAGCTCGGAAGCTCACTGAGGATTTCATCGCCGGTGTCGAAGGCGAGGGCCCACGCACTGGTGCTGCGACGGGAAAGCCGGAGCGGCGCAAGAGAAAGCGGGCAGCCTAGCGGAACCGTGAAGATAGCTCTAGTGTCCCCGTACGACTACGCCTATCCCGGCGGGGTGAAGACCCACATAACTCACCTCGAGGGGCACTTCACGCGCATGGGGCACAGTGTGAAGGTTATCGCGCCCTCCTCGAGGCCCGATCAAACACGGCGCAACGGCGACGTTATTGTCATCGGTACTCCTGTGCCGATCCGCGCCAGCGGCTCCGTTGTCCGCAGCCCGGTATCGCCGTGGCTGCTCTTCTCGAAGCGGATCCCGGAGGTCCTGGAGCGTGAGAAATTCGATGTCATCCATATCCATGAGCCGTTGATGCCGGCGCTGGCGGTTTCAGTATTGCACCATGCGTCAAATGAGCTTGTTGTCGGTACGTTCCACGCTTACCGCAGGAGAAGTTGGGGCATACCGTTCTGGAAGCCTCTGATACTCAACCAGTGGTTCAAGAAGCTGGATGGGAAGATTGCGGTGTCACCGGCCGCACTGGAGTTCATCAACAAGTATTTCCCGTCGGAGTACAGAATCATCCCCAATGGCATCGATTTTGCCCACTTCTCGGGGCCAGTAGCACCGCTGCCGCAGTTCAGCGACGGCAAGCTGAACATTCTCTTCGTGGGCAGGATGGAGAAGAGGAAGGGCTTCAAGTACCTGCTGGGTGCGTATAGCAGAGTGAAGAAGGAGTTCCCAGCGTGCCGTCTCATCGTCGTTGGCCCGGCGGATGAGGCGCTCCGCAAACACCAGAAAGCCGCCGAGAGACAGCATCTGGAGGACGTGGTTTTCGCAGGATATGTGTCCTATGACGAATTGCCTCGCTACTACAAGAGCGCTGACGTGTTCTGTTCGCCTGCGACGGGCAAAGAGAGCTTCGGACTGGTGCTCCTCGAGGCGATGGCGGCTGGCAAGCCGGCTGTCGCCTCGAATATCACGGGATATGCGGCTATTGTAAGTCATGGCGTTGACGGCCTTCTGGTGAAGCCTAGTGACGAGCGGGCCCTGGCAGCGGCGCTGCTGCGATTGTTCCAGGACCGCTCTCTTCGGGAGGGGATGGGGGCGATGGGCAGGGTCAAGGCCGAGGACTTTAGCTGGGATGTGGTGGCCGAACAGGTGATGTCGTACTACCTCGAGCTATTGCGGGGTCACGCGCCAACGGCCAGTGAGGAGACGGCAATTGCTCAACAAGGCTCGACGCGGCCTGGGGCGGCTCGTAAGTGAGGTCCCAGCCGGGCTCCTGGCGAGAACGGGGCTGAGCCCCGATGCCCTGACTACTTTGGGCCTGCTGCTGGCCTTCGTTGTGGCCTGGGTGCTTTCGACAGGCCACCTTTTCCTCGGCGGTTTTCTGGTGCTGCTGTCTGGAGCCTTCGACATGCTCGATGGCGCGGTGGCGCGGGTGACCGGGCGTAGCACGAAATTTGGCGCTCTCCTTGATTCCACATTCGACCGCCTCTCCGAAGCGGCAATCCTCCTTGGTCTCCTGTCCTACTACGCAAGCCACGGCGCCTATACAGAGTCGCTTCTGATAGGAGCTGCGCTGACAGGGTCGATGATGACGAGCTATGTGAGGGCGAGAGCAGAAGGGTTGGGTGTGGACTGTGAGGTTGGCGTGTTCACGCGCCCCGAGCGTGTCATCCTACTTGCGATCGGGCTTATCTTCCAGGGTATTGTCCCGGTCATTATGCTGGTTGTCTTGTGGGTGATTGCCGTTCTGTCTAACGTAGTCGCGCTACAGCGTATTCTCTACGTCTGGCAGAAGACCAGGAATGGCAGCGGGGACGCCCGCTAGTGCGGCTGGATGTAAACGTACTTGAGGCGGGGGATCCACATGGGTGTGAGGGGGAGGTTCTTGACGTACGGCTTGACCAGCGTGTAGGCGACGTCGAAGAACAGCGGCAGGCAGGCGGCATCGCTCACAATGATTTGCTCAGCCTGTTTGTAGAGGCCCATTCGGGTGGCCTCGTCGGTCTCCACGCGTGCCCTTTCGAGCAGGGCGTCCAACTCCGTGTTACTGTACTCTCCAATGTTTGTGCTCGTGCCTGTGTGGAAGAGCACATCCAGGAAGTTCTGCGGGTCGGGGTAGTCGGCCTGCCAGCCCAGTGTGAACATCTCGTCTTTCTCGCGCATGATGAGGTCTGCAAATCGCTCCGGCTCCAGTTGCCTCACATTGACGTCCACGCCGAGATTCCGCCGCCACATGTCAACCAGGGCCGCCTCAAGGTTGGGGACTGCGCCCCAGCCCATTGAGGTCAGCGTCACACCGGGCAGTTCGGTTGCGTTGCCATACCTCGACTCTGCCAGCAGGCGCTTCGCCTGTGCGGGGTCGAAGGGCAGCGGACGGACGTTCTCGTTGTACCCGGGCATCCCCGGGGGCAGGATGCCATCCGCTTTCGTGACTGCGTTCTTGAGAACCAGGTCGACTATCTTCTGCTTGTCGACGGCCTGGCAGAAGGCCTGCCGGACAGCGGGGTCGTCGAAAGGCGGGCGCTTTGAGTTGAAGCCTATCACGTAGAGGCTTAACCGAGGTGTCACGGAGAGCTCGCTATGGAGCGGGTTGGCCGGGTCCAGTACCCTCTCGATGTCGCTGAGGGCCACGTCAGTCACGTCAATCTGCCCGGTCTCATACAGCGTCATGGGCACGCCGCCCCAGAGCCGATACACGACTTGTTCTATGTGGGGCGGGTCCAGGTAATAGCGGTCGTTTCGTTCAAGCACCAGGAGCTCGCCATCGCGCCATTCCTTCAAGCGGAACGGCCCCGTGCCGTTTGGCTGGCGCCACCATTCCTTTCCCTTCTCAACATTGAATCGGTCGACCACGAAAGCTGCGGGATGAGCGAGCTTGGAGAGGAAGTACTGCTTCGGAGCATCAATCGTTATCTGCAGGGTGTAGTTGTCGAGGACCGTCACGCCGCTGATCTCCAATGCCGTTCCCGAGAGCTTCTCCGCAGCGCCGACTATGTCGCCGAGATAGAGTTCGGCGGTTTGAGAGCCAGTTGCCGGGTCACAGGCGCGCTCCATGGAGTACTTGAAATCGGCAGCCGTCACCTCCCGGCCGTCGTGGAATCTGACGCCGGGCCGCAGGTGGAAGGTGTAGGTTCTGCCGTCGTTGCTCAGGTCCCAGCTCTGGGCGATGTCAGGAGTCAGGTCAAGCTGGGGATCGAAGCTGACGAGCCCGCTGAAGACCTCTACGATGTAGCTCAGCGACGTGTCCGTTGAGGCCAGCGCCGGGTCGAGGGTAACCGGGCCGGAATCAGAGAGAGTGAGCGTGTCTGAGGAACCGGCGCCGGTCGATGGCGCATTGTTGACTTCGCAGCCGGGTGCTAGCATCGCGGCGGCGACGACCAGAGCCAGAAGTGGCAGGACAAACCGCAGCCCCTGTCTCATTTCCTACCCCTGCGCGTTCTGAAGCGGATTGCCAGGGCGGTGGGCGGCATCAGGAGCAGTACGAGGGCGGCCCACGCGACAGGGGAGATGGGCCCCGGTTCTTGTGCGCCTATCTGACATCCGAAGTGCGGGGCGGTTGGCGTGCTGGTTGTCTGGGGCGGGGCCGGCGACGGCTGCGGTCCGAGCCCGAGGCTCGCGCGCCACTGGTTGCCGAGGCCGGCAGTATCCACACCGTACACCTGGAGAAGCGCCCCGTCGTAGGTGGCCCCTTGCTTGAATGTGTTGAGCAGGTCGAGCATCTTGTCCCGGCCATGTTGCTGAATGAGGAATGAGACGAGGCTATAGCTTTCTGCGTAGGAGAGCCTTGCCTGGTCGAAGTCCGCGGGGAAGCTGCTCGAAACAGTCTCGACGGATAGCAGGGTGTCGTCGGCGACTGCGCTGGACAGGGCAGTCTGGAAACTGCTGGACGGATAGCCTTCAGCATACATCGAGAGGCCCTCGTCGAGCCAGGTGGGTATGTCCCCATATGGGTTGAAGGTCATCTGATAGGTGACCAGATGGGCCATTTCGTGGGCCAGGTCTCTCTGGGCTGATGGCAGGTAGCGCGGCTGTGCCTCTATGGCCAGGGTGCCGTAGTCGGGGAACGCGGCCCCGCCCATCCACTCCTGCGGGAACAGCATGGCGTTGTGCAGGTCTTCGGTGCTGGCGTAGGCGTAAACCTTGACATCCTCCTGCAGTTCCGCTCCCGTGTCGTGGGCCAGGGTGTCCAACGCATCCTCGGCGACCGCGAGGAGCGTCTCGCCGAACGCCACGTCGCCTTCGTACCAGTACAGGGTTACGTTGTCGCCGACCGCCTCACGCCAGGGGTGGTCATCGTCGTTGAACTCCACGTTCTGCCATGCGGTCTCCAGTCTGTTGCCGGAGGCGTCGCGTACCAGCCAGTTGTATCTGATGCCTGTGCCCGGCGGCAGGCTGCCGAGCATCTTCTTCATCTCCCACGTCCAGCTCGTCACGACCACGGGAGCGGGGTTGAAGTCAAGGTCAACAACGGCGGTGGCCTC
>Ga0315277_10009197_pt1 | contig 12652 bp, 10 predicted proteins | sample YL17G05_15_MG_FD_203695 | JGI IMG/M metagenome (GOLD analysis project Ga0315277, IMG submission 203695) | Sediment microbial communities from Yellowstone Lake, YNP, Wyoming, USA - YL17G05_15 | ecosystem: Environmental > Aquatic > Freshwater > Lake > Sediment | place: USA: Wyoming | collected... | reverse complement strand
CCACACAATACACGCGACTTTGTGAAAACTGCCCATTGTGTCCATTGCTTCCCTTCTATTTCAACCAAGTTACATGGAAATTGCATTGGGAAAGGTGACTCTAAAATTATGGGGGCTATCGTATTGCAGATGGATTCTTGGGGTTTTTTTCCGGATCGAAGATATGAAATTTGCTCATATCAAACGAAACCTGCACACGTTCGCCAACTTTAAATTTTGTGCGTGGATCAACCCGGGCAACTAATTCCTTTTTTCCTGCCACAAGATAGACATAGATTTCATCGCCCATCAATTCCAACAGGTCTACTTTGCATTCGACAGGGGCCGCCTTGATGCCGGGCGCGGGGAATTCGGGGTTGTAGATGTCCTCAGGCCGGATGCCGAAGATAACATTCTTCTCCGCGTTAGCAGCATATGTCTTTGCCTTTTCCTTCGGTATTTCCACCTGAAAATCACCGGTATCAAGGACCAATTTACCGTCTGATTTCTGGATTTTGGCCTGGAAGAAATTCATGGCCGGTGATCCGATAAAGCCTGCGACAAATTGATTGGCGGGCTCGTCATATAATTTTTGAGGTGTATCGATCTGCTGAAGCACACCATAATTAATGACGGCGATGCGTGTGCCCATGGTCATGGCTTCTACCTGATCATGAGTAACATAGATAAAGGTCGTGTTCAGGCGCAAATGCAGTTTACTGATTTCTTTTCGGGTTTGCACGCGTAGTTTGGCGTCTAGGTTGGATAACGGCTCATCAAACAGGAACACTTTCGGTTCGCGGACAATCGCTCTTCCGAGCGCAACGCGCTGGCGTTGGCCGCCGGAAAGTTCGCGCGGCTTCCTTTCTAGTAGTTTTTCAATATCCAAAATCTTGGCAGCCTCATTCACACGCCGCCTGATCTCCTCTTCCGGTATCTTGCGTAGTGTCAGACCAAATGCCATATTATTAAAAACAGACATATGGGGATAAAGCGCGTATGACTGAAACACCATGGCAATATCCCGGTCTTTTGGGGGGACATCATTGACGACCTGATCCCCAATCAGGATACGCCCTGAAGTAATTTCATCCAGCCCAGCCAGACAACGTAGCGCTGTCGTCTTTCCGCACCCTGAGGGTCCTACCAGCACCAGGAACTCTCTATCTTCAATAGTAAAACTGAGATCATTGACGGCAACAACATCACCAAATTTCTTAACCACTTTATCGAATATAACACTAGCCATGATTTATCTCCTATATCACAAATGTTTTTATTGATTTTCCATATTCTTTATTTATAAAAAATAACTAATAATTTGATAAATATGCCTTTGCTTCATCAAGCGAAGGCTGACCATCAGTTCCGCCTATTTTTTGAGTAGAAAGCGAGCCACAAATTACGCCTAATTGCAATGCTTTTTCCAAATCCCATCCTTTTACATAACCATATAAAAAACCTGCATCAAAACTATCACCAGCGCCTACGGTATCCATTACCGCTACTGGCAAGCTCTTCGCAAAATATTTTTTTCCTTCACAAACAGCAACTGCACCTAGCACACCTTGTTTTGCTACCAATGTATCAACTCTATTACTTAATTCTTTTATTGCATTATCAAGGTCTCTCAAACCAGTTAATGAACATACTTCCGCTTCATTAGGTAAGAACACATCTATATATGGAAGCAATTCATTCACTCCAGTCCAAGACTCATATGGATCCCAATTGGTATCCAGTGATATGGTTAAATGAAGTTTGCGAGCTTGCTGAAAAAGCCCTGAAAGACTTTTTTGGAGGTTTGTTTGCAGAAAGTAGCTGGCTATATGTAGGTGATGGGTTGAAGACAAAATTTCGTCTTTTATATCTTTTACTTTTAGTGAAGAGATTAGACCAGGATAAGTAAGGATAGCACGGTCAAATCCTTTGTTGAGAATAACACTGAATCCAGTCGATTGGTCAGGCTCAACAATAACATATCTGGTATCAATTCCGCTTGTCTGCATTTTTTCAATCATAAATTTACCAAATACATCTTCCCCGCATTTTCCAATGAATGATACCCTTAATCCAAGGCGCGCTGCCCCGCAGGCGAAAATTACTGATGATGAACCAATGACTAACTGAGCATTTTCTAACAGTTTCTCAACCTGTCCAAAAACGGGTTCCACATCGCCATAGAGAATCAGGTCAGGATTGATCTCACCACATACCAGGATATCAAATTCCTTTGTATTCATTTATCTCCCAAAAAATTACTTTTATATATATCTCCATCAAACCGTCCCTTTTTGCAGCAAATAGAAATTAATTAATGATATAAAGCCCATAACTACTGATAATATGACCAATATGATGGTAATCCATGAAAGCTTACCTCGCGTGGCAGCAATCACCGGTAAAAATAAAAATATCAAAAAATCTAATGCATAGCGATAACCGGCCTGTAAGTAACCAGTGTTGTAATATAGCAAAGAAGGTATCGCCACTAAAAATGCACCAATCAGGGACATACGAACAACTCTCTCCCGCAAGGGTGCATTAATGATTAACAATAAAACAGGTGTAGATACCAAAATGCTAAGGCCCCACCCGTCCATAACCAAATAGGGGCAAGTGCTTATGAACTTGGGTATTTTCCAGACCGCATTTTGAAGATTTTCAGCCAGATAAATGGGGTTAAAAGAACCAGTTGCTACAACCCGCTTGGACAATAAATCCTCTAATTTCATAAACTTGTAACCTAATTCAAACGGATTGTCATAGCGCAAATAATTGTAGAATCCCACACCAAGTCCTGCAACCAGCAAGGGTATCAATCCCGCAGTCAGATCTTGTTTAGAATTCTTTAGCAACAGCAACCAGATAATGGCAGGAAGCGCGAATAAAATCGGCGGACGAGATAATGCCGCTAACGACAACCATAGTGCTGCCCAAAATGGTCTACACTTGCTAAAAGTCTCAAGCAGGACCAATAATAAAAAGAATGTAGCAACAATCTGGGCAGTAAACCATACTTGCCCAAAAGAGGATAGCCACCAATGGACAGTGCCAAAGGAGAACGCAATCGTTAATGTAATTTGTATTGGTTTGCTTAGGACAAATTTATCTTTTAAATTGTTTACAACCTTCAGTATAAGCTCATAGAAAAGAGCAGCGTTAAAGGCACCCAGAATTAATGTAAAAGCCACATCATTAAAGGATTTTCCAAATACTTCCACAAATGGCATCATCAACATTGCGGGCACAGGGGGGAATGATACCGACCATTCATCTTTATATTTGGTCCAGTCATTCTCTTGCCAATTAGGTGGACGTTCTTCTAAGACAAGATTGCCATGGTTGAAGGCATCAGCCAAATAGATAAAATGCGGTGCTTCGGATTGTTCCCGAATATTCAAAGAAGCACCCAGCGCGTAGATGATTGCTGTGAATCCAAATACCAGGACAAAACCTGACCACCGTTTTCTTAAGAGAGTTACCCCAATTGATATAAGAGTACTACCCGCTGCTATCCAGCCCATAAAAGGCAATGCTGCATACAAGCTTTCAAATAACTCAAAAGTACGAAACCCACATATAGAATTCCGAAATAAGTTGCCAGACACATAGTGAATTGCCATCATTCGTGGGTCAACCCGCATCCAAATCCACCATATTCCTGATGTAGATAAAGCCAGACAAACCGGTCCTAACCAGCGCTGAATTTTGTCGTTCCTATGGGTTTTATTGCCTGCTATCATACGTTACCTTTTCTCATAGGATGAAAATCAGGTTTCCTGGAATCTCTTATGGGTATTTAATGCAAACAAATGATACATGCGTCAGCTCAAAAGGAGTATATCCAAATAGCTATGGCAGCGCCCTCCAACCTGGTGACCACCAATTTTATTACTCGTAGAATAATTGACCACAGTAACAACACTTATTTATGCAGACCTTTCTCAAATTTTTTTATCTCGGAATAAATATGTGAACAGGAATTTATATATCTATTTAAATGATAGGTTCCTTGATTTATTGGCAAAATTCGACCCACGCCCCTAAGTTTCGGTGTTTAAGAATAGTACTAAATCCTAATTCCTTGGATTTTTTACAGGCTTGATTGAATTCCTTGGTTAAATCTGTATATTCTGCCGCAAAAACTGCTTTGCCTCTCTGGATGAATGGCTTCATCTGCTCAAACCACCCATAATAAAAGCAGTCTTCAGTGATCGCGAAATCAAAAACATCTATCAAATCATTTACCTGATCTGACGCGTTTTTTAAACCTATTGCCAGACCGCGCGCATGTGCTTCATCGGCCAGCCATATTGCATAGCGCATCTGATCCTCATAAGTGAGCGGAAAGCCTGTATCATTAGTGTATACTTCTATATTATCAGGTTCGATTGCGTCAAAACCCTTTTCTGCGCATTCATCAAAACGAGCGCGCATGATTGGAGCTAATATTTCAATGCGACGAACATCCAGCCACTTTTCGCCTGGCCACCCCACATAGTCTTTCCCAATTATTTCCTCGGGGAATTGCGCAGCATCAGAAAGCCAATTTTCCCATGAGCCGACATTAATATAACAAATGACTTTCGCTCCTTGCTTGTGGAAATATTCAACAACAGATGTGTGAACGTCTAAATCAATATCATACACATCTACATGAATTGAATTGTCAAATTTTCCAGCTAATTGCCACTGCCACGTAAGTCCCGGTTTCGGTCGCCACCAATTACTTGCTGGTGGGGGTGGTTTGAAATTATCAGGAATATCTACGCGAAATTTGGTATATTTATCCATATCTTCAACCTCCTGGCATCTTGAGATAAGTACCATTAATTAAAATGCAATTACAAAAAAACCTGTGTATTTTTATTCCCGCATTTTGTCTCTTACTAACCAAAAAATTTTTTAACTTCTCGCACATTCTTTTTAGAATAAATGAAATAAACCTCGTGTTTTTCATATCTCTTTTAAAGCAAGGAATTGTTTAATATATATTTCCAAATCAGGAAATCCTGATTTCCTTCAATTTATTAACTGATCCCGTGCGTGAACAATAAGGTCAATAACCATCTCTTTCATATTTTTCTCGGGTGATGCGTCTTTCCAAATTGGATCTAATAACCCCTTGGCAGCATTTTCATCCTTAAGGAAAGATGAACCTGTTTGAATAATTGCGGCTGCTGTATCAAATGCAAAGCGGAAGGGTTGTATGCCGTGACTCAGAGCAATCCGCATTGTGCCTATTAAACGGTCATTCCATGCTAATTTCCGGTATGTGTCGCGTGTTACGCGTTCAATTGTGTCAGCAAGAAAGGGATTGACCATCCTCTCAATTAAGTCATCGGCATATTCCTTATAACCCGATGCTGTAAAAAGTACATCAATACCCTGGTATTTTTTGATTAATGCTTTTCCCGATTCTTCGATAAATGCAGCGCGGGCAAAGGGAATAATGCCAGGAACATCTGCCAGATCTTTAATAAGAGGAATCCCCATAAAACTTCCAATATACCCCATTAGAGCATGTATTGCATTATGCCCATAAAGTTTTGCTTCTTCGAAAGGAAAAAGATCTTCCTTTTTTTCTTCAAAAACTGATATCCCTCGTTCAAATGGATAGCGTAAGTCTATTTTTGAAATAAGGATTCTATTAAATGATTCAACCAGAAACGCGCTCGAGCAATCCTGAGTTATGGTTTTTAATTGATGGTAATAAATTTCATCTTGGCAATTAACCACCTGACTCATTTTTCCGATTACGGTATTAAGGAATTGAGCTTTTTCTTGTACTCGCTGATGCAAGTTTTCCGGGATGGATTCAAATACACAAGATTTTAGAATTTCAGCTGCATGATTATTATTTTTAGCGGTATAAATTACTGCAGATGGTCCGCCGTTATTTATTTTTTCACACAACCCATTCGCGAGAATGCTATGAATGCTCCCCGGCTTATTTGATGCGTAAAACTCTATGCTGGGAACAGCCGTGGCAATCTCGCTGGCTTCTGCTACCGCTTCGATAAGGTGATTACAATCAACTTTGTCAGAAGGATCATAAATTTCTATTGGACCAATTTGGGTAATTTCAATATGGTCCTTATGGGCAATATTGACAAAAAAGCAAGCATTGGCTTGCCGAATAGTTTTTACAATTTCAGGGTTTACTTCTGCGACAACTAATCGATTAAATTCACCGGAATTAAATGCCTCATAAAGAAATAATCCGCTCTGAATTGCGCCGAAACCAAATCCTATAAATGTCCTTTTACCTGATAGCATTGGTTTATAATCCCGTTTTTCTTGAAAGCAATCTTTAATTAAGAACTACATTTAGCTTTTCCTCTTCGTAATTTCATTTCCAAAGTACTCGAGGAATAGATACGGGTTTAGGAAATCACATTATTTTTGCAGAATTAAAGCAATTCTATAAACATAGGCTAATGACCCTGATCTTAACATCCTGGTTTCTTACACTTTAAAATATTTAAATTGTGGCAAATACTCTCTATTTTTTTCTAACATCTCATTTGTCATTTGCCGAATTTCTGCGAGGGATAATACTGAAGCTGTCAGTGGATCATGTGCTATTGCATAGAAAACCATTGTCGGGTCACCAGTTAATGAAGAAGTGATAGCCAATTCTTCAATACTGGAGCTAAGGTTAGTCATCAATGCACATTGTGGCGGGAGTTTGCCCACATGCATTGGATGAATTCCAGCTTTATCCACCAATACAGGAACCTCCACACAAGCGCCCTCTGGCAGGTTGGTGATTAAACACGTATTAGGAACATTGCCATTAAATTTATAGGGTTCTCCTCCCTTTAATGCGTTGATTATGGATGAAGCATACTCTGATCCTCTCTCCAATTCCTCTGCTTTCATTGGCTGTTCTAATTGGCTTTCTACCTGAACCCTCCAGGTGACTTCGGTCTGCAGATATTCTTTCAGAATATATGCGTGTTCACCAGGATTCCATCCTGTTCCATGTGTGCAATATTTCTCGATCAAATCTGGTCGCTTACGAAACCACCAGTTATATTCCGAGTTGTGACCGCTTGATTCAGTGACATAGTATCCAAAAGCAAGGAACATTTCATTTCTGACAATTTCCTCATTGTAAATTTCCTGCCTTTCGGTCACTGCTTTATGGATTAAGGGATAAGCATCTTTACCGTTCCATTTATATTCCAGATACCAGGCCATATGGTTGATCCCGCCACAAGTATAGGAAATTTCATCAATCGGAGCGCCTATCCATTCCGCCAGCATTTCAGCTGAACCCTGAACAGAATGACATAATCCAGTAACCGTCACCTTGCTGGAGCGCTGCAGAGCTCCACAAAGCATGGCCATGGGATTGGTATAGTTCAGCAAAACAGCACCTGGACAATACTTTTCCATATCATAAACAATTTCTAGCATGGGTGGCAGGGTCCTTAAAAACCGGAAGATCCCACTGGGCCCTCTGGTATCACCTACATTAATGTCTATCCCGTATTTTTCAGGAATTTCAATATCATAGCGCCAGACATCAGTATTGCCGGATAATATCGTACAAAGAACAACGTCTGCTCCCTCCAAAGCTTCCTTTCGGTTTAGAGTCGTCTTGAGCTTCGCAGGATAATTACCAGCTTCGATATATTTTTCAACAATTCTCCTTGAAAATTCCAACCGTTCAGCATTAATATCCATCAAACAGATTGTGGCATCTTGAAGTAATGGAAATGTAAGGACATCTCTGGCTAATTGGGAGGTGAATTCAAGGCTCCCGGCACCAACAAAAGCAATTTTTGTCATCGTTATTCTCCTTTGTTAATTAACCTTTCATTCCGCTTAATGTGATTCCCTCCACTATCCATTTCTGAGCAAACAAGAAAACTATAAGCACGGGTAAAATTACCAATACTGATGCTGCCATTGTATAATGATCATTGTTAACCATTCGAGATGAAAACCAGGTTAAAACAATTGGCAGGGTGCGTACGTTTTTTTCTGTTAGCACAATTAAAGGCCATAGATAAGCATTCCAGTTAAACATAAATGTCAACATTCCAAAGGTAGCCAAAGCGGGACCAAGTTGTGGCAGCACAATGCGGTAGAAGATCTTGAACTCGCCAGCTCCATCTACACGGGCAGCATCAATCAGTTCGTTAGGTATTGAGTGTGAAAATTGGCGAAACAAAAATATACCGAAAGCATCTATCGCCGCAGGTATGATTAATCCCAATAAATTATTTATCAAACCAAGCTTCGCTAAAATCAAATATCCCGGTATCATGGTCATTTGAGAAGGAATCATCATGGTTGCCATAATGAACCAAAAAATGTATTTTTTTGATTTAAATTCAAATTTCGCAAAAATATATCCCAACAAAGAACTTGTGAATAAAACCTGGATCACATTGGCAAACGCGATAATTGCTGAATTCTTATAAAAAATTCCCAATGGCAGTTCCGGATCAGACAATACTCTACGATAATTATCCAAAGTGAATTCTTTTGGAAAAAAGGTAGGCGGAATTTGCCGAATTTCAGCACCCGTCTTAAATGATCCAAAGATCATCCAAATAAATGGCAGTAAGGCGGCCAAACTGGCGGGAATAAGAATCAGATACGCCAAGTTTATTCGAATTTTTCGCTTTTTAGGATGGTAAGATAACGAATGAATTGCCATAATTAATACTCCCATTCTGACCGTAATAATTTGGTTTGCACAAGTGACACACTAAAAATTAATAAAAACATCACCAGGGAAACCGCAGCTGCCCAACCCATGCGCTGGTAGCGGAATGCATAGTCATAAATATTCAACAACAAGACTTTAGTCTGACCAGCTGGTCCTCCATCAGTCATCACCTGGATAATATCGAAAACATGAAAAGCCGAGATTGTAGTTAGAATCACAGTAAGCATTATTGTTGGAGTTAATAGTGGGATGACAATACGAGTGAATATCTGCCAATTATTCGCGCCGTCAATTCTTGCCGCATCCTTCAAATGTTGAGGGATAGCCTGTAAAGCAGCAATAAAGATCACTAAGTTATATCCTAAATCTTGCCATACATAAGCCAGCACAATCGCGATGATGGCTATCGGTATCCCACCAATAACAAGGTTAGGGTCTCCTGTCCAGTTGATTCCAACCAACTTGCCCATAAACTTTCCGATGATTGCATTCAACAAACCGTGTTGAGGGTGATAAATAAAATTCCACATGATAGCCACGCCTACAGATGGGGCTAACACTGGAAGAAAAAAGAATGTACGAAAGATACCTTTCACTTTGTCGAGCACAGACTCAATCAGAAAAGCCAAAGGTAGAGTTAAGATTAAATTTAACGGAACAACTAATAAAGCAAACAGCAATGTCATTTTTACGCCGACATGAAATTGGCGAACTTCCAATGGTGCATCTGGAGAAAAAATCAACATATTTTTAAAATGCGCCAGACCAACAAATGGATTATCCCCACCGAATCCCAGAAATAAACCGCCACTTCTACGTGCGCTGTATTCAAAGAATGCCAGCGCAATCCCCCAAATCAAGGGCATCAGTGTCCAAAAAGCCATGTAGATCACCAGTGGAGAAATAATGCTGTTAACAAATTGCTTTTCTGCTTTATCTCGCCTGGTTCGCTTTGAAGGTTTGCTGTCTTTTTTCTTAATTATCATGAGTACCTCATTCTGGAAGGAGGAGCATTAAGCCCCTCCTTCTAACAATCATTTGCTTTAAAATTCTTAAAAAGACCCTCGAACTTCTGTTTGTATCGTTTCTAATGTTTCATCCGACGTACTTATACCCTGCAAGAATTCAAGCACCCGGGGATATGTGACTTCGTACCATACAAAATCACGATCCGGGAAGTGGCCTTCAAAAACCCCATATTGAAGTAAGTCAAGGAATGGTTCAAAAAACGGGAATTTTTCAACAAGTTCTGCTGCTTTTTCACCAGTTGTCTCTTCCTTTAAGGCAGGCAGTGTTCCCGAAGCTATGTTCCACTCTAACGCATTATCCGCATCCAAAGTGACAAATTTAACAAAATCCCAAGCAACATCCTGGACCTTGCTGTTCACTGATACAGACATTCCCCACCCAGAAGCTGCTGCAAATACAGGTTCTGCCCCAACACTTGGTAATGGTACATAAACAGTTGCATCAGCAACTTCCGGATAGTCGCCGCTGTATTCCGGCACTGCCCATGGACCAACTAAACCAATGGCACTTGTTTCCGCAAAATAGGAATCACCCACCCAATTTTCTTCATCATTGAAAAGAATAGGATCAACCAAACCCTCATCAACTAAACGCTTCATCAATTCGAGAGTTTTTTTCCCCTCGGGTGTGTTAACGGTATAGGTACCATCCGTGAGGTACTGGCCTCCATATTGCAGGTACAACGAGTGGAACATGGTAGCTATTCCGTCCGAGCCAGTAAAGTTAAAGCCAGCGCGGGTCATCACACCATCCTGCACTACAGTAAGTTTTTTCGCGTCAACAATGAATTCATCCCAATCCGCCCATCCGTCAACCGCAACACCCGCTTCCTTAGCCAAATTGGTGTTCACCAAGACAGCACCATACTCAATATTAAATTCCTGCGGAATGCCATACAGCCTACCATCACACGCATAACCGCCGATAGCTGAATTAAAGAATTTTTCTTCTGCTTCTGGTACAGTTATTACACTCTCTGGCACAGTCGCTAAATATCCTCCTTCCGAATATGAACACACCCATGATCCGAACAGCGTCAAAATATCCGCTTCCGTTTTGGCTGGCAAGGATGTCTGTAAGGTCTGGATAAAGGTATCATAATCAAATGACTCGATTATGATCTCAATATCCGGATGCAATTTCATATACTTATCTGCTAATGCTGAATAACCGCTTAGAAATGCCGTGTTTTGATGGGTCCATATCTTAACGGTAGTTTTTTTTCCTGCTGGTGCAGCACTTTCTGAGGGGGCAGCAGCACCACCACAAGCGCTCAATATTAAAGAAGTGCTGATCAAGATTGTGGTGATCAATAAAAATTTTTTCTTCATTTCATTTCTCCTTTTTAAATTTGGTTACTCAAATACAACTTTTATGTCTTATTGTTCAATTACACCTCCTTAATCTCAATCTAATTTGTTAAACCTTTCAAATATATTACTGAGGAAAGGTTTTTTGGTTTATCAGGATCCAATCCCTTAGAAATGGATCGATAAAAAGCCATCATTTGCAATACCGGAAGATAGAGAATATTCCGGATTAAATCATCCAAGCCGCTGTCAAAACTGACATCTGCGTTATTTTCTGCAAGCGATATCACATGTCCACCCAGCTCTTTCATCTCATTTAGGACATCCTCTTCGTAGCTGCGATTCTTCTCGGAAAGCAAACCAATCACTGCCGTATTTTCATTAACCATGGACATTGGCCCATGGCGGAATTCAAGGAAATAAAAGGGTTCACTGTGGGTAAGAGACATTTCTTTCATTTTTAAATTTGCTTCACTTGCCAGCCCATATCGTACTCCACTGCCTAAGAAATAAAAACGGTCCAAGTCAAGATTCTCCCCATTTTCTTTTGCGATTGGTTCATATTTCTTTAATAATGACTCTCCTGCTTTAGGGAGGTCGTGCATTTTTTCAAATAACTCTTTTCTCCCACTCAACAAAATTGGCAGGGCAGATGAAGCAATAAACATGGAGGAAAAGGATCCAGTTTGCGCAATACTAACCTCCTGTCCTTCTGGAATGACAATCGGCAGATCTGCTAAACCAGCTAACGGTTGGTTACCATAATTCGTGATAGCAATTACATATCCCTCTTGATTTTTTTTGAATTGTCTGACCGCTTCAACAGTCTCTGTCGTAGAACCTGAGCGACTGACAGCAATTAGCAGGGTTTTTCCCTTTGTAAGGATCGTATTTGAATTTAATAGAAGCTCACTGCCCGGCACAGCCCGGCAAATAGTGCCAGTTTGGGTCTGGAAAAGAGATGCAGCCGCGAGTGAAAGGTAATAAGTTGAACCACAACCCATAAAAATAATTTGTTGAAAATCACTCAGCATCAAATTCTCAATTTCTTTTTTCTGGTTTTCGACTGCCTTAAGTGCACCTTGCCATGCGGTTGTTTGTGAAAATATATCTTTTTTTGTATGATAACCTGCATCCATATAATCTCCTGTATAAATTAATTTCATTAATCAATCTTGAATAGTGATCTGTAAAATTCGTTCAGTATTCCGATAATAAACATTTTCCAGAACATTATCAGGTAAATTTAATCCATAGATCATCCATCGTCCTGAATCGGGAACATCCATCGGATCGGGATTGTAGTTAAAGTACTCATCTTCTGTTTCAAGAAAGCGATAATAGGTACGGTAAGCGGCAAGGTCCGGCCCAACATCAATGCCAAATACGATGCGATTGGAATGATCAATAAAGAACCTTCTCGCCGTGAAAGGTTGACGCCCCAATTCAGCAATTCGAGCACCAATATCCACATAGAAATTAGGACATCTGTCCAGAAGATTACTCACCCAAAGCAAATTTTCCGCATAACAGCCAACATGAGCACCAATAAAAATCGTACGGGGATGGTGCTCAATTAATCGCGCAAAACCCTCAATGATATGCGTAAACGAAGGGAATGGAGGAGAAGTGAATACCCAGT
>Ga0315277_10009194_pt1 | contig 12654 bp, 13 predicted proteins | sample YL17G05_15_MG_FD_203695 | JGI IMG/M metagenome (GOLD analysis project Ga0315277, IMG submission 203695) | Sediment microbial communities from Yellowstone Lake, YNP, Wyoming, USA - YL17G05_15 | ecosystem: Environmental > Aquatic > Freshwater > Lake > Sediment | place: USA: Wyoming | collected... | reverse complement strand
AAAAGAGCTAACTTCTCTGAATGCAAAATTTATCTCAAACAGGGCGGGTGAACATCCGCTGAGAGATGTATCTCCGCTATGATTCCTATTCTAAAGCTTCGCCCTCTCAGTCACAGTTTCGGGGTCATCAATGTTCCCTGTGACCGATGTGTTTGTGAAAGGCGGGCGATCTCGGCAGCCCTTTCGAAAACAAGGCAGTGCGAGATCGTTCCCGCTGAGAGAGGGGCCAAATCGCAGGGGCAACGAAGGCATCCGGCCATCTACCGGTATCCCTCTTCATCTGCCGTATCCGGCAACACTTATGAGTTTCCTGAGAGCTGCATGCTAGGGTCGAATAGGGGGATCTGTCCATGGCCCGCCCGTAGGGGCCATCATGGCACTGAGGTGCCATCATGCTTTAGAAGGGGCTTTGTGATGCCGGCGAGATCTGTGTGGGTCTGCGTGGGTCCGCGGGCCCTTTTTGTGAAATGAATGGCGCTCGGGTAAAACAATAACAGGTGTGGTATCCTTCAATCATAGTTCCCGAAAGGGGAGAACATGACCGACGAGGAAATGCGTCGCACCATGCAGTTCATCCTTGAACAGCAAACTCAGTTCACTGCCGATATGCTGCAGATGCGCGAGGAGCACGCAAGGTTCGCCGCCGAGACCAGGCAGAATTTTGGCAGGCTGGGCGAAGCCGTTCTCGCCATTACCGGTATCGTGGGAAGACTTGGCGACGCCCAGGAACGAACGGAAAGGAAAGTCGCCGAACTCGCGGAGGCACAGCTGAGAACCGATGACCGACTGAATACCTTCATCGGAGTCGTCGAACGGTACATCAGCGAGCATCGCAACGGGAAGGAATGACTGGCCGCTAACCCACCGATTCCTCCACTTGAAATCTGTGTGGGTCCGCGTGGGTCCGCGGGCCATTCATGTATTCAGGAAATCTTCAATATCTATCTTCGCCTCGCGCAAAACCGAGCGCAACGTGCCTTCCGCCATGTCGCGAGCATGATGTGGAAGAGTGACCTTTCGGCCGGTTCTGGCATGACGCCATACCTCATGACTGCCGGGTCCTGGGCGATCAAATTCGAATCCGAAGGAGCGAAGACGCCGCGCTACCTCGCGGTATTTAAAACCGGACAGGCCGCCCATCAGCGTACGGCGACGGGGATCAACAGATCCATAACACCGCCAGATAAATCGGACAGAGCCGGAGGGAGTGGATCGCCATGTTCCAGACAGGATTCGGCAATCTTCCGGGCCAGTCCCTGAGCGATCTCCGCAGCTTCAGTGATCGTGCGGCCTTCTGCCACGAGGCCCGGCACATCCGGGCTAGTCCCTACATAGCCGCCTTCCTCAAGCGGCTCAATATGAAGACGGATCATTACTTCAGCCATTGTTGCACCTCAGATCAATCCCATTATCATCTAAGAATACGACAGGATCCGGACTCTCTCAAGAAATTCATCCAGACATGTGGGGCATCTCTTGATTCTTACTGCAGTAGTCATGGTTTTTCTAAAATGCCTTCTTGGAAGAAATCAGAAAATAGTAAGCTTCTTCACCAGCTTCTCTAAGGAGCTTCCCTTATGAGTAAATCGGCACTCCGTCCAAATTTGTCCCCTGAATAAGGAATAGGGCTCAAGAGAGATAGCCCACGGACCCACACTGACCCACACGGATTTCTATGCTTCACGCTGGAAAGCGGCGGATCGGTCCGGACTTGCATATCGGATGATCCGTGTGCGTCTGCGTGGGTCCGTGGGCCATCTTCTTTCGCGCGTTGTCGTACACCTTCCGCCTGCACTCGGGTTGCGGACCAAAGTTCAGCAACAGCCCAACCTCGAAATCAGTGGCTTTGAGGTAGTTGAGTAGCTGAGCATCGTGCTCAGCCAGAAGCGATTTCAACGCCTTGACCTCCACAATGACAAGGCCGTTGAATACCAGGTCGGCCACGTATTCTCCGACGACAACGCCTTCGAATTCGACCCGGATCGGATACTGCTGCATGACGGAGAGGCCCAGTTTGCGGGCCGCCACCGCCAGGGAATTCTCATAGACCTTCTCCAGAAAGCCGTAGCCGAGCCTGTTGTAGACCTGGTAGAAAGCCCTGAGAATGAGATCCGTGAGTTCCTCATGCTTGAAGGACGGTTCCATGCTCTCTATGTTTCGCCCGTTGCCTTTCTATTTCACAAAAAATAGCCCTGGCGCTTGCTCCAATCCGGCAAGAATCGGTGAGGGGCCGGCATGTCCCGTGGGGTATGGTATCCTTTGGAGTATTGCTCCGATTCAGGAGAAGATTATGACCGACGAGGAAATGCGCCGCACAATGCAGTTCATCCTTGAACAGCAAGCTCAGTTCACTGCCGATATGCTGCAGATGCGCGAGGAGCACGCGAAATTCGCCGCCGAAACGCGGCAGAATCTCGGTAGGCTCGGCGAAGCCGTTCTCGCCATTACCGGCATCGTGGGAAGACTCGGCGACTCCCAGGTGCGGCTCGAGAGAGCCCAGGAGCTAACGGAGAAAAGAGTAGCGGAACTGGCCGAAGCGCAATTGAGAACGGACGAGCGACTGAACGCATTCATCGGAGTCGTCGAGCGGTACATCAACGAGCATCGCAACGGCAATCGATAGCCCACGGATTCACACAGACCCACACGAATTCTTAAAATAGAGTTGGCGCGGGCGAAACATTATGAGCGGCCGGGATTGAAAACGCCGCGGGGATCATGGTAACGTCGAAGATAATCATGAGACGGGCAAGAGTGCGATTTACCTACAACGACTACCTCCTGCTCCCCGAGGACAAACGCTACGAAATCCTCGATGGAGACCTCTACGTGGCCGCCGCTCCGAACACAAAACATCAGCGAGCATCGAGAAACCTGGAAATGGCTCTTTTCCAACATGTAAGCAAGAACCGCTTGGGTGAAGTTCTGGATGCGCCATACGACGTTCTCCTAAGCGAGGAGAATGTTGTTCAGCCGGACATCATCTTCGTGCGCAAGGAGCGTATCGGCATTATTGGCGAAATGAATCTGCAAGGCGCGCCCGATCTTGTTATCGAGATCCTCTCGGAAGGAACCCGCGGCAAAGATCTGGAGGTCAAAAAGAAGATCTACGCCCGATACGGGATTCCAGAGTACTGGATCGTCGATCCGGAGGCTGCCACGGCCGAGGTACTTCTCTGGAGCGAGCTGGGATACGTCACGGCAGGAACGTACGGGAAATCGGACAGCTTGTCGTCACCCCTTCTGCCGGAATTCAAGCTCTCGCTCACAGAAGTCTTCCAGGAATAAAGTCGGGATGCTGCTGAGCAATGGCCCACGGACCCACACCGACCCACACAGATTTTCGATTTTTCCGCTGAGGATTCACACAGACCCACGCGGACGGCCTCGAAGAAGCTCATTCGAGCACATTATTCCGGGGCCAGGGAGGCCAGGAAACCGGCGGGCGCAAGCACCGGAAGATCCGTGGCCGGAAAGTGATCCGCATCGCGCGTGACCAAACAACCGGCCTCTGCATGAATCGCCGAATGGAACTGAATCGCGTCCTCGAAGTCGTCAAATCCCGCGTCGATCGCTTGGCTCAGGATCTGTACGCTCAGCGGCACAGGAGTGAAAACGTCCCTCATCAGCTGCAACGCCTTATCCGCCGACTTTCGGTTCGATGCCCTCCGCACAACATAGTAGATGTTGTTGAAGCTGATCGCCGACACCAGTGCCTCGATCTTGCCGCGCTCCGCCAGAGACCAGATACGTGCCGCATCCGCGTAAAACGGCTCCCGCCGCGCCAGCACATCGAGCAGCACGTTCGTATCGACGAAGACCCTCATTTTCGAACACCGTACTTCCCGGCCAGAGCATCTTCCAGCAGCCGCTCGTCTCCTGCAGCCGAGGGCAGACGGACCAGTCCGGCCGCTTTCCGGGTAAGCGGGCTCGCGGGCTCCTGCGCTCCCCGGGCGCGCACCATGGCCCTAAGCATTCTACAAAACATCGCCGAAACGCTCGTACCGTTCTCTGCCGCAAGCTTCTTGGCCTGCTGGATCAGTTCCTTGTCTGCGCTCAACGTCAGCTTCGATGTGGGCATGTCTTGTCCTCCAATACGTACTGTTCGCTAAGAGTAATACGTATCCGTCTCCGCGTCAAGGAGCGTCAAGGGGGGAACCACCGCACACCGAACCTGCATGGTTGGCACAGTCCACAAACACGCAGATCCACACGGATTTCCGATTATCTCTTAACAGGATCAGTCGTGGCAATAGCGGTAACCAAATATTGCAGCGGCAAGAGCGGGCCGGCCATCTACGAAAGCCGGCGGTTCCCTGCGAACCACAGGTCCCCAGCAAACGACCTTGGTCGGAGCATCACCCGTTATTTCCGCGGGGAAGACAATGCGCATCTCGAGTACGGTCTTCGGCTCCAGATCATGGTCGGCACGAAAAAAAACACCGGAACGGCTGATGTTTATGGTGGTTCCCTTATGCCATTCGAGCTCGCCGCTCTTGCGAAAATGAAGAGGCGTCCGAATCGGAAACCTCCCAGGACGGAGTGGGTACCCGGCCGGAGAGCGCACTCCGGCACCCGGATCCACGCCTGGTCTGCCGGGATATTCGATCTCAGGAGCCAGTATTCGCTTGTGCACAGGTAAAACCCTTCCTCGCGACGCAAGCTAACATCGGTTGTGAAAGACGGCAATGGCACGGAGGTATGGTTTCAGGGTGGCACGTGGGTGCCGAATGAGGGCGCGGATTAAGCCAAATCAACGCGGATTCAATCCGCGTCTGCAAATCTACAGGCTAGGTTATTCCATAAACTTCAATTTCCACTCCAGGGCTCTCTCCAGATAATCAAAGTCAAACGGCTTGAGGATGTAATCGAATGCTCCCTTGGTTAGAGCGTGACGCCCAACAGCCTCACTTTTCATGGCCGTGATCATGATGACGCCGATATTCTTATCGCACTGCTTTATTTCAAGCAAAACATCCAAGCCATTCTTCAGAGGCATATCCACGTCGAGCAGAACAACTGCCGGGTGTTCGTGTCGCACCTTCTCCATCGCCTCAAATCCGTCTAATGCCGTGGATACCTCGTAGTTCCTCTTCTCCAGGAACTTCTTCAGCAGATCGCAAATGGCTACGTCATCATCTACAACCAGGATTCTCGCCATGATCTATTCTCCAATCGGATCAGGTTCTGCGGGCGTCTCCCACAACTTTGCCTCGGGAATGAAGACTCAGGCGCATACCTCATTCGAATGCGACGAGTGCAGGTGAATCGAGCACTTTGCGTACCTTACGCGCCAGAGCGTCCTCGGTGAAGGGTTTCTGAAGAAAAGAAACATCTGAGCCCAGTACCCCATGGCGGACAATGACATCGCTTGTGTAGCCCGAAACATAGAGTACTTTGATGCTCGGGCGCGCAGCCTCAATCTGAGAGGATAACGCTTTGCCGCTCATCTCGGGCATTACAACATCGGTCAATACCAGATGGATCTCCCCGGCAAACTCCTGATCCATGCGGAGTGCCTCCGCGCCGTTTGACGCCTCAAGGACGGTATAGCCTTGCTCGCGCAGAACCCGGACAGCAAGGGTCCGCACCGAGCGCTCGTCTTCAACCACGAGCACAGTCTCAGCTCCCTTCAGCGAGAGTTTCTCCTCGGCAAGGCCCATGAGCTTAGAGGCTTTTTCCCCCTCACGTGGGAGGTAAATCTTGAACGTAGCTCCCTTTCCCAGTTCGCTGTCAACCACAATGAAACCACCACTCTGCTTGACGACTCCATGAACCGTGGACAATCCCAAGCCTGTTCCTTTACCGGGTTCTTTGGTGGTGAAGAAGGGCTCGAAGATCCGCGCCCGGGTCTCCGCGTCCATGCCGGTGCCATTATCGCTGACAGCCAGCATTACATATGGTCCCGCCGGCACTTCTGCGTGTCCGCGAACGCAATCTTCGCCGAGATCGACATTTGCAGTTTCGATGGTGAGTTTGCCCCCTCGAGGCATCGCGTCCCGCGCATTGATGGCAAGGTTCATGAAGATCTGTTGAATCTGTCCGGGGTCGGCCTTGACCCGTCCCAAGCCCGGCAGAGTCAGGACAACGAGTTGAATCTCCTCGCCAAGCAGCCGGCGAAGCATTCGGCCCATGTCGGTAACGACATCATTGAGATCAAGGATTCTTGGCTGCAGCACCTGTTTGCGGCCGAAGGCCAGGAGCTGGGATGTCAGGGAGAAGGCGCGTTGGCCAGCCCGGTGGATCTCCTCGAGATCGCTTCGCCTGGGATCCTCTCGAGCCAGATCGCGCAGTAATAAACTGCTGTAGCCGTTGATCACCGTGAGCAGGTTGCTGAAGTCGTGAGCCACACCTCCTGCCAGAGTCCCGATGGCCTCCATCTTCTGATTCTGCCTGGACTGATCTTCTATGTGTTTCCGTTCAGTGATGTCCTGCGCGACACCGACGTAGCAAGTGATCTTCCCGGTTTCGTCGCGGACGGGGAAGCCTCGGTCCCAAATATAACGGATGGAGCCATCGGGCCTGACAATCCGGTATTCGTGGGCGAACGGCCGCCCGGTCTTCTCAATCTCGAGGTCGGCAACCACCCGCTCCCGATCCTCGGGGTGGATAGATTCGAGAAAAGACCGCGGATCTTCGTCCTGACTCTTCCGAGAACGTCCCCAAATGTGCTCGCAGGCAGGGCTGGCATAAAAAAACCTCTCGATTCCAATCTCGCCCATCCAAAAAACCTCGTCGATGGTTTCCGCGATCAACCTGAAGCGTTCTTCGCTTTCATGCAGTGCCTCCTCGGCGAGCTCTCGTTTGGTGATATCCAGCAAACTGCCCCCGTAGTACTGAACTCGGCCATCAGCGCCATAAAAGGCATGGGCACCATCCAACACCCAGATGGGCGTTCCGTCATAACGGAGCAAGCGCGTTTTGAAATCACGTACGGTTTTTTCGCGCGCAAACATGGCCTGCCACCGCCGGCGATCCTCAGGATCGGCAAAAGTGTTGTTGATATCGACAGCAAGCAGGGACTCGCGGTCCGGATACCCCAGGATCCGCACCATTGCCAGGTTGGCATCCAGGATCTGCCCCTGAGGCGTGCTACGGTAAAGCCCGACAGGCACACCATCAAACAGACTGCGGTAGCACTCTTCCGATACTTGCAGGTCTGCTTCTGCTTGCCTGCGCTCGGCAATTTCGAACTGCAAGCTCTGATTGGCCACGGTTAATTCTGCAGTCCGTTCCTGCACCCGCGTGTCCATTTCCCCGTTCAACCTGTGCAGCGCATCCTCCGCACGCCTGCGCGCTGCGCTCACGAAGATGGTCAGCAGCGCCATCAGCATGAAGATGCTCGAGCGGACGAGGTCGCCCAGATCCAAAACCAGAGCGCGGCCGGGATGAAAAAAGAAGTAATTGACGAGGATTGCCGAAGAGATGGCGGCAAACAGACCTGGCCCCCATCTACTCTCGAACCAGGCGGTAACCAGGACGGCCGAATAAAACAAAAGGAAAATGCTGTGCTGCATCAGTGGCCGCAGCAAAAGCGAAAAGACGAGCGCAGCAACCACGGCCGATGCAGCCAGGCCGTATTGAATCGCTAAGCCATATGCCGGCCTGCGAGTTCGACGAGCCGCACGTTCGTCCACAGGCTGGCTTTCACTACCAGGGCTGAAGCGGTAACTGAATATCGCGGCTGCCAGAGCAGGTTGGCTCTCTGCCGGATCCGAAACTACCTTACGAACCACAGGTCCCCAGCAAACGACTTTGGCCGGAGCTTCGCCTGTCACTTCCGCGGGGAAGAGGACGCGCATCTCGAGAACGGTCTCCGGCTCGGCGCGAAAGAGAGCTCCTGCGCTGCTGATGTTTATGGTGGTTCCACTATGCCATTCGAGCTCGCCACTCTTCCGATAATGAAGGGGCGTCTGAATCGGAAATCTCTCAGGACGCAATGGGTACCTGGCCGGATCGGGCACGATTTCATCCCTTACCCCGCCTAGCCCGCCACTATACCTAAATGTTGCATAAAAAAGCACGTGGCTACGGAATGGAAGAGGCGGAAGGACTTCATTCTAGCATTCTCTGTTCCTTCCCGGACCGCCACACGAGGCAGATCTGGGACTACATCCATCGTATATTCCAGCATCGCTACTCCGAAGACGATCTCGTCTCAGTGAGACAGCCTTGGAGGAAATCGACCCTGACGAGTCAGAACTTCCGGCAAAGCCGGAGGCTTACCTAAGGACGAATCATGCAACTGGAAGGTATAGTTGATCATCGCAGCCAGCGTTCGGTCCTATACAAGGCGTAGTAGTTCCCGCCGGCAAACTATCATCGGTTGTGAAGGGTAGCAATGGCACTGAAGTATACTGTCAGGATGGCACGTGGGTGCCGAATGATGGGATTTGGACGCGGATTTGCGCGGATCCACGCGGATAGCTAATCCGGGCCGACAAGGCCATGGTTCATTGCGAAGAGGGCCAGCTCCAGGCGGTTGGTGACACCCACCTTTTCAAAAATGCTCGTCAAACGATGCTTAACCGTCTGCTCGCTGATCTTGGACTCTGCGGCGATCTCTTTGTTTGTATACCCGTTGGTGACCGCCGATATGATCTCCGACTCTCGCGGGGTGAGCCCGAACTTGGGGAGGTGCGCCGCCTCCCGTGCCGATTCCGAAACAGCACGAATCCTGCTCACGAGGTAGGCGACGCATTCTTTGTCGATCCAATATTCTCCCCCCATGACTGCCCGAATGCACCGGTAAAGCAGCTGGCTGGCCGTGTCCTTCAACAGGACGCCGTGCGCCCCGAGGCGCAGAGCTTCGGTAATCTGGTTCCTTTCGATGGCAGCAACAAGAAGGACGGTGTGGGTTTCAAGGTGGGCGTCGGTCACCCGGCGCAGAACCTCCATACCAGGCTCCCCGGGCATGCTTAGATCCAGAAGCATGATGTGCGGCTTCAGGATCTTCAGCTGTTCGTTTGCTTCACGGGCGTTGGAGGCTTCCCCTACGACCGTTAGCCCCGGCTGGCTCTCTATCAGCTTTCGCAGAGCTTCACGGAACATAGCATGATCATCGACAATCAGAATCCGAGTTTTCTCATCGCTCTCAATCGCTGTTTCGTTCATTAATGCCATTGAATCAGACGAAGGACTCGCGACTGGCCAGCCTTCAACGGTACTTCCCTTGGTATACATGATAAGAATGCACCGTGAATTCGCCGCGACAGCCAGCTTGGGAAGAACACTGGTTATTATCATAGATTCGCTCCGCAGAGCTGTGCACCACAATGGCACCCTGGGCTCAATCTTCTGGCACCTTGGTGCTATAAGGCGTATCGCATTCCCTCAGTCATGCGAGGCTAATTGGTCCCGTCCGGCGGCCGGCGAGTTTGGTTGCAGTGTGTGTCCTGGTGTGATTTCAATTACTCGCCGGCCTGGGATTTGCGAACCAGGCCGTGGTGAATGGCGAAAAGGGCGAGCTCCAAACGGTTATAAACCCCCATCTTGTCAAAGATGTGGGTAATATGATGCTTCACCGTCTGTTCGCTGATCGAGAATTGGTCGGCAAGCTCGTGATTCGTTTTGCCTGCCACGATGGCGGTCAGAATCTCCATCTCGCGCTTTGTCAGCCCGAACTGGTTAGAGCGCGATTCCGGTTTAAGTAAAGGCTGAGATTCGTCCAGTATATGCGAAGAATTGGCTACGGCTTCCCGACCGACCCAGAGCTTTCCTGCCAGCACGGCTTCGATGCAATTGACGAGGAGCGCTGTAGCTGATTCCTTCAAGATAACAGCATGGGCTCCGAGCGAGAAAGCTTCCTTGATCTGTTCCGGCTCAATGGCCGCGGCCAAGACAATGATTCGGAGTCTGCCTTCCGACTTTTCCATTTGCCGCAGGACCTCCATGCCGGAGAGCCTGGGCATTGCCAGATCCAGAAGTAGAAGATCGGGCTTGAGTTGCGCCGCCAGTCTCAGGGTCTGCTGCCCGTCGGCCGCCTCACCCACGACACGAAAGATGGACAACTCTTCAAGGAGGTTTCGCAGACCCTCACGGAAAAGACTGTGATCATCGGCAATAAGGATGCGAACCTCAGCCCTGTTGGAATTCATGTTTCCTGCGCGGGATAGTTATATCCATACAGCTGCCATGGCCCGGAACCGATTCTATCTCCAAGCCTCCCCCTAGAATGTGGACGCGCTCCTTCAGAACTTTCGGGCCTTTCCCGTGGGAGTCGAGCTCTGCAAGGTTAAGCCGGCCGGAGAAATCGAAGCCCGTGCCGTTGTCGCGAATCGTGAGAAGATAGCCCTGTTCCCTCTCGCCAAACTGAATATGCACTTCCCCGGCGTTGCTGTGCTTCTTTATGTTCACCAGCGCCTCCTGCAGGATCCGCACCACCTCACCGCAGGCGTGCGGCGGCAGGTTTACAAACGCGAGGTCGCTTTCGAACCGAGTTGTCACGCCGGTATCACAGTGGTGCTGCAACGCAACGCACCGGAGGGCTTGCACACATTCCCGAGAACCGAGTTCGAGAATCTTAAGCCTCTCCATCAGCATTCGCACATTCTGAATCTCAGTGTGGAATAGTTCCTGGACACGGCCAAGCTGTTCGCCCAAAACCGGGATCGTCTTAGGGCACTTTCCCCGGAGAATCGCCAACTGCATCTCGATGGCAATGAAATCCTGCATGACACTATCATGCAGTTCTCGCGCCAGGGACGCCCGTTCTATCGCCGCCACTGTGGAACGCGTCTTATGCATTAAATAGATAACGTCGAACGCCCGCATAACGCGAGTAAACAGGCTGTGCAGGAAGAATAAGCCGGACAACCCGCACATTTCAGGAGCGGGATCCAGAAGGAAAAAACGCACGCCCAGTTTGTGTTCCGTGTACGCCGTGTCTGCAAGCAAAGAACTGAAAGGCTGAGCTCCAAGAAAATCGTCAGGCAGTTGGATTCGTTCTCTTTTAACCCTCTCGCCTTCACTCGCGAGCGACAGGAATACCAAATCGCCGGCTTGCGCCCCGCCGGCGCGCACGCCGCACCAACTCGATTCCGGCGCGGCAAAAAAGTATCTGCCTGTCTGGTTTGTTTCGAGCTCATTCAGCACAATTTTGCATCCTGCCGGGCCATACCCAACTGCCCGCCAAAGATATAGTGATGGGGTATCAGTCTCTCGAACAGCAACGAGAATCTCGCTGGCCCCAAATATCCGGAGCATCTCGCTGCAAATACTGGTCAAAGTGGTGGTCAGTTCGGCTCCTACCTGAATTCCCCCCATGATGCGCGCGACAGCGGAACGCTCCGAGAGCAGCATTTTTAATGCTTCGGCCAGAAAACCCACCATGAGACCAGTGATGAGAAGATTTGTCGCGGGCACCACGAAATTCGGAATAAGGGGCAGCCTTGAATGCCACCACATCAGGTGAAGTTGCGACTCGTACAAAGTGTTTTCCAGCCCTATCAACGCCGCCACACCAATTGCTGTGGCCAAAGTTTCCCTATAGCCCCAGCGACCCGCCGCGCTGAGCACAATGAAAAGAAAAAGCACATGGAAGGCGCTGTTTGGCCCCTTGGTGAAGATCGTAAATGTAGAAACGAAGACAATGTCGAGAACATGAACACCAAGAGTTAATCGCCCTGTCCAATGCTGGCGCGAGCGAAACAGAAGCCAGATTGCCACGCTGTAACCGAAGTAAAGGAAGAGCCAGATTCGTCCCGGAACAGACGACAGGCAGGAATCCAAGGGCGCCAGAGAAGTCGCCAGAAAGCAAGCGGCCGAGATGAATAAGCGGGTGACTACCAGCCTTCGCTCGATGCGCCTGGAGTCTGTTTGATCCTCCGAGCGGAGCAACCTATGAAGGAACTTGCTTCGGCTGAACGGAGAAAACATCTTTTTCTCGAGAAAACATAGGAATCAATGCGGATCATCGGGGGCCAAGTGAAAAACCAGATCATCACGGGAATCGTGACGACGGGGCTGAGGTCAAGCCCAAACGCCCACCACCCTCGATCGCGCATCTGGTTCCGTCTCTGGAAGATCTCGCGGGGGAATCGAGAGCAATCCGATAGGGACCGGACTTGCTGCTGGAGATAAGGGAGGAATTAATCTCTATCCAGTAAACAGTTCAGACTATTCTGGAAAACGCGCCAACTTGACCTCCTATATTAGAGAATGTTCACCGCATGCATTTTGTTATAAACTACCATAGCGCCAAAATCCACTGAGAGCGAATCTGTACCGCCATGATTCTTATACGCTTATACTCAGAGCGAGCATTGTTGTCAAATCAAATTCATCCCGGAACGTAAAAAATCCGGACGCAGATCTACGCGGATCTTTTCTAAACTAAAAACCATGAACTTCGTGCATCCGCGTCCTTTTAACAGATCTGGCAAATCGTGTTCCAGCTCCGATTGACAGACATCTGCAAGCGAATAAATGCGGCCTCGCATATTTTCGTTCAGTTACAACAGGTAAATTGTGTGGAGTTTTAGGGAATGCTATCATACTATCAAAAACATAATAAGACATCATGTCAATGAGTTATTCGCGTTGCGGCGGTTTTCTTGCCGCTGTGGGTTGCAAGCAACAAAGATGCCAGGGCGTCCGTTGCCTGTTCGCGTGCCCGCAGCGGCTTAGATTGGCGATTCCGCCGGCTTTGGGGAT
>Ga0315277_10009192_pt1 | contig 12655 bp, 7 predicted proteins | sample YL17G05_15_MG_FD_203695 | JGI IMG/M metagenome (GOLD analysis project Ga0315277, IMG submission 203695) | Sediment microbial communities from Yellowstone Lake, YNP, Wyoming, USA - YL17G05_15 | ecosystem: Environmental > Aquatic > Freshwater > Lake > Sediment | place: USA: Wyoming | collected... | reverse complement strand
TCCCATGGAGTTATACAGAGCAATGTAGGTCTCAGCGTCGAGGCCGGTTTCATCCGCGTAGATAATCGTCTCGGGCATGTGTGTGCTTAGGCCGGGAATCATTCCCCGCTCCCGGATTTTGGCGCATACGGCGTCCATCTTGCGAATCGTCCGCGTGCAACGGTCCACCATGGCGTCGGTAGTGGCCTGGTGCGGCATACAGAACGTGGCGCCGAGCGCCTTGTGCTCGTCCAGTATGGGTTCCACCTGCGACATGTCGAATCCGTCCGTCGGCGTGCGCGGCGTCACGGGCAATCCGGGCGTCGATACGATGATTCCTTTGGTGCCGGTGCGGTCTTCCGCCTCTTTTATCGCGTCGCTCAGCGGGGCATTGTTGAGCATGCCCATGATCGTGTCCACACCGGCCCGGAGGAATACCTCTATGATATCCGCCATGGCTTTCCGGTTGCGGACGGCGCCTACAATGTAGTCGTCCTTTGCGCGGGTGCAATGGCTGTAACCGAGAAACCAATTGGTCCCGATAATCATTCGGGAAACAGAGACACCCCCAACGGTTGTTCTTGGAAATGCGTTCATAGTCTTTGGCTACCTCACTGCCTGTTGATATCATACGGTCACGCCTTCCGCGCACGAAACGCGGCGGCATTGTACCATTGGCAACAGGCTTGCGCACCCGGCGCACTGCCACGGGGTCATCTGACCGCTTCCGGCAGCGGGAAGTGGACGTCTTCCTGAATCACTTCGCATTCTTCGACTTCACACGGTTCCTTGGCGTTCAGGCGCTTGACGACCTCTTGCACCAGGAACTCGGGGGCCGAAGCCCCTGACGTAACCAGAACGGTCCGGACGCTTGTCAACCATGCATCGTTGATCATGTCGGCGCCGCCAATGAGATGGCTGGGTTTGCCCAGTTCGCGACAGATTTGGGCGAGCCGCGCGGAATTGGCGCTCGTCTTGTCCCCTACGACAAGGACGAGGTCCGTCCGGGGCGCGAGCGCAAGAACCGCCCCTTGCCGGTTCTGTGTGGCGTAGCAGATGTCGTCGGCCGGCGGCCCCTCGATATTTGGAAAGCGCTGCTTCAAGGCCAGGACGATTTGCTCGCAATCGCGCACGCTCAAGGTAGTCTGAGTGACGTAAGCGGCCTTAGCCGGGTCGGCGACTTTTACGGTTGCCGCGTCCTCTTCCGAGAACACCACCTGAATGTGGTCCGGCGCCCAGCCGAGGGTTCCCGTTACTTCGTCATGCCCCGCTTGGCCGACCAAGACGATCGAGTAGCCGCGCTCGGCGAACAGGCGGGCTTCCCGATGGACTTTTTCGACCAGAGGACATGTGGCATCGATTACGTTCAAGGCGCGCCGCCGCGCTTGTTCCCACCGTTCGGGTCCGACGCCATGGGCGCTGAACAGAACCAACGCCCCCTCGGGCGCCTCATCGAGGTTGCGGACAAACACGGCGCCTTGTTCCATCAAGCCCCGCACCACGACGGCGTTGTGCACAATGTGGTTCAGCACATACACGGGCGCGCCATACCGTTCGATGGCCCGTTCAACGCATCGGACCGCGCATTCGACTCCCGCACAAAACCCGCGGGGTTTTGCCAATAGGATTCTCATGGTCCTCCCGCCTCAGGAGATTGTGCCGGCACGGCGGTCGCTTTTCGGGCCGCGGCCGCGCGTTCACCGGGTCTCCGGGGCGCCCGTTTTGCGCCACACCAGATAACGTGGTATACTCCGTCGACTTTCTTGGCAACCTCAGAATGAGATGCCCGAGGCCGCCTGCTTAAAGGCAACTATTATAGGAGAGTGACTATGCCACTTGTACCCATGCGTCAGATTCTGGATGAAGCCGCAAAGGCCGGCTACGGCGTTGGCGCGTTCAACGTCAATAACATGGAGCAAATTCAGGCCATCATGCAGGCGGCCTACGATACTAAAAGTCCGGTTATCATTCAAGCCAGCCGGGGCGCGCTGAAATACAGCAAGATGGTCTATCTGGAGCGGCTGATCCAAGCGGCTGCCGATGATTGTCCGGAAATCCCGCTGGCAATGCACCTTGACCACGGTAACAGTGTCGAAACCTGTAAGAAAGCGATCGCGCTGGGATTCACCTCGGTGATGATAGACGGTTCTCTCGCTGAAGACGGGAAGACCCCGAACACGTATGAAGCCAACGTGGCCGTTACGAAAGCGGTCGTTGAAATGGCCCACCCACTCGGTGTTACGGTCGAGGGGGAGCTGGGCTGTCTCGGCGGCATTGAAGACGGCCACGGCGCCGGCCTCAGCGACAAGGAAACGTTGAGCCACTTGACTGATCCGAAGCAAGCCGAGGATTTCGTCGCACAGACGGGTCTTGACGCTTTGGCGGTGGCCATCGGTACCAGCCATGGCGCGTACAAGTCCTCGCGAAAGGACCCAAGAACCGGAGAAGTGCTGCCGCCGACACTGGCCATGGACCGCATCCACGAAATCCACAAGCGGATGCCAAACTGCCATATGGTGATGCACGGGTCCAGTTCGGTGCCCAAGGAGTTGGTGGACATCGTCAACAAATACGGCGGTAAGATGCCCAACACCCAAGGCATCCCCTTGGAGCAAATCAAGGACGGCATCAAGCACGGCGTCCGGAAAGTCAACGTCGATACCGATAGCCGTCTGGCCATAACCGGCGCTATTCGCAAGGTGTTCTTCGAAAAGCCGGAGAAATTCGATCCGCGCGACTACCTTGGCCCGGCGCGCGAAGCGGCGTATCAACTGTACAGGAACCGCATGGCGGCCTTTGGTCAAGCAGGCCACGTCGGCGACTATAGAGGCATGACGCTCGACGACATGAAGAAGGTGTACGGGTTCAAATGAGGCGTTCTCCGGTCGGCGCGAAACCGAAGTGGAGGTGAGCTATGTGGCGAAAGAACGGTATCAGATTTGCCGCGACCGTGTTGCTCCTTGCGGCGGCCTTGGGATGCGGCGGGCCGCAGCCCGGAAAAGGACCCCGTCCGGCGCCGGAACCGCAGTCTGCCGCCGTAGAGACGGGAACGGCGACAAGCCAACCCGCCGCTCAACCGGCACCCCAGGACGATTCCGAGAAGAAGGCCCAGCGCCGGGAGGCGCTGCTGGCCGATTGGAAAAAGGCGGCAACGAGCGGGACTCCTGCCACCGGGGAATGTCAAGCTATCGCATCGCAACTGCGGACGCTTGGGCCCGAAGCCTTGTTGCCGTTGCTTGATATCATGGCCGATCCGCAAGAAACGCCCCGCGTGAAAGTGGCGGCGGCGGACAGTCTGGACGGTCTGGTGCATCCGCTCATGTTGGATCGCTTGACTCAGATGACCGGGCCGGAAAACGATGCCACGTCCCGCGCCTGTGCGACCCACCTGCTCGGCGGCTGTAGTTCGCCCAAGCTCCTCCCTTTACTGCAGAAGCTCGCATCGGACCCCGAAAAGCGGGTCAGCTTTGCCGCGTTACGAGGTCTGGCAATTCTCGGAGACCCGGAAGGGCGGAAGTCATTTGTCGCATTGTTCGATGCGCCGGGCACGACCGTGCCCGAACGGGAACAGATTGGCCGGGTCTTCTCGAAAGACATCATGCCCTCCAAAGAGAACGTGCCCATTCTGATAAAGATACTGGGCGATACGCAGTTGAGTTCTGACGTGAGGCGCCTGACCGTAGCCACGCTCGGCACGGCCGACGACCCGGCTGCCATTCCCGCGCTTGAGGCCGCCGCGGAAAAGGACCCCGATCAATACATTCGCGAAATTGCCGGGAGTGCGGCGAAGCTTATTGCGTCCAGCCAGAACACCAAGGAAAGTTCGCAGGCCGCGACAAGCCCGGAGTCTGGGGCAAACGCGGCTGCTCCGGCGACTCCGGAGTCTGGAGCAAACGCGGCCGCTCCGGCGACCCCGGAGTCTGGAGCAAACGCAGCCGCTCCGTGACTTGTTGAGACAGCTTGGTGCGGCGGGGCGGCACGCGTGAACGCGCGCCTTCCTCAATGGCGGGGAGGAGCGCCCATTCTGTGAGTAGTACGGGCGCCAGAGAGGGTTCTTGACCTTGTTCTTTCGTAGACGTCAGAAGCGTGGCGGCGCGCCGCCGCACGTGCAAGCGGGCACGTTTGAGTCTTCGTCGTCGGTCGAGTTCTATCACATCGACTTCGACATGATGCTGAAAGGGGCCATCATTAAGCGTCGAGGCGGCCCCGTCCGGCAGTTGGGCGTAACCGTGGGCGGTTCCACGCGCTTGGTCACCAGCGGAGACACGGTCGATAGGGAAACCTATGAGGCCTTATTGGCCGCAGGCGCCATTGCACCGCCGCCGGACTGGCCGGGTAAGGGGGACCAATCGCCGCCGCCGCCGAAGATCGTCGGGGGCGACGACGTTGAGGAATGAGCCGTGGGCCGGCCGGTCTCAGTCGCCATGATTGTGAAAGATGAAGCGGCCCTGTTGGGGGACTGTCTCGAATCCATTCGTTCCGCCGCCGATGAAATCTGCGTCGTGGACACGGGGTCGCGGGACGAAACCGCAGCGATTGCGCGGCGATTTGGCGCGAAGATCGGCGAGTTCGCCTGGTGCGACGACTTCGCGGCGGCACGCAATGCATCGTTACGCCTTTGCACCGGGGACTGGATATTGGTGCTTGACGCAGACGAGCGGCTGACCGGCGTTGACTGCGCTAAGGTTCGCATGTTAACCAGCAGCCCGGCGGATTGCTGTTATCGCATCGTGACCCGAACGTACACGAACGCGGCGTCCGTCAGCGAGTTTCATCCGTGCAGGCGGGGGGACCCGCTCAATCGGGGTTTTGCCGGCTGGTTTCCGAGTTGGAAGATTCGGTTGTTTCCCAACCACACGGGCGCCGTCTACCGGGGCAAAGTACACGAACTGATCCGTCCTTCACTGGAGGAAAAAGGCGTTCGGGTCGTGCAAAGCGACGTGGTCATCTATCATTATCCCTTTCTGAAGAACGCGGAGCAGATCCGGGAAAAGCAAGTCCTTTATCTCCGGCTGGGCCGGGAAAAAGTCCGTGAGTGTCCCACAGACCCGAATGCGTGTGCGGAATTGGGCCGCCAGTACGCCGAGATGGGAGACTATGTCGGCGCCATGTCGGCGTTCAGAGAGGCGTTACGACACGAGCCGGACAACGCGTCGCTTCTGAAGGACTTGGGGGGCGTGTTGCACCTTTTGGGCCACGGGTCGGCGGCCGAGGAGTCGCTGCGGCTGGCCCTTAAGTATGATCCGGAGAACGCAGAAGCATGGCGGAATCTGGGGGTGATTTATGCCGGAAGAGAAGAGTGGGGCTCGGCTGTGAGGTGTTTTTCGCAAGCCGTCGCGTTGGACCCCCAGTGGGTGGACGGACATCGGTACCTGAGTCTTGCTCTCGACAAGTCCGGCAGACTCGAGGAGGCCGCCCAGGCGGGTCGAAGGGCCGTGGAGGCCGACCCGTGGTCGGAACAGGCGCTGAGTTTGTTCGTGGACCAAATGCTTCGGCTGAATCGCCGTCAAGAGGTCCGTGAGACGCTCGAGGCCCTGGCGCGCAGCGAAGAACCTCCCCCGCCTCTTGTGCACATCTTGCGTTCGCTCGCCGAGGACGATTCGGGCCTCGGCAATCGCGCGATGAGCGACGCCGAACCAAACCCGGGCCGGTGATTTTGGGGCCGGCCGGATGCCGGCGCATCACCGTAAGGCGTTTTAGGTCGCGGCCGTTCAGGCGAGGTGCAGGCTAAAGCTTTGACGGAAGTCTGCCGATAGTACCGGTGTGGCCGGAAAAGCCAAGGACGGCTTGGTCACAACCGATGCATGGATGCAGAGGTGGCGTAACTCATGGAGGAAACACGTCATGGGACTTCGGGTCAACACCAACATTGCCGCAATCAACGCTTCACGTGTGTTGCGGCGCTCCACTCTGGAACTCAACCGCAGCCTGGAACGTCTGTCCAGCGGTCTCCGCATCAATCGAGCAGCCGACGACGCTGCCGGTCTGGCCATCGCGGAGGGGCTTCGTTCTGAAGTGCTGGGCTCGCGGGTGGCCCAGCGTAACTCACAAGACGGCATCAACCTCGTCCAAACGGCGGAAGGCGCGCTGACGGAAACGACCAATGCGTTACAGCGCATCCGCGAACTGGCCGTTCAGGCGGCCAACGGCACCAACAGTCTCGGCAACCGGGTTGCGTTGGATGCAGAGGTGCAACAGCTCCTGGCGCAGATTGACACCATTGCCGTGGACACGCAGTTCAACGGGATATTCATCCTGAGCGCGGCGGTCACCATCACGTTGCAGCGGGGACCGGAAGTCAGTCAAACCCTGCAAATCGTGGTGGGGGGCGCCAAGACCAGTGACCTCGGCGTGAATACCGTGAACATCACGGGCATGGCCCAGGCCGTTTCCGCGATCAGCACGATTGACACCGCCCTGGAAAAGGTCACGAGTCTGCGGGCCTCATTCGGTGCGGCACAGAACCGGCTCGAATTCACTATCCGGACACTGGCGATTCAGGAGGAGAACTCCGCAGCCTCCGAGTCGGCCATCCGCGATGTGGATATCGCCCAGGAAACCATCACCTTCACGCGAAACCAGATTCTCGTGAGCGCCGGCACGTCGGTACTGGCTCAAGCAAACATCATTCCGCAGACGGCGCTGCAACTACTCGGCGGCTGATTGATTCAGCGGCGCACTTAGAGGAACGCCGTCCGCAAGAGCTGGACATCCAGGGACACGTACCAACCGCTCACGCGGAAAAGTAGAGTACAAGAAACCGCGGAGTCCGCAAGGCAAACCGCCTGGGGACTCCGCGGAACGCTTTCTTGCGGCGCCCGCGGTCCGGCGAAGGGCCGTGGGGACTTTCATTTTTCGCCGGCGTAAGGGGCGCTTGCCGTGGCCTCATCGATGAACCCGTAGTAACGTGCCCGCCAAAACGCGTCGATAAAGGCCGCACCGCCGAGGTCCATCCGGGTGTTCTTTGTGAACTGGAGCACCAAGTGGCCGTTCTCCCAAGTAGCGCCGCCATCTTTCGAGAGAAACAGGCCGCCGGGCGTACCCGCAAAGACCCAGTCCGTGTGCGGCGATACGATTACCGTGCGAACGAACGGGATTTCCAGTCCCGTCACGCCGGCCTTCCAAGTCCGGCCGCCATCCTCGCTCATAAGCACTCCCTGACGCTCTCCGGCCTTGTATAAGATTGCCGGGTTCTTCGGGTCCGCCACGGGTTTTGTTTCCGCGCCCGCGTAAGACGACACGCGGGGCGCCAACGAAAATCGTTCATCGACCTCCTGCCAGGTTTGACCGAATTTCCGCCGCCGGTCTTCGTCGGTTCGATAGACGCCCTTCTCAGTGATTGCGTACAGCACCTGAGGATTCTTGGCATCAAACTGCAGCGCCAAGGGCTTTACGCCGGGCAGCGGCTCGGGCAGACGCAGCCAGGAAGCGCCTCCTGTGGTCGACACATAGGCTCCATCATCGCACACCACGCCGACGAGCCGGACCCCAGACCCCGCGAACACCTGCCGCGCGCGGGCCTCGCCCAGTCCCTCGTCCACGGGAAACCACTGAGCCGCCGTGGCCGCGCCGTCGCGCGATTGATATACGTCGCCCAGTTCGTCGATGGCGTAAATCACCATGGGGTCTTCCGCGGACACCGCCACGTCAGTCACCATCCGGCTCAGCCATCCGTCCGGACGGAGCAGGTTCCCTTTCCATATGTACTCATTGTCCCAGGCCGCCGCATAGACGGGATAGGGCGGCTTTAGGTCTTCGCGGAGGCTGCTCATGCGCGGCTGGAAGATCATATCGGTAGGCCAAGTCTGGAGGGAATACAGCGCCTCGCGCAAGGCTTTCTCCTTGCCGGGCGCGTCCGGGGCGACAGCAAAGTAGATGTAAGTGAACAAGCTCTGCGCGTCGTCCTTGTGGTTTGCCCACAGCGCATCCGCCACGACCCGATAGGCGGCCAGCAGTTCCGGGTCTTTCTCGATGCGGAACAGGTTTTCCAGGTGGCAGAACACATGCTCCGCGTCGTCAAAATTCTTCTCGACGTCGAACCGTTGCATGCCGCGAATGTGGTATTGGCCGATGAGCCGGTCATACATGGTCTTGAACTTCTCGTCGCCGGTCACGTAGTGGGCGTATTTCGCCTGGGCAACGGCCATCATAATGCGTGTGTTGGGCGTCTTGCCGTCGGTCCAACCAAGGATGCGCGTTTTGTGTACGCCGTCCAGATGCACGACGCTGAGGTCATTGTCCACCCAGTAACCAACGAGATTCCCGATGGCATCGCGGGCCCGCACCTTCTGGGCGCCCTCCGCGGCCAGGTCGTAATACTGCATCAGGCCGTGGGTGGCGTCGCTGTAATTGTGGTGGCTCGGATCGCCGCGCCACCGCAAATCTTTGTACTCGCCGGCGCCCTGATACCACACGTCGCGCGTGGGTACGTCTTCCCGTTCTTCGTAGGACTCGCCATGACCGATGGCGTAGCCCCGGGCTTGCAGACCCCGGACCCCCGTGACCAACTGGCACCGGTACACGGCCTCGAACAGTTCGTCTGCCCGGCGTCGCGCCGTTTCCACTTCCTCTTTGGGGGCGCCGGACTTTTTCAGATAGGCGTAACGGTACGAGGCGCCCGCGAGATAGTTCGCCGTCCAACATACGGCGTGAGCGATATTGGCATAGCCCCGGGTGGACGTGTCCACGGGGCTGCCGTCCAACGGCACTTCCACCTGCGACGGATATAGTCCCAGGATGTTATGGCGAGCCACATTGCTCTGCTCGATGGTCTTTTCCTTTTCCACAAGCGGCAATCGCCATGACTCGTCCGCAAAAGCCCACGCCATCGGCAAACACAGTCCCAACATAAGTACTAAACGCATGACTCAATCCTCCTTTCACGTGTTCGAGACAATCCATTCACTCGGTGATCGCAAGGGAATGAAGGTCTCCGCCTGCCATCCGGACGATGTCGGTGAGGTCCCTGATTTGCACGGGCGTCGTTTTTCGCATGGTTGTACCGTCACCCAGTTGGCCGAGTCCATTGTGGCCCCAAGTCCACGCGGTTCCGTCTCCGCGCGCAGCCAGAGAATGGGCGGCGCCCGCAGCGATGTGAGCCACGCCCATCAGGTTTTCCACTTGCACGGGTGCGTCCCGCCGGATGGTTGTGCTGTCGCCCAATTGGCCGCTGGAATTGGAGCCCCAGGCCCATACTACCCCCGTGCTGGTCCGCGCGAGCGAGTGGGCGGCGCCTGCCGCCGCTTGAACGGCGCCGGCGACGGTGTGCGTCTGAATCGGCTGGTAGCGGTTGATCAGCGAGTCATCGCCGAGTTGCCCATCCGTGTTCATGCCCCAAGCCCATACCGTACCGTCGCTGCGCACGGCTAGGGAATGGTTGTCGCCCGCAGCAATGGCCACGACGCCGGCGAGAATCTCGACGGGCGCGGGTGAGAACCGGTTGACCGCGGTATTGTCGCCCAACTGACCATACTCATTGCTTCCCCATGCCCAGACCGTGCCATCGTTTCGGAGCGCAATGGAATGGGCGCTTCCAGCCGCGATCGCGATGGCGCCCGTCAGGCCTTCGACCTCGACGGGACTCGTGCGCGTGGCAGTAGTTCCGTCGCCGAGCCGGCCGCTGCCGTTCGCGCCCCATGCCCAAACGGTCCCCGTTCCCTTAAGCGCCAGCGAGTGTGCGGACCCGGCCGCGACGTGGACCGCGCCCGTCAACCCAGAAACCTGCACCGGGACCAGGCGCCGCGCGGTCGTGCCGTCGCCCAATTGGCCGCTCGAATTGTCCCCCCAAGCCCACACGGCGCCGTCGCCGCGAACCGCCAGCGAGTGCTTGTCGCCGGCATCACAGTCTATGGCGTTGGAGAGTTCGGTGACGGCCATCGGGTCCGTGCTGGAGATGGTCGAATTGACGCCGAGTTGCCCTTGAAGGTTGCAGCCCCAGGCCAGAACCCGGCCTTCTCCTTCGCCTTCCCCTTCCGCGGCGCATTCGCCGTCGTAGCGCACGTCCGCGCCGCGGTTGAGCAGCGCCGGAATGTCCGTGCACAACGCCTCCTGTCCCAGCGGATCCCCCCGCAGATCCACGAAATCCGCCCCGGCCAGGCTCGACCCAATGCCCGGATTGTCGACAAGGGCCTGCACGTCTTCTATCTGGTTGTTCTCCAGTTCCAGGCTGTTGAGCAACTGCATGTCAGTAAGTGCCGTGAGGTCCTCAATCTGGTTGTCGCCGAGCTGCAATTCACGAAGGTTGACCATAGCGGCAAGGGCGGTGATGTCCGCGATGCGATTGTTGAAGAGCTCGAGCCAGGTTAGTTGAGTCAGCCCGGCCAACGGCGTGAGGTCCGCAATCTGATTGTCTCCGAGCCGCAGAACACGGAGTCCGGTCAGCGGCGCCAACTGGGTGATTTGCTGGATCGTGTTGCCGTCAAGCTCGAGCGTGATCAGGTCCGTGCAGTACTCCAGTCCGGTCAGGTCGCTGACGCCGGCGTGATTGGCCCTCAGAACGGTGAAACCGGCGCCCGCCAGGTCGGAACTGTAGATATCCCCCGTGGGTTTGTTGATGGCGGACCGGACAGCGGCTTTGAGAGCGGAATCCGGAAAGTCGACGATCTGCAGGGGATCCCACGAGGTCTCGTCTGCGCCGATGTCCACGGTCCCCATTTGAATCCGTGCCTCTCCGTCGATGTCAAGCTGCGCCGGCGCCTGGGCGAATGTGTTGCTGCCGGCGTTGATACATTGGGACTCGCGCGCCAAGTGATAGTCGTCCACGGCCGCAAACACCGGGTCCAGAGAGACGGCGTGCGCCCCCGGCGCGCCGACGCTGATGTAGTCGCCGCCTGCATTGCCCCATACGTCGTTATGGTCGATTTCCAGCACGCCGAACACCTGGGAAGCATCGATTCCGGCCGTCTCGTTTCCCGCGACAATGTTGTTGTATACGGACACGCGGGACCCCGCCGGAACCGCCAGCACCATTCCGGCCCCGTTGAGGTTGTCGGCAATGGTGTTGTTCTCGATGGCGCAGGCGGTCCCAGCCATCACGCCCGCGCCGAGATCGGCCGGTCGCGCTTCGTTTCCGGCTATGATGGAATCGCGCAGACTGAAGGCCAGCCCCGTCGCGTACACGCCGCAACCGAGGTTGTTTTGGACGTAACAACGTTCGATGACGATGGGAGCGCCGCTGGTTGCGTGCAGCCGGATGCCCTTGTCACCGTTCCCCGAGACCGTGCAATCTGTCACGGTAGTGTTCCCGGCTGCTACGTCCATGCCCACGCCCGCGTTGCCCGAGACACTCACATTCCGGATGCTTGTAACGCTGGCGGACGCCTCTACAGACAGCGCAACGCCGCAATTGCGGATTTCCAGCTGGTCGACCGTCACGGCGTCGAGAGCCGACACCTCGATACCCGTGCCCGAACCGCCGCCGTCGATAACCACGTCCGTTTCGCCTACGAGCGACACGTCCGTAAGCGCAGGGAGTCCTACTTGCCCGTCCAGACGGACGTGTTCCAGGTACGTGGACGCGAGAACGCGGATCGTCCCGCCGTCCAGCACCAACGGGAAGGCGTCCGCGATTTGTCGGAAGGGATGCGCCTCCGTGCCGAGCCAGGGCGCCGAGGCCTGGCCGCTCACGTACACCGTTTCAGGCACAGGATGCTGTGCGGCGTAGTAGCGCCAGACGTAGACGTTGTCGATAAAATAGGCCGCCTGAGCGCCCTGGGCCGCGCCTGATTCCAGCGTGAACAGACCGAAGCGATCACTTCCGAGTTCGGCTTCGCCCGATGCTGGGTAGGAGGCGAACAGCGTGTCGTCACGGAAGAACTCGATCAATCCGGCGGCGCCGTCGAAACCCATTCGTAGCGAGACGTCTGTGTTCAACGCCGACAACTCGACGCCGCGATACCATTGCGCCGTTTGGGTGGACGTATCTGTCACTTCGGCTCGGATTGTCGCCGTTCCCGAGTCATCGGTCCGGATACCCAACGTCGGAACCAACGCCCCGTCCGTCGAGGCGAACCACTGGGCCGCCAACCGCCCGTAGGTGGCGCCGGCGGCGCTTGCCAACCGGAACGTGGCTTCGATGGCGCGGTATCCTCCCGCGCGGGAAGAGAGAAGCCGCGTATTCCCTGAGACGCTGAAATCGAGATAGCCTCCGTTCTCCAACGGCGGATTGGCGCCGCCGTCCCAGAGGCCGGGATTCAGTGTGGCGTCCTCGAAATCATCGTACAGATGATCAGCTTCGCCGCCGACTTCCTCGTACAACGTCAGGGCTGACGACGCAAGCAGATACGTTTCGGCAAAGGTTGGTCCCGTAACGCCGGACGCCAAGTGTCGGTCGCACCAGAATCCCGCCACTGGCTGCACGCAGACCCCCGTGGTCTCATCCCCTTGTACGGCAAGGGCGTGCGAGTAAAAGAACGCCGTGGCGTCCGCCGTACGCGTCAGCCCGTCGTATCGCACGTGGATGGGATGAGCCAGGAAGCGAGCAGGATCGATCACGTCATAGGTCTCGCCGCCGTCTGCGCTCACGATGAGGCATACGGCAACATAGGGAGCACCTGCGACCCGGCTCCCTTCCGGGCTTCGGCCCAGCAATGGCAAGGCATCGGGACCGAACCACGTCGCCAGGTCGGATGCGACTTGGACAAGGAGGACCCCCTGTTCCCCAGGTTCCAGGAGGGCC
>Ga0315277_10009191_pt1 | contig 12655 bp, 19 predicted proteins | sample YL17G05_15_MG_FD_203695 | JGI IMG/M metagenome (GOLD analysis project Ga0315277, IMG submission 203695) | Sediment microbial communities from Yellowstone Lake, YNP, Wyoming, USA - YL17G05_15 | ecosystem: Environmental > Aquatic > Freshwater > Lake > Sediment | place: USA: Wyoming | collected... | reverse complement strand
ACCCCCCTCATTGACAACGACCTCTTTTTGCGTGGCAAGGGGCCAGGTTTGTTCAAAGAGGTCCCGCGCACGGGAGCGAGCACGACGGAGCCTTGGATCAAATGATGTGATGTTCAGATCCTTCAGCAAATCTTTCTGAGATTTCTCCATGAGAGAGAATATCCGGCGCATCATCTGAACGGTAGGGTCATGACCCCATTCATCTCGGGCAGGCATTTCTGCTCCTCTGCTCATTTAGATTCGAATTAAAAGGTTGATATTGGATTTAAATCCAGTTTCTGTAAACCTTATTGGCATAAAATTGTAACCTTTTTCCCTAAAACATACCATTAAAAACCGCTTGTTTAGATAGAGAAATTTTGGTATCTATAAAATTCTAATGTGGAAAGTGGAAGGCGGAAATATAAAATAGGTTTTTAAAAAAGACCTTCCACACACTCTATTTCAAATTCCAATGTTAAGGAGGATAAGGGTGAAACGGTATCTTATCGTCGGAAACGGAGTGGCAGGCGCAAGGGCGGCGGTCAGGATCAGAGAAAGAGACCCGGAGGGTGAAATCCATATCTTTACGGAAGAGGCCTATCCCTTTTACTACCGGGTTCGATTCCCGGAGATGGTTGCAGGTGAGGTGGCGATCAAGGAGATTACCATCCACACCAAAGAGTTTTATCAGGGGAAAAACATCTCCCTCCATTTGGAAGAGCCGGTTGTAGAGGTTCGGCCGGAAAAAAAAGAGGTCTTGAGCAAACATGGGAAAACTTATTCTTATGATTGCCTGCTTATAGCCACCGGCGGCAATGCCTTTGTGCCTCCCATCAAAGGGACAGAGAAGAAAGGAGTTTTTACCCTTCGAACGATGAAGGATGCGATTGGAATGAGAGCATTCTCAGAGAAGATAAAACAGGCAATCTTGATCGGAGGGGGCCTCGTCGGATTGGAGACAGGCGGGACCTTATTGAGAAGAGGCATTAAGGTGGCAGTGATTGAGCATAATTCCAGGGTTCTTCCAAGACAGATGGACCCGGAGGGAGCGCAGATCCTTCAGGCGAAGATGGAAACCATGGGTTTCTCCTTCTTTCTCAATGGACAGTCAGAGGAGATTCTGGGAGGCGAAAGCGTAGAGGGGGTCCGGCTTAAAGATGGCAGGGTGGTTGAAGGCCAGATGGCGATCATCTCCGCAGGGGTAAGGCCGAATATTCAACTGGCCAAGGAGATGGGACTGGAGATGAAGAATGGAATTCTGGTCAATGACCGACTGGAAACGAGGACCAAAGACATCTTTGCGGCCGGGGATGTGGCAGAACACAGAGGACGTGTTTATGGGATATGGCCTGCCGCCCAGAAGCAGGGTGAGATTGCCGGAGTCAATATGGCAGGAGGAGATGAGTCCTATGAGGGCACGGTTGTTTCCAATACCCTTAAGGTGGTTGGGATCGATCTCACCTCCGCGGGGGAAATCGATGCGGAGGGGAAGCTCGAGTGTGTGGTGAGAAGCGATCGTGAGAAATGCAGCTACTGCAAGGTCACATTCAAGGAGGATAAAATCGTCGGTTGTATCTTACTCGGAGAGACAAGGGGAAGGGGAGAACTACTCAATGTCATCGAAAAGGAGGTGGACATCAAGGAGCTGAAGAGCTCCATCTTGAAAGAGGGATTCGATTTCAATCAATTAAAATAAAAAATCCACCGAGCCTTTGGCTCGGTGGATTTAATTGGGTTAAGGTTTTTAAAGAGGAGGAGGAAAGAGATTTTTCTCTTTCGTTAAGAATAAGTATACACAACTCACATTAGAGGAGGATTAAAAAAAGATTAAAAAATTTTAATCTTTTTACAGCAATGGGGCTTATTTTAAACGATTTGAGACAAGGCGATGAAATTGTTTGTATTTTTAGCAGGTTTAATGATCACTGCTTTAAAAAGGAGGAGATTCGTGCCAGGAAAGTTTCGCTGCGTTCGTCTATTGGCCCTGTGGTTTGGGTTAATATCTTTGCTCACTTCCTGTGTGGCTGAGTTTATCAACCCAATTCCTCCGCCTAAGTCATCGGAGCCGGATCCGGCGTTATTGGGCGAATGGGAGATGACCGAGAAGGATGAAAAGGTGAAGCTATATATTTATCCACGAAGATCAGGGTGGATAGATATTATTAGTGTAGAGATAGATTCTAAGAATAAAATCAAACTTGATATCTATGAGGGTTATACCACCCAAATTAAGCAGGGGAAATTTCTTTGTCTCAAAGAAAGGGAGATGATTGTCAAAAAGGAGGATGCGGAGGAATCGGGCTATTACATCGTCCCTTATAAAATTTCGGACGACGGCCGCTTCTCGTTTAGGATATTTGATGTTGACAGGATTAACGATATGATTCGCAAAGGTGAACTCAAAGGCAACATCACCCGATGGAAAACCATAGTGACCTCTGAAGCAGATGAGTTAGTTGCACTCATCTCGACGAAAGGGGTCGATAGCTTTATCGACACCGCTCAGGATATTTCGAAATCCACTTTCTCAAGGCCCAAAAAGTGAAAGAATCTAATGGTTAATCTTCAGACGTCCAAGACATAAAGTTGCTTAGTGATTAGCAAGTGCGCTGTCCCGCCTATGGCGGGATGGGCAGGGTCCCCGCCTGCGACAACAGAAGGGGCACAATTAAAATTCTTTTAATCTTAAAGAAATTTCCTTTAAGAGAGGTACCCTCTCTTATGAAGAGGTCAAACCGCGTCCTCAATCAGCTAAAAAATGCTTACAGGGATTATTGAGAAGATCCTCAACAGATCCACCTGTCACCATCAGACTCCTGAACTTGCCAGGAGCGACCAATTGTAGTCGTAGCCACTAATCCCTATGCTTGCAAATCCCTTCCTGAAGTCCATAACCGGACATTTTAGGGGAGCATGCTTGATTTTAATTGGTAATCGATGACAGTTTTTTTGCCTTGACCTCCACCCCCACCTTTTGTACAATCAACTCACACCAAAATAAGTTCTTAGTGCGCCATGCAAAGTTTGGAGAATCCAGTTGGTTGGGAAGCCAGCCCGACAAAGTTAGCCGGCCATAAGAACCGATTGAAATATTGTGGCACCACCGGGAAACCAGGTGGCAAATAGAAGAAACAATTTTTAACCTTCAGTATCGGGAGAAACCGGTCTACTCGACTAAGAAAAGTTTTCATGGTGCGTATGAAAAGGTTCGCTCCTTTCCTCGTGCTTGTGACACTGAGCTGCACGTCTCTTCCACCGGTCAAAAATCCTCAGTTCACCGAAGCCAATCTGCCCGCTGCCTATCGCATTGAAGGGGTAACACCTCTCAAGCAGCTCCACAACGCATGCGTTCCGACCAGTGCGGCCATGGTCTTTTCCTACCACGGGAAACCCATGGACAAAGACGTGATTGCTGACTGGGTTCAGAAGGCGTACGGGACATCGACCAACGACATCGAGAATTTTTCCCGCCGGCAGGGGTTTAACATCTACAGCTTTACCGACCATGGTTTGGACAAGAAGAAAATCAAGTACTTCCTCTCGCAGGACTATCCCGTTCTTGTCAACGGGAAATACGGGTTCCGTGAAATCGGTCACACAATCGTCCTGATCGGTTATGACAACGCCAAAACTGGAACACGGCAGGGGAAACCCTATAAGGGTGTCTTCATTGCCAACGACCCGGCTCCGGGGCGAGAGATAATGATATCCTACGACAGCTTCAAAGAGTTTCATTCCGGCCGGGGCAACAACTGCATCGTATTTTACCTTAAGTGAAGGGAAACATTCCTGGCTGGGGTCTACTCTTGACATTGGACAAAATACTTTCTGGCATAATGAATCACTCCAGCGTATGGCTTACAGCCTCCGCTGGCCTAAGCCGTTACCCACTTTTTTAAATAGAAATCATCAACCCTTGATGTAGACCGATCTTCACTCTTTGTAGTTGGAGTTTGGGGGAATTTGATATTTTATTTTGTTTTGGTTAGTTCCTTCAACGTCTCCTCATAGACGCTGTAAGTCTTTGAATCGAAGAGGACGAATCTTACCAGTTTGATTTCGGGGTGGTCCTTCAGATAATTCATGACGGTCTGTAATGCGATGCGGGAGGCCTCGTCCACAGGATATCCATAGACGCCTGTACTGATGGAGGGGAATGCAATTGAAGAGATTTGATGTTTTGTGCATTGTTCTAGGCAGGTCCTGTAAGCGCTCGAAAGGAGCTGAGCATCTTTGGACGATCCGGAATAGATGGGACCAACAGCATGGATCACATACTTTGCCTTTAAATTCCCTCCACCCGTAATGACCGCCGACCCCGTGGGACAGCCGGTATATTTCGCTCTAAGATCAGCCATAATCGTAGGTCCACCAGCCCGGTGGATGGTGCCATCCACTCCGCCTCCTCCTGCAAGTTTTGAATTGGCTGCATTTCCTATGGCCTCTGTATCCTGTTGGGTAATGTCTCCCTGAACCACCTCTAAAACAGATTGATGAATCGTTGCTTTCATCATTTTGTTCTCCTTCTTTAAAATCTTGATCAATTCATAACAATTTAGCGGTTTGAAATGAACTTTTTAAATCCCTCCCAGCCTCCCTTTGCCAAAGGGAGGAGAAAATATTTCCCCCTTTTGACAAAGGGGGATGAAGGGGGATTAGATAACCTTTTTTAAAGGGCTTAATTATTACGATTTATCCATATCAAAAAAGGGTTGACTTCGTCAATACAGCGGAGTTAAGGTCAAAAACGATGAAACCTATTCACTACGGTTGGGTAATTGTCGGAGTGGGCGTTCTCGTGAAGATGGCAGGTCTGGGGTTTGGCCGTTTTGCCTATCCCATGCTACTTCCCAGCATGAGGGAGTCCCTTCGATTCAACTACTTCGAGATGGGGCTTCTGAGCGGAGGCATCCTGATGGGATACCTCCTTTTTTCTTTGATTGGTGGAATTCTGGCGACACGGTTCGGCTCTAAAAGAATTGTTATCACCTCATTGCTATGCGGAACAATCTCCATGTTCTTTATCAGCAGGTTGTCAGAATTCATTCCCCTTCTCTTCTTCACTTTTGCCATGGGAGGCGCTGGGGGAGGGGCTCATATTTCCATGACCACCCTGCCCATGACATGGTTTGAAAGAGAGAGATTGGGTGGAGCCTTAGGAATTGTGACAGGAGGGACAGGGCTTGGAATCATCATCACGGGCCTTCTGCTCCCATACCTCCTCTCTACTCTGGGCGGAGAAGCATGGAGGGAGTGCTGGATTCTTCTGGCCTTGCTTACTCTTCTGGTCGGCCTTATTTCATTCATTCTTTTAAAGGAGAAACCATCCCACAAGGACTCCCCTTTGCTCCAGGGCGACCAAAGGACCGCTCAAGGACCAGGCAGGGTCAAAGGAAGTGGCCTGACTCTTCCGGCCATCTTTCTCATCTATTTCATTTTCGGAATTGCCTATAATATTTACGTCACCTATTTTGTTGCCTTTCTCATCGGAGAGATCCGATTGACAGAGGGGGTTGCGGGAGCAATCTGGTCGATCTTCGGCTGGATGTGCTTGGTGAGTGGATGGATATGGGGATTCCTTTCAGACCGCATGGGAAGAAAGGAATCCCTGCTCTGGAATAATGGCTTGATTGCCTTATCCGTAATCATCCCCCTGCTGTTTCATCAGACCTTCCTTCTTGGCCTCTCAGCGTTTCTTTTTGGGGCAACCTTTTTGGGGACGGTGACAGTGATTGCGGCATGCGTGAGTGATAAGGAGACGGAGAAGAGTGCGACCCTCTATGGCTGGGTTACCTTGGTCCACGGCATCGGGCAGTTTTTAGGAACCATTTTCGGAGGATATTTGAGGGATTTGACAGGCTCTTTTCAGTTGACCCTTCTCTTTTCCCTGATGGGGTTTGTCGCCTGTGTCATCCTGACCGCCATCTCTCCCTTCACCCTCCCCCTCTCCCCGCGTAGGAGAGGGATGGGGTGAGGGGAACTGCTTTCAGAGAGTTTCGTAAAAAGATTTCTTCAGGAATTTGAAAGAGCTCACAAACTTATCGAAGATGACAAAGGCAGCGGGGTCATAGGTTCCATCGATCGGTCTCCACTGGGTGATGTAAAAACCCACTACCCGGTCACCCCGTTTGGCGAATATCACCTTTCCCCTAACCTTCTCTTTTTTCACCGGATCCTTTCCCTCTACCGTGACGGCAAGCCCTTCTCCGCCAACGACCTGCACCTTCTTCTTCTCCAGGATCTGAAAATGGAGGATCGCGTTAAAGAGAAAGCGCTTGAAGAACTCTTTTTCTCTATCCTCAAACCGTGTGGAACATCCGAAGGGCTCCTCATCATAGGCAAAGGTGGTCAAGGAGGGAAAGGCGCCTGGATCGGGCCTCACAAAACCGAAATTGATATCGTTCTCTCCTGTCTCGACCCGAAGCAGTTTCCAATCAGGAGGGGGAGGTAAAAACTCGAACTCGTCCTCCCAGATCACCGTTCCCTGGGCGGTCAACCGATAGGGAACAGCCTTTTTCTCTGTTTCAAAGGTTGCGCACCCGGAAAACCAGGCCATCATTAAAAATAGACAAAGGATCATTAAATTTTTTCTCTTCATGGTTTTCCTCCTTCCTGGTTCAGTTTCTTAAGGAAGAGGAGGATATCCTTGAAATCCGGCGAACCATCCCTCACATAACGAATAATACCTGCCTTGTCGATGATAATCGTCCGTCTGCTGAATATAGGCCTACCATCAGGTTGAGCATCGACACTGACACCCAGAAAAGAGGTGACATTGGAAAGGAGAGGAAAGGTTAAATCGAGGCTATTGGCAAAGTATTTTAAAGTTATCACATCATCCCGACTGACGCCCAGGACCCGGGCGTTGAAGCGCTCATAGAGGTAAAGGTTCCTCTGATGGCCCTCCATCTCGCCCGTTCAGATGGGTGTGAAAGCCGCAGGGAAAAAGGTGATGACCAGATAATACTTGCCATAATACTCATCAGCATAGGTAATCAGCCGGTCCTGGCTGGAAGGTAGTGTAAAATTAAGTATCTCTCTTCCAACCAACTCTACCTTTTTCTTCGCTTCCGCATTGGAAAGGGGGAGAAGGAACAGTAACAAGAGAAACATGAAAATCCCCTGATAGAATAACTTTTTTCTCATGGTTGCCTCCTTTCTTTTATATTAAATATTACCCCTTTTTTTTCTCCTTTGCAATTGCGAGAAATAGTTTGCCAAAATTTGGAGGAAGGTGTTAAATTATATCGGGGTGTCAGAATGATTGCTTACGATCTCATCTGTTCCAATGGCCATCTTTTTGAGTGCTGGTTTAAGGACAGCTCCTGCTTTGAGGAACAGCAGTCTGCCGGCATCATCAACTGCCCCATCTGCGATGATACCCAGGTGGTGAAAACCTTTTCTCCATTCATGATTAAGAAGAGTGACGGAGAAAGAAAAAAAGGAGAGGAGGCCGCTCAGCAGGCCTTGCAGTTAATCCATGAGTATGTGGACAAACACTTTGAAGATGTGGGAGCCAAATTTGCCCAGGAAGCGCTCAAAATCCATCAGGGAGAGGCAGAAAAGAGAAACATCCGGGGAACGGCCACGACAGAGGAGGAAGTAATCCTGAAGGAAGAAGGGGTCCAATTCCTAAAGGTCCCGATCGTCAAACGACTTCTGAACTGAGAAGCTGTAAAAAAATTGGAGGACTGTGCCTCGGCCCACAGGGTTGGGTGTTTTGTCCAAGCTTTAGAATGCGGTCTTTTAAATTTGTCACATAGTCTCATAGTCCTATAGTCTTATAGTTATTTGACTAGTCGACTATCTGACTAACGACTATACGACTTGCTCAAGAGGTTCCGCCCTAAAGCTTCTCCAATCCACTCAACCCTGTGGGCCGGAACGATGCCGATTCTTGTAATGTAATTTTTTCACACCTTCTTAGGCTTAAGGTTTTAAAGAAAGATTGGCTTCCTGAAATTTTTCATCTCTGAAGAAGAGAATCCGAGTCGTGCTTCCCGCCTTAAGAGTATCAAAGATTTCTTCAAATTCCTGAATGTTTCGTACCTCTTTTAAATTGATCTTGGTAATGATATCTCCTGCCTTGATTCCGGAGGCCTCCGAGATACTCCCTGTCAGCACCTCGGAAACCAGCACCCCATTTTGCCCTTTGAAATTGAAGTGAGAGGCTAGGGAGGGGGTGAGTTCCTGAATCCGAATTCCATGCCGTTGCCCGCTCCCTTCCTGCCTTGAAAGGGCAAGCCCCTGTTGCTCCAAAATCTTGGAAGAGACAAGAATCGGGACTTTCGATTTGAGTGCGAGGATGATGGCATCGCTCGGTCGGGCATCGACTTCGATCAGCCCTTTGTTCAAAATAAGAAATAGGGTGGCAAAATAGGTTTGTTCTTTGAGATCAACGATCTTTACCTCCTTCACCTTCACTTGCGTCTGTGTCAGAATGGAATGGAGGAGATCATGGGTCATTGGCCTGGGAGAGGAGACCTGATTGATCTCTTTATTGATGGCATTGGCTTCAAGAAGACCGATCCAGATGGGGAACCCTTTTTTCCCATCCCTGTCAGCGAGGATGACGACCGGGCTCTGACTAACAGGATCTATCCTTACTCCCTTCACTTCCATTTCAATGAAGGGAGGGACTTTTTCCTTACTGAGGGTGACAAGCCCCAGAGAAGCGATCAATAGAACTGCCAGACCGATCATGATATATTTTTTCATAGCTCTCTCCTTTTCTGAGCTAAAGACTTCTTTCTCAATATGGCCATGAGACCAATGATGATCTTCTGGCCGTCCCTTTTGGTCCGCGGTTCGGGGCTTTTGATGATGCGCTGACAGAAGGCGTGGTAATGTCCCTCCTCCCACTTTAACTCTTCCAGAAGATAAGAAATAAAATCGTTCTGGCCCGGGGTGATCGATTCCTGGCCCTGTGGGCTGTCTGAAGGGATGAGCCTGCCTTTTGGGGCGGGATGGTAAGGATGGGGGGGAGGAGACCTTTAAACCCCATGTCCTGAAAACGGTTCATCACCTTTTTAAACCCTTCTCTGTTCAACTGGGTTGAACTCTCGACCCCCGCCACCCCCTTGAGAATCTGGCGGTAAGATTCCTTATCTAGGCGGAGGTCCTCCTTTGCAATATGGACAAGGGCCTTTTTTCTTCGACCGATCGCCACATTTTTATTATAACCCAGATCAGAAAAAAAAGGGAAATTCATATGTAAATTGACAAGACCCTTTTTTTTAAATAACATAAATCCCATTTCTATTCCGACACCGGAGTTTAATATGAAGATTGGTGTCCTTTCCGATACGCATTTAAGGGAACCAAATTCTGAATTTAAGAAGATGATGGAATTCCATTTCGGGGATGTGGAGAAGATTATTCATGCAGGGGACTTTGTAGGTTGGTCTGTTGCCGAATACCTTTCTGGAATAAAAGAGTTGATTGCTGTCTGCGGGAACATGGACCCTTATGAAATCCGGAAGGTCTTTCCGCAGAAACAGGTCATTGAATTAGGGGGATTTCGAATAGGCTTGATTCACGGAGGCGGGGCGCCCTTCGGAATTGAGTCAAGGATCAGAGACGAATTTGATGAGGTGGATGCGATCATTTATGGCCATACCCATACTCCCGCCAATCACCGGGTGAAAAACGGTTTTTTTTTCAACCCCGGCTCACCCACCCGCTCTTTCTGGCATGGTACCACCCTTGGGATTCTAAACATCGGAGAAAAAATCGAAGGGGAAATCATTACAATATGACGATGAACCATGGTTCATCGTTTATTTATTTTTTCAAGAGCGCTCACCAGGTCTTCAAGGGGAGGCCGGTTGTTGATGTCGTGTACGTCAACATATCGAAGGGTCCCTTTCTTATTGATCGCAAAGAGAGCCCTCTCTGAGACTCCATCAGAGCGTAAGACACCATACTTTTTTGCCACGGCCCCATGAGGCCAGAAATCGGAGAGCACAGGGAACCATAATTTTCCCATCTGGTTAGTCCAGGCAAAAAGGGTGGGGATATTGTCCACTGTGATTCCAAAAAGGATGGCATCGTTCCTTTCAAAAAGTTCTTTGATGATATTGTAACCGGGCCACTGGTCCGAGCAGACAGGTGTCCAGGCCGCAGGGACAAAGGAAAGGACCACATTCTTCTTTCCGCGATACTGGCTCAAAGAAACTTTCTCTCCGGATACAGAGGAAAGGGTGAAGTCAGGCGCACGATCTCCAACCTTCACATTGAGTTTACTGTCAACCGGTTTAAGGGCGCCCACCTTATAAATATTCTCTTTAAAGGCGTCCGATGCGCCATAAACTGCCGGAATAAAGACCCACATTGAAATGACTATAGAGATCAAGACCATTTCAACCCGTATTATCTTTTTCATCCTCTCCTCCTTATTTGAGTCCCGAAACTTTCAGGACAATCTCCAGAAATGGCTCGGCCCCCGGATAATTCCCTAACTGGGCATGGACAATCTGATGTGTTCCATCGTCATTGATTTTGACGACAATGAAATAGGGGGTTCTCACCTCTCCACAGGCCTTATGGACGGCAAAATCCTTATCTGGAAAGAGTGGAAACGGGACTTGATAGGTCTTTTTATATGTTTCCACTTCGAATGAAGTATTCCCTGCACCGATGCCTATCATTTTAATTTTGTTTTTGAGGTCGGGATTTTTTTCTATCAGGTTATAAAGTTCATTAATCCCGGGAGCGTCCTTCTGACAGTATGGACAATACATACTATAGATTTCGACAATCACCACCTTGGTTTTAATCTGGGGAATTTTAAAAAAACCATCGCCGGAGAGACCCAGATAACCTTTTTCAGTGGAGCTTTTAGGAATCGGAAGATTGAATACAGGTAAGGTCTCACCTTTTGCCGGCGGCTTGTTGGCAGGTAAAACGGGAGAAACCAGTGTGAGAAGCAGAATGGTGATGACAGGCAATGTTAAATAAATCTTCTTCATACATTTACCCCCTCATGTCAATTTTTTTAAGGCATTTAGAATAGCTTCGTAGTCCGGCTCGCTCGTCATCTCTTTGACGATCTGGATATATTGAAGGGTTCCTTTCCGATCCACCAGAAAGACAGCCCTGGCAAGGAGCCTCAACTCTTTAATCAGCACCCCATAGGAAGTTCCGAAAGAGGCATCGCGGTGGTCTGACAGGGTTTGAACCTTATCCACTCCGCTTGCCGCGCACCACCGTTTCTGCGCAAAGGGGAGGTCCATGCTGATGGTTAAAATCATCACATCCGGGCCCAGACGGCTTGCCTCCTCATTGAATTTTCGAGTCTCCATATCACAGACCGGGGTGTCAAGGGAAGGGACAGAGGAAAGGATGCATATCTTCCCCCGGAAAGATGAAAATTGAACGGGAGATAGGTTGTTGTCCAGGGCGGTGAACTCCGGGGCCATCTCTCCCACTTTAAGCTCATTTCCGATGAGAGTGAGCGGATTTCCTCTCATTGTTACGATTCCTGTTCGTTCTTTCATTAAGACCTCCTTATTATATTCCTTGAGACTCCTGAAGCCTCAGGTTCCGGTTATTCTATTTTTTTTAACATCTCTCCTTTGGTTCCACAGACCGGACAGGTCCCGGGAGGTTCCTTTTCGGCTGTGTATCCGCAGACCGGACAGATATAGAAGGGATAATTCTCCTGAGGTTTTCCCAGACCGTCTAACAACTTCTGATAAAGCTGGGCATGGACTTTTTCCACTTCATTGGCGAAGTTGAAACTTCTCACCGCATCTTTTTGGCCTTCGGCTTTAGCCGTTTCAATCATCTCCGGATACATCTCCTTAAACTCATGGGTCTCTCCATCGATGGCTCCCTGAAGATTCTCTTTCGTACTTTTGATCCCTTTCAGCACCCTCAGGTGGTTATGGGCATGAATCGTCTCAGCCTCGGCTGCGGCCCGGAAGAGCCTGGCCACCTGTGGAAGACCTTCCTGATCGGCTTTTGCTGCAAAGGCAAGATATTTCCGGTTTGCCTGGGATTCTCCTGCAAATGCCTCCTTTAAAAACTGTTCTGTCTTCGACATAACGACATTCCTCCTCTCTCTTTATTTGTTGATTAAATTTTTATTGACAGGGATTAGTTTTCTGCTTTTTTAAGCCCCTCACTTATCCTTGCACTTTGAACAGACCCCATAAAATTCTATGTGGCTGCCGACAATTTCAAACTCCTCAGATTCGATTTTTGGTGGTTTGAGAGAAAAGTCATTTTGAACATCGAGAATTTTCTGGCACCTGACACAGATGACGTGATGATGAGGTTTGGGATTAGGATCGAAACGTTTCTTATAGGGGTCGAAGTTTAGCTCTATGACCTGACCATGCCTTCTTAATGTCTCCAGGGTGTTATATACGGTGGCGAAGGACATGGTAGGGAACTGTTTTGATACCGCCTTATATATTTCATCTGCGGACGGATGTTCCTTATTCCCTTCAAGATACTTCAGGATCGCCAGCCTCTGGGGTGTTAGTTTTAATCCCGCCTCTTTATACTTTGCCATCCCCTCTGCGCTCATCTAATAGAATAATTATCATATTAGAATTATTATTGTCAAGTGTTTTTAAGAGATTTCTGAAAAAGCCCAGAAATCTCTATAATCAGAGAGCGAAAGGTAGTTTTTCAGAGCTCTCTTTAGGGGGTCCAAAAAGTACCC
>Ga0315277_10009190_pt1 | contig 12656 bp, 19 predicted proteins | sample YL17G05_15_MG_FD_203695 | JGI IMG/M metagenome (GOLD analysis project Ga0315277, IMG submission 203695) | Sediment microbial communities from Yellowstone Lake, YNP, Wyoming, USA - YL17G05_15 | ecosystem: Environmental > Aquatic > Freshwater > Lake > Sediment | place: USA: Wyoming | collected... | reverse complement strand
AAGTTGCGTTTGGTATAATGTGGTTATATGGCACAGATCAAACGTAAAAATCCTATCCCCGCTAGATATCGAAACCAAGGTTTCACCAGGGCGGGGCAAAAGAAAAAATCTACCCGACCTGGAAAAAAGTGGATGGTTTTAGCTAAAAAAGGAGATCGCTACAAAGTAGTACATGGCGGTTATGTTGGAATGAAGGATTATACTCAACATCGTGACAAAAAACGACGGGAACGCTTTTGGCAACGCATGGGCCCGCGACCCCTTCTCGCCCCTTTACTGGCACAAAAAATTTGGCACCTGGTAGTTTTGAATTGATTTTGTCATGAATCGTGGTAGTATAGCTCCTCATGGCCGATTTCTGGTTCATCACTTATCATGTTAGAAAAGTTACTGCGGACGGAGCCCAAGAACGCTTTTGCAACGAGGCTATTGCAATTCATCCGATGGATTGGATCTACCAACTTAACCGAGACAATGTCGAATATCATACCCTGATTTATGCTATGCCCATCGATGAAGATCGATACAATCTGGCGCAGAAGGACCATATGAAAAAGGGAACTACATCTATTAAGCGTCCCAAAAACATCAAACCAACGTGGTAAAAAGATGCGCATGCCACACAGTCCAGAAGACCTTGCTGTATCAGAATATCTCAAAGCAGAACACGAAGTAGACCTAGAGATGGCAGCCCTAGCTGGCTATCATCTTCTTAATGGAGTTATTAGTGCCTTTCGTGCAGGAGCTAAGTGGCAGCGAGAGCAGCAACTCCCAAAAGACACCACCAACCAAGGACCAACATGAGTCAGCCTGACGGTGCAGACATTCTGTGGCTTGCCCAGACCAAGAACACTAAGACCGGCAATGTGCCCACTGCCATGATTGGCAGGACACGACGCGAATCTTTACAGAGTTGTAAGGGATGCCCCCAACTAACCAATCGAAATTGTTATGCTTGGTTCGGCACTGTAAGCTGGGGACTGGCCCACATTCAGCGAGCCTTCAAGGGTGATCCGCAGAAGTATAGCTTCCTCAATGCTATAGCTGATCGCCATCCAGATGCCAGGATGGTGCGAGTCTCTGCCATCGGAGATCCTTTTCGGGCTTCTTTCCGAGATTTGCAGCACTCCTTCGAGCTATCCAAGCAATTAGGCTTAGCTTTCGTAGGTTATACCCACTTCCATCTGGAAAAGGGAGCCCATCGTCTGAAGAAGATGCTGATGGCATCCTGTGATTCTATCGAGCAAGCAGATGCCGCTGTCCAAAGAGGTTGGCGAGCAACCGCTGTGGTCCCTTACAATTTCCAGGGCAAGCGTTTTACTACACCTGCTGGTCATACAGCCGTTATTTGCCCAGCACAAACGATGCCTAAGAAAATCACCTGCAATGATTGCTTACTATGCGACGCTAGCCGCAAGACTTCGTTCCAGATCATTGCTTTTCGAGACCATGGTCCTAAGGTCCGCAATCAAATCCGCCAGATGAAGAAGCTGCCAGTTATCCAACAACTTAGTACGGCGATGGCGGCGGCAAAGGACTAGGGTCGGGCGGTAAAGGCAACGGCCCCGGCCCAGGCGGTAATTGCTGCTGTGATGGATCTGGCTCATCTGGCAAAGGGCTGCACGGTAGTTCTTCTCCTGCTGGTCTAGGCGCATTAGGTCCGGTATAGGCTACCCAGAAATTTTCACGCAAAGACAAATCTCTGATGCTAGTTAAAGAGCTAACACTAGTATGAACTCCTATGAAGCCAAAACTGATGCCCTTACAGTGATTACCATCGCGCGCTTTCTTTAACGTTTGGATAGCTCCTAATAGATCGCTCGGATAATTATCAAAGATCAAGTCACTGATGATAATAACCGTCACTTCATCCAGGTTGCCCCCTGGATGTCTTGGCACTGGCCTAGTATCCACCGTGGCTATGGCGGTTCCTACCACAGTAGAGCTGCCATTAACAGCTACCTTATTTAACCAATCCTTTGCTGCGTCTAGGCCAATTTTACTTGGCATTCCTGCCCAACCATGCGGTGTGTGCTCATCTGGAGTCCCATCCCACCTAACCGCCTCTTGTCCGAAAACAGTGATAGCTATATTAATTTCATCTACTGCTTGTTCTGCTAATCCTAAAAAGGCCCCCATAGCTGATGCCAACTGTTCGGTGCTCATGGAACCGCTTCGATCTAGGATGAAATGGATATTTTTGTATATTACTTGTGGCGGTATGGCCCACTTAATGATTTCTGGTGGTTTCTCTGCAGGTGATTCTGGTGGCACTAGATCATCGGGCGGAAGAGGAGGTCCTGGAATATTAGGCGGGGCGGGCCCTGGAACAGTTTGAGCAAAAATAGGAGAGGAGATAGAACAAATCACCAATAAAGACAAAAACAGATGCCGCATACATCACCCCATCTTATTGTAGCAATTATGCTACCATCTATTCAATGAATCACCCAGCTTGGAAGGCGTTTATAGAAGCAGCGCCGCATAATCCACATCTTTTAGATTTCCACCAGTTCTCAGATCTAGCTAACCGTTTAGTATCTCACAGGCCGTTCCAGGTAGCAAGGTATAATGATGGCGAATGGGTTTTCATGTTTAAAACCGAACCATATTACTCCAGGTATATCGCAAGAAGTAATTATCCGCTGGCAGAAGTTGAAGAAATTTCTAAAAAAATGATGACTGTCATCGACAGCCGACCAGCATATTTTATTGGAATAGATTCAACTACCTTAGCTGGAGCGGGAAGTATTGAACCAGATTATGAAGCATTTCAACGAAAAATTTCAGGGCTCAATATTATTTACGGAGAAATTTTCAATGCTGCCACAGTAATGTATGGCATCGAGGCATTAAAAAAGCCACTAGCCAATCGTTGGGTGCTGACTGTAGGTCCGGATTATATGAAAATGCTGAAAATGGGAGAGCAGCACATCTCTGTTCCACTCAAAAGCTGCTGGACCGCAGCAGATACAATCGAAAAACAATTGGAAGAAGTGTTGACAGCTAACCTATCAAAGCAACCAGTGGTTCTATATTCTTGTAGTTTACTGGCTAAGTGGTTAATTGACGTATTCTACAAAAAATATGGAGATAACATTACTCAATTGGATATAGGTTCTTGTATTGATCCTTGGTGTGGTGTGAATTCACGACCTTGGCACGGAGCATTAGGCAGGTACTATGGGCTGGTCTTGCCACCAATGCCAGCAGAGCGAATTACTACACTACCAGCTTCTGTTTCCACGGGATTTCCCGCCCCAAGCGGTGGCTATGGATATGGCTATGGATACGCTAGAAGGAGAAAAACTTAGCTACCATCGTCGCAAGGTGACAACTACTTTGATCTCCGGTCCCTTTTCCACATCAGCAATTGTTGCGGCTTCCAAGGCTGCCTGAACAAAGGCACCTAGTTCGGCTAGCGCAATTTGTCGAGCCTCGGAAGCCTTCTCCTGATAGCAAGATGCCAGCGGGCACCAACATTCTCCGTTGGCGCGCTCTACGAAGTGCTCTCCTACCATCATCTCGACACACATAGTGGTTCCCTCTAGTATTTCGGCTTGTCGAACTCTGGCAGTAATTCTCCGTGTTCATCTACGATGGGACGACCATCTCGAAGTGCAGCGCGGAGTTTCTCCAAATCTTCCAGGGACTTTTGGAGTGCGTCGTGCTCCTCCCCGAACCACTGCCTGAGAGAGTCTTCTTGCCCAGGTGCCGCCCATTCACGGAAATATTGTGTTACTTCCTCAGGAGTTTCCTTGGGATAAGCACAACCACCACCCGGACAATAGTGAAGCCTACCGCGAGTGTCAGTGAAGCAAACCTCAGAAAGAAACCAGGTTTTGTTGAGCTTGCATCGACGCCACCAACCTTCATTGTTCCACTGAGGTTCGATAGATACTACTTGACGATTGCAACCTTCACAGGTGGCAATGTAATCACCGGGTTTGATGGTCATAGCCCATCGTAACAGCCGCACTGTGCGATTGGGATTGTCGATGCTAAAAGCGCGCGGACCAAGCATCTTCTTGGCTAAGCGCTTCTTGCCGCGCCATAGCTTAGGCAGCACTTAGCAACTCACATACTGCATCACATGGATGCCAAAGTTTTCTACCTTCCAGAGACCCACTGGTTGAAGCACCTTCTGACAAAGAGCATAAGACTTGGATGTGTATTCCGGAGTCAAATGTCTAAAATTTCCGGTACTGGAATGATAGTCATCCTCCTCTACAGCAAACAAACCGATTAAATATTGCCGATCTTGGGCGCGATCATTACCATTATGGAAGCAGTACAAGCCATCGAGATCTGCAATAGGCTCTACACAACTAAAATCTTCTAGCTCAATGCCAGCATAAGCATTCAATCGACAAACATCCCCCATGCGCCAGAGCGGTCGGCCCGTCTTGGGGTCGAAGTTGACATCATCAGTTTCGCTGAATGGGTGTTCAAATGCTTTGACCTTCTTCTGCACGAAGAGGTCTTGATGAGAAAGACGAACGCCGATCAGTGCCCGCGCGCAATAAGAAACGCTCATCTTATGTCTCCTAGCGAAGTCCGACCTGCTCGGCCAGCTTCAAGATGTCCTTCAAAACCCCATTGGCGTTGTCGTTGTAACTACCACCAGCCCGCAAATTGGTAGAGCAAAGAACGTTGTACAGTGGTTCCACGTCAGCCGGTCCGTTGATGATGACACGATTGGGGCACTTCTGGATGTCGTGACTGGTGATGGTCTCTACTGCGTCACGGATCTGAACCTTCTGCCCGGCCTTGACAGCCTCGTCCCACGACCACATCGCGACTTTGCGCCACTTCTGGTAGGCGCTCGCATCATAGATGAAGTAGTGCTTGGTCTTGCGCTGCGACTTGGTGGTGCATGGATCATCGTCCGTGCAGTGACGCTTCTGCAAGCTGTACTTCTTAAGGATCTTGTTGAGCTTGCCGTGTTGGGTAGCGTAGAGCCGATCCAACAAGGTCTTCAACTCCTTGGCGTCGATGAGCACCGGACCGTAGTAGCGCGCCATGAAATTGCGACTCTTGGCCGCTTCCACCGCCAGATCCCGCTCGTTCATGTATGGTCGGTAGAATCGAGCTTCCGGAGCATCCAGCCAAACAGCGACGTGCGACATCGCGTGCTTGCTAATGAGGTTCTTACCGGGCTGCAGAACTTCCACGCACTTGGCATATGCCTTGGAGTCGTCGCCCTTGCATTCCTTCTTCTGATGCTCCGTCCATCGCTGTAGACCGCCCAACTTGTCTGCGTCGCGTCGCTCACGCACGCGATAGGGCATCTCGCTAGCCGAATAACTCTCTGCTGTGTTGACGCGCCCGAAGTAGCGGCTGTCTTCCCACTCATCTTCGGGGTTGTGCTGGTGCAGCACGGAATTGACGGCGTGACGTTCCTGGCGATGAATTTCCCGGCTCTTGGCGCGAGCAGAGCCCGCCGCCCGAGAAGGGAGAATCATCCGGATCAAATCTCGCTGCTTGTCCTTCATAGGACAGACTCTAGCAAAGAGAAAAGAGCTTGGCAAGGACAAAATGTTGGACGATTGAGACACATATGCTAAACTACGGGCAGATGTATTGCCGCTGCCATCGAAACAATCCAGATAAAGATATTCGCCAGGCCCAGCGAGATTTTCGAGCCCAGCCTGACGATTATGGAGCATTAGAGCGTTGGTTAAACGCTTCTATGCGTGCAGGTCAGGTCCTTGTAGAATTGATGGTTCCTGCAATTCAAAGGCTAGAGACACAAGCCAAAAATAATATTTTTGATCAATTACGTCAAGATCCTACCTATAGAAAGGATACGCGAAATCGCTGGGATCCATCGGAAAGTGTAGAAGTAAGTCATCTTTCTTCGTGGCAGCCAACAGGACCCGCACGATATACCAGAGTTAGATTTGGACCAGCAGGATCTAGTTTTCACCTAAGCCCGTGCGGGAGGTGTAGCCTACCTAGTTGGCAGCAACCTTGTCCTTGGTGTGGGTTTTATCCAATGAGCCACAGTGACTATCAAAAGCACCCACAGACCCGCGAAGATTTTTTACGACGATTACAAGGTTCGACTGGTCAGGCGCGCAGTTTTTTCTATTTTTATGCCCAGCAAATAGCAGGTAATCATGTTCCAGAGTGGGCTCCGATTGCCAAACGGATTCTAGCGGAGATGATTAGTTTGGGAGAGCCATATCAATGGCCAACTCACGAAGAAGTTTGGGATTATTTTGCGAAAGGTGGCTTTAGTCGGCCGCTTCCTTCGCCACCTTATGTAGCCCCGCCAACCCCACCCAAGGAAAAAGATGATGGTCCAGCCTATCGCCATCGTTAGTCATCGTAGGCATCATACAAGCTGTTCCGAATCTCGTGCCTACCACGATGAGTCAACGGCTGTACCTGAACTCGTAGATTTCGATGAAATCGACCCTCTGGATTTAAAGATGCTAGAACAGGCTCCCACCACTGGTGGTAGGTAGCATTGGTAGCACGAACAGTGTCCACATATTCAATTTCTGTGCGACTACGATGATGCGCTCCCCAAATCGGTCGATTTTGATAATTAACTGACCACCTAACACCATTCGGCTTGCTATCTGTTGAGTAGGATTTGGCCTGAATGGTGAGCTTCTTCTTAAGTTGAAATTCTCCCTTATCATCTTCTCCAGGAGCACACACTATCAGCACTACCTGCCAAATGTCTTCGTACGATGGCAGCGATTCCTGCTTGGGGGCGGGATCAACCCCAAAGAAGGGAAATAGATTAGCACTCCCAGTAGCAATTTCTAGTTCCATCGTAGCGATGGTGATACTCTTATCAGGTATGCTCGGACCACCTAAACCATCAGAATGTGGCTCCCAAAAAAGTCGGTCAATGCCGAAATAGTAGATGAAGTTATCATGGCACTCTGGATTAACTTCGTGCTTGCGGCACCAAGCTACATAGTTTTGCTGGGCTCGGAGACACGGATTCCATGGCTTTTCCTTGGTGTCGTAGGTTCGCTTCTTGCGAAGTGAACCAATGACAAGCCAAGTGTTAGCGATGAAGCTGCGAAGAGTGGCTGCCACAGCAGGAGTAATCTGCTGGCGCTTCTTGGGCTCTCGCGAGATAAAACGGCGCTTTCTCATGGATTGAGCCAGACAGGGGGTGAGCCTGCATCAGCGCAAATTTTATAAATGCGCGCTGGGTTTACTTTTAACCTACTGACTCAGGGGCCAGTATCCCACGCGGATCGCGCCCTGGCAAGAGAAATCCGACTCTAGTCCTCAACCAGCGTCACATGATAGGACTCGGAAACGTCATCCAAAAGACCTTCAATTATGGTCTGTTGCAGCCATTCCTGGGCTTCACCTTGGCTGTTGAATCCATCAGCAATCAAATCCCCAGAATCATGAACCACAGCCCATCCGCCCAACTCCATATCATCTGGATTGCTGCGAGTTTTGCTGACAACGGTCACTTGGCTAGGATCAAAAACTACAGAAAAACCTTTGCTAGGCACTATGATTCCATCATAGCCCAAACCTTTCAATATTTTAATTACTCGTTCCGGCCTATAAAGCGGATCCTCGGCGTTGTGCCACATACTTTGTGCCATCCCCATTAATTGCACCAGTGGAGGCATTGGCTCATCAGGAAGAATAGCTTCCTCTAGTCGCATTAAACGCTCCAGCTTTTTGACTAACGCAGGATTATCCTCCTCCACATTTAATGGTGATTTCAAATCTAAAGTTACTTGGTATAGATTAGAGCCGTAGTGACGAATTGTGTCAGAATCTTCATCCGAGAAATATAGTCCTGGGCCGTAGTCTCCAAAACGTGCCTTAGCATCACTGAAAGTATCAAAGCTCTTAACAGATCGATGATATGGATTAGCTCGATTAGCAGTATCTTCTTCCTCTTCCTCCCCATCTTCTTCGTCGTCTTCTTCACTCACCTCGCATTTACAAGGTTGCTTACGGCAAGCATAATGCATCAATTCATCACAATTTTCGCAAGCTTTAGTTCTATTGCTACCATCTTCAGTGAATAAAGCCTCCCGGCAGACAGAACACTCAGCTTCTGAGCAATACGAGCACATTTTATTTTCTTCACCACAAGATGCACACAGCAAATTAGCTTCGTCTGCTCCTCCCGGACACATCTCACACTTGGGAGAATCCTCTAGACAAGCGGGGGTGTTACAGATAAAATTATTGCAGCCTGTTGCACTACATGTCAAATTTGATTTGCAATGGGAGCATGTAACCACATCACAAGTATCGCAATCATTCATTCCCGAACAATCATCACAAATTCTGAGATGACACTTGCCGCACATCTCACCATCAAAATATACTTGATTCTTCTTGCAGATCTCGCACGCAAGGGCCGGAACTTCATATGGCAGCCCATCAGCGCCTAGCTCGGGAATCTCAAATGCAGTCATATAAAGATAACCATGACTGGCGTTGGTATTACCTAAAACAATCACATTTCCGACCTGACCTAAAACAAATTCTTCTGCTTCATCGCCACGCATTCTGTAAGTCCGAAGCAATCGTCGGACTTCAGTTATAGCATCTCGCAATAAACCAGCATCTAATACTTCGCGTAATCCTTGGACCGCTTCCGGCGTTCCGTGCGATGAACCATAAACAATATCTACGCCTCGATCAGTTAAGATAGCTCTGCAACCCCAGGCCGTGGTTTCCACGTCCGGAATTCCTGCTTGATAACCCCATTCTAGGCGAAACGCTGGAACCCCTATCGGCGGCAAAGAAACTCTTATTCGAGCCGCATTGTATGCTTCCAATGCTGTTTCATTAGCTTTGTCTGCACGCCAGGTGCGTTCTAGAGCCCGCAGTTCAGCGTCACTCATGTTGCGGCGATATTTCATGAATACAGTATATCAAATAAACTAGTGATCTTCTTCTACGCGATCTACGGTTTTGATGGACCCACCAGATCTAAGTTGTATCAAAACTGTTTCCCCATCATTAACTGCCGCCCAAAATTGGGTATCTGGCGCAAAGACAACTTCAGAACCATCCATCCTGATAATCAAAGTGCGGCTACCACTTCTTTGCCCAGGACGTTGACATCCCACATCGGTGCCTGTGTGAAGACTTGATAAATCAGGCCATGCAGTAGCCGAGGTTCCAACACCAGCAATAGATGCAGTTCTAACCACGCACCATTGATCATAATCGTAATCATAAACGGTTACTTGTTTAGTGGTTAGTTGAAGTCCTTTCTTGTAGGTATATTTGGTAGTGAGACGAGTTTCTTCGCGGCTAGCTACAGTTCGACCGCCGCCAGGCACCGAGTCAACACCAACAACCCTTTTAGTCACATACTCTTCTACATCGGTAGAGTTAGTCCATTGGTGGCGAACAACACATCCTACAATTGGTGTGGTTCGAATTCCGAACCACCAAATCAAAAAACCAACCCCAAATACTAATAGCGCTGCAAAACTACAACCAAATAGGTTTTCCCAAGTTTCCGGTTTGAGACTAACCATTTGACTCTACTGTTAATCGGTCGTGATGCCCTAACAAAACAGATTGAAGACCGCCATATTCATCGGACCAAGTAGCCCGGATTTGGCAACGTTCCCAATCAATCTTGATCAATAGTTCGTTTAGCTCTTTCTGCAACTGCTCTAGTTTGTCCATTCAAACCTTCTTTGGCAGAGTAGCTGCTTCTTCGACGATTAGTCTGTGCCACTCTTCTAGAAAACGAGTGCGCTTCCAACCTAAAAACTTCTCTGCTTGTGTTTCCAATTGTTTGAGATCCCCTCCCCACTTAATAGCCTTACGAAGTGAATCTTTGATGTTCTCCTCTGCTTTAACCTGCAAACAAGGAAGTGAACGCCAGTCATGGATGACCCTAGTTACTTCTTCGATGTGCAATCGATCGTGGTCAATGAAGGAGTGAACAGCACCATCCTGACCCTGGAAAACATAAGTTTTCCCAATATGTTGGGCCAAAAAAGCGTTGGCTTCTTCCAAGGAGTCAAACTTTTTAGTAGTCCAGGTGCCTCGATTACCATCATCCCAATAGCTGGTGTCAGTGAAGCCAATTTTCATCTCAATGCTCATACGCCGTCCCCAGGTTAAGCAGGTGTGATCTGAGATCTTGAAGTTCTTTTTCTTTTTTGTTAATCTCAATTTCAGTGATTAGTTTGGCCAGACGAACTGGTTCTTCTGGCGATTCCCACAAATCTTCTCCTAACACATAATCGTGATCATCCTCGGTCCAGCCAGTCCGAAACCATGCCTTGGGCTGTTTGACATCCCAATCTCTATAGTGCCAATTATAGGGATGCTTGAACACAAAAATCGCTTTTTGGGGGTACTTACCTTCCGAATACCAAAATTCTTTAGATGGACATTCGGGGATAAGCTTTAACATTTCTTCGCACATTTGATTACGCACGTCATTTGTGTCTGGATGATCTTGTGGACGAGCCACCACCAACCAACTTTGAGAGTCAGGGGAAGGGCGCACTTCCAAAATTAAATCCGGCGGGTCTCCTTCTCCATGAAAGTGGGCTCCGCATGCTTGGTAGATTTTTAAAAAGGTCTCCCAGGGCTCTGGTCGTTTAGGAATCCGAGGGTCTCTTTCCATACAGAAATAATAGCTGGTCCAAAATGTATAGTCAACTAATGACCAGACCTTTAGATATCCGCAAACTAGACACAAATGATCCTTACAAACAATTACTATTGCTCGCAGGAAATAGTCTAGATGAAAATGATGAATTAGACGAGGACAAGTATTTTGCTTTTCTCGATGCTTTCTTCCAGTCAGAAAAGTTCATCAGTTTCCTGCATAGTACCTTATGCACTTATCCTGCGATTAATGACTTCCTCATTAAATGCCTAGCTCATGCCAATAAACACCAAGATCACTTCGACACTTAGTGTAGTGTTTTGTAGTATGTCATACAACCTTTGCAAACACCTAGATGCTTAGAAATTTGCTCAGTTTTCTGCGGAGAAAGTTTACCATCAGAAGCAGCCTTGATTTCCGTTGATCTATCTTGTCCGCAATCGTAACTAGTTTTCCAGCTTTCGAACCACTGGTAATAATATGGTGGATCTTCTGTCCAATCAGCCCAGTTGAATTTATCAGCCACTTCCTGCTCTTCGTAGAGCAAGTCCCACGGCGCTGGGTAAATTTCTTCTCCTATTTGCAAATATGGATTATCTGTTGCTACTTCTGCTACTGCATCGAAAAAGTTTTCCATGGAGGCACAAGCTTTCTCCTCTGGGTCTTCGCCAGGACGACAAAGAGTGTAACTACCTTTACGTCCCGCTGTGACCGCAGCAAATGGATTGTCTGGATCAACACCTTGTGGCAACTTGGTCAGAGTCCCTTGATGTGGCTTACCTAGAAAAGGCGCATTGCCACTATTCCAATCGATGACCAGATCATCTAAGGTTCCTGGGAACTCCCACCACCAGTGAGCATATCCATATTCTTCATTCAAAAATATATTGATCATGTTTATCCTAGTGGGTCTATTGGAACCATTTCATGCCAGGCCCAGTGATTGGTTGTTTTGGTGGCAGGAGTGTCAAATAAAACACGATAATACCCAGGAATATTTCCCTCACTAAGTATGGTTGCAGGAGCTTTTCTTCTCCATCCTACAATTACGCGATCTCCGTCAAGATATGTCATGCTAATGTGAGGTCCTTTGTTGGTTTGAACAAAAGGAGAAGTTAGTATTCTTATGGCATAACTTTGCTCTTTCGGTGTGAGACTTGCATACCTAATGATTCTAGCTGGCCAATCTGGGTGATTTCTATGGATTATCTCCTGAAATAATCCAATTAGATCGTGTGGATCAATGGATACTAAACCATGTCTAGCCAGGCTGTAAGCATAGGATTCAATCGCCGTTTCATCCCCCATTTGAATTTGGCGCTCTATCTTGCGATGATCGGTGTCACTGTTTCTTCGGTAACCAGTTCTCTTAGGTCGGACTGATATTAAACCAGCTTGTTGTGCTAGACGATAAATGTCTCCATAAGTCCCTTGTAGGTGGTGCTCAGAAGTTAATAAAACATCCACTGCCACACTACTATATTGAGATGCTTCGCATCCAAAACGTGCCAGCACTGTTCCGCCAAGTGATCTACTTGATGCAGGTCCAGTGCAATAATATAAATCTAAATAGTTATGGTTGCAATTTTCTTCTCCCTCTCCCAGGAAATGGTGGTGCGGTCTAGACTCCAAAAACACACAAGAATCACAATCATGTAGATGCTTGGGCCTTGGTCTTGTTGTTCTATTCTGCCAGTGTATCAGTCTTTCCTTAGCTGTCTCGTCTCCCATTTGAGCCAGTCGCTCTAAATTACGCATTGTTTCATCCGGATTGCGTTGAAAGATAGTCCTCCCCTTTCCTTTTTTGCTGGCCCACTCACTTCTGGTTTCGGTGTAGTAATCATCCCATCGAGACACAGATTCAGTTACCCAATTACTAGGCTTAAAATAGCTAAGACCATAATCATTGACACCACCTAGATAATCCAGTTCGTGCCTCTCTCCTGCTTCATCTAAATAGTATGCCTTTCCAGTGCATCTCCAGTTTTCAGCTTTTAAGGAGTGCATAAATTGATGGGCGTCCTCTGCTGTAGCAAAGTCCATTGATGGTTGTTCTGTATCA
>Ga0315277_10009189_pt1 | contig 12657 bp, 13 predicted proteins | sample YL17G05_15_MG_FD_203695 | JGI IMG/M metagenome (GOLD analysis project Ga0315277, IMG submission 203695) | Sediment microbial communities from Yellowstone Lake, YNP, Wyoming, USA - YL17G05_15 | ecosystem: Environmental > Aquatic > Freshwater > Lake > Sediment | place: USA: Wyoming | collected... | reverse complement strand
CTGACGCGCCAGAACTACCAGAGCGTCTCGCTCGGAATGCCGGCCGAACGCGTCGAGCAGATTCTCGGAGCGCCCCGCTACCGGTTTGCCGATGAATGGGTGTACACGCGCGACGACCCGCGCGACCTCGTGAAGGTCGGCGTGTACTTCGACGCGGAGCGCCGGACGATCGGAAAATGCTGGCGGAATCCGGAGAAGCCATGGGAGAATCATCGCGAGGGCAAGGTGCCCGAGAGCCGGCCGGAAGCCGGCGGCGGGGCCCGCCCGGAAGGAAAGGAATGAAAATGCGCTCGAACGCGTGGATGGCTGCGCTGGTGGCGGCCGCTTGCCTCGGATCGACCGGCTGCTGGTACCAGCGCCCGGACATCGAGGACTGGTATGAGGATGTCGAGATAGGCTGGGAGAAGCAGCAGGTCGTGGACAAACTCGGCCGCCCGACCGTCCTGATCGAGAACGACATGATGTACCTCTACGACGACCCCGAGAACCCGGTCCGCCTGCGGTTCGTCCTCGATGAGGACGAAAAGGTCATCGAGAAATACTACGAGTCGAAGGAGGAACTGGCGAAGCGGCTCGAAGAGGCGCGGCGCCGGGTTCCCCCCGTCGAACTCGTGCCGGGCGAAGAGAAACGAGGTTACCCCGGCGCACCGCTCGAACGGTTTGAGGAAAAGCCCGGCGAACCCGGCGCATGATAAATCCCGGAGACGTCCGAGGAGCGCGGACTCCGCCTGCGGAGCCCGCGCTTCTTTTCTTGCGCCGCGGATTTTAGTGTTGCGTGACACATGTTCTGAGGGGTGCCATGCTTTCGCGCCGTTGCGAAAGCATGTTGCTGGCGGGGCGCACGCTTTCGCAAGCGAAAGCGTGGCACCCATCCATTGACGGGTCACGGAACACTAAGGCGTCGGGCGTCGAAGGGTGATTTCCTGCTCGGCCGACAGGACCTCGCCCGAAAGGGTCGTGAAGCGCGCCCGCAGGAGCACCCGGTCGGAGGCCGGGGGCTTCCCGTCCGGCCAGTCGAGTTTCAGGACGTACGCGTAAAACCCCAGGCCGCTGAGCCAGGTCTTGGCGAACTCCTCCCGCGTCCACTTCCACTCGGCGAGGGTCCGCGGCTTATCGCCGACGAGTTCGACGGCCTCGAGGTCGAGGCTCCCGGCCCGTTTGACGGAGTCGCCCTCAGCGTCGAGCGGCTCGAGGACGACCTTGAGGCGCTGGTCGCCGGGCCGGCCGTCCGCATTGAGGCCCCCCGTGAACTTTCCGAACCGCAGGGCGACGACGCGGAATGGGTCCTCGACCGCCTTGGCGGCTTCGGGCGCCGGCCGGCCGGTCCCTTCGAGTTCGGCGAGGCGCTGCCTCGTGGCGAGCAATTCGTCTTCGAGGCGTGCGCTTCGGGCCATGAGCATCTCGACCTTCTCGTCGCGCGAGAGGGGTCCCTGGCATCCCGCCGCCAGCGCCAGAACCACCGCCGCTGCAACGCTTGCCGCGGCGACCTGTCCGGCGTAGCCCAGCGGGCGAAGACGGGCCGCCCCCGCGGCCGCCAGCCAGCCACGGCTCGCCGTGGCGAGCCAGGGGGCCGCGCTCGTGCGCTTCCGCCGCGTCGTTTCCATTCCCGTCGCCTCCCGCCCCAAGCCGCCTCTCTTGCCCAAGGCTACTCTAGGATGGTCCCCTGCCGCTGTCAACGGGACGCAAAGGATTTCAACGCAGAGTGCGCAGAGCACGCGGAGAACGCAGAGAACAGCGGAGACGGGGGAACGCCAAACGACAACGACCATGGCGCGACGTCGTTCCAGCCGCCCGCTGGAACAACGCGCCTTTTCAAGGCGCACCCGGACCTCAACAGCATTCCATACACAAACCTACGATGAATACAAACCTTGGCGATTCCCCCCTTGGCAGCATAATGACCCCCGTGTAGCCGCTGATCAACCGGCTGAGCCCGTCAAGACTAACAGAAGTGTTTTCTTCAAAAGACTGGTCTCCGAGATCAACACGAATGCGCACTTGGACCTGCCGTCCATTTTCTGGTCGGCATGCCCAAACTTTAACCTTATAATTGATATGCTCTCCCGTATCTGGGTAGAGATCTGTTTCATGGTTCAAGATTAAATCAAGCGTCTTTGGAAGATCCTGAATTGGAAGTGCTATAGGGCCCAATACGATCTGCTCGTTGAGATCTGCACCCGCAACCACTAATGTCTGCAAATTATCCATCAACTCTCCCGAATCGGTGCCGAAAAGCTCACTCGCTGGCCCCCTCAAGGGTTCTTGCGTAGTGTGTACGCAGCCAATCGCAAAAGTCGCGGCAAGCCAAGAGACAATCCATGCCTTGTTGATGCACCGCCGTGACTGCGCCAGTCCGGACGAATTGTTATTTAGACATTTCATGTTCGTACTCCGTTCTCCTGGAAAACGTGGGGTGAGGCTCACGGGTTTTTTGGCTCTTTGGGCGGTCGGCCGCAGGTTGTCCGGTCGGCTGAGCACGGCCCTGTCTCCGGTGGTCGGATAGGTGAAGTATACGTCGCGGGGGAGGCAAAACAACAAGAATCTATATCCAACGTCCAGGGCGCAGGAACCCATAAACCGCGGGGTGTGCCCAGATTTTCCGGCAGGCGTGACCGATGGGAGGTTTTGCAGTGGAGTGCCGAAGGCACGATGGATGGTAGCCACGGGGCGCATGCCCGTGGAAACGGAGCGGACGGAAATTCCAGTCCTTTATTTTTTGCGAGTCCCGGAGGGACGATGGAAGCCTCAATCGCCCCTGCCGGGGCTCGGGAAAAAACAAAAGGAAGGGGAAGATGGGGCATTCTCGCTCCACGGGTTTGCACCCGTGGCTACCATCAAACGCCCTCCCGAAGGGACCCCTTCGGGGCTTCGGGGCTGCCAGAAAATCTGGCCATCTCTGAAAGCGCGGCGCGGCTTGTGACGGCGGCGCGGGGGGCCTATAATGGCCCGTCGGCCCCCGGAGCCTGCGATGCCCCAGCGCGTGACAATCGGCGCCGTGCGATTCCTGAACGCTGCGCCGCTCGTTCACGGCCTGGCGGAGCGGGCGGACGTGGCCCTGCGCCTCGAGGACCCGAGCGCCCTGGCGCCGCTGCTTCTCGCGGGCGACGTGGACGCGGCCTTAATGCCGGCGATCGAGTATTTCCGCCTGTCGGCCGAAGCGCAGGAACGGGTCCGCCCCCGCAAGGCCGATGCCGGCTCCCTGGAGCCGTTCGTCGTCCTGCCCGTGGCCGCCATCGTCTCGGCCGGCCCGATCGGCTCGATCCGCCTGTTCGGCTACGCGCCGATGGCGAAGGTGCGGCGCGTGCTGCTGGACCCCGCGAGCCGAAGCGCCAACGCCATGACGCGGATTCTTTTCGCCCGTCGATTCGGCGGCCGGCCGCACTTCGCCTTCCCGCACGAGGTCGGGCCGGACCGTGCGCGCGGGCCCGACGCGGAACTCCTGATCGGGGACCGCGGCCTGGTGGCTGAGCGCCCCAAGGCCGAGTGGGTCCTCGACCTGGGGCTGGAGTGGAACCGCTTCGTCCACCGCCCGTTCGTCTATGCCGTCTGGGTGGCGCGGGCCGACGCGCCGCTCGCGCGCCTCTCGGAACTCCTGGCCGACGCACGTGATGCGGGCCTCGAGGCTCGGGAGGAACTGGCGGCCCGGGCCGAGGCCGAGCGCGGCATCCCGGCGGACGTGGCGCGTCGGCACCTGGAGTCGCAGGTCAAGTACGTGTTCGGCCGGAAGGAGCGGGAAGGCCTGCTGCTGTTTTACCGGATGGCGGCGGAGGAGGGCCTGGCGCCCCCCGGGGTCCGGCTGCGCTTTCCGGAGGGGACCTGACATGGCCGTCGCGCCGCGGCGGAAACGACTCTCGGCCGACGAGGCCCTCGACTTGTTGGAGCGTGCGGACCTGATGGACCTGGGGCGGCGAGCCGATGCCGTGTGCCGCCGCCTCCATCCCGGCCGCGTGCGGACCTACGCGGTCGACCGCAACATCAACTTCACCAATATCTGCGACTGCCGGTGCCGGTTCTGCGCGTTCTGGCGTCCGGCGGGGGCGCCCGACGCCTACATTCTGGATGAGGGTGCGATTGCCGGGAAGATCGCCGAGGCGGTCGCGCTCGGCGCGACGCACATCCTCGCGCAGGGCGGGGTGCACGGGGGCCTGGGCCTCGGGTTTTACGAGGACCTGCTGCGCGGGATTCGCCGGCAGTTCGCGGTGCGGATCCATTCCTTCAGCCCGCCGGAGATCGTCGCGCTGGCGGCGCGCGAGGGCCTTTCGGTGCGCGAGACGCTCGAGCGGCTGCGGTCGGCGGGCCTCGACAGCCTGCCCGGCGGCGGGGCGGAGATTCTGGTGGACCGGGTGCGGCGGCTCATCAGCCCGCGCAAATGCACGGCGGACGAGTGGATCGCGTGCATGCGGACCGCGCAAGGGCTCGGCATGCCCACGACCGCCACGATGGTCTTCGGCCACGTCGAGACGGCGGAGGAACGCGTCGAACACCTCCGGCGTTTGCGCGACCTCCAGGACGAGACCGGCGGGTTCACGGCCTTCATCGCCTGGCCGTTCCAGGCCCGGAACACGGACCTGGAGCGGTCCGGGGCGCTCGGTCCCGCCTGGCAACCGGTGACGGGGGCCGAGTATCTGCGGATGGTGGCGGTCGCGAGGCTCTTTCTGGATAACGTCCCGAACGTGCAGGCCTCGTGGGTGACGATGGGGCCGAAGATCGGTCAGACGGCCCTAGAGTTCGGCGCGAACGACCTGGGGTCGACGATGATCGAGGAGAACGTGGTGGCGGCGGCGGGGTGCGTCCACCGGGCGACGCCGGCCGGGCTGGAGCGGCTGATTCAGTCGGCGGGCTTCGAGCCGCGACGGCGCGATTGCTATTATCAGAGGGTCGGCGATTAGCCGATATTTCAGGCGGAGAGGAGCGGGCGAGGGCTGGCCATGCCGGAAATCGAACCCATTATCGCCATTGCGAGGGAAGTCCTCGTCGGGCGGTCGCCTCTGGCGCGCGAGGACACATTCCTCTTTGACCATAGCCTGCGGGTGATGCACGTGGCGGACCGGCTCTCGCAGTGCAAAGAGGCGGCCGCGTGGCGGGTCGACCGGTTCGCGCTGTCGGTCGCGGCGCTTTTTCACCAGGCGGCGACGGTCCGGCTGGACGAGGAGCGGCGGACCTCGACCGTCTATGCCGCGGCGACCATGAGCGCCGAGGACGTGAAGCACTACAGCGCGGAACTGGCCGGCGACCGGCTTCGAGGCCAGGTCCCCGCCCGTCCGTTGGAACTCGTGCAGGAGATCATCCGCCGGGCGCACGACGCGACGGCCGAACTCGCGGAGGCCAAGATCCTCTCCGACGCCGACAGCCTCGACGACGTCGGCGCCCTGGGCGTTTGGCGCGACCTGAGGCGCTACTGCCTCGAAGGCCGCGCCATCGACGAGGCCGTCCACGCCTGGGAGCGGCGGGAGGAGTACGGGTACTGGGAGGCGCGGCTGCGGGACGTGTTTTATCTGGAGACGTCGCGGCGTCTGGCGGAAGCGCGCGTCGCGTCGGCCCGCGCCTTCATGCAACAGTTGGGCCGCGAGCGGGCCGGCGACGATATCCCCGAGTGACTGATGCGGCGGGGGCGCCGTCACGTTTAGCCGCCCCGCTTGCGGGGCGCGTACCTTGTGAGCCGCGACCGGGAGGTCGCACCGACGTTCCAATGACGAATGACGAAATTCGAATGACGAATCAAACAGAGGGTTTTCGCCAGGAATCACGTATGTCGGCCAAGCCGAAACGCCCCCCATCCCCGGTTCCCATGCCCGCGATTATTCTGGGGAGCGGCATCTGGCACGTCCTCGCGAAGGAAGGGGGGTTCGACCTCGGCGGCGGGCGGGCGGAAGATACGCCGTTCGGACCGTCGCGGCCCATCTTCGAGGCCGCTCTGCCGGGCGGCCGGCGAGCGCTCCTCGTGACGCGCCACGGCGAAAAGGGTTACGAGACGGGCGCCTGGAGCGTCAACTATCGCGCGAACCTCTGGGCCCTGAAGGCGCGGGGCGCCGACGCGGTGCTGGCGACGAGCGCGTGCGGCGGCATCGATCCGGCGCTCCCGGTCGGCACGTTCGTTTTGCCGGACGACATTCTCGACCGGACGACGAACCGCGCGAAAACCTTTTTCGAGGGGACCGGGCTGGGCATCCTTCGGCACGCGGAGCCGTTCTGCCCCGCGCTGCGGGGCGCGCTGGCGGGGGCGCTGGAGTCGGCCGGCGTGCGGCACCGGGTGGGCGGCGTGTACGTCTGCGTGGACGGTCCGCGGCTGGAGACGCCGGCCGAAATCCGCCTCTTCGCCTCCCAGGGGGCGTCGCTGGTGGGAATGACGCTGGCGCCGGAGTTCGCCCTCGCGCGGGAACTGGAACTCTGCTACGCGCCGCTCACGTGGGTGGTGAACCCGGCGGAGGGCGTCGCCGAAAGGCCCTATCGGCCGGACGTCCTGTTTGAGGGGATGGCGACGGCCGAGGAGTTGGCCGAAGGCGACCGCGCGGCCGCGCGGTTGCCGGAGATTCTCGCCGAGGCGATCGGCCGGATCGCCTCCGACCGGCCCTGCCACTGCCGGCAGGCCATGCAGCGCTACCGCGACGAAGGCAGGTTGTGAAGGTTCCCCGCTCCCCTACGGGTCGCGGCTAACCATGACGATGTGCGAGACGGCGTTTCTTTCCACATTTTGCATTGCCGTTCCCCAATATCTGCATTTCTCTGCGTGCTCTGCGCTCTCTGCGTTGAAATCACTCTTTGGCTGGGGGCGATTCGGCGCGGCTCACGGTGACGACGACGTTGTGTTCGCGTGCGATCTCCAGGACCGCCGCGACGGTTTCCCACTGGGCTTTCGGGTCCACCGTGAGGGCGAGTTGCCTGGTGTCCTTGAGGAGTTCGCCGGCCTGGAGGCGGAATTCCTGGAGCGTCAGGTTTTTCTCGCCCACGCGGATGGTTCCGGCGGGCGTGACCGCCATCGTGGGGAGCGCCTGGCCGGCGGCAGCCTCGCCGGGCGGCTGAACCTCCGTCCCGGCCTTCAGCATGATCAACTTCACCTGCATCAGCGCGTTTTCGAGCACCTCTTTGACCTGCATGACCCGGCCGAAGGTCTCCTCCGGGTCGGCCTTGAGGGCGGCCGCGCCAATGGCGGCCGGCATGGCGTTGACGGCGTCCTTGAGTTCCTTGAGGGTCACCGGCCGGCCGTCAAGCGTCGGGGTCTCGCCCTTGCGGACGACGACCTCGATCTCGACCTTCTTCGGCTCGATGCGCTGGCCCGTCGGCCGGATGACCAGTTCCATGGGCGTCCCGACGGGCGGGACGACGTTCGGATTGGCCTCGTACAGGAGGTCGGCATTGACGGCGGTGGATTCGAAAGGCACGTCGATGACCGCCTCGACGAAGTTCGAGAGACAGACGACCGTGCCCTCGCGGTCGGCGGCGACGAGCATGTTTTTCTCCGGCCGGCCGACGCACACCCACTCGATCGGCCGGGTGACCTCCACCTCCGACCCGGTCAGGCGCAGGAGTTTCCACGCGGGGACTTCCTTGAGCAGGGTCTTGCGGACCTCGATGTCCTTCGGCTTGGCGCCCTCGGCGATTAACTTGTCGACGCGGGCCTTTTCTTCGTCGCTGACGGTGAAGAACCGGGCGATGATTTCGAGGGTTTCGCCGGCCGGCGGGCTGAACACCCCCGACTCGGTCCAATGGCCCGGCTGGCCGGGCTCGAGGCCCACGAGCGCCAGCGCGAACGTCACGTGGGAGGGCCTCGCCTTGACGACGACGATGCTTTCGTGCTCGCGCGTTCCCTCGGAGCAGACGACCAGTTCGAGCGCGCCTTCCCGGAGGCAGACCTTGCCTTCGAGGCGGACCTCGCCCTTCTCGGTGTCGACGACGATGCCGGGCAGTGTCGTGAGGACAACAGGCTTCTCGGCGGGCGGCGGCGCCTTTTCGGCCGGCGTTTTGGCCCCGCGCGCCATGCCCGCCGTCAGGATCGCCAGAACCGTTGCCGTCAGTTGCCAGGGTTTACGCATCTTGGGTCTCCGATCCGGCCAGTTCATGTTTGCGTCATTCACTCGGCGCTGGCGCCGCTCGTCGCCGGCGGTCGGCACTCCACGAGGGCGAGGATGCAGTAACTGGTCGGCACGACGGGGACCTGCTCGCCCTCGAACCATCGCTCGGCCTCGTTGAACCAGGAGCCGTTCTCGCGTTGTCGGCGGAGGATGGAGTCGGAGAGTTCCGCCTGCCAATCGTGCGTTCGCCGGCGCGCGTCCATGATCGCAGGCTCGCCCCAGGCCGCCAGGGCCCGGGCCGCGGTCATGTAATAGTAAAAAAGCCCCTGCTGGCCGAGTTCGGGGTTTTCGTCGAAGGTCCAGTGCCGGCGGATCCAGTCGAGTGCGGCCAGGACGCGCGGGTCGTCGCGCTCTAGGCCCGCGTACACGAAACTCTTGAAGCCCGCGTAGGTCATCGAGCCGTAGGCCTTCAGGCCTTTCTTTCCGTTCGGCAGGTCGACGGTTCCGGCCTTGGATTCGCCCCCGCCGTGCGGCGAATAGATGAATCCGCCGCTGTCCGTTCCGACGAATACGCCGTCGTTCGATTCACTGCGGTCCTGGGTGCGGCTCAGGAAGACCTGGGCCTTTTTCCAGAGGGGATGGTCCTTCGGGACGCCGGCCTGGTGCATCGCCTCCAGGAAGAACGCCTCGTTCGAGAGGTCCGGCCGCTCGTGCTGGCCGTAGCCCGCGCCGCCGTACCACGGGTTGCCCAAGTCGATGCTTTCGGGCTCGTCCCACTGGTGCGCGATGAGGTAGGCCTTGGCCTTCTCAATCTGGGCGGCGTAGGTTTTCGGGTCGGCCTTGACGAGGACCATCAGCGCGATGCTCGTGGTGTAATTCTCGAGGCCGACATCGCGGATGCCTCCGTCGTCGGCCTGCTGCTTGGCGAGGAACTCGACGGCTTTTCGGACGGGGGGATCCTGGGCCGTTTTTCCGCCCGCCAGGAGCGCCTGGGTGCAGAGGGCCGAGATGCCGATGTTCCCCTTCGCCCAGGATCCGTCCTCGGCCTGCTGGCTCGTCAGATAAGCGATGCCGCGCGCGATCGCCTGCTCGCGATTCTGGGCGAGCGACGCTGCGTCGGGCGCCGAGGCAGGTGCCGGCGCGGTTGGCTGCTCGGCCGCCGGCGCGGCCGCGTTTTCGACCGGGGGCGCCTCGGACGGTTCTCCGGAGCACCCCGAGATCGCAAATCCGAGAAATCCTGCAACGAGAACGGCCGCCGCTACAAGGCTCATCGTTTGCCGCATCGCCTGCTCCTTTTGCTTCGTGGTGGCGTGCCGTTGAGTTATACGAGCCGACCCCGACAGGGTGCCATGCTTTCGCGCCGTTGCGAAAGCATGATCGCCTGCGGTCGGAACCATGCTTTCGCAAGCGAAAGCATGGCACCCGGCGCGGAAGTTGCTCGGGCGGGCGCGTCAGGATTCCTTCGGCCGGTTCTTCGCAGGGCCGCGGTCGTCGGTCGGCGTGCCGATGCCTTTCTTCGCGCGGATGGCCGCCAGAACCCAGGCGTAAATGGCCGCCAGGATCGCCGCGATCATAATGACCCAGTTCAGTGTGACGTACCATTCTTTGCCCTCGGCCCGCCACTCATCGGCCGTCCCGCCGAAAAGGTCGTATGCGCAGTACGCCGCCAGGGCCAGGAGGAATAGGCCGTAGATCATGAGCATTCCGGGTCCGTACGGCTGCTTCGTTGCCGGCTGGTTCTTCGCCATCGCACGCTCCTTCTTGTCGGTCCCCCGCCCGTCGGGAGGGACGCCCGTATTGTAAAGTTCTCTGCCCGTTCTTCAAGGAACCTTCGGCGGGTGGCTACGGCGTGGCGCCGGCGGCCACGTCGTCGGGGATGGTCACTTTCGTCCCGATGGCGATGCCGTGCGCCTCCAGCCATCCGGCAGGGACTTCCAGGGCGAAGCGAACGGGTTCCCGGCTGAAGACCGGCTCCTCGTTGTACGCCCGCATGCGTTCCGTCTGCACGATTGAGCCGTCCGACCGGATGAACGCCAGGTCCAGGTCCACGTAGGAGTCCTTCATCCAGAAGGCCGGGTTGGAATCGGAGGCGAAGACGAAGAGCATCGCCTCGTCGGGTCCGGGCCGGGGGCGGAACATCATCCCCTTTCGCCGCTCCGCTTCCGAGTCGGCCACCTCGACCCGGAGCGGCGCCTCGCCGACCCGGATGGTCGCCGTTTCGAGTTTCTGCGCCCGAGCGTCCGGTCTCGGGGGCGGGGGCGCGCCGCCCTTGTCGCATCCGGCCAGAGTCGCGAGCGCCGCCGCGCTAATCCAGATCGCGAAAATCTTTCGGGTCATAGCCTGCCGCCTTCAGCATGCGTTCCAGGAGTTCCATGGGAAGGCCCACGACGTTCGTGAAACTTCCCTCGATGCGTTCGACGAAGCGGTCGCCGGTTTCCTGAAGGGCGTAGGCGCCGGCCTTGCCCATCGCCTCGCCGGAGGCGACGTAGGCGTGAATCTCGGCGGCGCTCATCGGTCCCATGTGGACCGCCGTTGCGTCGTGGGCGAGCCACCGCTCGCCACGTCGAGTCGCCTGCCGGCCACCCTGGCACGGCCACGAGCCGTGCCGTGGCCGGCGGCACGAGCCGTAGCCGTGCCAGGGCGGCGACCGGCCCGCCCCTGCGTCCACGAGCGCCAGGCCCGTCAGGACCCGGTGAACGCTGCCCGCCAGGGCCGACAGGATTTGCCGCGCCTCCTCCTCGTCGCGCGGTTTCCCGATGAAGCGGCCCCGGAGTTCGACGGCCGTATCGGCCCCCAGCACGAGGCCCTTCCGGATGCCGTGCGTCGCGATGGCCGACATCGCCTTCAGGTACGCCAGGCTCTCGACATACGCGGCGGCGCTCGTGGCCCGGCGAATGCTCGTGTCCTCGATCGGCCCGGGCGGGCGGACCTTGAAGCGGTAGCCGGCTTGGCGCAGGAGTTCCCGCCGCCGCGGCGAACTCGACGCCAGAATCAGTTCCACGGCCGTGTCCGGCATCACGCGCCTCGGTCGGGCGAGGCCCGCCGGCGCGTCGGCAGATACACGCCGACGTCGCCGGCCTGGACATCCGCTAGGGTGCCTTCCACGATTTCGGCCTGGGTCCAGCGCGGGCCGACCTCCAGGACGCGGATCGTGGCGACCCACCGGCCCTTGCGGTAGATGCCCATCAGGAAGTCCGGCGCGAGGCCTTCTTCGCGCCCGCCCTCGAGCGCCACGAGGTCCGGCAGGTTCCCGGCTCGCCACGTCAAGTCGCCTGCGGCGGCGCGCCGGGATTCTGCGGCCGCAACCTCCAGCACGATTGCCCCCGGGTCGCACCATTTCCACCGGAGTTGTTCCGCCTCGAGGGGCGAGAGCCGGTCGCTCGGCCGTTCCGCCGCGCACCCCGCCAACGCCACCGCCGCCACGCCGACCATCCACCATCGCTTCATGCCTGTCCTTTCCGCTGCCCCGCGAAAAATGGGGTCAGACCCCATTTTTCAGGAGGGGCTGACCTCGATCCACATCCGCTCGCTGTCCCAGCGGACCACCAGTTCCGTGTTGCACGCCTCGCACCGGAACCGTGCGCCCGGCGGCGTCCCGTGATGGACGACCAGTTCGGCCGAGCAGATCGGGCAGTGCCGCGCGAACGTCTGCGGGATGCCTCCGGGCGCCTCCGGCTCGGCGGGGCCGATGGCGCGCTCGACCTGGGCGCGGTCGGCGCCGCTCGCCACCAGCCGATCCAGTTCGGGCACCCGCTCGCCTGCCGCAAACGCCGTCGCGCCGACGATTCGCCCGCCTCGGAACACCAGCCGGTGGTACGTCTCCGGCCCGCCGGCCGATGGCAGGAGCACCGATTCGATGCCCTGGCCGTCCGGCAGGTGCCCCGCGCCGATGACCGCGAGTTCGTACCCGAAGACCTCCGTCCGCATTCGGATCGCGCCGGCGGCGAGGGTCGCAGCGGCCTCGACGCCCGTCGGCTCGAGCATGTTCGCGGCGGCGATGGCCCCGTGGTTCCAGGCCCGCTGCCAGCAGAACGGCGTCTCGCTTATTGAGGGGCCGACCGGCGGCCCGGATTTCCGGTCTTCGGTTTCCGTTTCGAGTGGAACGGGCTCGGCCACATCGCCCGCCGCGAAGACGTCCGGCTGGTTCGTCCGCAGCCGCATGTCCACCCGGATGCCGTTGCCCACGGCGATGCCGGAGCCTTCGACGAGTCCGATGGCCGGCCGGCGCCGGCTCCCGTAAGCCACCAGTTCCGCGCCCAGAATGTCGCCGCTGGTCGTCTCGACGCCGATGGCCCGCCCGCCGGCCCCGATGATTGCCCGCGCCGCCGCGTGGCGCCGCACGGCGACCCTGTTGTCCTCCAGCACTTTCTCTACGAGGCGGGAGACTTTTTCATCGAGCATTTCCGGCCAGTAGCGGGGCCCGTCCACGAGTTGCGTGACCTCGATGCCGCAACCGACGAGGCTCTGGGCCAGCGTCAGGCCGACGAGACCTGCGTCGAGGATGACGGCGCGGCGGACATCCTTGAGCGCCTCGCGGACCTCGACCGCGCCGCGCAGCGTGTCGAACCGGACCACGCCTTCGAGTTCGGCGCCGGGGAGGTCGAGGGGCGCCGCCTCGGTCCCCGTGGCCACCAGGAGCCGGCTGTAG
>Ga0315277_10009188_pt1 | contig 12657 bp, 7 predicted proteins | sample YL17G05_15_MG_FD_203695 | JGI IMG/M metagenome (GOLD analysis project Ga0315277, IMG submission 203695) | Sediment microbial communities from Yellowstone Lake, YNP, Wyoming, USA - YL17G05_15 | ecosystem: Environmental > Aquatic > Freshwater > Lake > Sediment | place: USA: Wyoming | collected... | reverse complement strand
CCATTCCCCCCCCAGCACTTTGCTCCCCCTCCAGAGGTAAGGGCACAGGTGTGACCTTCACCAGCCGAGATTGCGATTACCCCGGAAGCCAGGCCGGAAACATCCAGCGGAACATTGCTATAGTCAATATCTGTCCCATTCCCAAGTTGACCAGCCCCATTCCACCCCCAGCACTTTGCTCCCCCTCCAGAGGTAAGGGCACAGGTGTGACCTCCACCAGCGGAGATTGCACTTACTCCTGAAGCCAAGCCGGAAACATTAACTGGAACATTGCTATACAGAATAATTGTGTCATTCCCGAGTTGACTATTCCAATTACCCCCCCAGCACTTTACTCCACCAGAAGAGGTAAGGGCGCAGGAATAACAATCATAACCAGCCGAGATTGCGATTACCCCTGAAGATAGGCCGTAAACATCCAGCGGAACATTGCTATAGTCAATATCTGTCCCATTACCAAGTGAACCATAACCATTATACCCCCAGCACTTTGCGCCACCGCCAGAGGTAAGGGCACAGGTATGATCACTACCAGCCGAGATTGCGCTTACCCCTGAAGATAGACCGGAAACATTAACCGGAACATTGCTATCGGTATCTGTCCCATTCCCAAGTTGACCAGCCCAATTATCCCCCCAGCACTTTACGGCCCCGCCGGAGGTAACAGCGCAGGTATACTTATACCCACCCGAGATTGCGCTTACCCCTGAAGAAAGACCAGAAACATTTACCGGAACATTGCTCCAAGCGTTTGTCCCGTTCCCAAGTTGACCATGCCCATTCTGCCCCCAGCACTTTACTCCGCCGCTGGAGGTAAGGGCACAGGTATGATAACCGCCAGCCGAGACCGAAGAGCCAATCCATCCCCCTCCGCTAATGGTCCAGGAATAGCTGGCCGGGGTTTTATCCCAGGTATTATTGGCGAGATTTTTAGCCTTGACCCGGAAGGTATGAACCCCATCGGCTAATCCCTTATAAATTTTAGAGGAGAAACAGGTTTTCCAGGCTTGTTTGCCCAGCTTGCATTGATAGGAACAGCGTTTTTTATTGCAGGAAAAAGTGAAAACTGCGAAGTTGGCATCAGTGGGATTGGCCGGCTGGCTGTTGATCAAAGTGTCAACCGCGGTGCCATAGCTGATTATTGCCTCATATTCGGTTCCGGTTTGCCCGGTTGCCCCGATTTCCTCTCTGGTTTGATCCCCGCAAGAATTGAGCAAGAATGCGGCAGAAAAGGCCAAAGCCAGGACCAAGATTTGGGAATTGATTCTTTTTTCTTTCATGGTCATCCTCCTTTTTCTATTCCCGCCAAGCATGCGAGCGTCCTGTAAAGCTTCAGCGTGATGGAATTAGTCGCGACTCAACCTTTACCGTTTACCGTGCACCTGATTAAATTAACGGCCCAAATCCAATCACATTTACCGGAACATTGAAATAACCAAATATCCCATTCCCAAGTTCACCATACAAATTTATCCCCCAGCACTTTACTCCGCCGCCGGAGGTAAGGGCGCAGGTATGAAGAGAACCAGCCGAGATTGCGCTTACCCCTGAAGATAGGCCGGAAACATTAACTGGAACATTGCTATCTTTCTTTGACCCATTCCCAAGTTCACCAGCAGTATTAAGCCCCCAGCACTTTACTCCGCCGCTGGACATAAGGGCACAGGTCTGCCAACCACCAGCCGAGATTGCGCTTATTCCTGAAGACAGGCCAGAAACATTAACCGGAACCTTGCTATTGGTATTTGTGCCATTCCCAAGTTGACCCCAAAGATTATACCCCCAGCACTTTACTCCGCCGCTGGACATAAGGGCACAGGTATGAGAACCATCATAACCACCACCAGCCGAGATTGCGCTTACCCCTGAAGATAGGCCGGAAACATTAACCGGAACATTGCTACCATTATTTGTCCCATTCCCAAGTTGACCATCCCAATTTGCCCCCCAGCACTTTACGCCGCCGCTGGAGGTAAGAGCACAGGTATGCCCATAACCAGCCGAGATTGCGCTTACCCCTGAAGATAATCCTGAAACATTAACCGGAACATTGCTCTCTGTTGTTGTCCCATTCCCAAGTTCACCATACAAATTCGGCCCCCAGCACTTTACTCCGCCGATGGAGGTAAGGGCACAGGTATGATAAGCGCCAGCCGAGATTGCGCTTACCCCTGAAGATAATCCTGAAACATTAACCGGAACATCGCTATCTGCATATGGCCAACTTGTCCCATCCCCGAGTTGACCCAAGCCGTTCCTTCCCCAGCATTTAACCCCACCGGTGGAGGTAAGGGCGCAGGTGTGATCATCGCCAACAGAGATTGCGCTTATTCCTGAAGACAGGCCAGAAACATTAACCGGAACATTGCTATTATTCTCAAATCCTGATTTCCCATTCCCAAGTTGACCATACTCATTATTCCCCCAGCACTTTACGCCGCCGCTGGAGGTAAGAGCACAGGTATGCCCATAACCAGCCGAGATTGCGCTTACCCCTGAAGATAGACCGGAAACATTAACCGGAACATTGGAATAACCAAATATCCCATTCCCAAGTTCACCATAGTCACTAATCCCCCAGCACTTTACTCCACCACCAGAAGTAAGTGCACAGGTATGCACCGAACCAGCCGAGATTGCGCTTATTCCTGAAGACAGGCCGGAAACATTAACCGGAACATTGCTATCACTATTGTTCCCATTACCAAGTTCACCATCACCATTATACCCCCAGCACTTTACTCCGCCGCTTGAGGTCAAGGCACAGGTATGAACATCACCAGCCGAGATTGCGCTTACTCCTGAAGAAAGACCAGAAACATTTACCGGAACATTGCTCCAAGCGTTTGTCCCGTTCCCAAGTGAACCATACAAATTCATCCCCCAGCACTTTACTCCGCCGATGGAGGTAAGGGCACAGGTATGCCAACCACCGGCAGAGATTGCGCTTACCCCTGAAGATAGGCCGGAAACATCCACCGGAACCTTGCTATCGGTATCTGTCCCATCCCCAAGTTGACCAGCCCAATTATCCCCCCAGCACTTTACTCCGCCGCCGGAGGTAAGGGCACAGGTATGATGACCACCAGCCGAGATTGCGCTTACGCCTGAAGCTAATCCGGAAACATTAACCGGAACTTTGCTATCGGCAGTTGTCCCATTCCCAAGTTGACCATCATAATTATACCCCCAGCACTTGACTCCGCCGCCGGACATAACGGACATAAGGGCACAGGTATGATGACCACCAGCCGAGATTGCGCTCACCCCTGAAGCCAGGCCGGAAACATCCACTGGAACATTGCTATCTTTCTTTGTCCCATTCCCAAGTGAACCATAACCATTATACCCCCAGCACTTTACTCCACCAGAAGAGGTAAGCGAGCAAGTATGAAACCAACCAGCCGAGATTGCGCTTACCCCTGAAGATAGGCCGGAAACATTAACCGGAACATTGCTATCGGCATTTGTCCCATTTGTCCCGTTCCCAAGTTGGCCATTACTATTAAACCCCCAGCACTTTATTCCGCCGCTGGAGGTAAGAGCGCAGGTATGATAACAGCCAGCCGAGACCGAAGAGGCAAGAACGACGCTGGTCCAGCTATACCAGCTATCGCTTGCAGGTGTTTTATCCCAGGTATTATTCGCGAGATTTTTTGCCTTGACCCGGAAGGTATGGGAGCCGTCTGCTAATCCAGTATAAGTTTTAGGGGAAGTGCATTTTTTCCAGGCTTGTTTGTCCAGCTTGCATTGATAGGAACAGCGTTTTTTGTTGCAAGAAAAAGTGAAAACAGCGAAGTTGGCATCAGTGGGATTGGCCGGATAGCTGTTGATCAAGGTATCCAGCGGAACTCCGGCAAAGTTCGTCTCGGTGTCAAATTCCGGCTCTGAACCAAGCTGGCCCTGCAAAGTTTCAGCGCTCTCTTGTCCGCAGGCACAGAAGATCAGAACCGTTGCCAGAAAAAGACCATAGCCGAAAAGTTTTTTGATTCGCCCCATTTTCTTGCCCTCCTTTTTGTGGTTGATTGAAAAAAAATATCTCTAAATGACCGGAAAATTGCGTTAATGATATTGGAAGAAATAATTCTCATTTGCGGAGTTGAAGATGAGAGTTTAGGGGTAAGCCTGGATAGTCTAATAGAGAGAGAGAATCTCCAATTTTTCTCATTTTAACCTTTTTTAACCTTTTTTAATATTTAGCATAAATCTGGAACCCTTGTCAAATAGCAGACCAGGGAAAAGGTCAAATTCTCCTATTTCCCGAAAAATGTGCTTGAAGCTTTTGAGCGTGTTGCCCAAATCCCATTTTGTGGCGCTGGCATCCTGCCTGCTTGGGATGATCCCGGCCCGAGGGCATTGCTCATTATCTGCAAGCTGGGAAAGGGACTCGGGGAGAGGGGAGGTTAGGAAGATTCAAACCAGGACGGCGAAGAGCTTGTTGAGTTCGCCCTGGAATTTGCCCGCGGTGGCGATGAAGGAGATTCCGGCATAAACCGGCAATTCATTCAGGCTTTCCTCATTCTGCTGCATCCAGATAACTTTACCGAGCGCGATCACCAGGCTGGCCTCGTCGCTTCCCACCGGGATCAGCAGGGCCAGATCCTCCCCGGACTCAAAGCTGATGGGCGAGCGGAGACAGATGCCCCCCAGGCTCAAATTCACTCCCCGGCAATCAAACATCAACTGGGTGGTGATGCATTTTACCGCCCGGTCAAACCGCTTCCTCGGATGCTTCCGCTTATTCTCCATTTGCTGGCTCATTTTTAATGAAACCGATTCTGGCTCAATTCCTGTTATTTGTCAAGTGAATAGATGTTTTATCATTCAAATTATTTTGGAACAGGAAAAACCGGGGGAGGGAAGCGAAGTCCGGTGAGGAAAACCTGGGGGAATTGATCGCGGTTGCGGGAGGGATCAAAGCAAGATAGAATCCGGGCGATGAAAAAATTGTGTCAAATCGGGATTGTGGGCGCGAGCGGTCTGGTGGGGACCGAGCTGATCCAACAACTTAGGCAAAGAAATTTTCCGGTAAAGTCTTTGAGCTTATTCGCCGGGTTTGAAGATGCCGGGGGAGAGGCGGAACATTCGGAGGAGCCGCTCACGATAGAGCCGATCCGGGCGGATTATTATCAGGGGCTGGACCTGGTTTTTTTCGCTGCGCATCCGATGGTGAGCCGGGACCTGGCGGAAGATGCCGGTAAAGCCGGGGTCTGGGTCATAGATGCGAGCCGGGCTTTCCGGCTGGATCCCGAGGTTCCGCTGATGGTGCCTGAAGTGAATCCCGAGAGCCTGAAAAAGATCAAAGCCGGAAAGAAAATTATCGCCAGCCCGGGTCCAACCGCAGTGGCTCTTTCCCTGGCGCTCTCGGCCCTTGAAAATAAAGCCGGGATCAAGCAGGCAGTGGCTTTGGCGCTTTATCCAAGCAGTTATGCGGGTCGGCAGGGACTGGAAGAGCATCAGGAGCAGACGCTTGCCATTTTCAATCAGCAGGAATTTGAAATGGCAAAATTTCCGCGCCAGATCGCTTTTAACATTTTTCCGCAGGTCCGCGGATTCCTGGGCAAGAGCACAGAGGAAGAAAAAGATATAGAAGAGGAATTGAAAAAGATTCTGGCTCGGCCGGATTTGAAAATCGGCCTGACCTGCGCGCAGGCTCCGGTCTTTGCGGGAATCTCCATTTTCCTGGATCTGGAAACCGAAAAGCCGATCAAGGAGCCGGCGCTCCGGGATTTGCTCTGCAGAAGCCCCGGGATTCAGGTTATAGACCAGCCTGATCAGGAGCAATATCCGGATCTGCTGGCAAGTATGGAACAGGATCAGGTATTGGCGGGAAGGATTCGGGAGGTTCCCGGGTCCGGCAATCGCTTTCAGCTCTGGATCAATATAGATAATAGCAGGAAAGGCTCGGCCCTGAATCTGGTCCAGATTGCGGAAAAGATGATGGAGTTGGAACTGATCTAATCCGCAAATTCATTAACAAAAAAATTATCCGGCGCCGGGTTTTCGGATTTTTCCCCGGGATGGGATTAAGCTTTGGCCTCTTTATAGCATTTGCGGTCAAACCCGACGGCGTTCTCTCCCTCCGGCTCGGAGAAATAAATCAGGAAGATCAAGGTCTTGACGCCCATAACAATTCCGCGAAAGGCATAGGTTGAGCTCCGCTCCATTTTGTCAAGGTATTCCTTTTGCTCTTCGGGCGGGAGTTTGCAAAAGGTATGCCGGTATCCCTGGGCCAGGGTGCTCATTTCCAGGGATTTGATCAGCATCAGCACCCCGGTTCTGAGTATGCTGGTGGTTCGGCTCATCATTTCTTCAAATTTGTCCAGAACCTTTTCCAGGTCCGGCTTGGGATCAAAATCGGCTTCCCGCTGAAGCATCGCCAGGGCGAACTGGCGAAGGGTCTCGCGGGTCGCCTCGCTTAATTTTGACTCCTCTCCCATAAGGTCAATTTTATTTGGCTTTCCGGCGTTGTCAAATGGGCCCGGGGGACCGGGTAAGGATGCAACATATCCGGCAAAGGTTTACTCTAAAAATAGTTTAGAGGGTAGAGTTTGAAAATCAGTTTTAAAGAGATATAATTTTTTACAATGAAGGTATTCCTTAAAATCGCAATGGCTCTGGCTTTAGCCCTGATCCTGATCGGCATCGGGGGCGCGCTCGGGGCTTACTGGTATTTCAGCCGGGGCCTGCCCGATTTTAAAGATAAAACCAATCCTCTCAAGGCCTATCAGCCCAAGGTGATCACCGAGATTTATTCGGATGACGGCGAGTTGATCGGGGAGCTGGCGGAAGAATATCGCAAGGTGGTGCCTTTAGAGACCATTCCGCCTTATGTGGTGAACGCCTTTTTGGCATCGGAAGACGCCCGATTTTTTGAGCACAAGGGTTTGGACTTTTACCGGCTGGGCGGAGCCGTCTGGCACAATCTCAAGTCCGGGAAGTTGAAAGGAGAGGGCGGCAGCACCATTACCATGCAATTGGCGCGCACCTTCTTCCTTTCCCAAAAGAAATTGTTTTCCCGCAAGTTCAAGGAGATGATTTTAGCCTGGCGGATAGAGCATCAGTTGAAAAAAGATCAGGTGCTCTGGCTGTATTTGAACCAGATTTATCTCGGCAACAATATGGGCCGGAATATTTTTGGAGTGGAGGCGGCCTCGGAGCAGTTTTTCGGCAAACCGATCAGCCAGGTGACTCTGGCCGAGGCCGCGATGCTGGCCGGCCTTCCCCGGTCGCCGGCAAGATATTCTCCGATCTACCATTTTAACGAGGCGAAACGGCGGCAGAAGATCGTGCTCCGGCGGATGGTGGAAGTAAAAATGATCTCGGAAGATGACGCCAAGCTGACCGAGAGCGAGCCGATCCGGCTCCGGGTCAAGGGGGACCCCTATGCCCAGGATGCCGCTTATTTTATTGAAGCGGTCCGGAGATATTTGCTTGAAACTTATGGCGAGAAAAAGGTGCTCACCGAGGGACTCAAGGTCTTCACCACCATGAACCTGGAGATGCAGAAGGCCGCGGCAAATGGGGTCCGCCGGGGATTGGCCGGACCCGAGGGTCTGGACAAGCGGCAGGGCTATCGCGGGCCGATCGCTCAGATCAAGAAAGAAGAGTTTGAGGAATTTTTAAAAGATCAGGAGCAGAAATTACAGGACCAATGGCGGTATAAGAATATCGCCTCGGGCGCTGATCCCCTGGCTCAGCCGGCATCGCCGCTTCCGTTGGAGTTAAATGAGAAAGATCAAGGGGTGGTGATTGAGGTTGATGGAAAAGAAAATCGGCTCCAGGTCGGTGTGGGCTTAACCCGGGGCTGGATCAGCAAGGAAAATTGCAAGTGGGCCCTGAAAGGCCAGGGCATTGACAAGGTTTTCCATCCCGGAGATGTGATTTTGGTTTCCGCGAGCGCGATCAAGGAGTTGAATCCCGGCCGGGAATACAGTTTCCGGCTGGAGCAGGAGCCGGAGGCTGAGGCCGGCTTGCTGGCGTTTTCGGTTCGGACCGGAGAAATCAAGGCGCTGATCGGCGGGTATAATTTCAGCCAGACCCAATTGATCCGGCCGTTTCAATCCTATCGTCAGCCCGGCTCGGCCTTCAAGCCCGTTCTTTATGCGGCCGCGCTGAATCATCCGACCAAGGGCTTCACGGCCGCAACCATTATTTATGATTCCCCGGACATTTTTCAATACACCCAGGAGGGCGAGGAGGGAAGAGAGGTGGTTACCTGGAAACCGGAGAATTATGCGGGAAGATTTCTCGGCCCGAGAACCCTGCGCAAGGCGCTGGAAAAATCCATTAATACCATTTCGGTCAAAATTATGGGAGAGATCGGGGTGGATTATGCCCGGCAATTTGTCCAAAAATTGGGGGTTAAGAGCCCGATGCGGCCAGACCTTTCTTCCGCCCTGGGATCCAGCCCGCTCTCGCTCCTGGAGCTTACCCGAGCCTATAATGTCTTCGCTTCCGGAGGGTATTTGGTGGAGCCGTATCTGATCCGCCGGATTTATGATCGGGAGGGAAATCTGCTGGAATGGCATAGCCAGGAAAGTTTCAGCGAGGAAATCAAGGAGATAGAATCCGGGGAAGCCGAAGGTGAGGGAAACATTTCCCGCGGGAATGAAGAACCGGGAGAGTTTAAGCCGACTAAACCAAAAGACCTTTCCGAGCCGGGCGCGGAAGAATATCTGGCTCTGCTTAAGGACAAAAAAATTCCGGATTTAGTTGGTCTGGAAACGCCGGTTTCAGGGACCCGGGTCGTTGATCCTCAACTGGCTTATCTGATGACCAATCTCCTGGAAGGGGTTGCCACCAGAGGCACGGGCTGGAGGGCAAGAACCCTGCTGCGGCCCGTGGCCGGAAAAACCGGCACCACCAATCAATTCCGGGATGCTCTGTTCATCGGATATTCTCCCCAGTTGATCTGCGGGGTCTGGGTCGGGTTTGATGACTATCGCCGCTCCCTTGGGCCGGGAGAGGCCGGCGCCCAGGCCGCTCAGCCGATCTGGATGGATTTTATGAGAGATTCCCTGGCAGGAAGGCCCGCCCTGAATTTTCCGATCCCGGACAATATAGAGTTCGCCCGGATTGACCAGAAAACCGGATTGTTAGCCAGCTCTTGTAGTGATGAAATCGTGGTTGAGTCCTTTATCGCCGGAACCGCGCCTAATCAATCGTCCCCTTGCGGAATCGCTCCTAAAACCGACGACTTAATCCGAAGTCTGGATTATTGAACCTACTCTCCCTCTTCTACGGTATCTCCTTCACCGTTGTCTTCTGTCCCTCCATCCTCCTCATCCTCTTCGTCCGTGGTATCTGATTCATCCTCCTCATCTTCCTGGTCAATGCCTTCGTTTTCTTCCGGTTCAGGCATAGGCCGGGTCGGTCCTGGCCGGGGTTGTCCCGGTTCCGACCGGGGAGGCGCTTGGGGATAATTGGCCGGAGACGGCTGAGACGGTGGAGCAGAGGGGGGAGGAAACGGAGGAGGGGAAGAAGGGGGTGGCGGAGGAGCCGGAGGAGCCGGAGGAGCCGCGGCTCTTTCCCGGGCCGCTCTTTCTAACTCCTCAGGTTTGAGCTGAATATCAGGCTGGAGCTTTTTCTTAACCAGCTCAATCAGGTTCTGGCAATAATTTCTCTGGCTGCGGGAAAGCAATAAACTTTGCTCAAAATTTCCTTTTAGATCCGGAGTCCGACTCTGCTGATAATTTCTATAAAAAGTGAGCGCGTACCGGGCCTGTTCCACACTATTTCTAACGCCCAGTTGACAGGGGCCGAGACCCGGTGGAACGCTCAGGGTCTCCGCCTGGCTGGTGAGTTCATTCAGAATCCGGGCCAGCTCCTGGCCTTTGGAATCACTGAGCTGATACCCGGGCTTGCTCAATTCCATATCAATCTGAGTGAGCTTCTGGAAAATCGGCGCGGCTTTTTCTTCAAAGACCAGCACAGTCACATACTGCTGGTCCGCCGGCGTGCGCGGTTCCGGCCCTCCCCCTTTTGCCTGGTCGGGCGCTCGCTTCTCTCCCTCCGCCGTGGCCGACTCGCTGGAGACAACCGAACCTGCTTTTCTGGAGAGTAATCCCGACTGGAGCAGGAAAATCAGGCCGGACAAAATTAAGAGATATGCCATCACGGCAAAAGGATGCAAAGGCTTGGGAAGCCGGGAACTCCGGGGCTGTGCCTGGGCCAGTTCCATTCCGCAGCCCGGACAGAGGTTTTCCCCCCCTGCCAGTTCTGCTCCGCAATTGGGACAATGGTTCATTGATCTTATTGTAAGTTTAGACCGCGCAAACTGCAACTCAGTTCCTGATTTGCCAATTCAAACCAATTTTCACCGCAAAGGACGCAAAGAGCGCAAAGAAAAATCAATTTATGTTTCACTACTGAGGCGCGGAGAATACAGAGAAAATTCAATTTATTTTTCACCGCTCAGGACGCAAAGAGCGCAAAGAAAAATCAATTTATGTTTCACCACTGAGGCGCGGAGAATACAGAGAAAATTCAATTTATTTTTCTCCGCTCAGCACGCCACCCGCCCCTAGATCTTTTTCAAATCCATATTCTCCTGCCAGATGGCTTGCGGGTTATAGGACTGATCCAGCCAGCCGACCCGTCGGAACCAGTCAATGGTGTCTCTCATTCCCTCTTTCACATCCGGATACCGGTATTTGTATCCCGCTTCTTTGGATTTTTTATTGGCGATCCAGTAGCTGGAGGACATATAGGTTGCGGAGCCTACCTCAAAGACCCTGATCCGGCGCACCCCGAGCTTCTGCTCCAGGATGAGCCAGAGTCTTGCCGCGAAGATCATAGCCGGCCGGAGCCAGGTTTGTCTTAACAGGGGAATACTTCTCATTCTTCTGCCCAGGAGCAGGGCCAGGTAGCGGACGAACTCGTCATAGGAAATGATACTGTCGTCAACTATGTTGTAATCTTCTCCAATGGCGAAATCCTTATCCGCAATGAAAGCCGCAAACCCGGCCATATCGTCTATGTGCAAAGAGGTGGTGATGTAATTTCTGGCGTCCCGGGGAATGGCCGGCAAAAATCCCCGGTTGATGGTGATCAGGATTCCGCCGTGGCCGTAATCGCTTCCGGGTCCGTAAAGCGGCGCCGGCCGAACCACGGTCAGGGGCAAGCCCTTTTCCCGGTGATACTTCCAGGCAATCTGCTCCTGCTTCCACTTGGTGATGGAATAATCATTCACCAGGTGGGTGCCGGTCGGCTGGTCCTGATCAAAGGGCGTGTTCTTGGGCGAGGAGTTAAAATCCTCGGTAAAGGGGATGTTGCACAACTTGCCATCCTTGGCCGTGTAGGGTTTTCCAAAAATGCCGCAGGTGCTCCAATGGATGAACCGCTTCAGACTTTTATGCTCTATTGCAAGATCAGCCAGATTGATAAACCCGTTAATGTTGACCTTTTTTAAAATCTCCATTGCCGCGGAATAATCATAGAGAGAAGCCGTGTGAAAGATATGGGTTACCGGCTGAGTGAACAACTTTTTCAGGCTTTGCTGGTCGGTCAGGTCCGAGGGGATGACCTGGCAGTTCGGAAGGGAAAAATCCAGGCCCAGGTTTTTAAAGATCATCTTGTTTTTCGGGTGCTCAAACGCTTTTGCCAGATCCGTGGCGATCACCTTCTGTCCCTGTTCCAATAATTTTTTCACCAGGTGCGTTCCGGTGAAACCGCACGCCCCCGTCACCAGATTCAATCTTTCGGTTCCCATTTTTTCCCTCATACCTCCTTTTAAAATTCCTGCCCGCGGAAAATGAAGCTTACCCCGAATGAACATTTCCGGAGCGAATCCTACCAACCCAGAAAAAATTGTCAAACGCTTTTTCATCTGACCGTCTAACAGTTTTATTTTAGTAAAATCAACGGCTTCATTATCCGCGCCGAAGGCGCTTTGGACTGCGACGCCCACGGCGTCGCTTTTGAAAGCGGTGTCGCTGACCCCGCGTATTGCGCGGGACGCAACTAGGCCTGTAGGTCGGCCTGTGCAGTCAGAGCTTGACATGAAACTTGACTAGAAAAGGGGGCAGGTCTTGAATCTGGACTTAACGCGGATCGGTTTATCTAATTTTTAATATGTTGCTCTAACTGAATATTTTCGGCCCTTTAATTAGGGACAGTCCCTATTTTTCAGGCCCTGTTGATCAGGGTTTGCCGGCCTTTTCCCGGTTTTTTTAACTAGGGACTGTCCCTAATTATAAAAATTAATTCAAAAATCAATTCAGATCTTGATAATGAATGAATGATAAAATCGCAGACAAAAGTGTCTGCGGCCCTATCGGGCAGACACAGGGGTCTGCCCCTACAGCCGCTCGCACATTCAAAGCGTGAAGGATGAATTATGAGTTATGAATTATGAAAAAAACGCTGAACGCAGGATGGGAATTCTGATTTTTTATCGCCTTTTCTGAGCCGAAAATGAAAAAAGCGTTAAGCTATCTTAAACAAATCGCCAATTCCTCTAAGTCCTTGAAATTCCAGCACAAAAAATTTTTTGTTTAATGCCGTTAAAAAAAAGTTTCCGAGCCGATTTTTTCGGATTTCTCTTGAAAATCATAAGGTTGATTGAGCTAATTATAGGTTTTTTTTGGGAACAATTTTCGTACTTATAGGGGGACCTCGCGTTTTGCCGGGCAAAACGCGAAGGTTTAAAGGTTG
>Ga0315277_10009185_pt1 | contig 12658 bp, 10 predicted proteins | sample YL17G05_15_MG_FD_203695 | JGI IMG/M metagenome (GOLD analysis project Ga0315277, IMG submission 203695) | Sediment microbial communities from Yellowstone Lake, YNP, Wyoming, USA - YL17G05_15 | ecosystem: Environmental > Aquatic > Freshwater > Lake > Sediment | place: USA: Wyoming | collected... | reverse complement strand
TGTCTCATCTTGTCTCATCGCGTCTCCCATTCCATCAATCACACGATCTTTTTTTATACAACTCTGAAATTGTGTAAGCGATCACTATGAAAGCCCTTGTAACCTACTATACGCGGACCGGCTCAACGAAGAAAGTTGCAGAATCGATATGCAGCAGCCTAAACTGCGACATCGAGGAAATCGTGGATCTGAAGAACCGAAAGGGTATCTTTGGCTTCATATCTTCTGGCTACGCTGCCTACCGGAAGAAGCTGACCGAGATAAAAGCGCCGGAGCAGGACGCGTCGGCTTACGATCTGGTCATAATCGGCACCCCCGTCTGGGCGGGTGCGATGGTCCCTGCAGTCAGGACATACCTGACGCAGCTCAAATCCAAAAACGCACTCGCGGACAGGAAGGTGGCCTTCTTCTGTACAATGGCTGGCACCGATGGGGAAAAGGTCCTTTCCTCGCTCGCATCCCTCGCTGGGAATGAGTCTGCAGCCTCAATGGCCTTGGCCACTAAAGAAATAACAGAAGGCTTCGACGCCAAGCTCAAGGGTTTCATTTCCAGAGCCTCCGCCTGATCGCTGCGAACGCTTTTATAGGGAGGCAGGCTGGTTATCCCTTCTGTTGGTCAGCATGAGGGCGATAGTCTTCTACTACTCCCGGACCGGGACGACAAAGGCAGTTGCGAGTGCCATATCTGGCGCCCTGAAGTGCGACGCAGAGGAAATTGTCGACTGCAAAGGGAGGAGCGGCCCCCTCGGCCACATCAAGTCGGGCAGAGAAGCGCACGAGATGAGGCTCACCGAGATCAAGCACGTTAAGAATGACCTCTCGTTGTATGATACCGTCATAATCGGCACCCCCGTCTGGTCGGGCACAATATCCTGCGCGGTGAGGACATTCATCTCCCAGTTCCAGCAGGCGCTTGCCTCGAAGAACCTCGCATTCTTCTGCACAATGGGCGGCTCCGGCAACGAGGATACCCTCGAGGAGATGGCGGTGCTATGCGACAGGGCGCCATTGGCCACCTCTGCCTTCAGTACGGGCGAGGTGAAAAGCAAGAAATTCCTTGCCCCCGTCAGCCAGTTCACCAGCGAAATACTCCGCTTCCTTCAGTTCTGAGCCGAAAGCAAGCACGTAGTGGCAGGCACAAGCACAAGCATAGCATAAGCATTTGCAGCCCCAAAGCACAAAGGGCCACCTGTAAAGACACAACTCAGAAAATTAAGAAGCGCCCTGGCCGGGATTTGAACCCGGGTCACAGACTTTCTACGGAGGCCTGTCTTTGCCATCAGGCGTCCTCGACAGGCCTGTATACTGGGCCGAACTATACTACCAGGGCTTTCCTTCTCCTGAACTCAACTTGAGTGAGATATTAAAATTTATCGGATTCGTTTCGCCTCCTTTTTACATGCTTGCAAAGCCGGGTTTGGAGTCACAATCAACCGGACCGAAAAACCCTCAGGCCGGCTGCAACGGCACCGAAGACGCTACCGCAGTCAAAGGAATCGGAGACTGCCGCTGCCTCAGGCTTTATGACGCATTGGCGCCGCATCCATCACAGACGCTCCAGTGCCATGAGATTTTCGCTTTCTGCCAAGGTTTATTACCCATCCAACCGAAACATTACAAAGGTAATGTTCTATGCCAGAGCAAAGGATCAGGACGCTAGTGCTTGTTCTCATTATCCTGGTGACTGGGCTGTACGCAGGCTATGCACTCGGGCTTTACTCCCCGATCGCCGCCCGGAATCCGAGCCTGAACGAGCTTGCTATCCTTGAGAGGATAGGCGCGCTTGAAGGCCAGATATCGGCGCTTCAGCAGCAGATCAACGACATGGAGATCAGGAATGCCACCGTTGCCACCCCGAGCCTGAACTCCATCTACGAATCGGTCCGCGGCTCGATAGTCACAATAAGCGGCCTGGTGCAAACCACCGATGCGTTTGGGAATGTTGCATATGACGAGATCCTCGGCTCTGGCTTTCTCGCCAACCTCACCGGCGAGCCCCTCGTGGTCACCAACTACCATGTTGCAAACGGGATGGTGAACGGCTCCATTACGTTCATCGACGGCGAAGCCTATCCCTTCACTATACTCGGGCTGGACAAGTACAGCGACCTCGCAATCCTGCGGCCCCTGGCTCCGGCAGAAAAGCTCAGGCCGCTGACCGTTGCCTCATCCTCCACCCTGAAGGTAGGCGATGTGGTCATCGCCATTGGCAACCCGTTCGGCCTGCAGAGCACTCTAACATCCGGTATCGTGAGCCAGCTCAACAGGGCCATCCAGACCGAGACAGCCGGCAGGTACAACATCGCTGGCGTGATCCAGATCAGCACACCCATAAACCCCGGCAACTCGGGCGGGCCGCTGCTTGACTCGTACGGGCGCGTTGTCGGCATAACGACGGCAATCATAAGTGGCTCGCAGAACGTTGGCTTCGCAGTCCCATCCGACTCGCTCATCCGCGAGTACTCGAGCCTCGCCACATCCGGCACATACACGCACCCATTCATTGGCATAACCGGCTTATCGATGAGCTACCCGATCGCGAAAGCTCTCAACTTGCGCATCACCTACGGGGTCCTCGTCCAGCAAGTGACCCAGAACGGACCGGCCGACAGGGCAGGCATCAGGCCAGGCACATTCACAGCCACGGTTGGCGGGGATCAGGTCTACGGCGGCGGCGACCTGATCGTTGCAGCCGGCTCTGCTAGGATTCAGGCGATGGACGACCTCTCGTCCGTTCTCGACACGATGTCGCCGGGCCAGGTAGTCAATATCACTGTCGTCAGGGGCGGCGAATATCTTGTCGTGTCCGTGACCCTGGGCGTCAGGCCTTGACCTCTTCAGTCCGCCTGAAGGCGCCCGGTCACCCCGCACCCGAGAAACCGAAACTTTAAATTTATGGGGGTTAAATCCTATCAAGACCCGCCCTAGCTCAGTGGAAGAGCGCCCGGCTGTAGACCAATGGTCGCGCGGGGGAAATCGCCGATGGCGGAACATGTCCTCGCGCCAGCTTGGGCAATTACCGGGTGGTCGCTGGTTCAAATCCGGCGGGCGGGACCACCATCCTCCGAGGAACTTCTAGCCGCAATCAGTAGAGTACATTCCGTACCCAATCAAAAAGCTTATTAATCGCATTATTTTCCTGAATGGTAGCTTGGTTCTGGGCATATTTGGCATCATTTTAAATTTTTATGGGTGGATTGTATATGGTCAAATTCGATATTCTAAAGCATGAACTGGTCCCCCAGTTCCGCATACTCGAAAAGGAAGAGGTCGATGCCCTCCGAAAGACACTGGGCATACGGAAGGAGGACCTTCCGTGGATGAGGCGCAATGACCCGGTCAGCAAGGCTATCGGTGTTAAGCCGGGAGACGTTGTCGAGATAACAAGGAAAAGCCAGGTTGCCGGGCAAGCCGTAGCCTACCGGTATGTTGTTCCAGGGTGATTTGATTGAGCGAAATTAGCATGGACGATAGATGGGTACTGATAGAATCATTCTTCAAGGAGAAAGGCCTAGTGAGGCAGCACCTTGACTCCTTTGACGACTTCATAAGAAACAAGCTCCAGGAGATCGTGGACGAGCAGGCTGTCATCGAGACAGACTTGCCCGGGTTCAAGATCAAGCTGGGCAAGCTCACGATCGGCAAGCCTACCATCCACGAGGCGGACGGCTCCGAGAAGGAGATCCTCCCGATGGAGGCAAGGCAACGCAACCTCACTTACGCCGCCTCAATGCACCTCATGGTGACGCCAGTCGAGGACACCTACGAGGATGAGCAGATCCCGGTCTACATAGGAAAGCTCCCAATAATGATAGGCTCCTCATATTGCGCGCTTTCAAAGTTCTCGAAGGATGACCTGATAAAGGCAGGCGAGGACCCGGTCGACCCGGGCGGTTACTTCATAATCAACGGATCAGAGCGCGTTGTCGTCATCCAGGAGGACCTGGCGGTCAACAGGATACTCGTGGACGTTATGGAAGGGGCTTCGCCGGTCACACACGTCGCTAAGGTGTTCTCCGCGACCTCTGGCTTCAGGGTCCCGGTCACGATCGAGCGCATGAAGGACAGCAGCCTCCAGGTCTCGTTCCCGTCCATACCAGGGCGGATCTCACTCTCGATACTCATGAAGGCTCTCGGCACGGCATCCGACAAGGAGCTGGTCGAGTTCGTCTCCAACGACGCTATCCTCCAGAGGGCGCTGATCCCCACACTCGAGAGCGGCATGGAGATCAACACAATCGACGATGCCCTCGACTACATAGGCAACAGGGTTGCCATAGGCCAGACAAGGGACTTCCGCGTCCAGAGGGCCATGCAGATTCTGGACAAATACCTCCTGCCGCACCTCGGCATGGAGCAAGCGGACCGCAAGAAGAAGGCGCTCTTCCTTGGCCAGATGGCAGAGAAGATCATCGAGCTGTCGCTGTTGAGGAGGAAAGCCGACGACAAGGATCACTACGCCAACAAGAGGCTAAAGCTGGCCGGCGACCTCCTGGCAAGCCTCTTCCGCGTGGCGTTCAAGAGCTTCTGCCGCGACATGAAGTACCAGCTTGAGCGCGCGAAGAGCAGGAGCCGCAAGGTCTCGATCCCGACGCTCGTACGCGCGGACGTGATCACAGAGAGGCTGAGGCACGCACTCGCCACAGGCAACTGGGTCGGCGGGAAGGCGGGCGTGAGCCAGCTTCTAGATCGCACCAATTACCTTTCCACGGTAGGCCACCTGAGGCGCATAATCTCGCCCCTCAGCAGGTCCCAGCCGCACTTCGAGGCAAGGGACCTCCACTCCACCCAGTGGGGACGCCTCTGCCCGAGCGAGACCCCAGAAGGACCCAATTGTGGACTGGTTAAGAACCTCGCGCTCATGGCTTTCATATCCGTAGGCACTGACGAGAGGCCGGTCGAGGAGCTCCTCTACGAGCTCAACACCGAGCCGATAGAGTCCGCCAGGAAGAAGTCCATGTCAGGCGCGAAGGTCATAATGAACGGCAGGCTGATAGGCATACACGAGAAGCCGGAACTCCTCGTCGCCGACGTCAGGAAGCTGAGGCGGAGGGGCAGGCTCGGCCATGAAGTGAACATCGCCCACTACAAGAGCGCCACCATAAACGAGGTCTACATCAACTGCGACGCAGGCAGGGTCCGGCGCCCGCTCATCATTGTCGATGGCGGCTTCCCGCGCCTAACCAGCGAAAACGTGGAGAAGCTCGTTGCCGGGGAGTGGGTCTGGAACGACCTCATCATGCAGGGCATAGTGGAATACCTAGATGCGGAGGAGGAGGAGAACGCCTACATCGCGCTCGACATCAAGAACCTCGACAAGGAGAGGACCCACCTGGAGATCATTTCATCGACAATACTGGGCATAAGCGCATCGATGATCCCGTTCCTCGAGGCGAACCAGTCGCCAAGGAACACCTACGGATCGGCAATGGTCAAGCAGTCGCTCGGCTTCTACGCGGCAAACTTCTCGAAGCGCCTCGACACCAGGGGCCACCTGCTGCACTACCCGCAGAAGCCGCTCGTCAACACGAGGAGCGCAAAGACCCTTGAGCTGGACAGGAGGCCTGCAGGGCAGAACTTTGTCGTCGCGATCCTTTCCTACTCGGGTTTCAACATAGAAGACGCTCTAATAATGAACAAGTCGTCGGTCGAGAGGGGTCTTGGCAGGTCCTCGTTCTTCCGCTGCTACGAAACCGAGGAGAGGAGGTACCCCGGAGGTCAGGAGGACAAGATAGAGATCCCTTCCCCCAATGTAAGGGGCTACCGGACATCCGAGTCCTACCGCTTCCTTGGCGACGACGGCATCATCGAGCCGGAATCCACGATCTCAGGCGGCGATGTCCTCGTAGGGAAGACCAGCCCGCCGAGGTTCCTCGAGGAGTACCGCGAGTTCGAGTCCACGGGCCCTGTCAGGAGGGAGACTTCTGTCTCAATGAGGGCTGGAGAGGACGGCGTGGTTGATCTGGTAATAGTGACCGAGACATCCGACGGCAACAAGCTCATCAAGATAAGGGTACGCAACGAGAGGGTCCCGGAGCTAGGAGACAAGTTCGCCTCAAGGCACGGGCAGAAGGGAGTTATCGGGATGCTTGTACCGCAGTATGATATGCCGTGCACCGAGGACGGGGTGGTGCCAGACTTGATAATCAACCCCCACGCCATACCCTCGAGGATGACCCTTGGCCAGCTACTCGAGGTGCTGGGGGGCAAGGCATATGCTGCCTCAGGCAAGCCGATGGACGGCACCGCCTTCTGCGGCGACAACGAGACGACCATGCGCTCCCTGCTCAAGGAGAACGGCTTCAAGTCGACCGGAAAGGAGATCATGTACGATGGGAGGACCGGCAAGGTCCTCGAGGCAGAGGTGTTCATAGGCATAGCCTACTACCTCAAGCTCCACCACATGGTGGCGGACAAGATGCACGCCAGGGCAAGGGGCCCGGTCCAGATACTAACGCGCCAGCCAACCGAAGGCAGGGCGAGGGAGGGAGGCCTCAGGTTCGGGGAGATGGAAAGGGACTGCCTAATCGGCCATGGCGCAGCAATGCTCCTGAAGGAGAGGCTGCTCGACGAGTCGGACAGGACAGTCGTCAACATCTGCGAGGACTGCGGGCTGATAGCCTACTACGACAGGGTCAAGGACAAGTATGTCTGCCCGGTATGCGGCGAAAAGGCGAAGACGACATCGGTCGTGATGTCCTACGCCTTCAAGCTGCTGCTGCAGGAGCTCATGAGCCTGGGCATAGCCCCGAGGCTGAAGCTAGAGGAGAGGGTGTGATAGAATGTCATTAGCCGATATAGCGAAATCAATAAAGGCGATCAAGTTCGGAATGCTCTCGCCAGACGAGATCAGGAAGATGTCCGTTGTCAACATAGTCACCGCCGACACCTACGACGAGGACGGCGTGCCGATCGACGCGGGCCTCATGGACCGGCGCCTGGGCACGATCGAGCCAGGCCAGAAGTGCCAGACCTGTGGCAACCGCGTAGGGCAGTGCCCAGGCCACTTCGGCCACATCGAGCTCGCGAGGCCTGTGGTTCACCCCGGCTTCGCAAAGCTCGTCTACCTCATGCTTAAGGCGACCTGCTGGAACTGCGGCAGACTGTTGCTCACAAAGGAAGACAACGAGAAGTACACTCTCCTCATGGAAAAGTACCACAGGCGGTGGCCGCAGCTCAGGTTCAAGCTCGCGGACCGCATAATCAAGAAGGCAAACAAGATATCCGAATGCCCCTACTGCCACGAGGCACAGTTCAAGATCAAGTTCGAGAAGCCCACGACCTACTACGAGGAGCACAAGGAGGGCAACGTTAAGCTGGCCCCCAACGAGATCCGTTCAAGGCTGGAGAGGGTGACCGATCTGGACGCCGCACTCATGGGTCTAGACCCCAAGCTCGCAAGGCCGGAGTGGAAACTGCTCACTGTACTCCCTGTACCGCCGTCGGCTGTAAGGCCATCCATCACCCTTGAATCGGGCGTCCGGTCGGAGGACGACCTTACACACAAGCTCGTGGACATAATCAGGATCAACGAGCGCCTCAAGGAGAACATCGATGCAGGCGCCCCACAGCTTATCATAGAGGATCTGTGGGAGCTGTTGCAGTACCACGTGACCACATACTTCGACAACGAAACCTCAGGGATACCGCCGGCAAGGCACAGGTCCGGGAGGCCGCTCAGGACAATCGCCCAGAGGCTGAAGGGCAAGGAAGGCAGGTTCAGGTCTAACCTTTCGGGCAAGCGCGTCGACTTCTCTGCCAGGACCGTGATCTCGCCAGACCCCATCATTAGCATGAACGATGTAGGCGTGCCGGTGGACATCGCAAAACTGTTAACGATCCCCGAGAGGATAAACAAGTTCAACCTCGAGCAGATGAAGGCCCTCATCACCAACGGCCCTGACGCCCACCCAGGCGCCAACTACATAATCCGGCCGGACGGCAGGAGGATTGACCTGAGGTTCCCAAAGGACAGGAAGACGGTGGCCGACGCAGTCGAGATCGGCTACATCATCGAAAGGCACCTGAAGGAGGGCGACGTGGTCCTCTTCAACAGGCAGCCGTCGCTCCACAGGATGTCAATCATGGCCCACAGGGTAAGGGTCCTGCCATACAAGACTTTCAGGCTCAACCTTTGCGTCTGCCCGCCCTACAACGCAGACTTTGACGGAGACGAGATGAACCTTCACGTCCCGCAGAGCGAGGAGGCAAGGGCAGAGGCGCTGGTGCTGATGCTTGTACAGGAGCAGATCCTCTCGCCGAGGTACGGCGGACCAATCATGGGAGGCATCCAGGATTACATCTCAGGCGCGTATATGCTCACGAGGGCGAGCACGAAGCTGACTAGGGGGGAGGCGTCGCAGCTGCTTATCAGCGCAGGCTACAAGGGAGACCTCCCGGAGCCGGCCATAACGTCGCCGGATGAGATCTGGACCGGCAAGCAGCTGGCAAGCCTCTTCTTCCCGAAGGACTTCAACTACTCGCTCAAGTCCAACGTCTGCCAGAAATGCCCGACATGCAAGAAGGACGAGTGCGAAAACGACGCGTACGTCGTAATAAGGGACGGGCAGCTCTTGAATGGCGTCATAGACAAGAAGGCAATCGGCGCTGGCCAGCCGGAGTCGGTTCTCCACAGGCTTGTGAAGGACTACGGCACCGACATGGGCCGCGAATATATCGACAAGGCGTTCAGGCTCTTCTTGTCCTACATCGACAGCTGCGGTCTCACAATAGGGCTCGATGACGAGGAGCTCCCGGAGGAGGCCCGCGAGAAGGTCAGGAATGTTGTGAAGGAGGCAGAGCAAAAGACCAAGAAGCTCATCGAGATCTACGACCAGGGGCTGCTCGAGCGACTTGCCGGCAGGACCCTCGAGGAGACGCTCGAGACCAAGATCATGCAGGAGCTGGAGGAAGCCAGGGAAGCAGCAGGCCAGGTTGCAGGGCAGCACCTCAAGGAGACTAACACGGCGCTGCTCATGGCAAAGACCGGTGCGAGGGGAAGCCTGATGAACCTCGCGCACATGGTCGCCTGCGTAGGGCAGCAATCAGTCCGAGGCGAGCGCATCATGAGGGGATACCAGAACAGGACCCTCCCCCACTTCAAATCCGGGGACCTCGGCGCTGAAGCCCATGGCTTCGTATACAGCTGCTACAAGGACAAGCTAAACCCGATCGAGTTCTTCTTCCACGCCATGGGAGGCAGGGAAGGCCTTGTGGACACTGCAGTGAGGACAAGCCAGAGCGGCTACATGCAGAGGAGGCTGATCAACGCGCTCACTGACATCCGGGTGGAGTACGACTGGACAGTCAGGGGCACCGACGGCTCAATAATACAGTTCCGCTACGGCGACGACGGCGTAGACCCTGCCAAGAGCGATCACGGCAAGGCGGTAAACATAGACAAAATCATCGAGAGGGTCGTAGGTAAGGGAGGTAAGTGATAATGCCCGAGATCGAAGAAAAAGAAACATTGAAGAAGGAAAAGGAAAAGCCAGAGCCAAAATCAAAAGCCAAGGCAAAAGTGGAGCAATCCGGCGCAGCCGCAAAGAAGCCAGCCGCAGCCGCAAAGAAGCCAGCCGATAAAGCCCAGCCGAAGAAGACGAAGGCAAAGGTCGAGGCAGAGGCCGAGCAGGAAGCAGCAGACCTCCCAGAAGAGGAAGTTTTGGAAGTTGCCAAAGCCGACACCGAATCAAAGGAAAAGGCAAAGGCGAAGCAAAAAGCTAAGCAAGAACCAAAGGAGGAGCAGTCGGTGGTTGATGCAATCCTAAAGCGATATGACAAGCCGCTCCCTATTGGTCTCGCGAAACAGCTCAAGGACAAGATCTCAACGCTCAATCTCTCTGACAAGCAGATCTCAGACATCGTCGACGAGACCTACAAGTCATACGTGAGGGCACTGGTAGAACCAGGCGAGGCAGCCGGAACGGTTGCTGCCCAGTCAGTGGGCGAGCCAGGCACCCAGATGACGCTAAGGACCTTCCACTACGCAGGCGTGAGGGAGCTGAACGTCACCCTAGGCCTGCCGAGGCTGATCGAGATCGTCGACGCCAGGAGGATGCCTTCCACCCCAACAATGACCGTGTACTTGGACGAAGACCACAAGGGGAGCTTGGAAAAGGCAAAGGAGGTCGTCGCCCGCATAGAGCGGATCGCAGTCGAAAACCTCGCCAAGAGTATAGAGTACGACATGGTTAACGCATGCTTCATAGTGGACATCGATACAGAGATTTCAGATGACAAAAGCCTAGACCTGGACTTCATCGCAAAGTCGATCGAGAAGCTCAAGGTAGGAAAAGTGGCGGTCGAGGGGAGCGCAATCTCAATCACACCCGAGACGACGGCCCGGGACAAGATCAAGCGTCTTAGGGAGAGGATACTCGACCTGAGGCTCAAGGGCATCAAGGGCATCAAGAGGGTGCTCATACAGAAGGAAGGGAACGAGTATGTCCTCCACACCGACGGCTCAAACCTGTCCCAGGTACTGCTCATAAAGGGCATCGACACGACGCGCGTGTACACCAACAATATCTCCGAGATAGCCGAAGTACTCGGTGTAGAGGCAGCAAGGGGCGCGATCATCCGTGAAGCCTTCCAGGTGCTGGACCAACAGGGGCTGGACGTGGATGTGAGGCACGTGATCCTCGTCTCCGATATGATGACGTCTACCGGCAAGATCAGGCAGATCGGCAGGCACGGCGTCAGCGGCGAAAAATCAAGCGTGCTCGCCAGGGCAGCATTCGAAGTGACCGTAAAGCATTTATTGGATGCGGCGTCACATGGAGAAGAGGATCCTCTGGAGGGAGTCACAGAAAACGTTATAGTCGGTCAGCCCATACCCTTGGGAACCGGTATTGTCGAATTATTCATGCGTTTCTCAAATGAAGGTGCATAATATGGATTTAGCAAAAGAACTCAAAGTCGCAATAAACTCTGGTAAAGTAGAGATCGGCTTCAAGGTAGGCCTGAAGACTGTAAATAAGAAGAAGGCAAAGCTCATCGTTGTTGCTGCGAACGCACCTGAGGCGCTGCTGGCCAAAGTAAAGACGTCTGCTGGAGAGATTCCAGTCTACAACTACCCCGGCTCGAGCTGGGAACTCGGCGGCCTCTGCGGCAAGCCATTCCCGGTGTCGACCATAGCCATCATCGATCCCGGCGAATCCGCCATTCTGAAAGTCAAGGAGGGCTAACCCTTTCCTACAATCAGGTTTACTGCTGACGAAATGAGGTACATTGCCCTCTTGGAGAACCTAACCGGCGCAATAGCAAAGGACTGCATAGTCGACAACGAAGAGCACAGGATAATCTTCATAATACGGCCCGGCGACATGGGCCTGGCGATCGGAAAGAACGGCTCAAACATTGAGAGGACGCGCAAGGTAATCGGCAGGAACGTTGAGATTGTCGAATACGCCGAGACCCCCGAGGAATTTCTCAAGAACATAATCGCCCCGGCAAAGGTGAGGGGGATCAAGATAACCAAGAACTCCGAGGGCAACATAGTGGCTCAGGTCACCGTTGACCCGCACGACAAGGGCATGGCGATTGGGAAGAGCGGCAAGAATATCGCAAAGACGAGGACGCTGATGAAGCGCCACTTCGATCTGGAGAACGTAGTGGTCCTCTGACGCAAGAGGCCCGGAATTCTTCATCACTTTTGCGGCGGACCAGCGATTAACTTTAAATAATCGAGAAACATTACGAAGGACGCATTTAGGTGTATACTATGACAGGTTCAAAATCACCAAAGGGCTTGCTCGCGGGAAGGAAGATCTCAGAGAAGCGAAAGTCCTTCCGATGGAGCCTGAGGCAGTTCAAGAGAAGGGCGCTCAAGCTCGACGTCAAGGCAGACCCTCTCGAGGGTGCACCACAATCCAAGGGGATTGTACTCGAGAAAGTGGGCGTAGAAAGCAGGCAGCCCAACTCAGCAGTAAGGAAGTGCGCAAGAATACAGCTCATCAAGAACGGCAAGCAGATCACCGCCTTCCTCCCGGGAGACGGTGCCCTGAACTTCGTCGATGAGCACGACGAGGTCATTGTCGAAGGGATAGGCGGCCCCGGCGGAGGATCGATGGGAGACCTCCCAGGCGTCAGATGGAAAGTTGTTAAGATCAACGGCGTCTCGCTCAAGGCGCTTATGACCGGTAAAAAGCAGAAGCCAGTGAGGTAATCTAATGTCAGAAATCAAACTGTTCGGCAAATGGGACCTTTCCAATATAGAGATCAAGGACTTGGGTCTGAGGACGTGCATATCCCTCAGCGCAATTAGCGTCCCGCACTCATGCGGCAGGCACGAGCACAAGCGATTCGGCAAGGTCAAGGTAAACATCGTCGAGAGGCTGGCAAACCGCGTCATGCGGCCAGGCAAGAACGGCGGCAAGAAAGCGCTCGCAGTCAGCATCGTTTCAGCAGCCATGGACATAATCGCACTCAAGACCGGAGACAACCCGGTTCAGGCGCTTGTAAAGGCAATTGAGAACGCGGCACCGCGCGAGGAGGTAACGCGGATCAGCTACGGCGGAATCTCGTACCCGCAGTCAGTTGACGCATCGCCGCAGCGCAGGGTCGACCTCGCCCTGAGGTTCATAACCGACGCCGCAAGGAATGCCTCTTTCAGCAGCAACAAGCCAATTGAAGAGTGCCTTGCAGACGAAATTTCTCT
>Ga0315277_10009184_pt1 | contig 12658 bp, 14 predicted proteins | sample YL17G05_15_MG_FD_203695 | JGI IMG/M metagenome (GOLD analysis project Ga0315277, IMG submission 203695) | Sediment microbial communities from Yellowstone Lake, YNP, Wyoming, USA - YL17G05_15 | ecosystem: Environmental > Aquatic > Freshwater > Lake > Sediment | place: USA: Wyoming | collected... | reverse complement strand
TGGCACCCCGGCAGTATGCGGTGAAACTGCGCGGCACGAAAGTCGCAGGCGGCGACCTCTACCCGGCACACTTTCTCTGCATGGGCAGCCCGGACGGCAGGAGACCGGCAGGCGGCATTGAGGTCAAGGAACCGGTTTTCGGCCTTACCGCCTGGTGGGTAACCGCTGCCGAGAAGACGCAGGCAGAAGTGGATGGGCTTGTTGTCGTCGACGCGGACTCGGTGCTCGCCACACACCTTGCCGAAGTCGTGCGCCAGCACGGGCACGAGATGCTCACTCGGCAGGATGTCCAGGAGATGCTGGACCTTGTCAAGGAAACCGACCAGGCCGTCGTCGACGAACTGGTCCCATCACTGCTGTCGGTGGGCGAAATCCAGAAGGTGCTTCAGAACCTGCTCAGAGAGGGCATTCCGGTCCAAGACACCACAACGATCCTCGAGACTCTGGCCGATCACGCGAGACAAACAAAGGATACGGGGCTCCTCACGGAGATCGTACGGAGGAAACTCGGCAGGCTCATAGCACGGGTTGCGGGCTTGGGCGGCGATGGTGCCGCGGTGATCACGGTGGACCCGGGCGTTGAGGATAGGTTGACCAAAGACGCGGAGGACCCGGATTCACCATCGAACCCGGAAGTGGGGCGAAGGATACTGGAAAGCCTGGTCCGGGAGATCGAAAAGGTACAGCGCGGTGGTAAGACACCGGTCCTGCTCTGCTCCAGTGCTGCCCGGCCGCAGTTGAAACGGCTGGCCGACCGTGTGATGCAGCAGCTTCACGTCGTGTCATACGCCGAAGTTCCGAGGACTATCGTTATCGAGCCTTCAGGGATGGTGAGAGTCTGATGAGTATAGAGGCGCTGGCCAAGCAGGATATCTGGGCCGCTTACAAGGCATGTGGCGACAAGATGCTGAGGGATCAGATCATTGTCCGGTACTTGCCGCTCGTGAAATACGTGGCGGGAAGGGTTTCGATTTCGCTGCCACCTCATGTCGACACAGACGACCTGGTTTCGTCGGGCATCTTCGGGCTTATCGAAGCTGTTGAAAGGTATGACCCTTCCCGGGGAGTCAAGTTCGAAACGTACGCGGTGGCGCGAATCCGGGGAGCCATCATCGATGGTCTGAGAGCTCTGGACTGGATCCCGTCGGGGGTTCGCCAGAAGGCACGCGCCATGGAGAGGGCTTACGCCAAGGTCGAATCGGAACTCGGCCGCTCTGCCTCAGATGAAGAAGTCGCCCGCGAACTCGGCATGTCGCTGGAAGGGTTCTCAAAGCACCTGTCCACGCTCGCGGGGACCGTTCTGGTTTCCCTGGACGAGCTCTGGGTTTCTGAGGTTGAAGGCGATGACGGTATCCGCGCGATAGATATGATAGAGGATCGAAGCGCCCCTGCCCCAGAGCGGCTGGCGGAGATTCTCGACAGAAAGCGCGTGCTCGCGCGGGCCATCGAAAGGCTGCCGGAGAGAGAGCGCCTGCTTGTAGCGCTCTACCACTATGAGGGCCTGACGGCGAAGGAGATCAGCATCCTGATGGGGATTTCCCAGTCAAGGGTGTCGCAACTTCACACCCGGGCGATGCTGCGGCTCAGGAGCTACCTCGGGCGCTACGAGCACGACCTGGCCTGACACTGGAGGTCCGGGCTTTGGACAAGGATGTTGCCAGAGTGGAGGTCAAAGTCACGGCGGAAGGGATGAAGGCGACCGTCGTGCTCTGGCCCGGAGAGGAAGGGCCGCCCACAGTCGAGCACGTGCTCTCAGTCATTGAAAGCGCCGGCGTGACCACCGGCGTTCGCCGTGGCGAGATTGAGGATGCCGTTGCGGCAGGCAAGTGGGGGCAAGCGCTGGTGGTCGCTGAAGGGGTTCCGCCCGTACACGGTCAGGATTCGTCCGTCGAATACCTTTTCAGGGCCGGCATGCAGGCGAAGCCGGTCGAACTCCCCGATGGGCGGGTGGACTTCAAGAACCTGGACCTTGTGACGAACGTCCGCCAGGGCGAGAAGCTGGCAGTCAGGATTCCGCCTTCCGAGTCCAGAGACGGCATCTCGGTGAGGGGAGAGCCCGTCCCGGCCCGCAGGGGGCGATTGCTGCGGCTCCGCGTGGGGAGCAACGTACAGTGCTCCGGCGACGGCGGGACGGCATTCGCGTCGGTAGATGGCCAGGCGACCGCGGACAGATTGGGCACAATCCATGTCTTCCCGCAGTATGAGGTGCCGGGTGATGTGGGCATGGAGACGGGCAATATCAGGTTTGTCGGCTCGGTCCTCGTCAAAGGCTCCGTTCTCGCCGGATTCTCGCTCGAAGCGGAGGGCAACGTCGAAGTCAGAGGGTTCATCAATGGAGATCTGGTGCAGGCGGGGTGCAACCTGAGCGCCGGCAGAGGCATCCAGGGTAGGGGGAAGGGGACGGTAAGGGCAGGCGGCGATATTACCTGCGTCTTTGTGGAGAACGCGACGGTTGAAGCCCAGGGGAGCATCCGTGTCCGCGACGCAATCATGCACAGCACCGTGTCTGCCAGGTCCAGAGTCGTGGTCGTCGACGGCAAGGGAGTCATCGTCGGCGGCCTCATACAGGCAGGCGAAGAGGTGCGCGCCAGGGTCATCGGCTCCGTACTGGCCACGCCCACCACGATTGAAGTGGGCACGGACCCGGCGCTTCGTGCCAGGTTGGCCGAAGCCGGTCGCCTCCTGGCAGGGCAAGAAGCCGAACTCGAACGAATCGACCGGGCAATCGAGATGCTCTCATCAAGACTCGGCCGGGAGCCCAGCCCGGCGAAGCGGGAGGCCCTCTCCAGGCTAGCCCAGCACCGCGCCGCCCTCTCGCGTGAAGTCGAGCAGGTCCGTCTCGCGAGAGACGAGATGGAAGCGGAGATCGCAAAAGCCCGTAACGGCAGGGTCAGGTGTTCTACCATCTACCCCGGCACGCGCATAGTGATGGGCGCGTCGAGCCTCTTGGTGACCGAAGAGTGGCACGATGTCCAGGCCTACGTGTCTGACGACGGCAAGATTGCGTTTTCGGGCAGGTAGGGGCGGACTCCCATGAAACCCCTGGATATGCAGACAACGGTCGGAAAGAGCCAGGAGAGCGCGAGGCTCGGCCAGCTGCGCGAGAGGCTGGTTACGGGCGCCGGGCATGCGGTCGATGAATTCCGCAAAGACCTTCAGAAGAAGAGCACCGTCGTCCCGGAACTTGAACGCCCGGACACGACGCGTATCGAAGACAGCGATGAAGGCGGCGGCCGGAATGACCGTGATAGCGAAGCCGGCGACCAGAAACACAAGAGGCCGAAAGCCGGCCAGGGCGAGAAAGACCCCCAAAAAGGCCGCATTATCGACATAACCGCTGGTTTTCTTGCTTTGGTTGTTTTTGTTATGCTATACTAACTACCAGCGCACGGCAGGTCGTGCGAGTTCACACGCTGTTCGATGGCTCTCTGGGTGCCGTAAAGTGGCAGGGAGAGACCGATGAGAGCGGCGGAGGCGGGCAAAAAGCCCGACAAAACCCACGGAGGTGTCTATAGTGCCGGTTATCACAATGAAGCAGCTCTTGGAGGCAGGGGTTCATTTCGGTCACCAGACAAGGCGCTGGAACCCGAAAATGAAGCCCTATATTTATACCGAGCGCAATGGGATCTACATCATCGATCTCCAGAAGACTGTCAAGATGATTGAGGACTGCTACAACTTCGTCCGCGACGTCTCGTTCAAGGGGGGGCGAGTACTCTTCATTGGAACGAAGAAGCAGGCGCAGGAGTCAGTCGCGGAAGAGGCGCAGCGCTGCGGGCAGTACTACGTCAACGAGCGGTGGCTCGGTGGTATGCTGACGAACTTCACCACCATCAAGAAGCGCATCGATCGCCTGGTGCAGCTAGAGGAGATGGAGCAGTCAGGCGAGTTCGAGAAACTGCCGAAAAAGGAAGTTTCGAGGCTCTTGCACGAGAAGGAGAAGCTCGCCAAGTTCCTCGGCGGCATCAAGGGTATGAAGGAGATTCCCAACGCCGTGTTCGTCATAGACCCGAGGAAGGAGAGGATCGCAGTCGCCGAAGCGAGGCGGCTTGCGATCCCGATTGTGGCCATAGTTGACACGAACTGTGACCCGGATGAAATCGATTACATGATACCGGGCAACGATGACGCGATTCGCGCCGTGCGCCTCCTGACTTCGAAGATGGCCGATGCAGTGCTCGAAGGTAAACAAGGGGTGCAAGTGGTAGAATAGGGAGCACGCCAGCATGGGGCGACTCGCGGCAAGAAGAGCGGGCGCCCCATTTCTTGAACAGGAGGGTGTTTGGTGGCAGAGGTCACGACAGAGCTCATAAAGCAACTGCGGGAGCGAACCGGGGCAGGCATGATGGACTGCAAGAAGGCGCTCCTGGAGTGCACGGGTGAGATGGAAAAGGCGATGGAGCTCCTCAAGCAAAAGGGGCTGCTCATCGTCGCGAAGAAAGCCGGGCGGACCGCCAATGCCGGGGTCGTGGAAAGCTACGTCCACCTTGCAGGCCGTATCGGGGTAATTGTGGAAGTGAACTGCGAGACGGACTTCGTCGCGAGGAACCCCCAGTTCAAGGAGTTCGCCCATGATGTGGCTATGCAGGTGGCGGCCGCCAAGGCGGTGTGGGTTTCGCGCGAAGAGATAACCACGGAGACGATCGAACACGAGCGTTCCCTCCAGCGGGCGCGGGCTCTTGATGAGGGCAGGCCCGAGAAGGTTGTGGAGAGGATCGTTGCCGGGCGCATGGACAAGTTCTTCACCGAAACGTGCCTCCTGGAACAGCCGTTTATCAAGGACGACACTATGACCATAAGGGATCTTCTGAACCAGAAGATCGCGCTGTTCGGCGAGAACATGCAGATCAGGCGCTTTGTCCGGTTCGAGGTAGGCGAGCCACTCTAGGCCACTATCCACATATCCGGGGGGTTTTTGAGATGCCCACGCCGCATTACCGGCGAGTCGTACTCAAGATCAGCGGCCAGGCCCTGGCGGGTTCGAAAGGTGATGGGATTGACTCGGATATTGTTGATGCCATCGCATTGGAGCTCAAGGAAGTGCGCGATCTGGGCGTTGAGGTAGCGGTGGTCGTCGGGGGCGGTAACATCTGGCGTGGTACGCGCGGTGCCGCGCGGGGCATGGACAGAGCCACGTCGGACTATATGGGCATGCTCGCGACTGTCATAAACGCGCTGGCCATGCAGGATGCGATCGAGCAGCATGGTGTGCCGACCAGGCTCCAGACCGCGATCGAAATGAGAGAGGTCGCCGAGCCGTACATCAGAAGGCGTGCGATACGGCATCTTGAGAAGAACCGTATCGTGATATTCGCAGCCGGAACGGGCAACCCGTATTTTTCGACCGACACGACGGCGGCGCTGCGGGCAGCCGAAATAGAGGCTGAGGTCATCCTCATGGCGAAAAAGGGTACGGACGGCGTGTACGATTCGGACCCGAACACAAACCCGGCCGCGGTGCGCTACGAGAACATCGACTACATGGACATACTCAGGAAAGGGCTGGGGGTCATGGATGCCACAGCCACTTCTCTCTGTATGGATAACGGCATCCCGATGATAGTCTTCGACATAAGCGCGCGAGGGAATTTCCGGCGCGCAGTCATGGGGGAGAGTATCGGCACCTACGTAGGGAGGGACGCACGTGATCAAGGAGATTCTCAAAGACGCTGAAGACCAGATGAAGAAAACCGTTGAGGCGTTCCGCAAGGAACTTGCGAGTGTCAGGGCGGGCAGGGCGAACCCTGCTCTGCTTGAGAAGGTCCTGGTCCAGTACTACGGGGTTCCAACTCCTGTCAACCAGCTGGCGACGATCGCGGTGCCCGAGCCCAGGCTGCTTGTCATCCAGCCATGGGATAAGACGCAGATCGGCAACATCGAAAAAGCTATCATGAAGTCGGACCTCGGGATCATGCCCACCAGCGATTCGAACGTCATCAGGCTGGTGATACCTCAGCTCACTCAGGAGAGGCGCCAGGAGATAGTAAAAAGCGTCCGGAAGAAGTCAGAGGAAGCGCGCGTTGTGGTCAGAAACCACCGGCGAGACGCCAATGAACTGCTCGAGAGTCTCGAGGATGACAGGGAGATCTCCGAAGATGAATACCACAGGGCCCTTGACGAAGTCCAGAAGCTCACCGACAAGTACGTCAAAGAACTTGACCGCGTCCTCGAATTGAAAGAGAAGGAGATAATGGAAGTCTGATGCCCTTTCCTTCAGTGGTCGGGCTGCGGTTGGATGCCGCGCTGGCCGTACTCGCTGAGTCGGGCGTCAAGTATGAGATCACGGAAACCGTGCCGCCGGGCAGGCCAAGGCCCAGTGGCCCTCTGAGAGTAGTACGGCAGAGAACGGCCCAAGACGGAGTGGTCCACCTGGCAGTAGCTCCGGCCGTTCCGGAAATGGTGCTGTAACCGGCATCCCCCGCCTGGTGGCGGGGGTTTTTAGGTCCGAGGAGGCGCGTATGGCATCCCGGGAGTATGAAGACCTTTTAAGGATGACCAGGGCGAACGCTGTACCTACCCATGTTGCCGTCGTACCCGACGGGAACGGAAGGTGGGCCCGAAAGCGGAGTCTGCCGCGCGTCGCGGGACACAGGGCAGGCATCGAGACACTGAAGAGTGTAGTGCGGACCGCTGGCGATATCGGGATACCGTATTTCACGCTCTTCGCGTTCTCGACGGAGAACTGGAGACGCCCGGCCTCCGAAGTGTCTGCTCTCCTGGGGCTTCTCAAGGAGTATCTTGATTCGGGGATAGAGCAGAACGTGAAGAACGGCGTGAGGATACGGGTGATCGGACGGCGACAGGGCCTTTCGGATGACCTCATCGAAGCGATGAATCGCGCTGAGGCTGAGACGGCGGCATGCAGTAAGATGCAGTTCCAGGTCGCCTTCAACTATGGCGGGCGGGCGGAAATCGTAGATGGGGCTAAAGCCGTTGCGTCGCTCGTCAGAGATGGCAGGCTGGACGTTGAGTCGATTGACGAAAAGACATTCGGGTCTTTCCTGTATACGGCCGGAATACCGGATCCGGATTTGATCATACGTTCGAGTGGGGAACTGAGGCTTTCGAACTTCCTTCTGTGGGAATCGGCGTATGCGGAAATCGTTTCGTGCCCGTCTTACTGGCCAGATTTCACGCCGGAGGAGTTTTGCTCGTGTATACTGGAGTTCCAGCGCAGGGATCGCCGTTTCGGCGGCGTTAAGGCCCCATGAGGTGAGCGAATGCTCTCGGCCAGGATGCTCGGGGCTCTGCTTCTCGGTCCCGTGGTGCTCTTCGGGCTCTGGAAGGGCGGTTATGTGTTGCCGGCCCTCGCTCTTGCCGCGTCCTGTATCGCCATCCGGGAACTTGACCTGATGCTGGCGCGTAAGGAATTATACATCACGAAGCCAGTCGCATACGGCGCCGCGATTCTCATAATGACCGCTTCATACATAGGAAGATTCGATCTGGTTTCAGGTGCGGTTGCTGTGGGCGTGCTGGCTGCCTTGCTCGGCCCAGTGCTTTTTGCGGGCAAGCTCAGGCAGACGGACGTCGCGGCGACCATATACTGCATAATGTACGTCCCGTTCACTTTCGCGCATGTTGTGCTCTTAAGGAACCTGGGAGTGTGGCCAGCGGCTGTCGCGGTTCTGGCAACATGGGCGTGCGATGTGGCGGCGTACTTCGCCGGAAAGAGCTTCGGCCGTCACAAGATGGCGCCCTCCATAAGCCCGAACAAGAGCTGGGAGGGCTTCTGGGCGGGAATCGCAGGCTCCGTTGCGATGTCGTTGGGCTTGTCGCGGTTTCTCGGCACCACGCCTCCGGAGGCATTCGCCCTGGGAGTGGTGCTTTCACTGGCCGCGCAGGCCGGCGATCTGGCCGAATCCAGCATAAAGAGGTTTTCCGCCGTGAAGGACGCTGGTACGCTCATACCGGGGCACGGCGGCGTGCTGGACAGGTTCGACAGCTTGATGTTCGTGGCACCCGTAGCCTACTACATGCTTCTCATGTTCAGGTGACAGGAGGTGTCCGGTTGAAGGGTTTCCTGGTTTCGCTTCTCTACCTCCTGTTATACACGGCCATAGCTTTCCTCCTGGTCGGGTACGTGCTGCCTTTAGTGTTCCCGTTCGTGCTTTCCGTGTTGATGGCGGCGCTCATCGAGCCCGCTGTGCGGTGGCTCGTGCGGAACGCCCGGATCTCCCGAGCGCTTGCGGTCGGGCTGGTCCTGGCGCTCGCCTGCGGTCTGCTGCTCACCGTGCTCGGGATAGGCCTTTCGAGGCTGTTCACAGAGCTCTTCAACCTGACCGGTTCTCTCCCCCAGTACTACAAGCAGGCCAGCGCGATCGTCGAAGACTTGGCCAAGACGCTGGGCGAGCTTGCGTCCGCGCTGCCCACGCCGGTCCAGACGATCGCGACCCAGCAGCTCGGAAGGGTGTATACTGCCCTGGAGAAACTGCTCGGAGCGGTTTTCGACGGGCTGAAGGGCTTGCCTTCGCTGTTCGGGCTGTTTGCCGTGACGGTGATAGCGACGTATTTCGTGAGCAGGGACAAGGACATGCTGCTCAAGCTTTTGCAGAGAGTGTTCCCTGGTATTTCGACCGGGAAAGTCACGCAGGCCAGGACTGAAGTGCTCGAGTCCACCGTCGGGCTGCTCAAGGCCGAGATGGTGCTCGTTTCGGTGACGATGGCGATAGTTACGGTGGCGCTCTGGCTGATGGGTTCAGAATATGCTCTGGTCATCGGCATGGCCACCGGCCTGCTCGATGTGATGCCCATAGTCGGGCCCGGGCTTGTGTTTGTGCCCTGGGCGCTGTATTGCCTTGTGTTCGGCAGCCCAGTCTTCGGGATCATGCTGCTTGCACTGTACGGAGTCATGAGTGCTGTCAGGCAGGTGCTTGAGGCCAAGATCATTGGCGAGCGGACGGGGCTTCACCCGCTGCTCACCCTGCTATCCATGTACCTGGGTATTCGCATTTTCGGGGCGGCCGGGATAATCGTAGGCCCGCTTTCGGCCATAGTGCTGAAGGCGGTGGTGCGCGCCGGCCTGATACCGGGATGGCCTCAAGATGCGCGCCCAGCCTGAGATGGGGCCGGAGGCCCGGATCAAAAGAGTCGTTATCCTGGGGTCCACGGGCAGCATAGGCGTCCAGACCCTGGACGTCATCGCGCGGAACCGCGACAGGTTCGAGGTTTCTGGCCTGTCGTGCGGGAGTAATGTCGACCTACTGGTTCGGCAATGCCGCGCGTTCCAGCCCCAGACGGTCGCTGTCGGGAAGGCCGCCGGCAAGGAATCGATCGAGGAGCTCGAGAGGCTGGTGCCGGAAGTCCTGTCGGGCCCGGAAGCGCTCGTGAACCTGGCCCGGATGGAAGCGGACATCGTGGTCATGGCGGTAACGGGCATCGCTGCTCTTCGACCCCTCTGTGCGTCATTGAGACCCGGCATCACTGTGGGGCTTGCGAACAAAGAGAGCATCGTAGCCGCGGGCTCTATCGTCATGGGAAAGGCGCGAAAACTCGGCGCCGCGATCATCCCCGTGGACAGTGAGCACAGCGCGATTTTCCAGTGCATCCACGCCGGGTCGCCGGGGGAAGTCACTCGCATCATACTGACTGCTTCGGGCGGCCCGTTTGCCGGGAAGACCCGTGAGGAGCTGGCGGGTGTGACCGTCGAGGAGACGCTGCGCCATCCGAACTGGCGCATGGGCCCCAAGATAACCGTTGACTCTGCTACACTGATGAACAAGGGCCTGGAGGTAATCGAGGCTCATCACCTGTTCGGCATCGAGTACAGCTCGATAGTCGTAGCTCTGCACCGCGAAAGCGTAATACACTCAATGGTGGAGTTCAGAGATGGGGCCGTCTTCGCGCAGATGAGCCTGCCCGACATGCGGCTCCCCATCCAGTACGCGCTGACCTATCCGGAGAGACTTCCGGGGCCTGTAAGCCGTTACGAGCCGTGGCGCGGGGGCACCCTCACATTCGGGCAGCCCGATACCGGCACATTCCCGCTGTTGCGCCTCGCCTACGAAGCCGGCAGAGCCGGTGGGGCTATTCCCGCGGTGATGTCCGCTGCCAACGAAGTGGCGGTTGGAGAGTTCCTTGCCGGTAGGATAGGGTTCCTTGACATCGCGAGAGTCGTCGAAAGTGTTGTGGAGCACGCTCCGGCGCTAGAAAGCACCAGCATTCGGGAAATACTGGAAGCAGACGCGTACGGCAGGGCGGAGGCTCTTGCCGAGGCAGCGCGGACCGGCGGAAAGGGTGTCCATTAGTTGAGCAACTTCGTTGTCTCGATATTCATCTTCGGGTTCCTGGTTTTCATCCACGAGTTCGGGCATTTCATCGTGGCGAGGCGCGTAGGCATAACGGTCCACGAGTTCTCGCTCGGATTCGGGCCCAGGATCGCTTCTTTCGTCAACAAGGGCACAGAGTTCTCCATCCGTCTTCTCCCGTTCTTCAGCTATGTGCGGATGGCCGGTGAACAAGGGGAGGAAGGCGAGGCAAAAGGCAGTTTCCTCGAGAAGAGCGTCTGGCAGCGGATGGCCGTCATCGGCGCCGGGCCGCTCAGCTTTTTCGTGCTGGCCGCCGTGCTCTTCGCGGGGCTGTTCGCCTTCGCCGGGGTCGGCCAGCCAACGACGATCATTCAAGAGGCTGTTAAGGGCTTTCCCGCAGATGTGGCTGGCCTGCGGCCTGGCGACAAGATCGTAGCGATGAACGGCCAACCGGTCAAAGACTGGGACAGCGTGGTACGGGTCATCCACGATAGCCCCGACAGGAAAGTCGTCTTCACCATTGAGCGAGACTCCAAGACGATGAGCCTCGACGTGATGTCATCCCGCAATCCCGATGATCCGACCATAGGGTATGTGGGGGTACGCCCGACCGTCGAGATGGTCAGGCAGAACCCGGCGGCGGCCGTTGTTTCGGGCATAGTGCAGACGGGCGCGGTCACCGTCATCTGGGCGAAAGGCCTTATCATGATGATTTCGGGCAAGGTCGAGGCAGACCTGATCGGCCCGGTGGGGATCGTCCAGCTGATTGGCCAGGCGTCGCGCTACGGGCTTGTGAGCCTCATCAGCCTGGCGGCAGCGATGGCAGCCAATCTGGGCGCGCTCAACCTGCTCCCGATCCCGGCGCTCGACGGGGGGAAACTCCTGTTCCTGGTCGTCGAAGCTATCCGTGGCAAGCCTATCGACCCTGAAAAGGAAAACATGGTGCACTTCATCGGTTTCGCGCTGATGATAGTGCTTGCAGTGTTCATCGCCTACAAGGATATCCTGAGAATCACGAGCTAAGAGGACTTGCTTATGGCTCGCTTGCCCAGAAAACCGACTAAACGGATGCTTGTCAGGGGCGTTGCCATTGGCGGTGGTGCACCGGTCACGGTGCAGGCCATGACCAAGACCGACACCAGGGACATTGACGCCACAGTCCGGCAGGTGCTTGCGCTGGCCAAGCAGGGCGCGGCTATCGTGCGCCTGGCGGTGCCGGATGCCGAGGCTGCGCAGGCGCTGGCCGCCATCCGGCAAAAGGTCGATGTGCCGCTGGTTGCGGACATTCATTTCGACCCGGAGTTGGCGCTGGCCAGTCTCAATGCCGGTGTGGACAAGCTCAGGATTAACCCGGGCAACCTCGGTGGGCGCGAGAACTTGTCGCTTGTGGCGCGCGAAGCGCAGGCCCGGGGTGTGCCGTTGAGAGTCGGGATCAACGCCGGGTCTCTTGAGCGGGACATTCTCGAGCGGTACGGCGCTCCGACTGCCGAGGCCATCAGCGAAAGCGCGCTCAGGAATGTGCGGCTCCTGCAGGACCTCGGCTTTGACGACATAGTGATCTCCGCAAAGTCCTCAGACGTCGCGACGTGCGTGGACGCCTACCGCCTCATATCGTCGAAGTGCGACTTCCCGCTTCACGTCGGGATCACCGAAACTGGGCCTGGCACTCGGGGCATCATCAAGTCAGCGGCGGGCATCGGCGCCCTGCTCCTCGAGGGTATAGGCGATACGATCAGGGTATCGCTGACGGCCCCCCCGGAGGAAGAGGTCATCGTCGGAAGGCTCCTTCTCATGTCGCTCGGTCTTGAGAGAGGGCTGGACATCATATCCTGCCCGACTTGCGGTCGCGTGCGAGGCAGGCTCATGGAAACGGCAGAGCGGGTAGCTCAAGAGCTCGAGGGGACCGGACGCCCGTTGAAAGTAGCTGTGATGGGATGCGAGGTCAACGGTCCGGGCGAGGCTCGGGAGGCCGACCTTGGACTGGCTCTCACGAGGGGCGGGGCGGTATTGTTCTCCAGAGGCAAAGTGGTCAGGACGGGCGCTCTCGATGAGGTGCTCCAGGACCTTATCGAAAGGGCTGGGAAAGGAAGATGATTCGTGTCAAGAGATGAAAAAGACTTCGTAAAGGCGATAACGCCCCAGAGCCAGGATTTCTCGCAATGGTATGTGGATGTTGTGACACGCGCCGAACTGGCCGACTACGCTCCGGTGAGAGGATGCATAGCGGTGAGGCCTCAGGGTTATGCGATCTGGGAGAACATCCAGGCGGGCCTCGACGGCCGGTTCAAGAAGACAGGCGTGATGAACGCCTATTTCCCTATGTTCATCCCGGAAAGCCTGTTCAGGAAAGAGGCTGAGCATGTCAAGGGCTTTTCCCCGGAAGTTCCATGGGTGACCCAGGTCGGAAACGA
>Ga0315277_10009182_pt1 | contig 12659 bp, 14 predicted proteins | sample YL17G05_15_MG_FD_203695 | JGI IMG/M metagenome (GOLD analysis project Ga0315277, IMG submission 203695) | Sediment microbial communities from Yellowstone Lake, YNP, Wyoming, USA - YL17G05_15 | ecosystem: Environmental > Aquatic > Freshwater > Lake > Sediment | place: USA: Wyoming | collected... | reverse complement strand
GCCTGCCGTGTGCAGGATCTGCATGACTTCTTGGAGTTTTCCGTGGTAACCGAAAACGTAGACTGTGCCCTGTTTAAGTCCTTCCTCGACAAGTGAGACGAGTAGAGCTTTAAGGTCGGTCTTGAAGGTTCGGTTGCAGGATGGGCTTCCGTAGGTGGCTTCCATGACCAAAACATCAGCATCCAGAACTGGCGTTTCGTCGATTCTGAAGTCTCCAGTGAACGCGATTCGCTTTCCTTCAGCGTCTTCGACTAGCACCTGTACTGCACCGAGGATGTGGTCGGCTTTAAAGAACGTTATCTTCTCGTCTTCAAACTGGAATGTTTGTTCATAGTCAAGTGTTTCCACGAAGCCGCCCATGAGAAAAAGTGGCCCTCTCAGAACATCGATCAAGTCCTTGGTTGCGGGGGTCATTAGGACTTTCTGGCATTTTCTCAGGCTTTGCTGTAGGCCTAACATGTGGTCAGCATGAGCGTGCGTGACTATTCTGAAGGGTCTGGTTTCGTCGAAGGAGTCGCAGGCGACGTGTTTTCCGAGTTGAACGGCGCCGCGGGGGGTTACTGAGGCCTTCGACGACAATTCGTTCACCGTTATTCAGTTATGGAGGTGAGCCAGTGTATGATTTCACGGGGGTTTTCGCATTCGATTTTGACTCTTATTGGTCCGAGGGGGGATTCTGCGACTTCTTGGGCGAAGGAGATGTGTCCGGCGTATGCGACTTGCTTGTTTAGCAAGAAGGTTATGGTTTTTCTGCCCAAGCCTTCAAACAGGACTTTTCTGGCTGCGGAGCGGATGTGTTCTCTGCGGAGCAGGCTGTAGAGTTTTGTGAGTGGTTCCGTTCCGTGGGCTTCCGCGAGCAGGATGCTTCCTTTTCTTAATGGTTTTGTGGTTGTTGGCATGGGTCCGAGAATGTTTTCTATGGCTTTTTTTACTTTGTCTTCTGATTCTGTCGGGTTGACTTCAGCATCTACGTGTACTGTGATTTCGTCCATTTTCCTTCGATCTCTTTGAGGATTTGTCTCGCCTTGTCTTTTGCTGTTTTCAGCGTTTCTTCGTTCACTATAATATGTTCGGACATGGCTATAGAGTTACCTAGTCCAACGCTTAATTCTCTCAGGTCCCGTTCACGGAAAATTAGCCAATTCGCTGGGTCATCACTTCTTCTACGGTTGTACACGCGTTGAAACCTCGTTTCCGGCGAAGAGTGGACGGCTACGAGAATAACTTTGCCGAAGCGTTTTTTGAATTCTTCAACCTCGCTGAGGCTTCTTACCCCGTCCACTAGCACTTTTGGTTTCAGTGTTTTCTCTATCTTCGGGATGCACCTTCTCGCGATAGCGACTTCTCCTTCCAGCCTTCGCAGTTCAAGCATTATTTTGCCGATGTTTTCTGGCGTGGGAGCGAGGTTTCGCTTCCTGACTTCTGCTCGCACCTCGTCGCCCATAATTACAACGTCGTAACCGTCTTGTCTTGCGACGTCTCCAACTAGAGATTTTCCTGAGCCTTGCATGCCTGCAACTGCAACGATGAACTTCTGCGTTGACATAGTGAACACTTGTGTCTAATGTGTTTTTGAGGGCAAATAATCTTTTATGTTAAAAGCATTTATGAAAGGACGGGAATGAGTGATAGCTTGAAGGTAATGGCATGTCAGAGGGGATAAGGAGCTTTATTGCTTTTGACTTAGAGAACGCAGTGGTTCTGAGGAAGCTGACTGAGGCGCAGACCCTGCTCGTCAAGACTGGCGCGGACTTGAAGCCTGTAGGGCCGGAGAATATTCATGTTACTGTTCGTTTTCTTGGCAACATAAGCCTTGGAATGGTTGATAAGATTCATGAGGAGATGAAGAAGGCTCAGTTTGTTCCTTTTGACGTTAAGCTTCATGGTCTCGGCGCGTTTCCTGACGTGCGGTATCCGCGGGTTTGCTGGGCTGGAATAACTCAGGGTGCAGATCAGTTGCACGGCATTTTCAGTCAGCTAGAGCCTCATCTTCGCAGCATCGGATTTGCGCCTGATCCCAGGGGCTTTAGTCCTCACTTGACGATTGCGCGGGTGCGGTCTGGCCGGAACAAGGCTGAGCTTGCCAAATGCCTAATTGACAATGCGAATTACGATTTCGGGCAGATCAGCGCTCGGTGTTTGAGGCTTAAGAAGAGTGATTTGACGCCGAAGGGTCCGATCTACTCGGTTCTCCGAGAAGTCTGCCCGTAACGAACTGGTGAAAAGGGCCGTTTCTATGGCTGTAAGCGTGGAGGAAATTTGTGCAGAGGTTTTGAAGCGGGTTACGCCTAGCGAAGCTGAGAGGAAAAAGATAGAAGCACTAGCCAAGAAGCTGGAGAAGAAGGTTGCTTCGGCGGCTGAGAAACTCGGCGCCAAGGCGAGGGTTCGTGTTGAGGGTTCGGTTGCTAAGGACACCTGGCTGAATGGGGACCCTGATGTTGACGTCTTTATGAGGGTGCCGACGGCGATTCCTCGCATGTCGTTGGGCGATGTGTGCCTGAAGGTGGCTAGAGCGGCTACTAGGGGTTGTAAGCAGGTTGAACGGTTTGCGGAGCATCCGTATCTTGAGGCTTTTGTTGACGGTGTCCGAGTGAACATCGTGCCATGCTATGATGCTAAGCGTGGAGAATGGATAAGCGCCACAGATAGAACGCCATTCCACACGGATTACGTTAACAAGCGATTCGATGCGCGCATGCGAAGCGAAGCGCGGCTGCTGAAGAGGTTCATGAAGGGCATAAGCGTCTACGGCGCCGAGATCAAAGTCGGAGGTTTCAGCGGCTATCTCTGTGAACTGCTGGTCTTGCATTATGGGTCGTTTCTAGACACGCTTGAAGCCTTCGCGCAAAGCAAGCGCAGATTGGTCATTGATATCGAGGGGTTCTACGACGACAGGCGGAATGAGGTTGACCTCTTGTTTGATGAGCCTCTGGTGGTCGTTGATCCTGTGGATAAGGGTAGAAACGTGGCTTCCGCTGTACGAGAGCAAAGGCTTTGGACTATGGTTGCTGCTGCTCAGGCTTTTTTGAGTAAGCCGGGCTTGAAATTCTTCTTTCCTCCGAGCGCAGTTCCCTTGAGTGCAGCCAGGGTGAGACAAGAGCTGAAGAAGCGAGAGTCGAAAATCGTTTTTGTCACGTTTGGGAAGGTCGGTGCTGTTCCTGACATTTTGTGGGGGCAGCTTTACAAGTCACTTCGTTCCTTGCGTAAGCTTGTTGAGTTGAACGATTTTTCTTTGTTGAGGGCCGAGGCTTGGAGTGACGAGGCGGCTTTGAACATGTTTGTGTTTGAGCTTAAGCATTGCTGTATTTCGCCTGTTAAGCGGCATCTGGGTCCTCCGTTGGACAAGGAGCAAGAGTGTGAGAAGTTTGTGGCGAAATATGTGGATAGTTCTGAGACGGTTTGTGGGCCTTATGTGGAGGATGGTAGGTGGGTTGTTCTGGTTCGGAGGAAGATTACTGACGCGTGTGAGCTGCTGAGGGGAAGGCTGAAGGATGGCGGCAAGAATGCAGGTGTGGCTGAGGGTCTCTCGCTGGCTGTTAAGAAGGGTTTTAGAATCATGGTTAATGAGGAGATTGCGGATGTTTATGGGAAGAATGGCGAGTTCGCCGTGTTTTTGACGGAGTTTTTGTCGGGCAAGCCTAGCTGGTTAAGCGCATAAGCACAATGGCTATCAGCGTTATTCCGAGTATTGCTGTATAGATTGCGAAATAGTGGAATCTTTTAGTTGTGACTAGTTTTTGGACGATTTTTATGGCTATGTATCCTGCGATCATGGCTATGATTATGCCTGTGAGGAGTTCTGCTGGGCCTATGCCTTGTAGGCCTAGTTGGCCGCGGTCTTTGTAGGCTTCGACTGCTAGGTCGCCGAGGATGGCTGGGATTGAGAGCAGGAAGCTGAATTTGAATGCTTTTTCTCTTTTCAAGCCGAACAGGAGGGCGGCTGAGATGGTTATTCCGCTTCTTGATAGCCCTGGGAAAATTGCAAGGCCTTGTGCTGTGCCCATGAGGATGGCTACAGAATAGGTTATCTTGTCCCTGTTTTCTTTTCCGATTTTTGAGGTGAAGAGCATGGTTGCGCCGATGAGGAATGTTATGCCTACTATCAGGAGTGTTTGGAGTGTGTTTTCGAGGTATTTTACGTAGAATAGGCCGATTATGGCTGTTGGTAGGGTTGCAACTATTATGGGGGGTATTAGGCTGCCGTTTTCTGATTTGAAGTCCAAGTGGACGAGGGCTGCGAGTATGTTTTTGACGTCTTTTCTGAAGTAGAAGATGACTACGATTAGTGTTCCTAAGTGTAGTGTGACGTTGAGGAGCGGTGTGACGTATAGGGTTAAGGTTTTTTCGGCTATTATGAGGTGTGCAGTGCTTGAGATGGGTAGCCACTCTGCTAGGCCTTGTATTAATCCTAGAAGAATTGTTAGGAGTAGCGGCGGATATGTTACGGTGAAGTGGATGGTCGCGGATGCTGCCAAATGGCCAAAGGTGTCGCTGGCGTAGATGGTTATGCTGTGTGATCCTCTTGGCAAGCCGGTCAGGGTTGTGTTTCCTGTGATTGTTACGTTTCCTAGGATGTCCAGATCGTACATGATGTAGAGAGTTGGCGCGTTGAGTGTGAAGTTCAGTGGGATGTCGTTGCCTGTGACGTAGGTTGAGTTTTCGGGGGTGATGATCGAGATGTTGAATGGATTGATGAGTGGTATAGCTTGGGCTGTGTCAGATGGGTTTGCGGTGTTGATTGTTCCGTGTGTGGGGATCGTTGTCTGATAGCTGCTATAGCTTGTTTGTGCTGTGGCATCGGCGTTTCTGGCGAACGCCAGCATGAAGACGCCTGCAAGTAAGAGTATGAAGGTTGTTCTTGTGATGATCTTTCTGGGCAATTTGTCGCCTCGCAACCTTGTAAGCTTGGTTTTGCTTCGTCGCGTACGTTGCTTGTAGTGTTCAGATTAAGTTTAAAAGTTTAGTATTGTACCTGTTTATTCGGTTGTTGGTGTTGTGTATGAGTGGTTATCCTGCTGGAAGTGTTGAGGATCGAGAGATGCTTGCGAGGATGCCTGTTGAGAGGTTGTTGGATTTCTTGTTTTTGCAGGTTCGGGATTTGTGGAGGGTTGATGGCTTATACTTTTTGGGCATTGAGAAGAAGTTTGGGACGGAGGCTGCGACCATGGTTGACGCGGGCGTCTGGGAAGCTGTGGCGGAGATTGAGGCAAAGAGTCTTCAGAGAATGTTTAACGTAGGCGAAAACCCAGATGTGCCCACGATTATGAGTCTTCTGCACTTGTCAAGTTGGGGTTTGGACCAGCCTTTCAAGACTGTTGAAGCAAGCAGTGAGCGGGCGGTTCTAGGCGTAGACCGATGCAGGACGCAGGAAGCCCGTTTGAGTAAGGGCTTAGCCGAATTTCCGTGCAAGAAGGTGAGATTTGGCTACTTGAGGAACTTTGCGAAGACTTTGAACCCGAATATGAAAGTGAACTGTCTAGTTTGCCCGCCGGACAAGCATGCAAAAGACTCATGGTGTAAATGGGAATTTACACTATAGCGCGCGCACACGCAATATGGCTTATATGTGATTCGGTTCATAATCTGTAAATATGAATTATTATATCGACTTGTTCTCACCCGAAACAGCAATGGCTTTTGAAAAGTCTGCTAGAGACATCAGCGGCTTCAGAATCTCTAGAAAAGCTTACGTTGACAATCAAAAGATCGGTTCGGGAGACAAGCTCATTTGTTATGTTACAAGGCTTCAAAGGTTTATTGGTGTTCTCGAAATCCGAAGTCAGCCCTTTCAGGACGCCAAACCTATTTTCACTGAAGAGAATGACCCCTTCAAGTTGAGATTCAAAGTAGCACCTATTGTGTGGTTACCTCTTGAAAAATCGATGCCTATTCATCAGGATCTTGTCTGGAATACTCTATCATTTACGAAGGGATTAAACAAAGACAGCAACAGATGGACATATATGGTTTTTTCAAGTCCTAGATTATGGCCAAGAGAGGACTGCGTTTTTCTTGAAAAGGTTCTGTTAGAGCAGGCACAAAAACAGGTTGACTATCCTTTCTCCGAAGCCGACCATAAAAAACTGAGACCAACGAAAATTCGGATTAGCAGCAGAAAGGAAGTCACTGTTTCTGTGCCTGAAGATGAGGAAGTGGAAGAAATCGAACAGGCGCCGTTTTCTGAAAAGGAAAGAAAGAATTCGATTGTGGTTCAAGCAAAACTTGCTGAGATAGGGGAGATTCTAGATTTCAAAATATGGCTTCCAAATAGTGATAGAACGAGAGTGCTAGAGATCTGGAAGCCCAAGGAAGATGTGCTCTTGGACGAATTGCCTCTCGTTTTTGACGAAACCACCCTTAGAACCATCAGGAATATTGATGTTCTTTGGATAAAACGCAGGTCGATAATCAGAGCCTTTGAGGTGGAAGATACAACTTCTATTTTTTCAGGCATTTTAAGAATGGCAGATTTGTTGGCTTTGCAGCCTATGCTGGAAATCAAGATTCACATAGTCGCCCCGAATGAACGCAGAGCTCTCGTCTTCAGCCAAATCAATAGGCCTGTCTTTGCAGACATAGCTGGAAAGCAGCTGTCAGAAGTGTGCTCTTACATATCATACGATTCGGTCTTTAAGCTTTCGCGGGAGGAGAAGCTGAAGCATATGAACGACACGATTGTTGATGACTACTCTGAGTATAATGAGGAGTAGCTTCCCTTAGCGCGCGCGAGTGTTCACACTGTGCGTAGTCATCTTTGTAGGGCGTCTGTGAGTTCTGATTTTCTTATCAATTCTGTGTCTCTAATGTTGTACAGCGAGATTCTCCCTTTTTCTGCCAGTTCTTTGATGAGAGACTCGGATACGAGAAAGTCGTAGGATGCTTCCTTTGTGGTGAGGAGTTCTTTTTTGACGACCCGTGTGTTGATTTGTGGTATCGTGACCTTGTACCATTGTAGATGGGGAGCAGCCTTTTGGTGTGCGTTTTCATAGTATTTTCCTGCGACCTTTTTGAGGTGTCTCTGCTCTTTGTAGTTTTTGCCTTTTCTGCCTATTCTCATGCTGTATATTCCGCCTACAAGGGCGAGGAAGTAGTTGTTCACTGAGGAAAGGGCGCCTGATGATTTCTTTTTCTTCTTCAATTCTTCTCGTTTTTTGACCAGTCTAACAAGTTCGTCAGCAAATGGGGCTTCGGTCTCTTTCAGCATTCTTTCATGTTCTGCCAGAACTCTGTTCAGGTCCAACTGCAATTCTGGATTTGTCTTAGGGCAGAAAACGGACTTGGCTATTGAATAGCAGGCTCTGAAAGCGAAGTTGAGGTCGACCTTGGGATGGCCATATTCCTGATACTGGTCCCCCGTTAGAACGGCAAGCTCCAAAGTTGCCTTCTCACCTTCTATATTGCTTGACAAACGTCTCATTATGCGAGTGTATTTTTCTTTCAGATTTCTACGGTCACGAAAAGTCCACTCCACAAGATTCACCAAATCTGAAACGAGTTGTGCTTCTTCTATCTGTTCTTCCCAGCTCGTGTGTTTTGGAGAACGTGATGTTAGTGAAGTGTAAGAATCCTGAATATAGTGAAAAGCTACTCCTAAATTGAAAAGAGTGCTGGGCATGTCCCCCTTCAGATAGGACCTTCGAGCTTCCAAGAGATATCTTCGTATTTTGCCTTCCTTGTCATAATGATGCGGATAATCCGCCCACTTGTCTGGAGCCACGGAACCCTCCCTGAATCGCTCAGCTTCAACGCTGGACTTGGAAATACCCAACTCATACAGAATCTCGTTAGCCAAACGAATGTGTGTCTTCCACAGCATACCTACTAGCTACCATATAATCCAGTTAAAGTGTGTGTGTTTGGGATAAAACTTCTATGTTTTTTTTAGAATTGCTTTCTGTCAGGTTCCATTCGGAGAAGCAAGGGTTCAGGAGATTATTCAGGAGTTCCAGACGTGGCTGGAGCCTGAAAAAGAGGTTGGATAGCTCTGGAGCAGGTTCAACGTTGATAATCATGATGATAATGTAATACGTAATACGTTCCGAAGCCTCTTTTCCTGCACGTAAACCTTTAGGCTAAAATAGCCCCAGCAGGGGAAAAAGGGCGTGCAGGGGCTATTTTTAGGGGATGCAAACGGAAAAAGAGGGTATTCTAGGAACAAATATTACCTCTCATATACAGTATCGATTGTTTTGGTTTTGCGGAAAAGTTATAGCCGAACCCAAAACCCAACGTAGATATGGCAAAAAAAGAAAAACTTAGCTAGCTAGCCAACGAGCGCATCAACGGCGCCGAGCTAATGTCTTTGCTTGCACATCACAAATGCCTGACAGCCAAAAGTGAACCCTTCATTAAGGGCTTTCGCAATTATTCTGTGATTCCCGTCCATAACTTCGAATTTTTCAGGTTCCAGTTCCCTCACGGTTATCGGTTTCCTAGCAAACTCGATTTCCCGCAAGCGCCAAGCGCCCACAGCTTGCCACCATTCGGTTGAGGAAAGTATTTTTTCTTCACTTTTAACCCTATTAACAATTTCTTCGAGTGAGTAATAGGTGGGCTTGAAATAGTCGGATTCGTCCACTCCGAGCGGTTTGTAGATTTTCTCATACTCATATAGAGCGCATCTCATACTCATATAGAGAGCGTGGTGATAAGCGCACAGGTGCTTGATTTTCTCTGAATCCAGAAAGATTTTGTAGAAGAACTCAAAGGATTTGTAAGAGGGGTTGTACCAGCGAGCTAGCCATCCCGTTTCTTCATTTCTTAGGTGGTTGAAGAAGTCTTCTGAGGTTATGCTCTCATACTCCAAAGTATCACAGCGAATATTGTACACGCTATCTTAATATTTCCAGCGGCACGTGCGAAGCACAAACTGGCGTTTTTCTGTTATACGCAATCGACATATTCTTTTTGAGCCAGTTTTTTGGTTTTGCGGAAAAGTTATAGCCGAAACTAATCAAAAGAACTAATCAGAATTATGGAAACGGAAAAGGGGGTGATAGTTAAGTTGAAAGAGTATGAATGCGTGGAAGTCAAACACCATAAGGATGTCGGAAGGACAATTAAGGAATGGCAAAAGAATGGATGGCGTCTACACACCTACCAAGCAACAGGAAGTGTTGGTCCTGCATCTGCCTTCGTCAATCATTACTTGCTGTTTGAGAAAGGCGAGTAAACAAGACAAGCTCAATAGGTCACAAATCAGTCGGTGAACTACAATAGAACAGTCTTCTATCCGTCTTTTTTAGCATGTGATTAATTATCTCTACTTTGGAGAAAGTAGAAATCGGAAGTTAGACTTCGCATTGCGGGAGATATCTCCACTCGCATGTGCAAATGGGAGTTTACACTATAGCTGACCAGTTTACACCATGTTTTTGCCGTTAGGCTACTTTCTTTTTCTGAAAAGCATTAGCGCGCGCTTGTTCCACCCAGAAGGGCATTAGCCTAAATATTCTTTTCAGACTCTGAAAATATCATTCGGCGGACGCCAGCAGATCCTAGTTGCGTTCCTTGATCATTACCTTCAGATTCACTAATATGAATACTATTCCTAAAGCGATCAATATCGGGCCGAGGAAGGTCACGTAGCCGAACATGATCTTGTCTAGGCTGCACGGCATTTCACGCGTATGGAAAGGTTTGAGCTCTTGTATTTAAAGCTGTACGAGGTATGGACTGGTTTGGTCTGCTATTTGCTGACCTAGACTTGCCATGGCTCGTAAATCGTTAAGCGCGCCATTCGTCGATAAAGCAGGACAGGATTAGGGAGAAAATTGGGTACAATTTTGAAAAACAGCTTAATAAGCGGTGGAACATCACGGGTTTTGGAGGTTGAGAGCAAGTCTGGAATGCCCTATTCTCCAAAAAAGGATTCGCCAAGGTCCAAGAAGAGTTGAGGAATACTTCTCCTTCTCCTTTCTCCTTTCAACCTTTTCGGACCTTAGTGAAGACCAAAGAAGAATAGGATAATGTGATGGAAAGACATTGGAGTGAAGTAGAGTGAAGGCGCAATTTCTATTAGAAGAGAAGTATGATTTGCTGAAAAATAGGCTGAGTGAGAACTTGCAGAAGAAACATGCTTTGGAACTTCAAATTAGTCAGCAATTTGAGGAATTGAAAAGAATGGAGATCTCACTAGAAGAATGTTCGCGAAATCACCCGAGCTTAATAGGATTCTTAGAACTCTGAGAACCGCGCGCTCACAACAGCGTGTTTTGCAGTGAGGAAACCGAAGCGTGCGTGAGCTTGGCTAACACTCTATGCTTTATCGCATGGAATCGTAGCTAGCGGTAGATTAATCAACTCAAACAGATGATCTAGCGCTCTGTGAAGCCGTTTGGCTAACCTCAAATGCTCTAATTGTGGAAGCACATTTGAGAAGAAGGCCATACGCGAGTATGCATCCTTGGAGCGAGTGCTTGATGATTTGCAGGATGTTCGTGTTCAGGCATGCTGAGACTACCGATAATGCTCGGGGAATTTTCTCGGGTTGGCGTGACCCAAGACTCACTTTAAGGGGAATTGCTCAATCTCGTGAGATTGCCGGGCAGCTCAAGCGAGAAAAGATTGATTATGCCTTCACTTCACACCTTAAGCGCGCTCGACAAACTCTTGATATCGTTCTTGAATTTCATCCTAACGTTCCAGTTTTCGTTGATGATCGGCTTATCGAACGCTGTTATGGCCTGCTCCAGGGCAAGAGCAAAGGAAAAGTCAAAGAAGAAAAGCCTGAATGGTACGCCGAGGTTCATCGTGGCTATGATTTTCCCCCGCCGGAAGGCGAAAGCCTAAGAATGGTTGAAAACCGCACCCTGCCCTTCCTAACCGAGCTAAAAGAGTGGCTCCAACGAAACCCAGGCAACGTAGCCATCAGCCTCCACGGAAACTCGCTGCGCCCAATACGCCGAGCCTTCGAACACCTAACTCTGGAACAAATGCTCCAACTCGAAAACCCACAAAATCAAGCCATGACCTACACACTTGACCTGGATGGCATTAAACCAGAGAACCCAACGAAAACCGCACGCAAACCAAACTGGAAAGGCGTACTCGTCCCAAGACACGTCAAACTAGCGACAGACCCCCAAAACCCACTGAAAAGATACTACTGATCTTTAGCACGCAATACTGGTAAAATGGAAAGGCTGATTGTTCGAAGGAGGTTTGTCCCGCGAAAGTTGACGAAAATCTCTGGAAGTTCATGCAAGCGCACCTTAACTATAATGATGAAGAAATGGAAAGATTTAGGAAGAATCCCCGCAACGCTGACGTCCTAGCAAAGGCATCCCGGCTAATGAACAAGACAATTATTGCTGAGGTGGTGGAATCCAAGAACTGTAACAGCCACCATCGAGTTGGAGACAAATTCCTTTTTGACGGTGCAGGCAACCTCTTAACCACCAAAAATCCTAAGAGAATCTGCATATATGCTCTTGCGGAATTGCCTAAATTCATTTTCGCTATCAACGAGCTCATCTATGCAGGAGCTGAACCTAGCAAGATCCGATTCAATAAAGCTGGGTGTTTCGATGTCGGTGTAGCTTGCGGAGGATGGGGTCACATCATTATGGAAATCAGAGTAGAGGAGAGACGCAAGTAACCAGATAGCGTGCTATGAGAGAATCTGCGCTTTTGCCCATCAAAATGCAACAATTTCGCGCGCGCTATCGTGCCAATATCCAACACGTATTCGTTTACTTCTGTCAATTCACTGTCCTCAGGGAAGAATCTGCTCGAGATTGAAGACGCTGGAACTAAAAAGATTTATGAATTCCAACTATTTCGCTAATGGAACCCTATCCTACCTGCTTTTGTATTTCGCTTGTAGCACGTAGCTATTTAACGCCACTGTGCGCGCCTGATTCAGATTTTGGTTTCATATGTTTTTTATTTTCGCCTTTTTAACATCAGAAGTCTGACCGATTGTAAAAGGAGGTGGATAACACTTTGATTCTCAAGATGACAAGGTTCCTACCAGTTCTTGTCCTACTATGCCTGACGCTCTTTGCTACCACAGCATTCTCGATAAATCATACGATCAATGTCGCAGGGAAAGAATCCGCGAGCAATTTCAAACATGACGAACACTACAGCTTAGAATTTCTCGGCGATCCAGTTCCTGGCGGGGGACCTCCTTGTCCAAAGAGCGTAAACCAAACCTTGAACTACCCTAGCTAGAACAAAAGCTCTAAAAATAGCCTCTCGCTATAGAACGTAGACGGTGCACAAGTGGCAAAACCGAAAGAGACTGTCAGACAGAAGAAGCTTCGGAGCATTGACGTTAAGGTTTTGGAAGGCTTAGCGCTTCACAGTCCTAGAAATAAGACGAGACTTGCCGCCCAACTCAACATGCCCAGAGAAACCTTGCGACATAGAATCGGCTATTTACGTTCCCATTTTTCTCTGTATCTCCAAGGAAACTTGTATCACACTAACATAGGCCTCAGAAAGGCAATGGTATTCGCAGAGTCAAAGCCAGGATACGAAGATTTCATTTATCGCTGTCTGCAATGCAACGATTACTGGCTTTATATCAGCCGTTGTATTGGAGCACCAAAATGTGTGGCGACTTACGGAATACCTGCAGGTAAAGAAAAAGAGTTTGAAAGCTTCATAGATGAGTTGCGAGAACTGGATCAGACAGCAACAGTCAGCTTCTT
>Ga0315277_10009180_pt1 | contig 12660 bp, 6 predicted proteins | sample YL17G05_15_MG_FD_203695 | JGI IMG/M metagenome (GOLD analysis project Ga0315277, IMG submission 203695) | Sediment microbial communities from Yellowstone Lake, YNP, Wyoming, USA - YL17G05_15 | ecosystem: Environmental > Aquatic > Freshwater > Lake > Sediment | place: USA: Wyoming | collected... | reverse complement strand
AGTTGGGTCTCCTCAAGTATTTGGAGACAGCCGCGTGAATCCATTTGAGCTCGTGGAACATTTTTGCTTGACAGAATACCTCAGATGTCTTCGGTCGCGGCTCTGAAGGCCTGTCCACGTGGCAAGGTGCCGGCGGGTTGGGATCCATCCCAGTATCCGCTGGTGGTTTTCATGCGTAGGGGTGCAGCAACGCTGCATGAGTAACTCTCCTGTAAATCCCCTGAGGGTGCCCCATTCATTTTGGATGAGTGTGACCCCTGAAGAGGATATCAGAGCCGCGAGCGAAACGAGCGGACTGCATAGCATGTTCGATGCCCTTTCAAATACAGATCAGAAAAACCTTGATAGGAGATAATCCTGGCCCTCATGCTGTGTGATCCCGCTCCCTGCGGTCGCGGCTCTGAAGGCCTGTTCATGTAGCAAGGTGCCAGCGGGTTGGAATCCATCCCAGTATCCGCTGGTGGTTTTCATGCGTAGGGGTGCAGCAAGGCTGCATGAGTAACTCCCTTGAAAATAAGGGTCAGGGGCCAGGGAAAGGCCGCCGTCGAGTGGATGCTCTTTCCGGAAGCCCACCATAGAAAGGCCCGGGCGGCACAACCGCCCCCGTTTTCGCCTTTATTCTGGCGAACAGGTTTCGTGAGCTACTCGGCCCTTTCGAAGTATCGCGCAAAGAGTTCCTCCGCGCGCTTGGCACCGGCTTCACTCAGCGTGATCAATCTCGCCTCGCGCCGACTCAGGAAATGAACATCCCGGGCAGAGCTTGCTTTCCTCAGGTAAATGAGGCGCAGGCAATAATCCCCCCCGCTACGACGTCCAGGTCCCGAACCAGGACAAATCGGCCGAGTTCCTGAACCTGATTGAAGTCATCTACTACTACAGGCTGTTTTGTGCTGATTGAAACCTCAGCGATTTCTGTCTCCATGATCCTGCCCGGGTGCTCCACGATTGGCTCCAAGGTGGCCGAGTCTGTCTTTTTCTCAATCGTGATGTCGACAGGGACCTCCTGGGTCGCAATGCGAAGCAAGAGTTGCTCACCGGTCCGAAATGGCAGGTCCGACATCCAAAACACATTTGCCCGGATCATCGAGGTAATAGTGGGCTTGGCTCCAGCGGCGCAGGCAACGGCGCCACGCTCGATAGACAGCGGCTCTGCAAGCGTGATGCCTATGCTTTCCCCAGCTTCCGCCTCGGTCTTCTCTTTCCACAGGATCTCGATTGAGCGGACTGTCGCTTTTATTTCCTGTGGGAGGAAGGTGACCTCTTCACCTTGTCGGATTTTTCCCGCCTCCACTCTCCCAACCAGGACCCTCCTATTTTTCACCTCGTAGATGTCCTGAACTGGAAACCGCAACGCCCGGTTCAAGGCCGGTTCTTTTGGGATAAATGAGTCGAGCGCGTCCAGGACAGTTGGGCCTTCATACCAGGGCATTTTATCCGATGGCCAAACTACGTTATCTCCGTGGCGGGCGGAGATTGGGATCGTGTGTTTCGGAGAAATCCCCAATGAGGACAGCAACGTCATCAGTTCGCGCTTTACTTCATTGAATCGGGTGCCGGAATGGCCGACAAGGTCCATTTTGTTGATGACAGCGATGACTTGTTCGAGGCCGAGCATTCGCAGGAGGCAAGCGTGTCGCCTGGTTTGTTCTTTCACCCCATCACCCGCATCCACGATAAGGAGTGCGGCTTCCGCCTGTGAGGCGCCCGTGATCATGTTCTTGACGAACTCCTTGTGTCCAGGGGCGTCGATAATGACATAGCGCCTCTTGCCGGTTCTAAAGAAGATCTGGGCGGTATCGATTGTGATTCCCAGGGATTGCTCTTCCTCCAGGTGATCCATGACGAACGCAAACTCCATTTCGCGACCCAGTTCCTCACACCTCCGCCTCAGCTCCTCGATCTTCTCCTCGGGGAGGCTGTCTGTGTCGTAAAGAAGGCGTCCGATCAGCGTTGATTTCCCATGATCCACGTGTCCCACAATCACAAGTTTCAACTGATCCTGCACTTCCTGCCTCACATGTATCCCAAGCTGCGCAGCTTCTGCATGACGTATGCCGATTCCTTGTCCTGAGCTCGGCCCGCGCGCTCCCCCGTTGTTGTGGTCTCAAGCTCTTCGATTATCTTGGGGAGCGAGTCAGCGCAGGACTCAACCGGTGCGCAACAGCACTCGCAGCCGATCGATCGAAAGCGCTTTCCCTCCTCGGCAAAGTAGAGGTTCACAATCGGGATCTCCTCGCGCTTGACGTACTGCCAGATGTCCAGCTCGGTCCAATGAAGCAACGGATGAACCCTGATGTGGTCATCCTCTGCCTGTTTCGACTTGTACTGGTCCCATAACTCCGGCGGCTGGTTCATGTAATTCCACCTGAAGTCTTGATCGCGGGGAGAAAAGTAACGCTCCTTGGCTCGAATCCCGTGCTCGTCCCTCCGGATGCCAAGCAGGAGTGCCTTGAACCTGTACTTCTCGATTGCCATCTTGAGTGTATCGGTCTTGAGCGCGGTGCAGCAGTTGAGCTTTCCCTTTGTGGGGCTCATCCCGCCGGAGATAGCTTCGTCGTTTCTGGCTACGATTAGATTTAAGCCCCATTCCTTCGACTTGCTGTCTCTGAATTCATAGATCTCCCTGAACTTGTAACTGGTGTCAAGGTGCAGCACAGGAAATGGGATCTGGTCGTAGAAAGCTTTGCGCACCAACCACAACAGTGTGGTCGAGTCTTTTCCGATCGACCACAGCATGGCAATGTTCCGGAATTGCCTGTAAGCCTCACGGATGATGTAAATGCTCTTGCTTTCCAGTTCGTCCAGATAATCCATCTTGACACACCTGCGACGGCTGCCCGGGAGCCGCAATTAGATTACTCAAGACCATTTCTTATGAGACCATAGTAGTAGGAAACAGCCCAGTAAACAAATATCGATAGAAGCCATCCAGTCTGAGATGACTTCAAAGCCTCTCTCTGCGCCGGCATCCACGCCTGCGCTTCGAACCACGTCCATGGGCCGGTCTTATTGCTCCAGCGTGAAGCCGGTTTCTGCGGCGGCGCCGCCGACAAGATCCGTCACTACCAGTCTGTACCTGCCGGGCGCATCGTTCAACGCTGAGGGGAATGTCACTGTACCTGCAACACCATCCACGAGCACATTGCGGGCATATGCCGTGAGGAAAGAACCGTCAGGGGCGGAAAAGTGGCAGCGCAGCAGATGCTTCCCCGAAACGGAACACTGGATCCTGAACCTGAGATGCTCCCCGAGATGTGCCTTAGCCGGCCCGCTCAGCTTGAGGGAATCGGTGGTACGGCTCAGGCCAAGAACCAGCGCGCCTCCAGTCGTGATGGAAGACCGGACAGTTTCCTCCTGTCCCAGAGAACGGTTTGCAGTGATATCAGTTACAAATCTGCGCTCCGGCAGGCGAATGAATAAATCTTCTCGGGCGACTTTACCAAGCCTTGCATCACTGTAAATAGTCACGCCGTCTCTCCCGGCAACCCCTTCAACACCTACGTTCTCCTTTACAATGGCCAGAACCTCGCTGTTTCCGAAACGGTAACGCGCCACCTGCGCCTGGGACAAAGCTTTGCCGTCGGCCGTAAGAACCCGGATCACTGGTTTGATGTTCAGATGCGCGAAAAGAGCGCTGATCAATGACCGGTAGCCTTCGCCACCGTACTCCTTGGCGCGCAGGTCCGGGTATCGATCAAGAAGAGCATTCAGGTAAATGGCCCAACCTTTTCCAACCTGCCGCACGATCACGGCATCGGTGTCGCCGATTTTCACAAGCGCAGTACCAGTCTTCGCGCGAATGCCGGCTTCAACCGCCTCCACTCCACGGAGACTCTCTACCCGGAGCCCCCAGCGGCTTCCTTCATCCGATATTGCAACGGGACCCGTAATGCCCGGGGTCTTCTTTTGTGCGGTCACATCGCCGTCTTCGTTTCGTTCCACGACACTCGAGCCGGCAAGCCTACGTTCCGGCGATGAAGCAGCCGCGATCCCGAAGAGATCATTCAAGACTCCCCCGGGGACCCATGCGCAATGGTTGTCCATCAAACCCGCCGCCGCGTCGGCGAGAACTATCCCGCCGTTCTCGGCGAATTCCCTGATTGCTTTCGCTTCTGCCGGAGAAATCGCCATGGAAAATGGCAGAACGAAGAGACGATATCCGGCGAGCACTCCCTTCTCAATCTGTACGTAAGCCACGAAATCGAACTGCAACCCTAGGTCCTTGATTGTGCGCACCCATCCGTCCTGGTTTGCAGGAAAGTCCCGCATTATTTCACGGTGACCCCGTTCCGGGTGATTGTGGGTAATGCTGGCGGCATGCACCGACGGCATCGAGTAATGTAGTGCGATGCCGTCTCTCAACCGCTCCGACTCCATCAACAACTTGCCCACCCCTCCGAACTTGAGGATTTTGAATGTCTCCCCCATATCCCGCGCTCCCTGGGAGTAAGTAAAGTCGGGATTCAGATACGAGAGCATCCAGAAGATGTTGGGGTGCAGGACATCGTGAATTGCGGCAGTCCAGACGGCATTTTGAATGGCGAGACCGCGCGACTCGTAGCCGGTCCAGAACCCGATCATCGAACCTGGCTTCGCAAAGGACCTGTGCAGGTCCCACTGATTCCCGCCATCGTAAGAGAGGAAGTCGTCGATGACCCGGTCGAGTCGATACCAGTCGCAGCCGTTGTAAGCCGTCGTAACCTGCGTGCCCGAGAGAGCAATGTGCGCATCAGGATCCCCGGCGACGGCGGCGTCCCGCACCGATTGGTAGGCGCCCGCGAAGGATATTTCCATGAACGTGCGGTGGTCGGCCCATGGCGCGTAGTTGCGGGACTGCACCGCCCGCTCGGTGGTGAAGGGGAGGACGTCCTCCCACCTCGTGAACTTGCTTTGCCAAGATCGGTTGAGGGCGGCCAGGGAGCCATATTCCTGCTCAAGCCAGCGGCGGAAAGCGGCCAGTGCTTCAGGGGCCCAGTCAAAATCATAGGGATCCGTATACGAAGTCAGCGAGCCTTCGTCCCCGACAAAGTAATAATCCATGTTGTAGCGGGCCTTGCCACGGGCGACCGCAAAGACGATATCTTTCAACCGATCAAGAAACGCGTTGTCGAGAAAACTGGGATTTCGTGCGAGAAACTTAATGTCTCCGGTTCTTCTATAAAGCTCTTTCTTGGTCAGGTATTGCAGCGTTTCGAAATCCTGAGTTTGCTGATAATCCTCGATTGCCTTTTCCAATGCTTCGGGAGTCGTGGGACCACGGTCATACCAGTACACACCGAAGGCACCACGCGGAATGTTGAGGCTGTTATTTATGCTGCCGCCCCAGGTAAAGCCGGTGTCGGCCGCCGCCGCACGCACCTGTTTCATGCGGGCAGCCTGAAAGAAATGCTTTGCGGTGCCGAAAGAAACGAGCGGATTGAATTCCTTCTGTCGGCGGCTTTCCTGTACCACAAGGACTGGCCGCGCTCGAAGCTGGTCGACAATCGCGCCCCGGGAGTCCTCCAGCTCCGCTGTCAGATAGACATACTTGCCGAGGAAATCCTGCAGCCCGCAATAGAAGTACCTTTCGGGCCGCGCCGGGCGCAATTCCGAAGAAATCGTGCGATCCAGGTCGTCGGACACTTTCAGCCGCAAACTGAGATTCGATAGATCTCCTGCGGCTCGTACCACTGCGCTTAAGGTCTCGCCGCGCCGGTAGACGTCGGTGGCGGGGCTGATTCCCGTGATTGTTGCTCTTCGCGGATAATCGAAATCCGCGGATCCCCAGTCAAGGGTTGCCCCTGTATCCGAATCGCGCAGGATCATGTCGAAAATCACTTTTCCACCGGGCCAGCCCGACGGCGGCCTGAGAGCGGAGGCCGGCACGGTGAGGGCCGTTTCGCCGGCAGGAAGAGCCGCTGCCTGTCTGTAGGCTCCGCACTTCTGGGCGACTGCGCTTTTTGCCGCGATATCTATTTCGATTTTGCGCGGTGTAGGAGTCGAAAGAACGAACCGCAGGGCTTCTTCACCTGCAGGTTCCGCTTTCAGCGGCCGAATTTCGAGTGTGCTGTCGCGGCCCGCAGCCCAGACGATAGCCCGGGCGAATAAGGAGTAATAGTATTCCCAATAGTCCCAGTAGATCCCTGTCGACGTGGGCTCCATAGTCGAAGCCGGAAATCCGTCCAGATCAGAAATACCCCCCGGTTTGGATGCGGAGGGGATGAAGCCGTCCTCGAGATATGCGAGCGCGACAACGCGTCCCTTGCCGTAGTTCCCGGTTGCAACAATGGGATATTCTCCCGATTTGATAAGGACGTTGCCGCGCGCTTTGTACTTGTAAAAACTGCCGCCGATGTTTCCTTCTGGAAGAAGGCTCATCGGCTGACCTGCAGTGATGAAGTGCCCGGGGTTGATTTCCCACTTTCCACTGGTGATTGCCGACTTGTTCAACTCCGGATAGCCACTCTCGCCTATGAAGTCATCCGGGCATTCCACGAGCGGAGAGATTTCCCATATCCTCGTGTCTCCCTCACGTTCGTCGCCTTTGAAAGGGTGGTTTTTGACATCGCCGACAAATGGATGGATCAGGACCAGGCCGGCGCCTGCGCTAACCCGCTTGAGGATGGCATCTCTCGCCGGGCGGGTCATGCGAGACCAGCCATTCAGCCCCGGAATGACAAGGACCTCAAATGCAGCCGGGCCAGTAAGGTCTTTTTCGACGTGGCCGTAGACGATTTGGAAGTCGTCGCGGTCACCGCGATACTCATGGCCATAATAGTCGCCTATTCCCCAGCAGTTGGTGTCCCAGTTGCGATCGATGGTTACAGTCGTGGGGGCCAATTCGAGGCGCTGCATGAGCTCAACCATATCGCGCCCGTATTGAACAGAAGGGATGAAAAATCCCTTTATAGGTCCGCCGGGGAGCTTTGCCGCCCATTTCACATGGGGAGTGGGGATCGAGGTGGAATAGGTGATGTCGTTCTTATGAAATGAGCTGCCACCGACGCCTTTTTCTTCGACGGCGCCGGCGATCAGGAGATTCCCAATCACAATCGCGCTTACTATGCCGATCCTTTTCATCGTTCTGCTCCTCCTCATCGAGATCTCGTGATCCCGGAGATTGCCACGACATCAAACCGCAGCGCGGCCGGATCGGGGGCTAAACCGCCCTATTTGGTTGCGGCTGCCGGCCGCGCTGTGAAAATCTGTGTGCATCCGTGTCCTGAGTTTTATGCATGCATCAATGGGGTTCCGGATTAACGCTCGGGGGGCTTGTCGCTCATACCACGAGCTTTCTGCACCCGCGATACAGCGGCATCCTGAAGCTGGTTGAACCTGTCCAGGGATTGCCTGGCCTTCTCTTCGTTTCCCAGTCGGCGCCAGGCATTTGACAGTTGGAAATAAGCCTTGGGGTATTCCGGCTCTTCGCGAACGCAGGCTTCCAGGCTCTTGACCGCCTGCTCGTACTCTCCGAGCCGGTTGTACAGCAGACCGTACACCATGTGTGTCTCGAACCACTTTCCATTCAGCGCCATCGATTTTTCCAGCCACTGCCGGCAAAGATCGTCCTGTCCGGCCAGGTATTCCAGGTAGGCCATCTTTGTCGTGGCCTTGTAGGAGGCAGGGTCGCGCTTCAGCTCGGCTTGCAGAAAGGGTCTGGCCTCTTCGGGCCTCTTTAGTTCGATCAGAATGCTGCCAAGGTAGAAATCGATCTCCGGCGTCTCCGGCGCCTCCTTCTTTACATGCTGCATTTGCTCCAGAGCGCGCTCGAAGTCGCCGTATCCATAATAGGACATGCCCAGCCGGAACCGTTGCGCCGGAGCTGCATCGGAATGATTCGCAAGGAAGGCCTCGTATGCCTTGGCTGCCTGGGGAAAGGCTCGGAGGCGGAAATAGGAATCCGCCAGGGTCAGCATCTGTCTGGATTCGCGCGGCGGGAAACCGCGACCGGCCGCACCCTCGAATAGATCAAGGGCCCGTGGATTTTCCTCGGAGCCGAGTTCGATCAGTCCTCCGATGAACAAAACCTCACCCTGGAGGTTGTTGGATACTTTATCGATCTCCCTCCGGGCCGAGGCAAATCGCCCGTGGCGGATGAGCGTGTAGATGACGTTGAATGCAAAGCGGCTGTCGGCGGCCATCCTGGCCTGCAGCTGCTGGACGAGGGTTTCACTCTTGGCCTCATTGCGGGCACGCAGATACGAGTCCAGCAAACGCAACTGCAGGTCTCCGTGCGCGGGGAACTGATCCAGAACCGATTCCATGTAACGCTGAGCCTCGAGGTTGTCCTTGTTCTGCTCGTAGAGGAAGAGACCGAGGTAAAGCCGGACCTGCGGATTGTCGGGCGAGATGGTGTGGGCGCGCTTCAATCGCGCGATCGCCTGCTCCAGTTGACCCGCCTGGTAGGCCCGCAGACCTGCGTTGAGCTCCGCGGCAGCCTGATCTTGTTTGGATGCCCGCGGCGAATTTTGCTGCTGAGTGCCGATGGCGCTCAACGGACAGAAAAAGAAGCAGGACAACATCCCGGCAAGGGCCAGCATTCCCGATCGCTTCCGGCTCATCATTTTTCGGGCTCCGAAATCTGCAGCACCTGGTTTGCCTTGACGTTCTCAATTTTCTGAACGACGCCGCTCGGCCAGGTGATCTGGAGAGACAAAACCATCGATTCCTTTCCCAGCCCAAGATGAACGCGCTTGTCGCCGGCGGAGTAGATACCGTTGGCCGTGCTCACATGCTCGTAGAGCTTGAGCCCCGAGGGCAAAGCGGCTTCGATCCGCGCGCCGATCCCGTCGCGGTTGCTCCGAGTCCCCCTCAGGCTCAGGAGCAGCCAGTTTCCCGCCGGCCCGCCCTTTTTCTTGTAGAAAACGCAGGTGTCATTCAGGCGTGAGACGGCGGCTTCGAGGGAGCCATCGTTGTCATAATCACCGACAGCCAGGCCCCGATAGGCACCGGGCACCTGGAAGTCCGGACCCAGGTTCTTCGAAATGTCCTCGAATTTGCCGTTTCCGAGATTGCGGTAATAAAAACAGGGCTCCTTATAGCGTGTCCGCGGATTGTAGAGTTCGCTGTTGTCCAAAACGTGCGATCCTGCCACAAAAATATCCTTCCAGCCGTCGTTGTCCCAATCCATGAACTTCGTGCTCCAGCCGCTGTGTGCGCTGGTAAGCGGGCCGAGATCTGAGGGAAACGTCCTGTCTTCAAAAATACCTTTGCCGCGATTGAGGAAGAGTGTGAAACATTCGGGCACCACGTCCGTGTAAAAGATATCCGGCAGGCCGTCATTATTCACGTCCTTGAAGTCACAACCCATTCCGGAAACAAACTGGCCGGATTCGTTGGCCCACACTCCGGCGTCGATGGCGACCTCCTCAAAAACGCCGTGGCCCTTGTTGTGGTAAAGAAAGTTGGGCGCCTTGTCATTTACCACCAGGATGTCCATCCAGCCGTCCTTGTCATAATCGGCGATCGCGACTCCCATACCCTTTCCCGGATACTTTGCAATTCCGGATTCTTCGGAAACGTTCCTGAACGTCCCGCCGCCGTTGTTCTTGAAAAGCACATTGGGCAAGGCCTTGAACACTTGCGGACGGCAGTAAGACCGGTAGCCGGGCTTCCGATCGCCGCAGTAGTAGTCGGCATGATCCTTGAAGGTCCATTCAAAGTAGTGGGTAACGAACAGGTCCAGAAACCCGTCGTTGTCCACGTCAATCCAACAAGCACTGGCTTTGAAGGGATGCCCGTTCATAGCAACACCTGCTTTTGCCGTTACATCGGTGAATGTCCCATCGCCATTGTTGTGATACAGGACGTTGTCGCCGAAATTCGTGACGTAGACGTCGACAAACCCGTCATTGTCATAATCACCGACAGCGACGCCCTGCGGATAACCGGGGATCCCTTTACCCGATAAGCCGCTCCCCTCCGTCACGTCCGTGAATGTCAAGCCCGGTTCGTTATTTTTATACAGCCGGTTGAAGGAGTCTGGAGCCGTCCGGAGGTGCAAAGGAGAGGGTGCGCCATTCAAGAAAAGCAGGTCCAGATAGCCATCGTTGTTGTAATCAAAGGCTGCGGCGGCTCCGCCCATGGTCTCGAAAGGATACTTGGTTTCCGTTGCGAAGTTGTTCTCCTTGAAGGTGAGTCCAGCACGCGAGGCAATGTTTTCAACGACGAAAGATGCTTGCGACTCCGGCGAGGTGCCGGCCCAGAGAAGTGCGGCGAAAGCCAGGATGTAAAGCAGACAACGGATTGCGGGCGGCATCTGCCCGATCATAGGATGTGCGGACGCACTAGTCAATTGCAGTGAAACACCGGCCGTGGTCGTCCACCGGCGTCCTTATCTGACTGACTGGAGTTCCCTGAGCGCCTCTTTGACTTTGGGGATGTAATCCCCATGCTTGTCCGGCCTGGCCCGCTTGAGGAACTCCCGATAATAGTTCATCGCTATTTGTGCCTGGCCGGCTTTTTGTGCAAGGAGTCCGAGGTTCATATAAGGTTCTGCCGGGTCGGGGTTGGACTCGATGGCCTGTTCGAAATGCCTGCGAGCCTCCTCGGGCCTCGAACGCTGAACCTCGAGGATCCCGAGGACGTTGTGCGCTCCTGCGTGGCGGGCGTCTTGAACAAGGATCGCCTGCAGCACCCGCTGGGCATCATCCGGACGTCCCAGCTGTAAGTATGCCGTTGCCAGGTTGTCCATGTTCTCCAGGTTGGCGGGATTGAGCTGGGCAGCTTTCTCCATGAATTCGGCCGCGCGAGCCAGATTTCCGCGCCGGATGTAGATCCCTCCAAGACCGGCGTAAGTGCTGTCGTTTTCGGCTTTGTTCTCAATGGCGCGCCGGCAGGTTCGCTCCATCCGGTCAAACTGGCCCAACCGTTCATAGCACATTTGGAGATATGCATAGATCAGTGGATTGCCGGGATCCTGAGGGGAGATCTTTTCCAGCAAAGGCACTGCGTCTTTCCAGCGGTCATGATTCATTGCCTCTGAAGCGTGTTCCAGAACGCCGAGTATCGCGACGCGATCCTTAGGATCGGGTCCTGACATGTCCATTTGGATAGCGCGCCTGCCCCCACCCACATATCCAAGCGCATTCAATTCGCGCCGTCTCTCCTCATTGACCAACTGCGGCTGGATACGCGTCAGGCTCTGTGACGATCTGGCGACTTCCGAGACCTTCTTTCTAAGCCGGCCGGCGTCGGCCGGAAATTTCTCGACCACATTTCGGCTTTCGCTCCTGTCATCAGAAAACCTGTACAGTTCGGGCTTGGGCGCCACAATCAACTTCCACTCGTCCGTGCGCATGCCGCGCAGTTCGGACCATCCCATCTGAGTCTTCGGATAGAGGGTTTCCAAGTAGCAGTCGTTGCTCCTGGGAGGTTTCCCTTCGATGATGGACGGCATGAGGCTTGCGCCCTGTGCCTGGTCCCCAGCAGCGAGCCCCAGGTAATCCGTGACGGTCGGCAACACGTCGATGGACCGGACCTGCTGTGGCACACTGCGTCCCCCAGGCACGCCGGGCCCTGCAATAATCAGCGGGATGTGGACGGTCGAGTCATAAAGGAAAACACCGTGGGTATATTCCCCGTGCTCCCCCAAGCTCTCGCCGTGATCGGCAAGAAGCACCACGAGAGTCCGCTCTTGGAGCCGATGCTGTTCCAGTGCCTTGACCAATCTCCCAACCTGCTCGTCTGCGTATGCCACCTCCCCACCGTAGGGATCCTTTGGATAGCGTGTTCGATATGGTTCTGGAGGATCGTACGGGAAGTGAGGATCGTAATAATGGACCCAGAGAAAAAAGCGCTTCGATGCCGATTTGTCGAGCCAGTCCAGTGTCCTTTGCGTGACAACCTCTCCGCGCACCTCGGCGACCACGCCGGGCAGTTTCTTTGTGTCCTGATCGGCCTTCATCTCATCACCATAGGTGGCAAATCCGCGATTCAATCCATAGTGATGACTTAGCACGGCTGAGCCCACAAATGCAGCTGTTTCAAATCCTGCCTGGCCGAGAATTGTCGCCAGCGTGGGCACTTTTTCATCAAGAACAAAGCCGCCCATGTCCCGGACTTTGTGCACCTGCGGGTAGGTGCCCGTCAGGATCGAGGCATGGGAAGGAGCCGTCAACGGTATTTGGGCAATGGCCTGTGCGCAGCGCACACCCCTTGCTGCAAGCGCGTCGATGTTTGGCGTTGCGATCGATTTGCGGCCATAGCAGCTCAGATAATCGGCGCGAAGTGTGTCGATCGTGATCAGGAGGACGTTCACGTCCTTTCGCGCTGTGCGAGCCGGAACTCTTTCATTTGAGGCAGGCTCCGGTTTTTTGGAACAACCGGCAAACACCAGCCAGACAGTCAGACAAACAGCGCTGAAGTATCGATGCATATCAGTATTAAATCGCCTCCATTGATAGATACTCCGTGATGGTCATTCCCAAGCCTCTGCAGGTCAAGAAAAAAGTCAACCTCTCCGTGTTCGGTTAGTCTCCGGGAGAAATCAGGTCGTTCTTTTCTGGTTACGTGGAATGTGTCAGATACTGGAAAAAAACAGGCCACGAATCTCACGAATTGGACGAAAAAATCGGGGACATTCCGAATTTCCAGCTTTCCCCCGCTGAATAGAAAAGATCAACCGCTGGTTGATCCGTCCGATTCCGCTGAGCAAGTCGGGAAATTCGGAATGTCCCCGAT
>Ga0315277_10009177_pt1 | contig 12660 bp, 10 predicted proteins | sample YL17G05_15_MG_FD_203695 | JGI IMG/M metagenome (GOLD analysis project Ga0315277, IMG submission 203695) | Sediment microbial communities from Yellowstone Lake, YNP, Wyoming, USA - YL17G05_15 | ecosystem: Environmental > Aquatic > Freshwater > Lake > Sediment | place: USA: Wyoming | collected... | reverse complement strand
CGTCTTGGTAGTAGCCGATCTTGTGAGCAACCCTCGTCCCCCATGGAAGGAAGAGGGGCAAGACGTAGTTCAACCCCGGCTTGATATCGAGGAGGCGGTCGATGGCATAGGCGGTCCACTCGGGCGAGAACAGCTCCCCACGATAGAGCTTGCCAAGTATCATGCTGGTTTCCCTAGCAGTCAGGATGTTCGGCCGCGCGTCTGGTCCCGGATAGCCCGGCACGTGGGCGTAGACAGAGTCCTTCATCCCCCAGCTCTGCATCAGTTCGTTGGCCCGTCTCGCGGCTTCCTCCAGCGACCCCACGATGCCGCGGAGAAAGATGGCCACCTGCGGCGGCGAGCTGTGGCCAATGCCGATCTTTATCCAGTAGGCCCAATCCGCGGGGTTCGCCCTGCCAGCCATGAACTCCTCCATCACCACGAACAAGGAGAACATGTTGATGGTGCAGCCCGCCCTGTGCGGCGCATCGCCGTTGACGCAGATCCTCTCGTCCGTCTGAAGGTCGGTCACACAGATGGCCACGTCGCCGTAGTAGTTGCGGATCCTGTCCTCCAGAACAGCCTGCAGGGCCAGGAATTCCTCCGACACCTCCACCGGCGGGGCTTCCGGCTCCGGCTCCGGCGCTGGCGGGGGCGGAATCAGGACGATCAGCGGCGAGAAGCCCCGCACGTAGTTCATGGTCGAGAGCTCCGGCCTTGCGGGGATAAACCGCTGCCAGACGCCATCGGCAGTCAAGCCATAGCCGACCGCGATCTGGTCGCTCATCTCCCCCAGAGCTGCAGTGGCTTCCTTGCTCTCCCCCGAGCAGCATATGCTGTTCCACCCCGGCGCCAGGGCGAGACTGCTGTCGCCCTGCGACGGCTCCTGCGGCCAGGGGGCGTAGTCGTCGGCCAGGACGAACAGCGCTTCGCGGGGGCGAACGGTACTGATCGTGCTCAAGCCCGGCTGGTCGGGGAACCAGCGGTCGTAGACGCCGTCAGGCCCCAGCCGGTAGACGGCCAGGACATGGTCGCGGGCGCCTGCCAAGGCATCGTCCAGGGGCCGCTCATCGCCGAAGTAGCAGACGTACGTCCAGCCAGGAGCCAGCGTGACGCCGGACAGCCAGGAGACCAGAGAGAGGCTGGCGCTGTCGACGTGGGCTACGTAGACGCCACCGGCCGGGTCGACGGCAACCGCCGACAGGCCGCTGCCAAGGCCGACCACCGAGGTTACCACGTTGGTGCGAGCCTCAACCAGCCACATGCGGTCGTCAGAGCTGCTGCCCACATAGATGCGCCCGCTCGCGGGATCGACCGCCAGGGTCTCGGCTGGGCCGGGAATAGCGATGGAGCCAACAAGCGCGTGGTTGCTGGCGTCGATTACCTCGATAGTCCCACCATCGGCGTCGCCTGCGTCGTCGGCGGCCGTGGCGACGTACACTCGATTGGAACCGCTATCCACAGCAACATCCCAGGCCTTGCCAGAAGAACCGCCAGCTAGGGACACGGTATCAATCAGCAGGGTAGATACCCCATCGATCACGCTAAGATCGCCGCTTCCGCCGCTGACCACGTAGACGCGGCCAGCATCGGGGTCCACCGCCACCGCTGTCGGCAGATCCCCCACGGACACGATGCCGATGCGCAGATTGTAGCGGCCATCGATGACCGAGACCGTGGCGTCACCGCGATTGGCAACGAAGACGCGCCCCGTGTCGGGGTCGGCTGCTAGGTCCCAGGGTTCCTCGCCTACAGGGAGAGTCGCGATGGCCTTATTGCTTCCGCCGTCTATCACCGTCAGCTCGTTGCTGCCGCTGTTGGCGACGTAGACGCGGTTCGCCCTCGGATCTACGGCCACGCCATGAGGGGCGCTGCCGACGGGGATCGTGGCGATGACGGTGCTGCTTGCGCCGTCGATGACCGATACGTTGTCGCTTGCGGCGTTCGCCACGTAGATGCGGCCGGTGCTGGAGTTCACCGCCAAGGCCACGGGCTGGGAACCAGCGGGCTCGATGGTCAGGGTGGTCACTACGGCTGCGTCCGTGGGATAGGCACGCTCAGCGCGGGCAGCGGCCCCTATCGCCAACAGCGTGAGGCCGGCCAGAGCTAGCGCTGCAACCCGTGCTGCCGGGGCTGACCCTCTCATACTAGGCGCATAACGATGCTTACTATTCAGCATCGCCCAGCTCGCGAGCTAGCCGAGCCCGAGCTGGGCCACCTGTGGCAGACCCGCCGGCTGAAGCAGTTGCTCGCCAAGGGAGGCTTGCCGAGCCTCTAGCCCGCGCGCACTGCCCTCTCGATGTCGTTTAGGTGCTCGGCGTTGTGGCCAATGACCGAGGCCACGAGGATCTCAGCGATGGTGCCGGAAGCACCCCAGGGCATGGTCGCCTCCTTGGCCAGCAACTCGTCGCTGGTCGCCTCGACGACGCCAATGCTGGTGGCGCAGCCCGACTTCAGTTCAGCCAGGATCGCTTCGATGGGCCTGTCCTGACGCACTCCCACCTCGCGGGCATTCCAGGCATTGACATCGAAGCCGCCTTGTCCACCACCACCGCCGCCGGAAGGGGGCGGGCTGGCGGCTAAGTTGATGACAAAGGCCGCGCCCCCGGCCATTGCGGCCAGGTGGCAGTAGGCCTGCTTGACGTTCCAGCCGCCCTTGTAGACCGTCTTCTGCCAGTCGGCGGGGGACAGGCTGGCCGCTATGCTTTCCGCCCTGTCCGCAAAGGCGCCTACGGCCTTCACGATGTCCTGTTTGGTGGTGACCATGCTATGCCTCCTCTGAGCACTGCTCCTGACGGACGGTATGCTACTTCCGGCCCGAGCTCGTGTCAACCTTCTCGGCTCTGATGACGATACCCTACGGCCGTGTGAGGAGCGAGAGCAAGCCTTCAGGCACCCACCAAGAACTGCTTAGACAGATCCCGAGAGTTGTTGACGACACACAGTCACCACCCTTTGACTATTCCTGGCGAATGAGGGATAATCTACGACGTTCAGAGCAGGAGTTTGCCAACATGACCCAGGAGCTCCCCGAGGGCACCGTTACCGTCCTCTTCACCGACGTGGAAGGCTCCACTGACCTCGCGACCCGCCGGGGCGACGAGGCCGCACAGGCGATACTGCGCACCCAGCGGGAGTTGGTGCGCCAGCAGGTCGAGCAGCACTGCGGCCACGAGGTCAAGTCCCTGGGCGACGGCTTCATGGTGGCCTTTGCCTCGGCGCGAAAGGCTGTGGCCTGCGCCGTCGGCATTCAGCGGGCCCTCGAGCAGCACAACCGCCAGCACCCCGACCAGCAGGTGCAGGTCCGTACCGGCCTGAACACGGGAGAGGCCATCCAGGAGGAGGCGGACCTGTTTGGGCAGGCAGTGAACGCCGCTGCCCGCATCGCCGCCAAGGCTAAGGGCGGCCAGATCCTGGTGTCCGAAACCGTGCGGGGCGTCATGGGCCGGGCCAAGGATGTCGAGCTGGTCGACCGGGGCCGCTTCCGGCTGAAGGGCTTCCCAGAGCGCTGGCGGCTGTTCGAGGTCGTCTGGCACGAAGAGGCGGCAGCGGCCCCGGCTCTTCTGGAGCGGACGCCCTTCGTCGGCCGGGACGCGGAGCGGGCCGAGCTACGGCGCTGCCTGGACCAGGCGGCCCGCGGCCAGGGCGCGCTGGTGATGGTCGGCGGCGAGCCCGGCGTGGGCAAGACGCGTCTGGCGGAGGAGCTGGCCGGCGAGGCCCGCCAGCGCGGCCTGCTGGCCCTGACCGGCCACTGCTACGAGATGGAGGGGGCGCCACCGTATATTCCCTTCGTGGAGATACTAGAGGCGACGGCTCGCGTCGTTCCGCAGGAGGCCTTCCGGCAGGCCCTGGGCGACGCGGCGCCAGAAGTGGCCAAGCTGATGCCGGAGCTCCGCCGCCTGTTCCCCGACATCGCGGCGCCAATGGAGCTGCCGCCGGAGCAGGAGCGCCGTTACCTTTTCAACAGCGTGCTAGAGTTCATAGAGCGGGCGGGCCGCGTGCAACCCCTCTTCCTGGTGTGGGAGGACTTGCACTGGGCCGACGACTCCACCTTGCTTCTGCTCCAGCACATCGCCCAGCGGCTCCGGGAGATGCCGGTGCTCATTGTGGGAACCTATCGCGATGTGGAGCTGGACGTGGCCCGTCCCCTGGCCAGGGCCCTGCAAGAGCTCACACGCCAGCGCCTGGCCCATCGCCTGGGCCTCAAGCGGCTCCCCGAGGCCGGCGTGGAGGCGATGCTGCGGGCACTCAGCGGCCAAGAGCCGCCCCAACCCCTCGTCGACGCTATCTACAGCGAGACGGAGGGGAACCCTTTCTTCGTGGAGGAGGTGTTTAAGCATCTGGCCGAGGAAGGGAAGCTTTTCGATGTCCAGGGACACTGGCGGCCCGACCTCAGCATCAGCGAGCTGGAGGTGCCGGAGGGTGTCCGTCTGGTCATCGGTCGCCGACTGGAGCGGGTGAGTGAAGAATGTCGTCACGTCCTCACGACGGCCGCCGTCATCGGCCGCGGCTTCAGCTTCGAGTTGCTGGTGGCGCTGGGCGACGTGGACACTGACGCTCTCCTAGACGCCATCGACGATGCGGAGCGCGCTCACCTCATCACCTCCGCTGGGGACGGCCCGGAAGCCCGCTTCACCTTCGCCCACGAGCTGATCCGCCAGACGCTGCTCAGCGGTCTCTCCCTGCCACGGCGCCAGCGGCTTCACCTGCGGGTGGCCGAGGCGATGGAGCGGGTTTACGCCCGCGCTCTAGAGGAGCACGCCGCCGACTTGGCTCACCACCTGTACCAAGCGGGGACCGCCGCTGACCCGCGGAAGACGGTCCACTACCTGGCGCTGGCCGGCGAGCGAGCGCTTGGTGCGGCAGCCTTCGAGGACGCCCTGCGCCACTACGAGAGCGCTGTGTCCTTGCAGCCGGCCGATGACCGGCAGGGGCGGGCCGACCTGCTATCCAAACGGGGGATGGCCCGGCGCAGCCTGGGCCGCTGGGAGGAGGCGCTAGCCGACTGGCGGGAGGCGCTCGCCGCCTACGAGGAGCTAGGCGACGTCGAGGCGGTGGGCCGCGCTTCCCTTCAGCTGGCCTTGCAGCTCGCATGGGGCGCACGTTGGGAGGAGGCCCTGGAGATCAGCCGCCGCGGCCTCGTCGCCCTAGGGGAGCGGGTGAGCGCCGACCGCTGCCGCCTCCTTACCCGGGCCGGCCTCACCCTCAGCCTGGGCGGCTACCACACAGCCGGAGACGGCATGATCGCCCAGGCCGTGGCGATGGCCGAGCAACTGGGGGATCAATGCCTGCTGGGGCGGGTGCTCGCCTCCAAGACTGTGCACCACTGGGCCTACATGCAATTGCCTGAGATCGTCGATAGCGGCCTGAGGGCAGGGGAGTTGTTGCGTTCGGCGGGCGACCTCTGGTCCCTAGCCGACGCGCTGTGGCCTAGCCAGCACGCCCTGCTCCTCCTCGGCCGCTTGGACGAGGTCGCCAAGATCACCCAAGAGGTCGAGCCGCTGGCCTCCCGCCTGGGCCACCTGGGCGCTCTCCTTCAAACCCGGCGCGGCTGCGGGGTTCGTGAGTTCATGCTCACGGCGGACCTCGACAGGTACCAGGAGTTCGCCAGAGGTGATCTCGAGCTGTGCCGCGACGTCGGTTCGCCCTTCATCTCCATCTCCTACACCCTCCTCGGTCTGGTGCATTTCTGGCGAGGCCGCTGGCAGGAAGCGCTGGAAAGCTTCCAGGAGGCGGCCAGGCTGGAGCCCTCGGGCTTCTGGGCCGGTGCGGACTGGGCGTTTCTCTTCTTATCGAAGGCCTATGCCGGCGACAGGAATGTGGCCGCGGCCATGCTAGAGGAACGGTGGGACAACCTGCCCCGTCCCGGCCAGGCCAGCACCGATGGCGCCTGGGTGATGCTCGGGGCGGTGGTCGAGGGGCTGGCTGTTCTGGGTGAACGGGAGGAGGCCGCCAGCCTCTACCCCTTGGTCCTGGAAGGCATCGATACTGGTAGCATTATGCGCTGGCCTGACGCTAGACTCCTTCAGTCCGTCGCCGGCATGGCGGCGGCTGCCGGCAAGCAGTGGGAGAAGGCAGAGCGGCACTACCAGACGGCTCTGCGCCAGGCCCACGAGCTGCCGGTCGTTATGGAGCAGCCGGAGGTGCGGCGCTGGTACGCTCGCATGCTCATCGACCGCGACGCCCCCGGCGACCGCGAGCGGGCCCGCGAGCTGCTCACGGAAGCCATCGCCATGTACCGCGGCATCGGCATGCCCAAGCACGTGGACATGGCGGAGGCGCTGCTGAGTGAGGTCTAGGCGCCAGCTACGCCCACCATCTAAGGAGCAGCGGCCTACATGCCCACGAACTGCTTGATGCAGACGATGGAGCAATCGCGGCCGTGGATTCGCTCTGCCTCGGCTATGGCCTCCTCGACGCTGGCGGTCGGGATGAACCCGATGTGTCGTGGCACTGCCGGGTCTTGCGCTCCGGCCACGAATACGCGAGCCGCGTGTCGCAGGCGCTTCAGGGGATGCGTCGCCAGTATCCCGTGCACGGGGTGGAAGGCGTAGCCGTTGCGGTAGCGCTCGATGTAATCAGCGCGACCGGCGAACTCGTCCATGAAGCGCGCAGTGATCTCGTACGGGTCGAGGGTCTGCGGCAGCACCCGGCCCCACACCTCCGGGTATGAGGGATGGTGCTCCAGGTCCCAGTCCTCCGGGCAGGGCGTGGCCATGATCACCGAGCAGCCTGGCTTGCCCAGAGCCTCGATATAACCCCCCAGGTAGCCAAGCCCGGAAGAGATCAGAGTCAGGATGGGGTTCATGCGAGAGAAGGTGGCATATGGGCTCCAGGCTGGAAGGCCATAGATCACCACGTCCGCGGGTTCGGCTGCGGCGCGCCGTGGCTGGTACAGGGAAGACTGCACCTCAAGCGCGGCGGCCCGTGCCTCGTCCACGCCGCCCGCAAACACCCGGCCGATGGTCGCCATATTGGCCAGCAACGTCTCCACCTTGAACACGCGGCGGTCCAGCTTGGGCTCCAGATGGTGGCCCATCTCATCGAAGACGTTGTGCATGCGGTTGCCGCGCACAGACATCGTCATGCCATCCGGCGTGTGCGTCCAGCGAATGGAGCGCCAACTGGACAGCCCAACGCAGACGGACTTCCAGCCGCCATTGAAGCCCAAGTAGCAGGCGGCGTTGACGTACACAGTCAGGTCCGATTCCATCACCAGACGGTGAACCTCAACATCATGTCCATTGGCCGTTGTCCCCAGGTGCACGAGGTTGTCGGGGTCTTCGGCATCGTGGCAGGTCAAACGCGACCCGAAGCGCTGCACCAACTCTTGCCCCAGGATGGAGGCTAGCTCCTCGTGCGTCCACTTGCGATGAAGGCCGTTGGCGCAAACGAGCGAGACGTTCTCCGCAGGCACGCCGGCCTCCGCCAGCTCTTCCAGGATCGCCTCGATGGCCAATCGCCTGATGGGGCCGAACGACGGCGCTGTCGGATCGTCGAAGGCAATAAGCACTCGATCTCCGGGCCGGACCATCTGGCCGACGCGGGGCAAACCGAGCGGCTGTGCCAGGGCAGCGCGAACGGCCGCCTCTTGGTCTGCCGCCGGTTCCAGACGGGGGCCTCCGCCGTCGCCACCCACCAGTCGGGTGCGGTCGGGAAGGCTCGCCTGTATTGTCGTGTCACCAAAAAACAGCGACTGTTCGATCATTGTTATGTAGCCTCCGCTGTGCCACAGATACGGGAAGGGGTAGCGAAAAGGGCCTAATTATCCGTTATTTGGCGGCCCCTCCCTCAGCTTCACGGGCCTGGTCCTGGCAGGCTTGTAGTTCACTCAATCCCTGCTCCTGAACATACCTAATTAAAGCCACCTGGGGCCCGTGTGTCAACGGCCCTGCCGTCTACCCCATAGTCGCGCCCAGGGCTTGCCGTAGCTCTTCCCTTGCCAACCCTCGCTGCTGCGAGTAGAATGGGGCCACGATTATGTATAGGGAGGTGCTTTCATGTTCGACGGTATGTCTAAGCCCACCCTCGTGGTGGCAACGCTCATTGGCGGGCTTGCCCTATTTGTGGCGGGCTTCATCATCGCGATGGAGATACGTTCGGTGGCGGCCAGCCCGACGGCTGCGACGACAGGAGGCGGCTGCTACACCAACTGGAACGCGGACACGTGCGCGGCGGGCTACACGGCGGTGGAGACGGGGGAATGGACCGGGGCCCTATTCTGGACGGAACACCCGATGCGCGTCGAAGCTATGACGGGCGGCAGCGTTATCTGCGCTGACAAAGCGGAGGACGCTGCGGGTTTGTCCTTCGGCTTCATCGCAGATACGGCCAACTTGTGGTCCACGGAGAACGAGGTGCACTCGGTGAGCCATGAGCCCTGCGCCATCTGCTGCGCCAGCGGCGGAGCGGCTGTCGGCGGCATAGGGGAACTGCCCAACGTGGCTGGAACGGGTGACCCGCTGCCCCGCAACCAAATCATCATCGGTGCGGTCACCGCCATGCTCGCCTTCGGCGCAGGCGGCTGGTACGCCAGGAAGCGGTGGAGTAGGTAGGGCGGCAGCTAGCCCGCCGTCTTGCCGCCTTCGAGATTTTCTGGCAGGATACGGGCGCTGGCCTGGGGAAAGCAAAGGAGGCCCGAAATGAAGCGAGGCATACTCGTGGCTATCCTGGCGGCGGCTGCTGGCGCTGGCGTGGTCGCTCTGGGTGTGGTGGGCACCCCCTGGACGGATAGTCAGACCGTGACGGGCCAGGTCAACGTCGTGAGCGCCTATCCTGAACTCTTGTACATCTGCGAGCCGACGGGTGGGGGCGGGGAGCCTTGTCCAGGCGACGATAGTGGCCCGGACGAGATCATCTTCGAGGGGACCGAGGACTTAATGCCGGGCGAGATGGTTTCCTATCCCATGAGGCTGCGCAATATCTCCAGCGAGGGCGGCGGCAGTGTGAGCTGGGACATTGCTGGTCTCGCGGTCGCGGTGAACGAGGTGACAGACCCTGGCGCCGACTGTGATACCGTGCCTAGCGTATCGCTCAGAGTGCAAGGCATCAACGACAACCACGGGGCCTCCGCCGTATGTCCACCCGTGATCCCTGGCAGCCCTTACTTTGGTGGGCCATCGGGCTGGTGCAACAGCACCCCGGCTTATAGTTGGTACGTGCACGTCGCACCGGGCGGGCACGAGGACATGGACGTCTTCACCAACCTCCCTCTGGATATGCCGACCGAGTGCGCGGGCAACGCTTGGGACATCACCATCCAGCCGACGGTGCAGGTGCACTAGCGACGAGGTTAGCTTGCATGCTAGGCCGATTGCCAGCAGGAGGTCATCGTGGCTAGGGCGGCGCTGATAGCCACGATCCTGGCTTTCCTTGGCCTGTACGCAATCGCGTATGCCGCACCCTGGACCACCTCCCACACGGCGGTGGGGAGAGTGAACGCAGCGCCAGACACGGATGGGGACGGGCTCTGGGACCCGGTTGACCCGGATGACGATAACGACGGCATATGCGATCCGGGCGTCGTTGACCCGTCCTGTACCGGGTCTGACAACTGCCGGCTGGTCTACAATCCCAGCCAGACGGACACTGATGACGACGGCATAGGCGACGCCTGCGAGTCTGGCGCTCCCGTTGGCGGCATAGCCGACCTCCCGGATGTCTCGGACTCGTCCTCCCGGAACTACGTCGCCCTGGCCGCACTCTCAGCCACAGCCCTCCTCGCCCTCACCGCAGCTGGCTGGTACGCCAGGAGGCCGTGGGGGAGGTAAGTTCGCTGGCATCGCAGAAGCCCGCACGTTGACGTCGACGAGACTTTCTGTCATGGTATTTCGGGAAGCGCGCAGGAAGAGGAGGTTGACATGGCCGAGGTCACGATTGGCCATCATCCCGAGCTGACGGTCGAAAACGCCATCTCGATCTTTGAGAAACACTTCGCAGGCAAGTACGAAGTATTGCCGGCACCCAGGGCGCCCTTCTGGGACTTCGTCATCAAGAGGAACGCGTGGCAGGGTGTGCGGGTGCGCCTGCACCAGAAGCCCAACAGCACGTCGTTCGTCTTGCGGGGCAGCGCGACGGCGCTCTGGGCGATCCTTCTGACGTCGTTGACCCTGGGCCTTCTGTCCCTAGCCATCCACAAGGAAATAACCCACGAAGTTAGATCCTTCATAGAGACAGCTCAGGAGTTCAAGTAGCTTTCTCAGGCACCTGGACTGTTTCTCGCTCATCGTTGAGCCACTGAGGGCTTCGGCCGCGGCCTTGCTCGCTCTCACAGTAGGCGCCTGGTACGCCAGGAGGCGGTGGAGCAGGTAGGACATGAAAGGCTGGCTCCTCATCCTAACCCTTGTTGATCTTGCCCTGGCCGAAGCCATCGTCTGGTTCGCCATCGCCCAGGGGTGGCCGTAGGTTAGGGGCGCTGGGCAGTCCGGCGTGCGCGGAGACAGCGAACTCGCCAAGAACGTTACCCGATGAACCACTGAGGCCTCGGCGGATTGGCCGAGGCCTCGTCACTTTGGGCGTTCTACCGTTTCGTGTCTTCGCCTACCGGTCGACGTATAGCCTCACCTGGGCGTGCCTGAAGTTCGTGCCCTGCTCTAGAGTCCAGAGCTCACTCTCATAGATGTCGGCGAAGAGCTTCGTCGGGAACGTGTACCGGTCCACCCCACCGCCCCTGCTCAGGTTAACGGAGCCGAGTTCGCAGAGCTCGGTCCCCGTGTCGTCGATCACCAGGCTGCGGCAGATGGATAGCGAGTTGTCGCTCTTGTTCGGGCCGAGCAGAACGACGTAGATCGAGTAGGTGGCTTGCGCATCGGCCGTTACATGGGCGTAGCTGCCATCGAGGGCCTCGGTCTTGCAATCGAGGATGTCGATGCCGCCCGTGGGGTCTAGTGTCCAGAGGATGTGCTGGCCCCCCGCCCCCCGCTCCGTAAAGATCTTGGCGCCGTTGCCACAATTCGGGTCGTCGGTGCTTTTCGCCGGCCGGGCGATGTAGTTGAACTGGAAGACTTTCTTCCCTATCGGGGCGCCCGACGGGTTTGCTCCTGCCTGGTCCGGCCCTTGCCAGGGGATAACAACGAGGGCTAAGGCGGCGACGACAATCGCGACTGCCCCGAGCGTAAAGATGCGCTTATACATATTTCGACTCCTTTCCTCCTTCTCCCAATGGGGAAGTTGACACTTTATTAGGACGTTCATTTTGGCTCTTTCGTTACAGACGTTGCAGGAGCCTTGACGGCCCCGGCCGGTTTGTCATCGCCCAGGGCTGGCCGTAGCCTCTTCCCTTGCCAACCCTCACGGCTGCGAGTAGGATGGGGGCCTTGAGGCCTTCGAGACGTTCTGGCATGATGCGCGCGCTGACCTGGGGAAATCTCGCTCGCGCAACCATTGACAAGGTCAACGTAAGGTGTAAACTGGCCGTGCTCGCACGGTTCGTGTGGGCGGGGGTGCGGCTAAATGCGCGGGAACTTCCAGGCCCGCGGCAGCGAAAGGTAGTTAGCGGTCGTTCGGGCGAACGACCGGTGGCTCTGTCTCTCTTCGCGGAGGGTGCGGCGATGTCGAGGATCTGGCTCTTCGGTGCGGTGACCTTCGTAATAGCACTGGTGGTGGGAGGCATAGCTGTCGCCCTGGTGACCACCCGTGGGGGCCTAGAGCTTCTCCCTTCGGATTCGCCCGAAGGGGTGGTCCAACGCTACCTGTTAGCTATGAAAGACGAGGAATACCGGGAGGCCTACGGCTACCTGAGCAGCGATTTGCAGCGGGAGTGTTCCTACGACAATTTCCTCGAAGGGGCCTCTTCCACGGAGATCAGGGAGAGCCACGTTACCCTGGAGGACACCCGTAACGTGGACGACAGGGCACAGGTCAAGGTACGGATCACAGTATTCGAGCCCGGTGGCCCGTTTGGCGCTTCTGAGTCCTCCCAGGACTGGACCTTCCATTTGAAGCTGGAAGAAGGCCAGTGGCGGTTGGTAGGCATGCCTGAGATGCCCTGGCCCGTATGGTGGTGCCCGCCGTCTTGATGCGGCCTGCAAAGGGCAGGGTTAAGCTGTAGTTGTTGAGGAGATACTGTGATGGAGATCCTGGCTGGCCTTATCCAGTTGCTCGTTCCGCTGCTGATAATCGGCGGCATCGTGGCGGCAGTGGTGGCCTGGAGGCGCCGCGAAGGAGGCCTAGAGCCGGAGACTGAAGCAGACCGGGGCATCGGCACGGTGAAGCGGCTCTACTTCTACGTGGCTACCTTCGCCTACCTCATGGTGGCCTCTGTGGGCGTAGTGCTCGTGGCCCGCTACGTGCTCGACGAGCTGTTCGGCCCCCCTGTCCTATTGCGACGCGAGACCCAGCTGGCCCTGGGCGTGGCCCTCGCGGCCATATGGACGCCCATTTGGGCCTGGCACCGGCTGAGGGTGCAACGCTTCGCCGAGGAAGAGCCGACAGAGCGACGTTCGATCCTGCGAAAGCTCTACGTTTACGTGACGCTGGGGGTAACCGCGGCACTGGTGGCCCAGGCCTCGGTGGAGCTGCTGCGCTGGGCTCTCGGCGCTGAGTCCTTCCACGGCTACCCGGTGGCCGCCGTATCGGTATGGGGTGCGCTGTGGGCCTTCCACTGGATGGCCGAAGGAGCTGAGGGCCAGCCCACTGACGAGACCAGGACGGTTCGCCGGGCGTACCTTTATGTCACCTCGA
>Ga0315277_10009175_pt1 | contig 12663 bp, 11 predicted proteins | sample YL17G05_15_MG_FD_203695 | JGI IMG/M metagenome (GOLD analysis project Ga0315277, IMG submission 203695) | Sediment microbial communities from Yellowstone Lake, YNP, Wyoming, USA - YL17G05_15 | ecosystem: Environmental > Aquatic > Freshwater > Lake > Sediment | place: USA: Wyoming | collected... | reverse complement strand
GCTCAGGGAAATGGATCCGGTGCCCATCGTTGAAATACATCCCGAAACTGCAGCCAAGCATGAGATCAACAACGGAGAAGACGTGTGGATAGAAAACCAGTATGGGAAGTGCAAGGCCAGGGCTAAGCTGACGCCGATTCTTTGTCCGGATACCATCATGGTGGCGCATGGATGGTGGTTCCCCGAGCAAGACGGCACGGTGCCTCATCTGTACGGTATATGGGATGTGAACGTAAATCAGCTGATCCCGAACGGTTACCAGGGAAAGGCAGGGTTCGGAGCACCGGTAAAGAATATGTTATGCAAAATCTACAAGGAACAGCGAGGTGATGGGTGATGGCTTACGGTCTGCTGATTGATTATGAATACTGCACCGGGTGTCGCACCTGTGAAGTGGCATGCAAACAGGAATACAACCACCGCCCCGGGAGGGGAGGTATGAAAGTCATGGAAATTCTTCAGGAGTTACCAGGGGGAAAACTATATCTCAGCTACATTCCATTTCCGACAGAGATGTGTATTTTATGCTCCCCGCGCACAAAGAGGGGAGAGCTTCCGTCTTGCGTCAAGCACTGCATGGCTAATTGTATCCGGTACGGAAAAGTCGAGGACTTGTCAAAAGAGGCTGCCAAGAAAGCCAGAATGGTGTTATGGGTGCCCAAGCAAAGCATCCAGTAAGTCTCACACGCCCAAGACAACATCAACGCATGCCCAGGCACGCTCATGAAATCATGATTTCTTGAGCTATCTGCTTTCAGGTCAGTGTTTCAAAGTGGGAAAGCTATAATGGAATGAAAATCCAGCTCACCGACCGTCTCAACATGGGCTTCAGATTTTTGTACTTCACTCAAGGCAATCACTCCATCCAAGTCAAATAGAATGACCTCCTCTCGCCGTCGATCATCGTTTTGTTCTATGTCACTCATTGTTGCGTGACTTCTCTCAAAGGGTCAGATAGTGCAGGCGTGGAGCCATATTCTCAGCACCACCACCCAGCAAGCTTAGCGACGAGGTGAAATTAGGGGCAAGAGGCTGTCCCAAAATGTCAGTCTTAGGTCTTAGCTCGAAAATAGCGAATTTGTAACACCCTGAATTATCAAGATTCTTCTATTCGCCCAGAATTGAAAAAGATAAGTTTCTGCAATTTGGGGACAGCCTCATGTCCCCCATTTCTGCATTTCTGCTACCCATCCGTGGGCAACTTCCTGAAGACAAAGACAGAATGGTCCGGCTAATTGAGGATGCCCTTGTCGGGCTGGCGAAAGATGCTCAGTGAAGACAGGAAATGGAGGCGAGACGCCACCTGACCCACCTTTGAAGTGTGAAGCCCTCACAGGATAGACATAAAACACCTCACACGCCTGTTTCTCTGCAATGAACCCGAATCATAAGGATTCATGCTCCGTCCGCGCAATAATTTCCTCTTGGTGATGCCTGTCCAGGTCCACGAAGTAATCGCTGTAGCCAGCAACCCGCACCAGCAGGTTACGATACTCATCTGGCGAGGCTTGGGCCCGGCGCAGGGTAGCGGTGTCGACCACATTGAACTGGACGTGATGGCCGTTTAGGTTGAAATAGGTCCGAATCAGATGGGTTATGCTGTCGATCCCGGTCTCCCCCTTCAGAACGCTGGGTGTAAACCGCTGGTTCAACAGGGTTCCGCCTGATTTGATTTGATCCATTTTGCCCAGAGACTTAATGACAGCCGTGGGGCCCTTGCGGTCCGCTCCGTGGGAAGGTGAGGTGCCGTCGGATATCGGAAGCCTTGCCAACCTGCCATTGGCCGAAGCCCCCAGCATTCGGCCGAAATAGACGTGGCAAGTAGTGGACAACATGTTGAGATGGTACTCAGTTCCCTTGGTGTTAGGCTTGCCGTCAATGGCATTAAAAAGGGAAGCATAGACCTGTTGCATGATGGTATCGGCGATGTCATCATCATTGCCGTAAAACGGAGTCTTGTTGAACAGTCTCAGCCGTAGCGATTCCTCGCCTTCGAAGTTCTTCTGAAGCGCATTTAAGAGACGGTCCATCGACACCGTTTTCTCCTCGAAAACATGCCTCTTGATGGCGGACAGGCTGTCCGTGATGGTCCCGATGCCACAGCACTGGATATAATTGGTGTTGTAGCGTGGCCCACCGTCGTAATAGTCTTTGCCCTTGGCGATGCAGTCACGTATGACCACGGACAGAAACGGCGCCGGAGCGCAGCTGGCATACATGTGCTCGATGTAGTTGTTCATCCGGATCTTCAGTTCTACAAAGTAGTTCAGTTGCTTTTCGAAGGCACCGTACAATTCGTCGAAGCTCGTAAAATTCCGGGGGTCGCCGGTTTGCAGTCCCACGTTAAAGCCGGCTAGGGGATCCGATCCGTTATTCAACGCCACTTCAAGAATCTTGGGCACGTTGAGGTAACCCGTCAGGAGAAAGGCTTCCTTACCGAAACTCCCAGTTTCGATGCACCCGCTGGTTCCGCCTTCCCGAGCGTCTTCCAGGGTCTTCCCTGTCCTGAGCTGCTCCATGATGACCTCGTCGGCATTGAACACCGACGGGTACCCGGATCCCTTGCGGATCACGCGGCAGGCCACCTTCAGAAAACGCTCCGGTGTTTTATGACTGATCTGAACATTGGCCTGGGGCTGCAGTAGCTGCATTTCATCAAGGACTTCCAGCAAGAGGTAAGAGACCTCATTGACCCCATCGGAACCGTCGCGCTTGAGACCAGCAAGGTTGATATTCGTAAAGTCGTTGTAAGTACCACTTTCCTTAGCGGTCACTCCGACCTTGGGTGGCGCCGGTTGGTTATTAAACTTAATCCAGAAGCACTGGAGCAACTCTTTGGCCTTTTCGCGATTCAGCGTGTTTGCCGCCAGATCCTTTTCGTAGAACGGATAGAGGTGCTGATCCAGATGGCCCGGACTCATGGAATCCCATCCGTTGAGCTCAGTGACCGTGCCGAGGTGTACGAACCAGTACATCTGTAGCGCTTCCCAGAAATCCCGTGGAGCATGGGCGGGCACCCACCTGCAGGTGGCACTGATTTTTGCCAGCTCCGTCCGGCGCTGTGAATTGGTCTCCCCGGCGGCCATTTTCTCAGCCATCTCAGCGTGACGGTCGGCGAAAGTGATGACCGCGTCGCAGGAGATAGCCATGGCCTTCAGTTCTTCGGCCTTTTCCGCCGCCTCGAGATCATTGAGGTAATCCAAGCTGGCGAGACAGCGGGAAATCTCCTCTTTAAAGTCAAGCATGCCCTTCTGATAGATGATCCCATCAAGGACCGTATGTCCCGGAGCTCGCTGTTCCATGAACTCGGTGAACATCCCAGCGTCATAGGCGAATTTCCATTCTTGGGGGGCATCTTTGAAAATACGTTCCCGAAGGTTGCGCCCCTGCCAGAACGGAATGATCTCACGCTCGTAGAGGGTCATGGTTTCGTTCGAGACGGCATAGCGGGTCATGGGCCGTGAATCGAGGATTTTGAGATCCTCCACCGAATGACAGGTCAATTCCGGAAAGGTAGGTACGGCCTTGGGCAATGGCCCGCGCTCCCCGACGATGAGTTCATCTTCACCGATATAGAGGGTCTTTTTTTCGCAAAGGTTTTTGAAATTCAGAGCCCGCAGTACCGGGATGGAATATTTATGTATATTTTCTTTATAGAATTGCGTCACAAGCTGGGCCCTTTCCGCAGAGACACACGGTACGGCCTCGAAACTTTCCCGACGAAGTCTTGCCACTCGCTCGTTCATTTTCGCTAACCTCCTAACGCCACTTGCAGATCGTTTTTTTTCAGATGTTCCGCAATGGCTTCCATTTGCATTTGGGAGGGGGATTCTACATCGGCCAATGGGAAATCCGTTTTCAAACTGCGGTACTTTCCTTGTGCAACGCTGTGGTAGGGTAGAATATGCACCTTATGAATCCCCGGAAGCCTTCCTAGGAATGCCCCCAACCGTTCGATGTTTTCCTCGTCATCGTTGATTCCTGGCACGATGGGGATACGAATCGTAATCTGTGCACCGTGCCGCACGAGCAACTCAAGATTGAAGAGTATCTTCTCATTAGATACGCCGGTGTATAACCGGTGCTTCAGCGGATCCATGTGTTTGAGGTCGTACAAAAAAAGGTCGGTCTGCTCGGCAATCTTCAACAGCAGTTTGCTGTCAGCGTATCCAGCCGTATCAACGGTGCGATGCAGATCAAGCTCACCGCAAGCGTTAAGCATTTCTAGTAGAAAATGCGGTTGATTCAAGGGTTCACCTCCCGAAAAAGTCACCCCGCCGCCAGACTCATCATAAAAAGGAACATCCTTCTTGATTTCCTCCAACACTTCAGAGACGGTCATGCTTTTGCCGATAAACTCCATCGCTTCCGCCGGACATGTCTGGGCACAGGTAAGACACTGCGTACACCGCTTCTCATCTGCGACCACCCCGTTCGGTGTCAACGTCAAGGCATTTTGGCTACAGCGGTCCATACACTGGCCGCACCCGATGCAGAGGTACTGACGATAAATGCGTTGGGCTACAGAGGAAATGCCTTCCGGGTTGTGGCACCAGTTGCATGACAGAGAACAGCCTTTAAAGAAAATACTCGTCCGCAACCCGGGACCATCATGGATAGAATATCGCATGATATTGAAAATAAATCCCTTGATTTCTGACATGGAGCTTACTCTACCCTTAGTTATTTCTATTTTGTTTCCGCACCCGGAAGATCCAACGAAGAGGAAATCATCTGAACGCTAAAACAGGGGATGTATTCCTTCATCAACAATCTCTGAATTCTGCTCGATCGGCACAACTGGGGAGGAGGCTTGCACGCCCTCACGAATATCCCAGAGGGTCGATGGTAATCACTATCTCCTTCGTGATCTTGGAAGCCGCGAGCCTGCATACTTCCTTATTAGAGAAATGATACCTGTTATGAAAAGACGATGTCAAGTGGACACTATCGGCTAGACGAATGGTTTCATAAGAATGTGGGTGCCTCGGGAGTCAGTATTGCTTTGCGTCAGGGAGAATCTCTTTTTCGGGATAGCCCAGAATTCATAGAAAGAATACTATCCGTGTTAGCAAAATGGAAGAGAAGGTCCCCATCCAGCCTCCACTTTTATGGCGAAACCGCCGAGCGCACGTCGATGGTCGAAGTCGGCCAGATAGCTTTATCGTTCAGGGGTTAGGGTTTGGGGTCAGCGTAAATAATTGAATATTGGCTGAGTGATTCTTCTGAATCGGAAGAGTAAGGAATTAATCATGCCTGACACCAAGTTTTCGTTGTCACAAAGGAAAGTCATTTCCTCTCTACCGTATAAGAGATACGGGATCTCTTTTGAGAGGAAGCACACGCCCCATTCGAACGCGTAGATAGGGAGATGCTTTGGCGGGCTCAGCTGCTCTGCGGTCACCAAGATTGCGACGAGGCTCAAAGAGAGAGTGAGAGGAGATGAACGGCCAAGAGGTGAGATGAGGGTCCTCGAGGAGAGACTGTCCCGTGTCAAGGGCTGACCCTCTATCTTTTTTCATGACCATAAAGAGTCAAGAGCAGACTTGGCCTCGCCTCTTGACCCCGCCTCTTATGCCCCAAATAAGTTTGATAAGTTGCATTTTCCCCTACGTCCCCTATTTTTCGTCCATCTCAAACTGTGGCTTCACTACGTCTCGATAAAAACGCTTATAGGCCTGGGGAGCCCATAAAGGTCTCTTTCACCGCCCCGGCAAATTTATTTATGTTTTGAGTCACCCGGAATATACGAAGAGTCCACACCCAGTTAATTCATCAAAGAGCGATGCTTGTTCATGAACTGCACCTATTTCGATAACGCCGCGACATTGGGGCTGAAGCCGGAGCCATACCCTGATCGGGTTTATACGTCCGCAATTTCCTGCCCGTAGCATGAGGCATCTTTGAAGATTTAAATTGGTAATCCTCAATTCAATTTAAACCTGACGATTGTTGACTTGGAGGTGTTAGCGTCAAATTGGACATTGGGTCGGCTGCGTCTGTGAAAAAAGAGGACTCCTTCCTGAAAGTGAGATTTGACACCAGCGTCGGAAGGGTGTAAATTGCTTCCTATAACTTTCAGTAATTCATAACATCGGCTTGGGCAAGGACGGATGGAACAAGCGCCTGCACGGTTGTCGGTCCGGGCGTTAGGCAATAGGAAGGAAGACAAGATGGAAAAAGAGAAAATAGGATGTGTGAGTCTCGTGTGCTGGGTACTACTCCTGGTCTTCGGAGCGGGTTCCGTGCATTCCCAAACTGCTCAAGAAATCGCTAAGATGGCGTTTCGATCGACCGTTTTATTGGTCACGGAAGATGCCAACGGTCAGTCCTTATCCCTTGGCAGCGGATTTTTTGTCCGCGATGGAGAGATAGCCAGCAATCTTCACGTCTTGGAAGGTGCAGCGAGGGGCTACGCAAAGCTGATTGGCGAAAAAACCAAGTGTGACATGGAAGGCGTCACTGGGGTTGATTCAGAGCGAGATCTGGTAGTGCTCAAGATCTCGACTGGGCGCTCGGAGGCGCTTCCTCTTGGCAACAGCGATGTCGTTCAAGTTGGCGAGTCTGTTTACGCGGTGGGGAACCCACAGGGATTGGAGGGGACGTTCTCGGAGGGCATTGTCAGTAGCATTCGGGAGGTTGGCACCAACAAGCTTCTCCAGATCACTGCCCCAATTTCTCCCGGCAGCAGCGGCGGCCCCGTTTTGAACAGAAAGGGGGAAGTCATCGGTGTTTCGGTAGCTACCTTCAGGGGCGGCCAGAACCTGAACTTTGCGATCCCATCGAGCTATTTGAAAGCCCTGCTCAGCAAAACGGGTTCAGCGCAACCTCTTGCAGCGTCTTTAGCTTCGAAGACTCAGCGCTCTATCTTGGCAGACCTCGGAGGACGAAGCACCGAAGGAGTCCTTGGAACTCAGTTACTGTGGGGTCCTGTGGGACACTACTCATTCTCATTGCGAAACCAACTTCGCCAGAATGTCAAAAACGTAGTGTGCCTTGTGATCTTCTATGACAAGACAAATGTGCCCATTGAGTTCGACCTCGTACAGTATCGGGGTACTATACCTCCGGGACTCTCCAAGAGAGTAAGTAGCGAAGTTGACAGCAGTGTAACGACTCTGACTGGAGGTAGGTTTGAGGAGCCTTCAAGGACAAAAATCGAGTTTAGAGTCTTGGACTTTGCTATAGCGAATTAAGTCCTATCCCCCGACAGGGTGCTTCAACGGTGGAGTTGAGGTAAACCAAAACTCGTCCATTGGCCAAAGCCAGAATGACAAAGAACCAATCACAATGGGTAATCAACTTCGAACAGGATTCAGATATACAAGTTATTGCCGACGATCTCGATCTCACCGTGCTGAAACTACGGCTCCCAAACACATACGAGCGGTACCTCGCCACTCTTTTCTTTAATCGCAACAGTGAAAAGTTGGCAGCTCAGTCTCAAGAGATGCTCGCCATCTGGCACTTCCGTGCAGCACTCTCCCAGTTCCAGTCGATTATGGACCTCGTCAAACACGACATGCCACCTAACCGGAAGCAGATTTGGAAACGGGACCCAATCAAGGAGACTCTTGAATCGCACCGGCTTGTCTCCACCATGACACGTGTGCGTAACCTGGCACTCCACACGGGCAAACTACAATCCCCGTTGCAGGAGCGCACAGCGATTTTTCTCCCAGGCGGGCGGCGCAATGTAATGCTGCTTATTCTGTGCCCAATTACCCTTGACGACTTCAATGAAGGGAACAAGCCGAACCTAAGATTTCTTAAATGGTTCAATCGTCAAGCAACAATCTGGTCAGCAAACGAATTGTTGACCGAGGCAACCTTCGTCCTGCTGGCAGCTCTTGACAACTTCGTGAGAATGAATTTCCAACACATTGCCCAACAGAATAATGCACTCGACAAGATAAGACACGCGAAACGCGCCTTATCTTGCGAATGATCCATCACGTTACGCTCACTTTCAATCTAATCATCAGTGGTCTTTTTATCTTGACATAAAATTCCTTTCTCCGTATTGTTAGTTCATCCCAAAGCGAATTCTTATTAGAGCCAATGAATACTTGGATAGCCAAGGCTTAACAGGTCCATAGCGCGTTATGCCTCGTGCTCATGCTTGCTGGTGCGGCGTGTGCGGCTTATGGGCAAGACATTAGCCAGCATAAGAAAACGCAATAGGAGGCTCTCCGATGAGTGTTGACCCCGATAAGCTCAAGAAGCTTCGCCTCGCGATTAACGAGAATTTGAGAATACAGCGTGGAGGAGCGGAATCTGTGCCCTATATCGATATCTCCAACGTGCTGAGCGACATAACAGCGAGGCAGAATCACGCGGTGTTCGGCCGTCGCGGTTGCGGGAAGACCCTGCTTCTTCATCACAGCAGTAATATCGTCCCCGCAAACACGAAGTGCATTTACCTGAATTGCGAGGATTTCAAGAAGCACTCCTTTCCAAACGTGCTGATCGAGATCCTCGACGCGTTGTTCGCCGAACTCGAGAGACATCTGACCGGCTGGTTCGGCCGAAAGAAGAAGTCTCGCGCCCTGATCACAGAAATACGGCAACAGCTTAACGAACTTAGGAAAAAGGCAGACCAGCAGGACACAGAGATCCGCGATCTCGAAGGCACGGAGCGCGCAGCCGCGCTTCATAGCAAGATTGGAGTCGGGCAAGGCGCCGTAGGCGTCAGCACTTCTGGGAATCTCAGCGAGATGTGGAAACGTGAGACGGAGCGCCACTTCCGCGTCAACGAGAGCAAGATCCGTGAGCTTGACAAGTGGCTGCCAAAGCTGAAGGTGCAGATTCGGGAATTCTTCACACTTTCATTCGGCGTAAAAGCTGTCTTCCTGCAATTGGATGACTTCTACCACCTCAGCAGGCCTGACCAGCCCCTTGTCGTGGATTACGTTCACAGACTCTGCAAGGATCTTCCTGTCTACTTCAAAATTGCGACGCTTCGGCATGCCAGCGTGCTCTACGCAGACCGTCAAGGTCAGCCGATCGGAGCCCAGGAGAGACATGACTACCAGCCAATCAACATCGACTTCACCTTATCGGACTTCAGACGAACTGAGAATCAGAATCGCCAGATATTCTACGAATTCGGCCGTCTGGCCGGACTTTCACACAGTGAAATCGACGACCTGTTCAAAGGGGAAGGGTTTCAGCGGCTGATCCTCGCAGGCGGTGGAGTACCGAGAGACTGCCTCTCACTTTTTCTGGACGTTGTAGACCAGGTGCAGTCAGTCGGAGATGGTAGGATCGGCAAAGATGATGTGCGCATCCTCAGCCGAGCGAATTTTGAACGACGCATCGAGGAGCTGAAGCAGGACTCAGACGGACGTGAACAGGGAACCCTAATCCAGGGCATCTATGTTCTGCGTGAATTCTGCATCGAGAAACAGTCAAACGTGGTCATGGTTTCGGAGCAGCTTCTCCAGCAAGATGATCGGATTAGAGAACTTCTTTACAGGCTTCTCGACTATCGTATCGTGCATACTGCAGGCACGGCTCTCACCCATAAGTCACAGCCGGGGACATACCATGCCTTCGTAATCGACATCGGCTGCTATGCACACCTCAGAAAGCTTCAGGGAAGATTCACGGAAATCGATCTGACCGACGCGGAAGCGAAGGAGCGGATGCGCTCTGCGCCTATACTGGACAAGAAGTCTTTCGACACTTTGTGGGAAGGCTCTCCTTCTAACGTTGAGGCCGCCCTGCTAAAGGAAGATTCAGGTGACGGTCCCTAACCGCGTCGCATCCAATAGCCTCACTCGCTCTCCATTCATCGTTCACAATCGTTCAAAAATGCCGTTCACACTTGATAGCCGCTCCTGGCGGCTGTGGTTGAACTTGCGTCTTTTATCCTCACTTTCATCGGAAATCACTAACTCTTAATGGATGCGATTTTTCACACTTTGTAGGTGTTATTCGCGTCCCTATCTCCTCTCTTCCTTCCTTGTAACATTCTCTTCCCTTTTTCTCGAAAACGGTGTATATTACAACCGCAAGTAGGCAATGGGCAACCCAAGCGAATAATTCATTCTCAAATTCTCTCTATTCTATATAATATTGCCCAAACCAATCCTTTCAGAGAAACAATGACTTGGAATGGATTTTTTAAGAAGGACAAGATATCTGGTTGGTCGTTTTTTGGAGAAAGAATAGAATAAACATAAAAAATAATGTACCTCCTAGTCGCAGGCCGGGAGATACGGGTCGCGTTTGAGCGCGCTGCCACTAGCTAGTGAGAGGATGCTTTGCGAAAGAAGGACAAATACCTTGTCAGACTCGCTCAAAGGATACTTGTTTTCCTAGTGGAAGATGTCCGGCTGCTAGCGTATCTCATCTTCTTCCTCGTGGCTGTCATAGTCTTTGGGTTGATCTATGCCCTACTTACGCCAATTGGTCACGGCATTGGGCAGAACTTTACGTCTCTCCCCGACCTCTGTATCTCAGATGGTATCTATTTCAGCATAGTCACGGTTTCCTCCCTAGGATATGGTGACATGCATCCCATGGGAATCTCGAAAGCGTTGGCTTGCCTAGAAGTCCTCATGGGACTGGCCGTAATGGGCATCATGATAGCGAAGATGACCTCGCGCCGTCTTTCATACCACGTCCTGCGCCTTTTCAGTTCCGATGCGCAGAAACGGCTTGAAGGGATCGCCGCTGGGTTCGACAAGTCTCGTGATGAATTCGCGGAGATTATGCCGCAGCTTGCCAACGCATATCAGGGTACACCCGGAGAAGCACGTCCTCACAACAGGGATCAACTGGTCTCAGAACTTCGAAACGTTGTCGGCGTCCTCCGATCTCGATGTGTCGCCCTGTCTGATTACTTCTCATACGAAAACCAACAGGACAGCTACTTCTCGATTGCCCCGGTCAGCGCCGTGTTGCGAGTCGGCGAAGCCGTCGACGATGCGCTCTTGCGGCTCGGTCAGCTCATTATTAGCCTGTCGCCGCAGGCCAGGACGGAAGTCCTTGATCGGCGCAACAGACAGGGGATTTCTGATGCGATCGCGTCGCAAAGACATGTGTGTAGTCTGGTTCACCAGCATGCCGAAGACCCGGACATTCGAAGTGTGTTCGAGCGCATACAGGAGACTTGCGAGAAGGTGCCGGAAAGCTACTTTGCCATTCCAGAAGAGACACAGCCTGACCAAGTACTGCAAGGTACTGACGAGCCACAGCAACCCTCAGGAGTAGAAAATGGATAAACAGATCGCTGGCGAACAGGAATCATCACGACACTTTGGAGGCCCCACATGCAATTGAACTGGATCAAGTGCCAAGGCGATGTCTGGTGTAAACTTAACTCTGTTAACTTGAGTCACGAGCACTTCAACAACAGGTACGGAGTTTACATAATCTGGCATGGAGGAACGAAATCGGCGGTGGTCTATGTTGGGCAAGGAAACATCAAGGAACGTTTAGCTGAACACCGAATCAACTCCGAGATACAGAGTTTCGAAAGTGTCGGCCTCTACGTAACATGGGCATCAGTTCCGAAGGAGTATCGTAATGGTATTGAGCTATACTTGGCCAGCAAGTGGAAGCCAATTGTGGGCGGCAACTACCCCGAGGTGACTCCCATAGAAGTCAACTCTCCGTGGCAATCATAGGCGAACAATCGCATCAAGCCGTACGCCGGTTCCGTTGGCGCTCTAAAGGCGACGCTTCTGCTTGACGTTATACTCGATTTCAATTGTAAATCTTCAGATCATATCAAGAGAGTATCTCCCCTCTTTGTAGATGCACTTGATAAGCAAGAAGTAATATAATTAGATAATGCGCGTCAGAGTAAACATTATTCAGGGCACCTAAGAGTACCTAAAGAAGGAGGTTTGGAAAGTATGGCCAAGAAACTATTTGTAGGGGGTCTGAGCTCGGACACGAAGGACGACGGCCTGCGCCAGGCGTTCGCATCTTATGGGGAAATCACTGAGGCCAAGGTCATCACAGACCGTGATACTGGGAGGTCCCGTGGGTTTGGATTCGTGACTTTTGCCCGGGATGAGGACGCTAAAACGGCGATATCCAAGATGGATGGAACAACCCTTGACGGCAAGACCATTAAAGTCAACGAGGCGCATGAAAAGAGTCCTCGTGGAGGTGGTCGATCCGGCGGTGGTTTTGGGAGCGGTCGTGGCAACGGACGCGATCGCTGGTAGTTGCGGCTACGCTCATTCGCTGCGATACTTTCCCATAACACACAGAACCGGTAAATTACTTAACGTATTGAACTACGTCCTTCACGTCCCTGAGGTCATCAAGACTGGGACGAGGCTCAAAGAGAGGATGAGATGATACGAACGGCTAAGAGGTGAGATGAGCGTCCTCGAAGAGAAACTGTCCCGTATCAAGGACTGACCCCCTATCCTTTTTATTGACGGTCCCGCAAAGAAATAGATCCAATGATTTAAAAAACAAACTTGATCCTATTAAGATAAGAGGATAGGAAGAGAATGAGGGTCAGGTCTATTTTGTTGGCATTTGCATTTTTGCGGGACTGTTAAGAGGAAGAGGAAGAGAATGAGGGTCAGGTCTATTTTGTTGGCATTTGCATTTTTGCGGGACTGTTAAGAGGAAGAGGAAATATCATTTAAGATTGTCTCTACATCCGTGAACAAGATTATGAAAATGGAACGG
>Ga0315277_10009174_pt1 | contig 12664 bp, 8 predicted proteins | sample YL17G05_15_MG_FD_203695 | JGI IMG/M metagenome (GOLD analysis project Ga0315277, IMG submission 203695) | Sediment microbial communities from Yellowstone Lake, YNP, Wyoming, USA - YL17G05_15 | ecosystem: Environmental > Aquatic > Freshwater > Lake > Sediment | place: USA: Wyoming | collected... | reverse complement strand
AGGCTGTCTTTGCTGGTTAAATTATGAATGATACCGGTCTGGGAATTTGTCCGAACGCGCGGGGGCAATCTTTCGGGGGTTTGATCCATGACGACCAATCCTAGCCCAAATTTTCGAGTTTCGGAAATTATCTTGTCAATCATTTTCTGGAGCTGAGTACTGACACTAGTCCTGCTCTCCTCATGCGCCTCTTGGGTCAGAATATCACCCGCCTCTTCAATGATGATCACGAGACGCGGGGGTTTTCCGCTAGGAATCTCACCCAATGCGGTGACACATTCAAGTGCCATAGTCAGCATGGTTAATACGAAAAACTGTTTGGACGAATTATTCATGTTGTGCAATTCAAAAACTACGTTGCTGGAGAGCAGTTCATCCCAAGGAACGCTTTTTCGGGTATTCCACGTGTAAGCCAGACTCCACATATTGAAAGCCCGTAATCGGGTGTCCAGATGGGCTTTCAAATCGCCACGATAAGTGACATATTCTCTAAGAACCTCTTCGATATCCTCCATCAATTCAACGGGCAGCGGATAGTGATATTCATCCTCCTTTCCAGTACGTTTATTCTTCGCAATATCCCACCCTTTTTTCTCCAAGTTGAGCGTGACCGCCGCCTTGATTTTCTCAGCGGCCCAGTCCTCCAAACTATAAGTATAGGCAAAATTATCAACAAAATTCGCGGTATGCTTTTCTATAGGGACCCCGGGAGGGGGTTCTAGAGGATTCATGACGAACGTATTGTGAAGGATATCCTGGATGGTAAAAATCAGGATTTTCTCAACAGCATTCGGATTTCTACAGTCCATTCGAATCAGACTTCGCCATTGAGTTCCCTCACATTCGAATACCCAGACTGGAACTCCCGCTTCTCGGAGCTGATATGCGATCCAAAGCCCTGTATAGGTTTTACCCCCTCCTGGACTCCCTAAAATGAGCGAATGCGTGTTGAAATCCGCTATTTTCAATAAAAAGGGCTCATATGAAGAGGGCCCTTGCCGGTAGCGATCCTTAATTTCCCCTAACTCTATATACTCTAAATAGAAATTGCAAGGAGAACACACCCATAAGCCCTCTCTATTTTTCTGAAAGGGCTTTTGACAAATTGGGCAAATTGGTTTGGGTTCGGCAGGTTTCTCCTCTCGGGGCGAATTAGTAATCTTTACATTTTTAAGCCCGCTTTCTGGAGGCCCTTGCGATACATTTGGGATTGTAGTTTCTTTCGAGTCCTTATTCACCTGAATTAAGAGATCTTGCGGGGAATTCACTTGTAGGGGGTATTTCTCATCTAAACTTTCTTTTAATTCCGCTGATTTATCTTTGATGGCGTGTAAGAAGAGGAGGATGAACCCCCTAAATTCTATCATTTCCTTCTGTAGCTGATCATTGGACTGGCGTGCTTTGGAGGAGAATTTTGTAGCCCAGCAATCGAGCGGTTTAAATGAAGTTCGCATTAATTCAGGTTCGTACGGGTGCAGGACGGCGAGTAATCGTGGGAAATCATAGTCAAAGAGCTGGTCGGAGAGGCCTTTTGGCAGATGATTATTCCGTCTGCACAGCCATTCGAGAAGGTACCGGAAAATTAGTTTAGCAAAGTTTTGAAGTATTCTCGGAGGGATTCCCTGATAGGAAAAGGCTAAAAAGTGGTCCAGTAAGTTCAATATTTCCGGGATGTATTTATAGTCTAGGGCGATTGAATTGTTTGCCTGTATTCTTTTCCGGCGTATAATGCCAAAGGGTGGGGGGCGCCCGATTTTCTCGGAACGCGGAGATACTACACTCATCTCTCCGTTATCCAAGCTGACCGTCTGGGAAGGGGGCAAACTGAGACCTGCTCTAGGGGTAGAACTGGCTATCGGGGTCTTTTTCAGTTTATCAATCAAAATACAGAGCGTGAGTAGGATACCGAAGACGAGTAAGAAGGTAAGTAAATTCGTCATGGTCTCCTAATCTCCAGACCCTATACGAAGCGTAGATAACGTATAATTTGACCAAATAAATAGATAATTGTAATCAGTAAAACATCCGCAACTGCACACCCACTCGGGGGTGCATTTTTCCGAATTCCAATAAAGATATCCAAATTCGAGCGGTGCACCGCAACTTTTGCAACAAGGTTTGGCGTCTGCAAACCACGCCCGGAGTAATTCAAGATCTTCCTCCAAACATAAGTTCATCTTTTCTTTTTCATATATCCTGTCCCGTAAAATTTTGCGCACGAGCGGAGGGCAGCGATCTTCTTTAAAATAGATTATTAAAGCGCAATGTCCATAGGGGATTTCCCAAAACTTGATCTTAGGAATGAAAGAGTCTAAAGAAAAGATGGGGGGAATATCTTCAAAAAAAGCCTGGGATGAGGGACCTAACTGTAAGAGAGGCATGCTTACGAAATAAATTGCCCCAAGATCAGTAGGCCATTCCACATCTTGGATATCCTTGGAAAGTAGAACTTCATACGGAAGCCATAATTCCTGGAGCTTTTTTAGTTTATGAATATTTTTAATTGTTGTAATAGGATTCATCATCAAATTGAGATATTTGAGATTTTTGCACTGTTCTAATTGGTCTCCATCAATCGTCTGGATTTCATTCCAACTAAGATTTAAATAAGTGAGTGCAGGTTTGTTCTCGAGCACTGGAATCTCGCGAAGTTTGTTCTTACAGAGGAATAATCGTTTGAGATGATAGCACAGTTTCAGCCCCCTTACAGCTGTAATTGGAGAGTTCCGAATCCATAACTCTCTGATATCCCGCCTAGTTTCTATCCAATACGGTAGAAATCGATCTGAAACTGGATACAAGTTGGAATTTTTGAAGTCGAACTCCAATCTCCCAGTAAATCCCAGATAATTATAGACTCCATCTGCTTTCAATCTAGTCATAAAGGTTCTATACTTTTTACTGTTTCTATCTTTAAAAATATCTGGTAAAACCTTTCGTTTGCCCTTTAATTTACCTAAAGTTTCGTTCATATTACGTTCTCGACTCCATATCGTTAGAATCCTGGCTTAATTGTTCCATTCGTGTCCGGAGGGCTTCGTTATAATTCGCATTTACAATCCGCCCCTTATCATTCAATTGATATGTATTATGGTTATGCCCTCTCCCATCATCCCATGAATTTGGCACGAGGTAATTCAATTGTACCATTTTAGCCAAAAGAGTCTCCAGAATTGGGCCGTCAACTTCGGTTTGAGGTTTAGTATTGAGGCTCGAAAGTAGGGCGGTCACGCCTAATTCGGAATATTCATTTAAGAGGGAGATGATTGCAGTCACGACGGGTACATCTCTCCCGAAATCCCGTTCAAGAACAGTACGCGTGTCGGGTGCAGGGGCAACCCACTCGGGAAAAAACTGTTTCAATCGGGTTTGGATTTCTTCGGGAGAGCAGAGGTGCGTCAGTGAAAAATTAAGGGCAGTGAGGTGTATCGGAAAGCCATTATTAATATTCGGGTGCTTCATGATAAGAAGATCGCGGGGCAATTCCTTGAGGTAATCAGGCTCCCAATTATCATGGCGGACTTCTCGATTGAGCACCATCTGTGGCGGGAGGAATTGGAGAACATCTTGAAGGTATTTATTGTCCTCATATGAGGCGGTCCGATGTGCCAAGATATTCGGAATATTATTTAATAAAACTTTAGAGAATCGGGAGGGCGTTTGCAGGCTCAGGTGTAACCCTCCATCATAATCTCGAAAGTCGCGTATCCACTCCAGAAGATACTGTTCTGCGTTGCGGGCTTCCGGGGTCTGGGGATCGTGGGGCATCAGGATATCGGCGAAATCCACTAACACCATTAAGTGTAGATTGGAGCTGGTGCGACTATAAGCCAAGATTTTAGCGAGGAGGCATAGGACAAGGAATTGCAGGTTGATATGACTCTTCAGGTCCATTTCTAAGATGTTAACACCTTGAACTAGTTTTTTAAGCGAGATATTTGTTGGACCAAGCATAGTGATCATTCTTCCAAAGCGGATATTCTCGAGGAATTTATAGACCGATGTTAATTCGTTGATTATGCTAGATTTAGTTGTTGAAATTAAATCTTGGATTTTCCCAGTTAAAATATCTAAATCGGCGACTGTGTCTTGGGTTTCCAAACAGCTGCAGATCACTCCTAAGAGGATCTGACAACTAGGTGCGGAGAGGTGGAATAACTGCGCAAAAACTTGCATTAGTAAATGAGCGTACTCATTTATTTCGGTGTTGTCGATCTCTTTCGAATCCAAAGGATTCCAGATAAGATCCTCGCCCATCCGAAAGAGACAAGCGGTGGGTAGATAATCCAACATGCGACGCCATTCAGGATTTGTGGTGATGATCAAATAATTCATATGGTGTTCTGCGGCAGTATAAACTAATTTAGTATTTGCCATAAACCGTTCTTGCGTAGTCCCGCCAGTCACTAACACCCCTTTTAATAAGTCTTGGGTTATGAACCCCGCCAATACCTCTCTTTGTTGGAACTCTGGTTCAAACGCCCTACCAAGTCTGAGATCGTGCGGAATCACCGTGGGGACAATGAACTCTGCGGGGAAATGATGTGGTATGCTTTTCGTGGCGATTTGCGGGACTTGGAGGAACTGCTGGACGGATTCGTTTCCCGTTGTACAAAACGACACGGGAGCGTTGCCCTGAATAGAATAACTATAGGCGGTTACCAATTCTTTATCTGTGAGAGGCTCGAGCACTGCATGGGGAAAAGTCTGTTTAAAGGCTGAGCGAATTTTGAATAATTCGGAAAGTACTATTTCTCGTAACAAATATTGGGTTGTTTCACTGGGTTCAGAATCAATGGGAAGCCAACGACATGCCCCAATTATAATTCGTTCATTCCAAATTCCTGCATGTGATTCCAGTTGACCGACTCGTTTATGGGGTATTTTCTCTTCGTAATCTTTCCGTGCTTTATCTGTAATCGCCTGGAAATCCTTGTCAACCACCGTATCAGGGGGCACAGGCGATTGCAAATGGAACCAGAACAAGGAAACCTGCTGCTGGTAGATTGATCGGATAAATCGTTCGAAGGACCCTGCGAGTTTAATGGGAACCGCTTTTAATCGAAATAATCCGACCCCAATTAGGGCTCTTCGAGTCCAGATAAATAAAATATCTTTCTGATCCTTCAAAAAGGAATATTTAAACCGCTCATTAATATGGAGATTTAAAAGCCCCTTACTGGAACGCCGAACCAAAAATCGCATCAAGGAACTCCCTCGGAGATTTAATCCCACCAGAACAATCCCTAGAATACCCCCTAAAACTATCGCCTCCATTCGGTTCAGGTCTATGAAAAAAATTAATAAGAGTGCCAATAACCCGAGGAAAACAGTCGCACCTAGAGCGACGCCGATCTTTTTCCAGTACAGTGATCCGGGGGCATCAGCAGGTCTCCAGAAATAATCTGCAAACTCCAGTTCCTGTTCCATCTTAGCATATTGTTCCTCCTTCTTTTCCGCCCCCAATCTACTGTTCGGAGGCTCCCGTTCCCTTCGATGATGCTCATCACTTTCTCCATAGGACTGAATATCTCTTAAACTCATAAAGGCACAGCTCCACAGGTAATAATAAGATTGAAGGCCCCGTGCAACTCCTGATTCTTCAAGGAAGCTAGGTCCAAATGGGGGTAGGCGCTCCGAAATAGTGTGCCGATATCATAGAGTTTCGACGAGACTTCTTGGTAGATTTCTTCCCTTGCTGTAGTTATTTTGAAGGTCTTACGAAGTCCAAAAAGGATTCGGATGATACCAATTTGTGGATCTGTGACATTTATCGATTTAAGCTGATCTAAGTCGTGAATTTCGGAATTCGGGGACAGCTCGTCTAAGGTGTATATATTTTGGGAAATATCTGCAGGTTCAAGGGATGTCTGCGTATAAATCCAAAATACAGGGATACCTTGCTGATATAATGCTTTCATAAATCGCTCGAAATTCCCCTTTATCATGAGAGGAATGCCCTTAATTTCAAAAATACCAAAAGCTGTCACTTTATCCTCAGTTTGAATGAACAGAATATCCTCATACCCTTCCAAAAAGAAATATAACGCATTTTTATGGATATCCAAAAGATTACTGCGCCGGTTTTTAAATAGAGAGTAAAATTCTGATCGAATGTTCCGATTCACCAGCAGTCCTCCAGCCAGAATTGTAATTCCAATGACAGCAGCAATAATGCGTGAATTATAAGCAAGGGTAAAATAATAATAGCCGCTTAGGCCTAATGCAAAGCTAGCAACGGCTGTAAGAATAATTATTACACCGCTCCAAAAATCGCTTTCGGGCTGAAGCCGATACCAGCGATGGAGATTATATTCTTTTTCCAGTAACGTTTTTTCGTCCTTCCTAATCTGATCCCAATCCAATCTTATACGCTTCCATTTTTATTTAAATCACCTGCTTATATTTCGAGCCACTGTGTCATCCCTAAAGCTTTTACTATCCACCACTTTGCCCGAGCTATTACCCATCGCCACTTCTCCGCAAGCAGTATCCAATCGCCGAAAACCCCCAATAAAAAGAAAGTCCAATAGCCATCGCGGAACCGTTTATAGTGCCTATAGAGTTTTAATGGAATTATATTACTGATGCGATCGCTCCCGAATGTGTGTATGACCTCCCAGTATGAACGTTCATCTAACTCAGGATCGGAGGTTTGGTATCCACGTTCAACTAGAAATTTCTTAAATTGTTCATAGGGAATATCTATTCTAGACCGAGCCAAGAAATAACCATAAAGATGCCACAAGAGGCGTTCCTGATCTCTGTAGGCATAGTTAACATTCGTTAGAAACCAGTGCAGCTCATTGATATGTTGGGGCATGACTTTTATTTTAAATATCTTAAAAAAATCCTCGACACTCGACCTGAATCGGGAATTCTCCAGAAGTCGCAACACAGGCGCTTTTTGTATCATTTCTCGATCAATCATCTCAAATCTCCTCCAATATTTATCAAATCACCATTTTGTAACCTCATGTATTGCTATCATCACCACATAGTTGGCGGAAAGATCAGAGGCACCCCAAATTCCGCTTGGATGTAGATATGGAGTCCGATCAAGAAGAACAGGAAAATCAAACCGCTGAAGGCGTGCTTGCCGAATTCGCTGGAAAGCTGTTTCAATAGGATCACGATAGCACAAAAGGCGAAGAGAAGGATCACCGCAAGCGTCATAATGTACTGAATGACATGCATGAAGTCTACGAAATAAGGCGTGCCAAGAGGCGGCACCAAGAGCGGAATCCCCAAATAAGTAACCATATAGGAATGCACTCCAATGAGAATACAGACCCAGATAAAAGCGACTATTGCCGCTTGTTTGTAAACCTTTGCGATTTGTCCGATGGTCGCCGTGAGATAAATGTAAAGGCAACACAGAATGAGCGACGCGAAGCAAATGTAATTCACGACCGCCATGACTGAATCATAAACCGTAGTTCCGAGATCCATTACGAAAAGCACTTTATCATCCCTCCCTAGTCATTTCAGGCGACAAGTCGCTCGAGTGCAAATGGTCTAAGGCCAAAGGTAATTGCACCCGCTGAAAATAGCGGAGGCGCTGGAGCAAATAGAGCCAGCAGATAAAACTCGTGATTGAAAACATACCGATTATTGCAATGTACTGAGGCATCCAGATAAGCGCCGCTATAATAACCCAAGTTGTTGTGGTTATTGCGCCAATATATTGAGTCAATAAGGAATTTCTCATATTTTCCATTAGAAAGGTTTTCCAACTTTTTATTTTGGAAGTGTTTTCCTCTATTTTCAATTTGTTTTGTACCATTTTCATTACCACTTGACTTCTTCTGCAAAAGGCGTCAAAAAAAATTTTGACACCGCTTGAACCTGATCTATGATTTGGTGTGCGACTTTTTATAGAGGCAAAAATCCGCAATTGGGCGGCCTGGGGACCCGCCGTTTTGCGATCGAGTAGATCAAAATTTTTTAGGGATTGCCCCCCTTCTTTATAAAGATCGGTTGAACTCGTTCAGTGCGGTGCAGTTCGAACACCTGTTAAAAGAAGATGTGCAATAGGGTTAATAGGCTAGTGCTAAGCGGGTTTCGGTTCTGAGAAAACTCGATTGCGGAGTTTTCTATAAACTGATAACAATTTTATAAGAAAAAAAAGGTTAAGGCAAAAATGAAAGATCCAGATATAATATTTAATTCTTTAAACTGATCCGTCATAAGGTGGACTAAATAAAATTTGCGCAAAATGATTGGTGCGAAAATGGTGTGTGCTATACAAAATGGTGGTGAGAAAAAAAGCACTGACTATGCCAAAACTATACTCCTTTACACCCCTTTCATAGGGTCTTACTCTGGAGGAACCAGTCCGCGACCAAGAACGGTTGATCGGCATGACTCGTAGAGTCGTAAGTGGAATAGATGACGGATTTGGGAACCCAGATCAGCGCCTTATCGGGGAGCTGGAGTTGGATGGCGAGCTCTGTCTCGCCATGAATAGCCCCCGTGATGAACCGCCCGAGCTTCTTGCGTATAACCCACTGATCGACCAGAAACTCCTGCACCCCCGGTTTCTCGGAAAAGTAACGGGAGTGGATCGCCGATTTTGGGACCCAGATCATTTGGTTCTTCGCTTGGATTTGCACGGCGAGGGGGGTCTCACTGAGGATGACCCCGGTGATTTGGGATTCGAAGAATAATGACTGAATCTCCTCGGATTCGGTGAGCTGTTTAGCGTATTTGACCATCCGATCCCGTGCATCAGCGAGCGATTGTCCCTTTAAATGGTGCCCTTGAGCGAGCAGGTCCGCGTACTGTGAGAGTTTCGCCCCATCGGGTCGATTAAACCCAATTTTATTGATATACTTCGTCCGCTCGCTCACTTTCTCGCTCCAAGTCTGATGCTCGTAAATAATTTGCAGAGCTTCCTCCAAGAACTCGTCATTCTTCAAAAGGAGCTCCCGGACCATTTCGATCTTCACGGTCTTCGTGATGTTCTGCATATCCATAACAACCCTCTCTTCGAACTTAATTATTTTTTTCTTTTCTTTTATTTTACTTTTCATAGCAGGTATTATTTCCTTCTTTTTTTTCAGATCAGGTATTATTTTCTGGAAGGCTTCTTCAGTTTGTTCTAGTTCAGACCTTAATTGGTCGGGCGAGAAGACCTCACTCGCGCGAACCACTTTACCCACCCTTGTAATGTAGGAGTACAGATACGGAATATACGGCGTTTTTTTGAGATCGGCGAGATTAGCAGAACCTAAAATAATGAGCTTTTTCGATGCACGAGTGACGCCCACATTAATACGGCGATAATCTTGTAGCCCGCGCGATACTTTATCTCGGGTGCCATCATCGGTAAGAACCATAATAACGGCGGGGAATTCTCGCCCTTGAAATGCATCGATGGTGGATGCCTTTATTTGATATGAATATTGTTTTTCTTCATTATCTGGAATAAAATTGGGAATTTCTTTATCAGTGGGCGCCATCCTCACGATTAATTCGCGTATTAATTCCGATTGTAAACGAAAAGGGGAAAGCGCTATCAGATCCTTTATGGGGTTGATACCGACTTTTTGGAACTTTTGGATCAGATTAAGACAGATAGCTGCCTCATAGAAGTTACAGGCACTCGGCACTTTGCCAAACTTAGACCATTGCATTTCAGAATATGGGAAAGTATCGATCCATATAATTGGGTTTTCGCCTGTTAGAATTTCGTCATCTGAAGAAATATCTAATTGGTTATTTTTAACGGAGTGATGTGTTTCTATCTGATTGTAATAGAAAAAGTGATTGCTCCACCCGATAATTTTTTCATTACTCCGATACTGGACATTGAGCAGGACGCAATGGGGGTCGTCCTTGATCTTTTCGTAGGCTTTACACAATTTTTCAAAAAGCGAAATGCGCACCTCCGGAGCCACTGAGACGGTGATGATGGGGGGCAGCTGGTGGTAATCACCCACCAAGACAAATTTCCTGGCTAATAAAAGCCCCATTAACGTAAGTGAGAAATCCGCCATACTACTCTCATCGACAATAATATAGTCAAATGGCGGCTTAATCCAGTCAAAATCCGACAGATAGGTAATAAGGGCATCTTTGGAAAGGGTTGCCCCGACCACTTTGTATTGGCAAATTAAGGCATCAATGTCTATTAGTGGTTTAATGAACGGTTGAATTTTGGACTCCACCTTTAACGGACTGCCTAAACGTGCGATAAAGTTGGTCGCATCAGCTCCAAAAATATCGGCTAGTTTAACTAATACATTATCGACCGCTACATTCGTGTGAGAGGAAAGTAATACTGTTTCCCCGTTTTGAACAATTTGATAGATTAATTCCGCAATCGTACGCGTTTTTCCGGTTCCCGGAGGTCCATAAACAAGGTAGAAGAAATTCTCATCGGTTAATCCCATGCATTTCGAGATAGCCCTTTTTTGGGATTCATTCAAATGCGAATCACGAAAGTGTAACCCTACTGGATGAACCGGGGGCAATACGACGTTTCCCTCGAATAGGTCTCTGAACTTTTCGACTAATTGGTTCTCTCGCTCTCGATATTTTGTTAATGCCGCAATCTTTGCTTCGATGATCAATAAAAAATTTGCTTCTCGAATCTCAATAACAGCTCCCTCGAAAAACAGACACTTCACATCGCTGGAAACCGCCACAACATACTCCTCTCCCTGATGGTCCACTAAGACGCCTAACTTCGCCGGCCGTCCCGGGTATCGGATTTCCACCGCATCACTCGTCTTGATTTGAAAATCTCCATGCCGCTCCATCAAGACGCAGGTAATAAAATCAAATTTCTTCGGGGTAATTTGGGTAATTCTACACTCAAGGAAAGGCGCGTTCCTTGAATTTTCAATTTCGGCAGTTCTTTCGCTTTGTAAATAATCGCAATAATGTTTGACATCTTTAATAATTCTTGTAGGACTCTTCTCGGGTATCGCCGCACGTACAGTTGATTCCTCTTGAACCATACTGGCTAATTCCCAATAGGCTATAAATAGAGCAAGGTTTTTGCTTTCCATAAAATACACAAATCGTTGAAATGTACATTTCCAAAGAAGTTACATTTCGGGAAAAGGATTAATAATAACAGATTAAAATAAGACTTCTTAATTATTGTATAAGCAATTGTCACTAAATCCAGGAAAGACATATTGATCCCTCAGTAAATTTACATATTTATTGCCAATATGTGGTAATCCGGTACACCCCCACTTGTGTGGGGACAATTTAGCTATGAATATTATTTACTATCACAAAGTAGGTACACCCCCACTTGTGTGGGGATAATCGGCGGACCCAGCATGGGTAACCACCGGGGCACGGTACACCCCCACTTGCGTGGGGACATTGTAAATGCTAGACAATTATAATAACGTAGTATCGGTACACCCCCACTTGCGTGGGGACATTGTATCTCCAGTCATTCCATACGTGTCTGCTAACGGTACACCCCCACTTGCGTGGGGACATTTATTGAATAGGCTCAGATTATACAGCCCTGCACGGTACACCCCCACTTGCGTGGGGACATTGATTTAACGGTTGGCCAAGAACAAATTGATTTCGGTACACCCCCACTTGCGTGGGGACATTGACTCAAAGGATTCATGCGTTAATGCCTCCACCGGTACACCCCCACTTGCGTGGGGACATTTAATTAAAGTGCATCCCTCGCGCGTGATTTATCGGTACACCCCCACTTGCGTGGGGACATTTGGTTCAGCCGCCTTCCAGAATGGAAGCAAAATGGTACACCCCCACTTGCGTGGGGACATTGACACATTCTGTAATATTATTAATGAGGGGACCGGTACACCCCCACTTGCGTGGGGACATTGTAACTTTAAAGACAAATCCTATTAGGTTTTCGGTACACCCCCACTTGCGTGGGGACATTTCATCTAAATTGTTAAATTCCTTAAATGATAACGGTACACCCCCACTTGCGTGGGGACATTTAATTTTAGCCATTGTATTAGGAATTACATTTCGGTACACCCCCACTTGCGTGGGGACATTGAACGCCTCATTTAAATCTTCTGACACTCTTACGGTACACCCCCACTTGCGTGGGGACATTTATTACGATGGGATTCGGCATCAAAATGTGTCCGGTACACCCCCACTTGCGTGGGGACATTAAAATAATTAATAAAAAAGGTGATAAAAATGTCGGTACACCCCCACTTGCGTGGGGACATTAAATATTGGTCGCTCGGAATTGTGGGACTATTTGGTACACCCCCACTTGCGTGGGGACATTACTTAACTTAACTAAAGTTGGTGAACACTTAACGGTACACCCCCACTTGCGTGGGGACATTGCTCCAAACTTTGAAAACTTTTTTGTTGATTACGGTACACCCCCACTTGCGTGGGGACATTTTATAGTAAGAACGTTCATTCACTTCTGATCCTGGTACACCCCCACTTGCGTGGGGACATTTGATAATGGCGTCCATGTCTTTCGACATACGACGGTACACCCCCACTTGCGTGGGGACATTTTCAAATGACGGAATAGGCGTTTCATTGCTTGCGGTACACCCCCACTTGCGTGGGGACATTCTTTTATCTTTTTTTCGATTTAACTTTCTATTCGGTACACCCCCACTTGCGTGGGGACATTGGACCTGCCGCCCACTTCGCATCAATCCAGTGCGGT
>Ga0315277_10009173_pt1 | contig 12664 bp, 7 predicted proteins | sample YL17G05_15_MG_FD_203695 | JGI IMG/M metagenome (GOLD analysis project Ga0315277, IMG submission 203695) | Sediment microbial communities from Yellowstone Lake, YNP, Wyoming, USA - YL17G05_15 | ecosystem: Environmental > Aquatic > Freshwater > Lake > Sediment | place: USA: Wyoming | collected... | reverse complement strand
ACGTTCTTGCCTTTGAGATTTATGCTCTCGCTGTGCACGTCCTTTGGAAGCACTATTTCATCGCCGTTATGGGCATCGTTGATCGCGTATTGGATGAAATCGTATCTCCTCGTCCTTGTTATGTTCATAATCGGGCCCTCGGCGCTGGTCCAGGAATGCGCCTCCGTGAGCAATTCTATGCCGTCGCCGGTCTCTAAATTACGGGAGTACCGTCTGTCGGTCGCATTGTTCCAGTGCTCGTGCACACCGAGGCTGGTCAGCGTGGTTCCATCGTTTTCAGGATCGTACTCCGTCCCGGACGGAGGATTATCCGCCTGCGCCATTTCGTGCAGGTAGTTGTCCGGGTGGTCGGTTACGTCCGTTACGCTCGTGCCGGGCGCATTCTGCTCGGCATGGAGGAAGTCCAGGCCGACCGAATCGATTGCCACGGGGTCCTGGGAAGCCAGTATGCTTGAGAACCAGTCGTTGCCGAACGTCCGGAACCTTATCACGTTGCTGCTTTGATTCCGGGCGGGATACAATCCGTCAATGAAGTAGAGGAGCGTTTTTCCGCCGAGCTGCTCATGGCCGTTGAGATCGACTAAGCAGTTATACGTCGCCATCGCGTTGTCTCTGTCGCCCAGATCATGCAGCGGCGACGGCGTCCACCCGTCGTTGTCGGACGTGTACGCAGGGAAACGAACCGACCCAAAATGATTCTTCGCGCACAACGTTACGCCATACAGCGAGTGCGCCCGAAGCAGCGCCATATTGATAAGATAATTCGCCTCGGTAACGCAGCTCGGCGGATAGGCGGTGCCCCGGGATGAACGATTATACATCGGCGCGCTGCCGTCGTGCACGGCCCCTATGCGACCGTTCGCCGCCCGGATAGACTTCACCACAAACCGAACGTTGTGATAGTCTGGATTCGGGTCACTGCGAACCTTATTGTATATCGGATTGCCGATATAGCGCGAGGCGTCGTAAATCGTAATCGCCGAGCCCGGCACGCCCACAACGTTTATGAGCTGCTTGACAATCGAGTAAATCACGTGAGGGCTCGGATAGCCCCCGCTCGACGACCAGTTGCCGGACGTGCTGTCCTCCTGATTCATGTTTATCTTGATGGCTATCTTCTCGCCGGCTTCATAGCCCGCATCTCCGAGGCCCCTGTTCCGGTTGAAGTGTCTGAATAGCGCGTCCCAGGCGTCGGCGTCGGTCGCCTCGCCCGTGAGGCCCCGGATGGCCTCGGAGACCATACTGTCAACCGTCGCCTGGTTGGTGTTGCCGTCGTCCCACCAGCTCCCGCTTGAGCCGTTCCAGCTTGTTGCGTTGACATCACGAATCCACATCACCCGTCCCGGATAAATACCTTTCGCAACGCCCATCGGGCTGTTCGGAGGGTCCGTCGGAATGAAGGGGGCGGCCTCGGTGCGGTCGCCTGTGCTTATGCTGATAGACCACCATATCGTCATAACGGCTGCGGCTGCAAATATCCCTCCGACAACGTATCGCCGGCGCCTGACAAACTGCCGCGCCTTGCGATACGCCAAAGTCGATGTAAGCAATCCCGCTGCCCAGATGACAAATCCGCTTGCCAATGGCGCCGCAAGACGCTGGCAGGGATACGACACGCGCGACGGCTTGGGAACAACGCGAATTAAGAACCAGACCAGCGAGAACAACCCAACGACCGGAAGCAGCCATATCAGCCACGGATGCCGCCGCCAAAAACTCTTTTTGCCCTGAACAAACTCGAATGACCCGGCCTTCGGGCACTGTCTAAGAACTGTGCTCGAATGTCCTATGTCTTTGGTGATCGAGCAGCCGCTTGATTTGCGGTTTCTTCCTCTGTGCGACATATCACAACCTCCTTAAATCGACGGGCAGCCATACACCCATTTCGGCTGCATCACCTCACATCGTACCATTTTTGCCCCCCCGATGCAAGACCCCGGCGGCTACTTCTGGCCCAATAGCTTGTCGAGCTCGGCCTCGAACCGCATCTTGTGCCGGGCCTCCTCCTCGGCCATTGAGGCAAGAACGTCCTTCGATTCCTGGCTCTTTGCCTTGCCGGCCATCTCGATATACAGCCTGAAGGCGGCATCTTCCTTTGCAACGGCCAGACCGAGCAAATCCCTCAAATCCATATCCAACTGAGGCGAATCGGAAATGACGTAGTCGGAGCTATCAACTTCCTCCGTATCGGCGGCGGTATCCACGACGATGCCCATTTTCATAAGCTCCAATTCGAGGTTGGCCCTGTGCTCCAGCTCCTCCTCCGCAAGCTCCTCAAACAGTCCTTTGATTCCTGCGTCGGCTACGCGCTGAGCCATCGCCAAATAGAACCTGTTCGCCTGGCGCTCCTTGAGAATCCCAAACTGCACAATCGCCTCGTAACTCTCAAACGTCTCCATAACAAAATCCCCAAAAGCTCGCAATCTCTTGCGCTCTCGGCGTACTCTGCGGTTGATGAGAGCTTTCTGCCTATTCTACCGCGCGCGGCCGCGATAACAACAACTATTCCCCTTGTCTCGTAGTGCTTCGCTGGCCGTTTCGCAGGTTAAAAGAACCTGCTGAAAAAAATTGAAAATATTCCAATTTTCCTTTTGACAACTACTATGGCACATAGTACTTTGTAGTATAGTAATACCAATTGACACCAGCAGAATTGAAGGTCGATGGCAATGAAGAAGAAATCACTCGACGATCTCGGCGAACTCCAGCGGGCGGTTATCGAGATAATCTGGGAGCTTGGCAGGGCCAATGTCCATGAGGTCCGCGAGCGCCTGGCGGGCAAAAAACAACTGGCATACACCACGGTCCTCACCGCACTGCAGAAGCTCGAAAAAGCAGGCTGGCTGACGCACAAAGCAGAGGGCAAGAGCTATGTCTATCTGCCCACGGGAACGCGGGAGCAGGCGGGGGCCAGATCGCTGCGACGGTTCATAAAGCACGTCTTCGACGGCGATGCGATGCTGATGTTTCAGCACCTGATCCGGCAGACAAACCTCACAAACGAAGAACTACGCGAAATACGTGAAATGATTGACAGCAAACGAAAGGAGATTCGAAAATGATCACTCAACTCTTAAGCCAAACCGACGTTGCTGCAAACTGTTTGCTTCACGGCACAATATGCCTGGCGGCGGGCCTGATTGCCGCGCGGCTATTTAGACACTCGGCTGCGCGTGCGCACCAGGCGCTGCTGCTGGCAATGGCCGCGGCGCTTATCGTTCCGGTCATGAGCGCGCTCGTCGCCCGCTACGAGCTCGGCGTCCTCACGGCTAAAACGCCGCCGAACCCGCCAGCCGCCGAATCGACAATTATGGCCGAGCTTGCTACGCCGATTGCGACGGAATTATCGGCGGCCGAATTCCAATACGAGCCGGCCCCAGCCGAATTGTACTCTTCGCCGGCAGTCTCGACTGCCGCGCCGATGGCTCGTGCGATCCCGTGGCGAACCATCCTGTTGGGACTCTGGCTCGTGACAAGCGTCGGTCTTGTCGCCCGCTTGATTGTCACGTTCATTCTCGGCAGCCGTCTTCTGAAAAGGGCTTCATCGCCGGCCTGCGGGATGATTGAGCAGGCCGCCGAAACGGCAGCCGAGAAACTCGCCGTCTCGAAGCCGGTTGTCGTGCTGGTCAGCGATAAGGTCGCCGGCTGCGTGATTTGGTGCTGGGCTAAGCGGCCTGCCCTGCTGATCGCTCGAAATGCCGAGGCTCGAAACAACAATACCGACTGGGTGGCCCTGTTCTCCCACGAGTTGGCGCATTTGAAGCGTCTGGACCACGTGAGCGGCCTCTTCGCCGAGCTGCTTATCTGCATCTTTCCGTGGCAGCCTTTAGCCTGGGCTGCAAAGAAGCGGCTGATTGCTCTCAGCGAGCAGGCGTGCGACGACTGGGCGGTTTCAACCGCCGACTCGCACGCGCGTTACGCCAGGTCGCTGCTCGATATGGTCCCGCAATCGAAGCCCGCCTTCGCGCCGACGGTCGTGCCTGACGGTAAGCACCTGGCGGCCAGGATTCAGCGCATCCTGCATAGCGGACGGTCAAACCCGCGAATCGGAAGGGCCTGGGCGGTGCTGGCGGTTATTACGGCCCTGTCTCTGGCGGTTACAATTTCATTCGCACAGACCCGCCCGGCGGGCGACCGGGAAGCCGGCATTGCCGAGCAACGAGAACGTGAAGGAGCTGTGGAAAAAGAACGGCCCCAGGAACGTGAGCATCCCGAAGCCGCAGAGCTCCGCGAACGCAAGATGCACCTGATGGAACTCCAGAAACAAGCCAAGAAGATTCAGATCGAGTTGAAAGAGCATCCTGATCATCCGGAAAAGGCCGAGCTGCTCGCCGCACTGGATGAATTGGAAAAGCAAATCAGTGCAATCGAGCGTGAGCTGCTGGCCCCGGAGCTTAAGCCCCGGCAGGTCGGCGAACGCGAGATGGATGTGCACTTGAAAGAGCTGATGCAGCGCCGCAAAGAACTGCAGGGACGAGCCGAGCAGATTGAATCGGAGCTTAGAGAGCTCGGGGACGGCAAGCCCGAACGCTCGCAGCAGCTTCGCGAGGAAATAGCAGGCATCGCCAAGGAAATGGATGTTGTCGAACGAGAGCTTAAAGGCGCGCGTATAGAGCGACAGCCGGGCGAGCCTGGTGCGCCTCGAAAGCTGATGCAGAAGCGGGCAGAGCTGGCCGAACGCATAGAGATACTTGAACGCGAGTTAAGGGAGCTCGGCGAGAAACACCCCGACCGTGCGCATCAAATTCGTGAGGAGCTGGCGGATATTGGCGACGCGATGGCGGGTATTGACCGCGAGATGCACGCTACTGAGGACGCCCGCGCGCCAGGGGATGCCGGTCCGCGGAACCGCGAGCTCATCCAGGCCCGAGATGAGCTGGCTCGACAGGCTGAAATGATGGAGCGAAAACTGAAAGAAATCGGCGACAGCAAACCCGACGAGGCCCACGAATTGAAGATGCGGCTCGATGACACGCTCGGACGGATAAGGGAGGTCGAAGCCGAGCTGCGCGCTGTCTCTGATGAACGCGAGCGGGCCGGCGACCGCGAGCCGCGCCTTCGAGAGCTGACGCAGCGGCGGCGTGAGCTTGAAGCCCGGGCACGCGAGACCAAAATGCTCATCGACAGGCTCGAAGGCAAAGAAGATAAGGCCGCCGAAACCAGGACGCTCGAAGATATCAACAGGCAGATAGAGGAGATCGACCGGGAAATTCGGGGCGTGGAGGGCCGAGAGATTCGGGGCATGGAACGCCGAGAGATTCCTCGGGACGGCGACCTGGGAGGCGAGGTGGATCGACTTCGCGGCGAGGTGAACGAGCTGCGCAATCAGATGGGCGAGATTCGCCAACTGCTCGAACGGCTGCTCGAGCGCGAACGGCCGCTCGAACGCGAGCAGCCACGGCGCAGCGACAGGCCGCAAGAGTTAAAAGAGTTTTAGCAGGCATACGTGCGGCAGCACAAACGCAATCCCCAAGGGCCGGCCCTCAAAAAGCCGGCCCTTTTAATAACTCAAACTGACGATTCTGTAGTTAAGCCACGGCATAGCCACCGAATCGGTCAATTTGAGTTACTTACGAAATGCCGCAATTTTTTGAGTTTCTTTCTTGCTTTCTCGGACGGCTCTTGTTAGAAAATCGCATGAGGCAGTGCCGCCGCACGGGGCTGGAACCAGGCCGAATGTAGAGGCGGCAGGCCGTTGCGAGCAGAATTTGAGAGATCGACGGATATCTGAGGGATAGACAGATGACCGATAGCGGGTCGAGCGAGAAGAAGTCGGCTGACTATGTTCAGCAGCCCCGTCCACGCCCTCCAAAATTAGAGCGCATCCCGCATCGTCAGGCACAACACGACGGGGCTGATGAAGACCTGGACAGGGCGTGGAGCGAATGGGAGACAACGTTCGACACCATCCAGGACTCCATAATGCTGCTCGACGGCCAATTCAACATCATCCAGGCAAACGCCGCCACATCCCGTCTGCTCGGCAGGCCTCTCGATGAAATAGTCGGCAACAAATGCTGCAGACTGGTTCACGGAACCGATGCGCCGCCCGAAGAATGCCCGCTGAGCAAGACTGTCAGTACGAAGGAACGTCATAAGACGGAGCTTTACATACCTCAGAAGGATATGTGGACAGTCGTCTCGGTTGACCCTATTCTCGATGGAGAGGGTAATATGACCGGCGCCGTCCACATCGTAAGAGATATCACAGATCACAAAAAAGCCGATGAAGCCCTGCGCGAATCGCAAGAGCGCTTCAGAAACATCTTTGAGAATGCCCTTCTCGGTCTTTATAGAACCACTCCGGATGGGCGGATCCTTATGGCCAATCCGGCCCTTGTCCACATGCTGGGATACGCCTCGTTTGAGGAGCTCGCCCGGCGGAACCTGGAGGATGAAGGTTTTGAGCCGGACTACCCGCGCTCGATATTCAAGGAGCGTATTGAGGCAGATGGTAAGGCTCTTGGACTTGAGTCTGCCTGGGCAAAACGCGACGGAACTACCCTTTTTGTCCGAGAAAGCGCTATAGCCATTCGTGACCCACAGGGCAATACGCTCTATTACGAAGGCACGGTCGAAGACATCACCGAACGCAAGAAGGCCGAGGAGGCATACAAGGCACTGGTTGACCACTCTCTCCAGGGCCTCGTCGTCTTTCAGGATGGCCGCGCTGCCTTTGCCAATCAGGCAATGGCCACGATTACCGGTTATTCGGTCGATGAAATGCTGGCCCTGCCGCCGGAAAAAGTCCAGGCATTCGTTCATCCGGAAGACCGGGAAACGGTATGGAGCCGCCAGAAGAAACGGCTGAACGGCGGCAAAGTGCCCGAATACTATGAATGTCGGGGAATGCGAAAAGACGGCCAAGTATGCTGGCTCGAGGTCCACGCCAGCCTGATTGACTATCAGGCCAGACCGGCCATCCAGGCCGCCTTTATAGACATCACCGAACGCAAGAAGGCCGAAGAGGCACTGCAAAAAAGTGTTCGGCTTTTAAGGGATACCGGAGAAATGGCCAAAGTCGGAGGTTGGGAGCTTGACCTTTCGACCAATGAGGTATCATGGACGCAAGAGGTCGGCCGGATCCACGGAGTCGAGCCGGGATATAAGCCGAAGCTGGAAGAAGCTTTAAACTTCTATGCGCCCGAATCCAGGGCAGCCGTAGAGGCAGTAGTGAAGAACGCTGCGGAAACGGGCGAACCTTACGATCTTGAATCCCTTTTCATTCCTTTGGGCGGCAAAGACAAGATTTGGGTGCGGTCGCTTGGAAAAGCTGTTTACAGCGGCGGTAAAATAGTAAAACTTGCTGGGACATTTCAGAATATTGATAAATATAAAAGGGCCGAGCAGACCCTGCGGGAGAGCGAGGCCAAGTATAGAACACTAGTTGAAAATATCCCGCAGAAAATATTTCTGAAGGACGAACACTCTGTTTATATCTCCTGCAATGAAAATTATGCCCGGGGTTTAGAGATTAAATCCGAAGAGATCGCAGGAAAAACGGATTATGACTTTTATCCTAAGGAGTTAGCTGAAAAATATAGAACTGACGACAAAAGAATTATGCAATCCGGAAAAGCAGAAGATGTCGAGGAAAAATATATTCAGGATGGAAAGGAATTCATTGTCCAAACAGTCAAGACGCCTACCAAAGATGAGCAAGGAAACATCATAGGGGTATTAGGTATTTTCCGCGACATCACCGACCGCAAGAGGGCCGAAGAAGCCCTGACGCAGAGCGAGCAGAAATACAAAGAGCTCTTTGAAAGTGCGAGGGAAGCTATAATCATACTGGATCTCAATGGAAAGATTACGGACGCAAATAGAACAGTCGAGGAATATGGGCATACAAGAGACTACCTGCTCGGCAAGAGCATTTTTGACTTCATCCCCGTCAATCATAGAGCCAGGGCTGCCAAGGATTTTGATGACTTATGTCACGGCACTCCTGTGAAGGGCGAGATGGAGGTAATTGCCCCGAAGGGGAATCTCACTGTGGAGTACAGGGACAACCCGATAGTACGGGGGGGGCAAATTGTCGCTGTCCAAGCGATCCTGATGGACATCACCGAACGCAAGCGGGCGGAGGAGGCGCTGGAAGCGGAGCGGCAGCGGTTACATCATGTGCTGGAATCTATACCGATAATGGTATGCCTGTTGACGTCCGATTATCATGTCGCCTTCGCCAATCGCGCTTTCCGCGAGAAGTTTGGCGACTCGCACGGGAGGCCCTGCTATGAGTATTGTTTTGGGGAAAAAGAGCCCTGTGATTTTTGCGAGACATACAGGGTGTTAAAAACTGCAAAGCCTCATCATTGGCAAGTAACAACCCCGGACGGCGCCAGCGTTATCGACGTATATGACTTCCCCTTCACCGACGTCGATGGTTTGCCTATGATTCTTGAGATGGATATAGACATCACCGAACAAAAACTCGCCGAACGAGCCTTGCGCGACTACCAGGCACAGCTCAAATCGCTTGCGTCGGAGTTATCGCTGACTGAGGAGCGGGAACGACGCCGTATCGCCGCGGGGATACACGACGATATCGGCCAGAAATTGGCCCTGGCCAAGATGGAATTGCAGTTGCTTGCCAGGTCGCCCGGAAAATCCAAGATTCCGGCATCGCTGGACGGCGTCTGCGCCAGGATCGACGAGGCAATCAAGGATGCGCACTCGCTGACATTTGAGCTGAGCAACCCGGCCCTGTATGACCTCAGTTTCGCGGCGGCTATCGACCAGTGGCTCCTCGAACGAATCCAAAAGAAGCATGGAATCAAGTGCAGGGTTATTGCCGGCGAACAGGCCGTTCCGCTCGATGAGAACAGCAGGGTTGTCTTATTCAGAGCGCTGCGGGAGCTGGCAGTCAACGTCGTCAAGCACGCAAAGGCGACCGCCCTGACCGTGACTATTGAGAAGCTCGAAAACACTGTGCAAATCACCTGCAAAGATGACGGACTCGGCTTCACGCCGCCCGAAGATAACGCTTTGCCCCGGGATGTCGGCGGATTTGGTCTTTTCAATATCAAGGAGCGCTTGGAGTATCTTGGCGGCGGTATGAAGCTTGAGTCCGCCCCCGGACGCGGCACACTTATTACACTGAGCTTGCCTTGGGAACGAAAAAGCGATGCCGATGCAGATGAAGGGAGGCAATAGCATGAGAATCGTAATTGCGGACGACCAGGGAATGGTGCGGCAGGGACTAAGGGCGCTCATCCAGGAGCAAGCGGATATGGAGGTGGTCGGCGAGGCCCAGGATGGATGGGAGGTCGTACAGCGCGCAAAAGAGCTTTCGCCCGATATCGTCATAATGGATATCAGTATGCCCAATCTCAACGGCGTTGAAGCGACGCGTCAAATCCTCCGCGAGCGACCCAATACCAGGATTATTGCCTTGTCGATGTATCCTCACAAGCGCTATGTAACCGAAATGCTCAGAGTCGGCGCATCCGGGTACGTGCTCAAATCTTGTCTCTTCGACGAGCTTGTCAAGGCCATCCACGCCGCCGCGGCCGGCGGGCACTATCTCAGTCCGCAGATAACCGACGTGCTCGTCGATGAATACGTCAACAAGACCTCAGCAAGCGAAGAAAACGGCCTGAGCAGCCTCTCGAAGAGAGGACGTCAGGTCCTTCAACTTATTGCCGAAGGCCTCTCCACAAAGCAGATCGCGCTGCGTTTGAGCATAAGCCAGAAAACCGCCGACGCCAATCGCCGCGAGCTTATGAACAAGCTCGATAAGCACAGTGTCGCTGAGCTGACCAAGTACGCCATCCGAGAAGGCCTGACCACCGCCGACTTTTAAGAGCGCGCGAGACAAGTGGCACGGCCATCTCCACATGGAGTCCGTGGGACCTGGCCGTGTGTTTCGCGGAGAAGCCCGCTCGCAGGAAAAAAGACCAATTGCAGGGCCATTTTGGACCTGCGACGCATGGCCAAGCCCCACGGGCCCCGCCGCAGGGCGTCCCCGGCGGGACTTGCGGGGGTGCCAATGCCACGACGGAATGGCTTCTCATACACGCTCTAAAGCCGCGTCACCCCCCGTCATTCCCCTGGACCGCACAGGCATATCCCTTGCTAAAATCACGGCATTTCCACTATTAAGTCCGGTATTAACCTTGTTGGCGTTCACTGCTGAATGGCCGATATTAACTAACAGGAAAACCTGAATTTTAAGGCCGGCGACCTATACATTTTAGCTATAGTACTCCGTCGCTCGTTATGGCTAGGCCATGTCCCAACGGGACGGCTTAACCGGCTTAACATCGACCGTAATAACAAAAGACTTTTAAGTGGGGGATAGGTCGCCGGCTTATTTATTCAAACCGGCCGTTTTTCGGTAGAAATATGGGGGCAGATAGCAGGAAGATGGATGATTCTCCGTCCAGCAGCGCCGTTGGAATTAGGGGCTCGCCGTCCCGGATTACAGAAAAAGATGCCTGTCTGATTCTCCAATACCACCGCGTCGCGACGCTCTGCCACGATCCATTCCAGCTCGCCGTCCAGCCGCACAAATTCGAGAGCCAAATCCGCTATCTGGCCGAGAACTTCAACGTCATATCTATGGACGAAATCAAGCGGCACTTTGAAACCGCCACGCCCTTCTCCGAAAGGACCGTAGCAGTAACGTTTGACGGCGGCTATGCCGACCTGCTCTACACCGCAAAAGAAGTCTTGGAGAGATTCCGCCTCTGCGCAACCGTATTCACCCCCTCGGTGCAAATCATAGAGCCCCAACAATTCTGGCAGAACGAGCTGGAAGACCTGCTGATTGCAGGCAATCCCAAAGGCCACCTGGAGATTGAGATAGACGACCGATGCTATATGTGGTCTTTGAGAAACCAACGCGATGCCTTTCGCACCTTTGACGTGCTGTGTTCAATCATGCCGAACAGAACCCCGTCGGTCCAAAGAAGAATTGTCGGCCAGATAAAAAGCTGCCTTGACTCGAAGGCCGCCGACCCCGACTGCCATCGTACAATGGATGCACGCGAGCTGCAAATGCTCCAGGATGGGGGGCTAATAACCATCGGGGGACACACGCACAATCTGGCAAAACTCTCCGCGCTGCCTCAATGGCAGCAGATTGAGGAATTGGCCCGAAACAAAGACGTGCTCGAAGAGGCATTGGGCCGCCGGATCGAGTACTTCTCCTATCCGTTCGGCTGCGAAGACTGCCATACAACCAAGACTATGGCCGCCCTCGAAAATCTCGGCTTCACCCTGGCCTGCGCCAATTCCTATGGAACTGTCGCCGGCACAGACATAAGCAGCCGGTATGAGCTGCCCAGAGTCAAGGTCGGTAACTGGAACCCGTTTACCTTTTATAAATTCCTGGAAGGATTCTTCGCCTGATCGGCCCCTCTTGGCCCGATGACGATAAACGGCTATTGCCGGAGGATACCAGCGTGGACATGGACATAAGAATACTGATTGCAGACGACCACAAGATGGTGCGAGAGGCCATTACCTCGCTGTTGAACAATGAGATCGGGATGAGCGTCGTCGCAGAAGCAGCCGACGGTCGAACAGCCGTCCAGCTTGCGCGGGAGCTGCAGCCCGATGTAGTAATTATGGATATCACAATGCCGAACCTCAACGGCATCGAGGCCGCCCGCCAAATTCTCCACGAGCCATCCAACGCGAAAGTAGTGCTGCTCTCGGAACAGTCGGACCGCCGATGCGTCTGCGAGGCCCTGCGAGCGGGTGCTTCAGGCTTCCTGCCCAAACGCTGCGGCTTCGACGAGCTTATCACCGCAATACACAGCGTCGTCGCCAATCACACCTACCTCAGCTCCGAGATTACCGGCGTTGTCGTCGAGGGATACATTAACCGTCTGCCCGAACAGGATAGCTCCGCCTATTCAGTCTTGACCAACAGGGAACGCGAAGTGCTCCAGTTGATTGCAGAGGGCTTGTCAACCAAGAATATCGCAAAACAGCTTTATCTAAGCGCCAAAACAATTGAGTGGCACCGCAGCCAGCTCATGAAGAAGCTGCATTTGAAAAGCGTCGCGGAGCTGGTCAAGTACGCCATAAACGAAGGCCTAACCTGCGCCTACATCTAATTTGCCCTCCCTGCCCCCGTCGCCACGCGGCTTCGTGCGCCCGCAGCCCCTCTAAAACGCCCAAAATGCTCCCTTATCGGTCGTCGGATCGGGCCTCAATCTTCGTAAAACCAGGAATTGCCTGGGTATGTCGCCGCCCGAAAAAGCCGATTATATGGCAGGCAACTGTCAGGACAGAATGAGGATAGCTTCAATGGAGGATTTACGTATGCCGGAAACTCCGAACAAACATCATAGAGACGACACAGAAGAATTGCTCGCAAGAATCGAGAGTGTCGAGAAGGAGTTGAAAGATTTCGCATATATAGTCTCGCACGACCTCAAGGCGCCGCTGCGGGGGATTAAAAGCCTGGCGGAATGGATCTCCGCCGACTACGCGGACAAGCTCGACGAAGCCGGCAGAGAACAAATGAAAATGCTGACGAAGCGCGTTGAGCGAATGCACAACCTAATTGAGGGCGTGCTTCAGTATTCAAGGGTCACGCACGACGAAGGGCAGCGCGCTTCGGTGAATCTCAACGAGCTTGTTCCGCAAGTCATCGATTCGATAGCCCCGCCGGAGAACGTCTCGATCAGAATTGCCGGCGAGCTGCCCA
>Ga0315277_10009172_pt1 | contig 12666 bp, 12 predicted proteins | sample YL17G05_15_MG_FD_203695 | JGI IMG/M metagenome (GOLD analysis project Ga0315277, IMG submission 203695) | Sediment microbial communities from Yellowstone Lake, YNP, Wyoming, USA - YL17G05_15 | ecosystem: Environmental > Aquatic > Freshwater > Lake > Sediment | place: USA: Wyoming | collected... | reverse complement strand
CCTGCACTCGGCCGCGGTAGCTCTGGGACACGCCGGCGGAAGTGACGAGCAGAAGTAGAAAGACAGCTACGACCACTTTGGTCGAAAAGCGGTCCATCATCATTGGACAACCTCCTAAATTTCGATTCACCGGGAGGGGACATGCCAAAGGCCCAACCGACTCGTCGCCTGACCACAGACCCCTACGCGTCATGGGCGTTCTCCTCGCCGCAGACACTCTTCCTGCGCCTTTGGTATAATCCCAACCGGCAGTGCTTAGATTCTGAGCCTCCTTGGCGAAACTGGCAAGGGGATAGTGAAAGTTTTATAGTGAATTCACTAGTGACCGCCAGCTTGTTTTCAGCACTTTAGGAGCTGACGGCCGGAAACAGGTTTGGATGCAATCTACCACCGGCGCGGATTTCGCGGGCGATGAACGGTGGGTCCTCGTCACCCGTGTGGCCGCCAGCCGCCTCTTCGGCAAAGCGGCTCAACTGCGCGAGCTTTTGCTCTTCCTGGCCGAGAAGGCCATTGCCTCCCCAGAGGTGGAGATCACGGAGCAGGCGATCGGCACGCGAGTTCTCGGCCGGCGGCCGGATTACGACCCGCAGTCCGACAACATTGTCCGGGTTCAGATTCGGCGCCTGCGGCAGAAGCTGGAAGAGTACTTCGTAACCGATGGCCTGCACGAGCCGATGGTCATCGCCATTCCCAAGGGGAGCCATGTGCTGCGTTTTGAGCCCCGGCCCGAACAGGACCGCGGCGCCCGCTCCGCGGCGTTCTCCCCATCGCGTGCGTCCCGATGGCTGGGCGCGGCGGCCGCGATTGTCGCGGTGGCGGCAATCGCCTTTTTCCTGGGCCGGTTTTCCATCGACCGAAGCGAATCGCCAGCCGGGAAACAGAGCCAGGCCTCCGCGAGTCCGCTCTGGGCTCGCCTCTTCCTGCCAGATCAGCCGACCACCATCGTGATTGCCGACAGCAGCCTGGTCTTCGTTCAAAATGTGCTGCGTACGAGCATCGCCTTGAACGAGTACATCGACCGTTCCTATCGGGACCGGGTCGAGTCGGTAGCGGAGGCGGGGCTCCGGGACGCGTTGCGGATGATCCTGAACCGGCAGTACACCAGCCTGGCGGACGCGATCGTCTCAGGCGAGCTGCGCTCCATGGGCGTACGGATGGGAGCTAAGGTTACGGTGCGGTATTCCCGTCACATGAACGTCCGGGACTTCAACGCCGGCAACTTCGTCCTTGTCGGAAGCCGGCACAGCGTCCCCTGGGTGGAGTTGTTCGAACCGGGGCTGAACTTCCGGTTCGAGCCGATCGGCAAGGAACCGCGATTCGGCATCCGGAACAGGAAGCCGGCGGCCGGAGAGGCCGCGGTCTATGGGAACGCCGCGGCCCCGTCCGGCTCGCAGGAGAGCTTCGCGACCATCTCGCTGATGCCCAACCTCGCTCATACCGGGGCTGTCCTGATGCTGAGCGGCGTGACCATGGAATCCACCGAGGCGGCCGGGGAGTTCTCGATGAGCAACGATTTCCCGCAATTCCTCGCCAAGACCTTCGGCGCATCGACGGCCCGGAATCTGCCCTACTTCGAGATTCTTCTCAAGGCCGCCGCCATCTCCGGCGCACCGCACAAGGTCGACGTCGTGGCCTGGCGCAGGCTGAACTGAGAGGCCGTTCCGGCGTCCTTGATCGACGGGCGCCTGACGGGATCAGATCAGACTATTTCGCGAACTGGCGTATGATTCTCCTGTGAGGATAAACAGAAGAACCCTCTTGGGGAGCCTGGGCGCGGCGGCGCTCGCGCAGGCCGCCCCCGCCAAGCGCCCCAACATCGTCGTGATGATGGCCGACGACATGGGCTACTCGGACCTGGGCTGCTACGGGTCCGAGATCTCGACGCCGAACCTGGACCGCATGGCCGCCCGCGGCCTCCGCTTCACGCACTTCACCAACACCGCGCGATGCTGCCCCACGCGCGCGGCTCTGCTGACCGGTCTCTATCAGCACCAGGCCGGCGTCGGCATGATGGTCAACGATCTGGGCAAGCCGTCTTATCAGGGCTATCTGAACGACCGCTGTGTCACCATCGCCGAGGCGCTCCGGCCGGCCGGCTATCGCACGCTCATGGCCGGCAAGTGGCACGTTGGCGAAGACCGCCCGCACTGGCCCACCGACCGCGGCTTCGAGCGCTACTTCGGCCTCATCAGCGGCGCCAGCAACTACTTCCGGCTCGACCAGGGCCGCAAGATGGCGCTCAACGACAAGCCTTACACGCCCGAGGGCGGCGACTATTACATGACCGACGCCTTCACGGATCACGCCGTGAAGTTCGTCGACGAACTGGGGCGCGGCAACGATCCGTTCTTCCTGTATCTGGCCTTCACCTCGCCGCATTGGCCGCTGCACGCGCTCCAAGAGGACATCGCGAAGTACCGCGGCAAGTACCGCATGGGGTGGGACGAGCTGCGCCAGCGCCGCTACCGCCGCATGCTCGAGCTGGGCGTCATCGACAAGCGCTGGCCGTTGACGCCGCGCGACCCGGAAGTCTCCGCCTGGGCCGATGCCAAGGACAAGGACGACCTGGACCTGCGCATGGCGGTCTACGCCGCGCAGATCGAGTGCATGGACCGCAACGTCGGCCGTCTCCTCGCCAAGCTCAGGGAGATCGGCGCCGAGGACAACACGCTGGTGCTGTTCCTGGCCGACAACGGCGGCTGTCACGAGGTGGTGGATCGCGGCGCAAAGGGCGCGCCCGCCGGCACGCCCGACTCGTACTTCAGTTATGGCCGTGGCTGGGCCAACGCCAGCAACACGCCCTTCCGCCTCTTCAAACATTGGGTGCACGAAGGCGGCATCTCGACGCCGCTCATCGCCCAGTGGCCCGCGCGAATCGGGAAGGGCGGTCAACTGACGCACCGGTTCGGCCATGTGATCGACCTGATGGCGACCGCGGTGGACGCGGCGGGCGCGCAGTACCCGGCGACGCACAACGGCCGGCCGGTCACGCCGCTGGAGGGCCGCAGCCTGATCCCCATTTTTGACGGCAAGACGCGCGACCCGAACCGCGCCGTTTTCTGGGAGCACGCCGGCAACCGGGCCGTGCGCCAAGGCAAATGGAAGCTCGTCTCGCGCTATCCGGACCGCTGGGAGCTTTACGATATGGAAGCCGACCGAAGCGAGATGAACGACCTGGCGGCGAAGATGCTCGGCCAGGCGGGGGAACTCGAAAAGCTGTACAACCAATGGGCCGCGCGCGTCGGCGCCTTCCCACCGGACCAACTCGGCCGCAAAGGAAAGAAAGGATAGCTCTCGTCGTCACGCCGCAAACGGGGGAAACCGGGACGCGGCCTCTGTGGCGCTGAATCTCCGTTTCTTCGCGCGCGGCGACATGCCCGCGGTGGGAAGTCCGAACCGGGCGTCGATGATCGGGGGCGCCGTACCCGAGCGGCACGGCATCACCTGCGACGAATGGAGGCCGGAAAAGTTTGAGATCCCGCCGGCCGCGGTTGGCTCCGAGGGCATCTTTCCGGCCACCTGGTCGAGCCCAAGGCCCCGCACGCTCTCGAAAACGGCAAGGGCCTGATCGACACGATCCGCCGCGCGGCCGCGAAATCAAGGCGCCGGCGAATGTTCACGACGCCGCGGCGACCCTGGCGCGCCCGCCCGGACTGAAGGCGCCGGACTGCCGGATCGGCAGGCCGGTCGAAGAGAACCTCCAATCCGCTGTAAGATGAAATTGTTCCCAAACACGGGCGCGTAGCTCAGGTGGATAGAGCACCGGCCTTCTAAGCCGGGGGTCGTGGGTTCGAGTCCCGCCGCGCCTGCCATTTGAACCTAAAGAAGTTGACTCTCATCGAGGGGCCACACATTATTCGTGCCGAAGTGCGTTCTTTGGGGGACTCTTTGGGGACTGCGACCGAGTTGACGTGTTCCCGGTCCTCACGGGGAATAGCACGCTCGAGCTGTTCATGGCCTCGCGCTTCGCTGGCGTTCCCAGATGGGAGTAGCGCTCGATCATCTTCCGGCGGCTCCAACCGAATATGGCAAGCTGAAGCGCTTCGGAAACGCCCTTCTCGTTCATGTTGCTGCACGCCGTGTGCCTCAGGACATGCCACCGGGACTTGACCCGCGTTGCTTGCAGGGCGGAATGCCGCGGGCGATTCTGTTTGACGCCGACGGGACGTTGTACTCCCAGCGCTCGCTGCGCGCGCGCCTGCTGTTGCGCCTGGCGGGGCAGGCGGCGCTCGAACCGCGGCTGGTGCGGGCCCCGTGGTCTCACCGGAGAGCGGTGGAGACGCTTCGGAGCGCGGATCATCCCATCGCGATTCCGGACCGCCAGTTTCAGCTCACCGCCCAACTGGCCGGTGCGCCGGAAGTACGGGTCCGGAAAATCGTTCAGAAGTGGTTCGTTGAGGCGCCGCTGCCGCTGCTGAGAAGTTGTGTTCACCCCGGCCTGGCCGGCCTGTTGCAGTTGGCTCGCGACCGGGGAGTCCTTCTCGGCGTCTTTTCCGACCATGAAGCCGAGGATAAGCTGAAGGCGCTCGGAGTGCGCGCCGTCATCGTCGGCCGCGCGCGCGGCTTTCCCGAATTCCGGCGTCGGTTGGAGGAAAGTCTACTCCGACGCAAGCAGCGCTTCCCAACTCACGCGCCGCCCGGTGTCGATCGCCATCCGGCCCAGCAGTGACGTCAGCGTGCTCTCGGCCGCCCATTGCGCGTTGTTTTCGGGCTTGTTCTCGACAACCATGGTCAGGAACCGTTCGATGGCGTCGATGGTGATCTCGCGCTTGGAGTCCACCTGGAGCGGCTTCTGCCCCGGGCGCGACCAGCGGTAATACCTGCGGTGCGTCTCGATGGTGCCTTCGGTTCCGAAGAACTGTTCGTCCACCAGGCTCCAGGCCTGGGCCAGTTGGCAGGCGTGCAGGAAACCGTGCAGCCCTTGCCCGTAGTCGTAGGTGACGTTCAGGTGGTCCATGGTGTCGCCGTAGGTGCGGACCTTGCGCCCGCCGTCCCCCACCGCCGACACGGGATGCCGCCGCGCGTACCAGTTCAGAACGTCCACCCCGTGGCAGTCCTGCTCGACGATCATGTCGCCGGACTTGGCGCGCCAGGGATACCATTGCCGGGCCTGTATCTCGGGCGTTGGCGGGGTTGCGCGCGCTTTTGCCGACACGCCGCCCACCATCCAGTGGCTGCGCATCAGCGCGAGTTCGCCCAGTTGCCCGGAGCGAATGATATTCTCCGCCGCCAGGTACTCGGGGCTGTAGCGCTGCTGGAAGCCGAACTGGATGTGTTTCGCCGGGTCGGCTTTCTCCGCCGCCGCCAGCAGCCGCTTCACGCCCGCGACGCTGGCGCCCGCCGGCTTCTCGCAGTAAATGTGTTTGCGGGCCTTCACGGCCGCCTCGAAATGCTCCGGATGCAGGTACACCGGCGTGGTGATGACCACCGCGTCGATGCCCGCTTCGGCCAGCAGGTCCTGAAAGCGGGTGAATACCTTGGCGTCGTTGGCCGCCGGAATCTGCGTTTTGGCCCGGTCGATCTGGTCCGGGTACAGGTCGCACAAAGCGGCGATCCTGGCGCGGGGGTCCTTGGCGAAGAAGTCGCCGTCGTAGCGGCCCCGTCCCCCCGTGCCGATGATGCCCACCGCCACCGCCGAATTCGCCTGCGAGCCGAACACCGTCTTCGGGCTCGCAATCATCAGGTTCGCCGCCATTCCGGCCAGCGCTTCGCGTCTTCTCATAGCGTTTCCACTGTACCAGGAAACGTGGGGACAGACGGGACGTTCCCCGGTTTGAAAACCGGGGAACGTCCCGTCTGTCCCCACGTTCACGGCCTGAAGGCCGTGCCACTCGGATGAGATACTTGGGGAATGAAAGCCTGCCATGAGGCCCTGACCGGGTTTCCGGTTGTGATCGTCGTGCCCGTACTGTGGGGAGATCAGGACCCCTTCGGTCACGTGAACAACATCGTGTACCTGCGCTGGTGCGAGACGGCGCGCGTCGAATACCTGATTCGCGCCGGCTTTTGGCCCAAGCTGCCGCCCGAAACCATCGGCCCGATCCTGGCCGCCGTCTCGTGCGACTACAAGCGGCCGGTGACCCATCCGGACACGGTCTACGTGGGCGCCCGGGTGACGCGCATCGGCAACAGCAGTTTCCGGATGGAGCACCGCATCGTGAGCAAGTCCCTGGACCTGGTCGTCGCGCAGTCGGACACCACCCTGGTCACCCTGGACTACAGCCGGAACAAGACCGTCCCCGTCCCGGAGCATTGCCGGAAAGCCATGGAAGAGATGGAAGGAAGGGGCTTGGAATCCGCCCCATCTGCGCCTATTGATCCTTGAATAATGAACATGCTATGATCAATTTGCAAGGAACACTCCATGCGGATCGATCGAGCCGAGCTGACCCAGAGACTCCGTCGCGCGATCAAAACGAATCCCGTGACGGCCCTGTACGGGCCGCGCCAGTGCGGCAAGACAACCATCGCCAGGCAGATGGCCCAGACCGGCGGCGCCGGGTACTTCGACCTGGAAGACCCGGTGAGCCAGCGGCGTCTGGGGGAGCCGATGACCGCGCTTCGCCCTTTGCGGGGCCTGGTGGTCATCGACGAGGTCCAGAGGCAACCGGATCTTTTCCCGGCGCTGCGCGTGCTGGCGGACCGGAAGCCCCTGCCGGCGCGCTTTCTGGTGTTGGGCAGCGCTTCCCCCGAACTGCTTCGCCAGAGCTCCGAATCGCTCGCTGGCCGTGTCGCTTTCGTCGAGATGAGCGGCTTCGAACTCGCGGAGGCCGGCCCGGCAGCCACGCGGCGGCTGTGGTGGCGCGGCGGATTTCCCCGCTCGTTCCTGGCCCCCAGCGACGGGGACAGCCGGGTGTGGCAGGAGAACTTCATCCGGACGTTCCTGGAACGCGACATCCGTGAGTACGGCGTGCAGGTAACGCCCGCGACGCTACGGCGGATGTGGAGCATGCTGGCGCACTACCACGGGCAAATCTGGAACGCTTCGGAACTTTCGAGGTCCCTGGGTGAAACCCACACCACCGTCAAGAGACATCTGGACATCCTGACCGGCGCGCTGATGGTGCGGCAACTCCAGCCCTGGCACGAGAACCTTGGCAAGCGGCAGGTCAAGTCGCCCAAAGTCTACTTGCGAGACACCGGCCTGCTGCATGCCCTGCTGGGCGTCCCGTCGTTCCGGGCGCTGGAAGGGCATCCCAAGATTGGCGCTTCCTGGGAAGGATTTGCCGTCGAAGAGGCGATCCGCGCGGCCGGCGAGCGCAACGCTTATTTCTGGGCCACGCAGGCGGGGGCCGAGTTGGGTCTGCTGGTGATGGCGGGCGGCGATCGTTATGGTGTCGAGGTCAAATACAGCGATGCCCCGGGCATGACCAAATCGATGCACATCGCGCAGGACGATCTGCGCCTCAAACGCCTGTTCGTGGTGTATCCCGGCACGGAATCGTATGACCTGGATGAACGAACCGCAGTCGTTCCGGTCGAACAGATAAGATCCCGGCTTCTGTCTCGCCATCGAAGATCGTAGGAGGAGGCCGGTTGCGGCTACAGCCCGCGCAGGTGGAACCCGCCGTCGACGTTTAGCACCTGGCCGGTCGAGTAGTCCAGCAGGCCGTCGGCAGATCCGTGCTACCATGCGGCTTGTGATGGAACCGCTGGTTTCGCACAGCTTCGAGGACGAGACGCCGGAGGCCAAGGCGCGATGGTTCCGCGGACTGCCGGTGGAGGAACGGATCGCCATGCTGTGCGCGTGGACGGACCTGATCCTGGAGAACAATCCGGGGGTGGCGGAACGCAAAGATGCTCAACCGGTTGCGGGACGTGTTCGCGTCCTTGAGCGCGCACGAAGTTAAGTACATCGTGATCGGCGGCACAGCGGCCATCCTGCACGGCGTGCCGCGAGCGACCCTCGACCTGGATGTTCTGATCGAGGCCACACTCTACAACGCCCAGAGTCTGCTCAACGCGTTGCGGGCGGCGGGTTTCGGAACGGCGGAGCTAGTCACCGCCGAGGAACTCCTGGCCCATGAGATCACCATCTTCAAAGACCGCTGTCGGATCGACGTGCGGACCACCAGGCCCGGCATCGCCTTTGCGGATGCCTGGGAACGGCGCCTGGAGATGAAAGTGGAGAGGCAGCGGTTCTGGGTCGCTTCCAGGGAGGACCTGATCCGTTCCAAGAGAGCCGCGGGGCGGCCAATCGATCTCGAGGATGTCCGGTTGCTGGAGGCGGGAGAGGCGGGTCTCGCCTGACTCCGCGCGGTCGAAACTACAGCCCGCGCAGGTGGAAGCCGCCGTCGACGTTGAGCACCTGGCCGGTCGAGTAGTCCAGCAGGCCGTCGGCGATGGCGCGCACGGCGAGGGCGATGTCGCGCGGTTCGCCCATGCGCCGCTGGGGCAGCAGGCCGGCGGCGATGCGCTCCTCGTAGAGCTTCTCGACGGCGGCGATCATGTCGGTGCGGATGACGCCCGGCCGGATCTCGAAGACCTTGACGCCCGTTTGCGCCAGCCGTTGCGCCCACAGCGAGACCGCCATGCTCAGGCCCGCCTTCGAGATGCAGTACTCGCCGCGGTTTATCGACGCGGTGTAGGAGGAAATCGAGGTCACGAAGACGATGCGGCCCTCGGTCCGGCCGGCCATCCAGCGCGCGGCAAGCTGAGTGAGAAAGTACGGTCCCTTGAGGTTCGTATTGAGGACCTCGTCGAAGATCTCCTCGCTGGCTTCGAGGATGTCGCGGCGCTCGCGCGGGGCGATGCCGGCGTTGTTGACCAGCAGGTCAAGCCGGTCGAACTTCTGGCGGGCGAACGCGATCAGGGCTTCGCGATCCCGGCTCGAGGAGATGTCGCACTGGAAGATCTGGCAGCCGGTCTCGGCCTGAAGCGACTCGGCGGCGTCGCGCCGGCCGCGGTAGGTGCCGATCACCTGGTGCGTGCGGGCGAGTTCGATGGCGATGCCGCGTCCGATTCCGCGGCTGGCTCCGGTTACGATGGCGGTGGGCATGGCTAACTCAACAGGTTAGCGCGAAGCGAGGAGCTACTTCTCGTGGTTGCGCGTGGGACCGTTCGGGCACCCGCCGCCGGTAGCTGTTGACCCGCACCATCGGCACTTGTTGGCGCCGCTTCCGTGCCGATGCCTTTTCGCCGGGCTGTTCAAGCAGCCGCCCCCGTAGGAAGACGACCCGCGGAACTCGCAGCGTTTCTCATCTCCAACGTGCTCGTGTTTCTTGTGCGGGCTGTAAGGGCAGCCGGAACCGTATGATGTCGAATTGCAGTACCTGCACGTGCCCACGACCGGCCTCGATTCGTTGTGTTTGGCCGCCGCCCATGTCAACGCGGGCATAGTGCTTCCTCTGTTTACGAACCTTCCGGCGGCGGCCATGGGGGATTCCAGTCTGGAACCACACCGGTGGTTCAGATCGATCCCCCGCAGCCAAAACCGAAATCCCGGTCCGCCGCTGCCGTCTACCCTTCGATGGCGGGAGCCAGGTCCGTTTGGCTGAAGTCGGTCCCTTTGAACAATACGGGTTCGCGCAGCACCTTGGCTAACGCGTACGTGAAGCAGTCGCCGAAGTTCAGGCCGGCCGGATGAATCCCTTTGCCGAATGAGCGGAAGGCCTGACGAGCCAGCCGAATCTGCTCGACCGTGACCGGCTCCAGCCGAATCGAGAACTCCTCCAGAAATGTATCCAGCATGGCGCGCCGAACTTCATCCCCGTGACGGTCCACGAAGATCGCCGCCTCCAGGTAGCCGGCCACCGACATGCGGACCGAGCCCGCATCCTCGATTGCCTTGGCGAACGTAGCCGCCTCGGTTTCCCGCAACAAGATCGCGAGCAACGCGGAGGTGTCCAGGATCATCGTGGTAAACCGTCATCACCGTAAAGCAGGCCGGCATGATCGGCGGAAGTGCACTCCGGCGGCATGCCGCGGGCAAATCGGTCCGCGAAACCCAGAATTCTCTCGGTTGTCGTTTCTTGCCCCTTCTTTTGACGTTCCTGTTTCAGCCTCTCTTCAAGCGCTCGGATCACGGCGGTGGTGAGGCTCTCCCCGGTCAGCTCCGAGAGCCGGGTCGCAAGCTCGTGGGCACGAGGATTCTTTAAGTTCAGGCTCACTACACCATTCTACCCCATTAAGGTAGAATTAAGGAAGTACTGCGCTCTCGCTTCGCATCCGACTGCACAACGAGTGCCGGAGGCCTATGCATGGTCGTGCAAGTTCAGCCGGAACGAAACCCGCAACGCGTTCGGTGCGTTGCAGCCCCCGCAATACTTCCCGAAGCTCCACCGAATCGCTTAACCGGGCCGGTTCACTCGGACCAGTTGACTGGCCGGTTCGCCGGCCGTTGAAATGGCGTGGTGGACTCGCTTCGCTTGCCCGGTGAAATCCGGATCATAGGCGCACACGACGATCCCGGAATGCGCCGCTGCGCGCCGCTGGAGCAACCGCGGAAAGTGGCGCCGGTTCTGAGCAAGGAGAATTTGCGTTTCGGTTGCGGCGAACGCGAGGACCTCTTCGTCCGGCACCCGGCGGTTTGCTTTTCCGGCTTCGTGCGAGGTCAATACGTCGTGACCCAGCCGCCGGAGTTCCTCGACCACCTGAACCGGGACATTCTCGTTTGAGTAAATGCGCGCCATCAGGCCGATTCGTTGTCGCGGATCTGGGCTTCGATCTCCGCGGGATGTGCCCTCACGAACGCCCAGGCGTTCGCCAGATCCTCCGCGCGCAACGAAGGATAGGCCTCCAGCAACCGATTTTCCGTCGTCCCCAAGCGCCGGGCCTGCTCCAGCAGCCAGACGGGAATACGAGTGCGAACGACACAGGTCTCTCCTCCGCACACATCCGGCTGCGAATCGACTCCGGGAAAATCATCGCCCAGGTCCTGCACCACCCACTTCAGAAGCTGCGCCTTCTCACCCCGCGACAGAGCCGGCAGCAGCTTCTCGACATCGCGCAAACCCGGCATGAACCAATTCTCGCTCATATCCGGGGGCGAGTCAGCCGTCCCGCCGCGACCAGCCGCGGCTCAATCGCCAGCTTCGACGGCCTGGCGGGCGTCGGCGGGCGTCTTCCGGCTCCACCAGCGCACGAACAGCGCGCCGAGGTCGTCCAGGTAGGTGTAGACCACGGGCACCACCAGCAGCGTCAGCAGCGTCGAGGTGATCAGGCCGCCGATGACGGCGCGGGCCATGGGCGCGCGGAACTCGGCGCCGGCGCCCCATTCGAAGGCCAGCGGCAACATGCCGCAGATCATCGCCAGCGTGGTCATCAGGATGGGCCGCAGGCGCACGCGGGCCGCCGCGATCAGAGCCTGGGCGCGCGACAGCCCCTCGCGCCGCTGCACGTTGGCGAAGTCCACCACCAGAATCGCGTTCTTGGTCACCAGGCCCATCAGCAGGATCAGCCCGATCATGGACATCATGTTGAGCGTGTCGTGCACCAGGTACAGCATGCCGGCGACGCCCACCAGCGAGAGCGGCAGCGAGAACATGATGGCCAGCGGTTGCAGGAAGCTGCGGAACTGCGAAGCCAGGATGGCGTAGATCAGGATCACGGCCAGAACCAGGGATTGCATCACGTAGCCGAAGCTCTCGACCATGTCCTCGGTCTCGCCGGTGTAGTCGATGCTGTATCCGGCCGGCAGCGCGAGGTTCGCGGCGCGCTGCTTGATGTCGGCGATCACTTCGCCGAGCGAACGCCCTTCGGTGTTGGCGCTGACGCGAATCTCGCGCATCAGGTCGCGGTGGCGAATCTTGGACGGCGCGGTGGACGAATCGAGCGCGGCCACCTGGCTGAGCGGAACCAGCGTCCGGCCGCCCTGGCCCGGCAGATCCAGGCCCAACAGATCGGTTGCGCGGGTCCGGTCGGCCGCGTCCACCCTCAGGCGCACGTCGTAACTGTCGCCGTCGGTGTCCTCGAACTGCGAAACCACCTCGCCGGCGATCAGCCCGCGCAACGTGCTCGCCACCATGCCGACGTCCAGGCCCAGGTCGCCCGCCACCTTGCGGTCCAGGCGGACGCGCACTTCGGGGCGGGGATCTTCGTCGCTGGTGTCGATGTCGGCCGCGCCGGGGACCTTCTCGACCAGATTGAACAGTTGCGCGCCCAGCGGAGACAGCCGCGCCAGGTCCAGACCGCGCAGCGTGATCTGAATGGGCTTGTTCTCGGCCATTTCGTCGGCGTTCCCCACGGCCGTGCGCACGGCCCGGAAGCGCCGCAGCCGTTCGCGCAGGCCGGCCTTGATGACCAGGAAGTGCGGCCGCGTCTTGGGGTCCTTGAGCTTGACGAAGATGGCGCCTTCGTTGACCGGCTGGCTCTGGTTTCCACCGATGGTCGTGTAGGTGTACTCGACGCCGGGGTAACCGCGAACCTCGGCGCCGATCTCGCGCGCGATGTCCAGCGAACGCTCCAGACTGACGCTGGGATGGGCTTTGTAGGATACCTGGATCTGGCCGGGATCCGCGTCCGGCATGAAGGCCGAGCCGAGACGGGCAAATAGCGCGAAGCTCGCGGCGATGGAGACCGTGGCGATCACCACCACCGCCCAGCGGTGGCCGAGCGACCAGCCCAGCGCACCGCCCACCACGTCTTGCAGCCGGTCGACCTGGTCGTTCACCACGGCCAGAGAGCGGCCGAACCAGGAGCGCGGAACCTTCGGATCGGCGGCCGGGT
>Ga0315277_10009171_pt1 | contig 12666 bp, 4 predicted proteins | sample YL17G05_15_MG_FD_203695 | JGI IMG/M metagenome (GOLD analysis project Ga0315277, IMG submission 203695) | Sediment microbial communities from Yellowstone Lake, YNP, Wyoming, USA - YL17G05_15 | ecosystem: Environmental > Aquatic > Freshwater > Lake > Sediment | place: USA: Wyoming | collected... | reverse complement strand
CGACGAGTGGGCCTACTTCCGCGGGGGGTGCCATCCGGGCGATTCGCTGATAACGCCCGGATCGCAGACGTCCGCACCCGCCTCAATCGAGCCCGCAGGCGACGGCTGGAACGTGTATCACAGCGATGCGTTCGGCTACAGCTTCCGCTACCCGGAGGATGCGCAGATCGAGTTCATCGACGACCCTTTGCACAGCATCTCCATCATCGGCCCGGAACAGGATGGCGAGCGCTGGCCGCAGATCTCGATCAGTCATCCCAGCGATCGCGCTGACTACCGTCCGCCCGAGGGCACAAACCTGGCGCAGTGGCTGACGGACAACTATCTCTTCGGCGATACACGCCTGCCGGATGTCCAGATCGCGGGCACCACGGCCATCCACCTGCGGCATGATCGCAGCCCGCAGACCTATGCCTACGACCGATACTACTTTGCCAGGGCTGGACAACTGTATATGGTCCTCATCAACCATGCCGGCGACAAAGAAGACTGGCAGCTGTACAACCACTTCCTGGAGAACCTCAGATTTGATTCATAGCGAGTTGATCCGGACCGCACGTCCATGAATCAATCCGCCGCCAGAAGACTCTGGCGGCGGCATCGTTTGCATCCATCGCGTAATAAACAGTGATGATCTATCTCGCGATCTGATACCCACTTGCGCCCCAGGCCCTGAAGAGGTAAGTCGAATAGCTGCCGGATGAGAGCGGTACGATCCACACGCCCGCGTTGGCGCGCCAGATGGCCGGATCGGCCTTGCCGTCGCCATCATAATCAGAGGGTACGGGGATATCACCCAGGCCAGGCCAGCCTGCCGGCACTGTCATGCTTTGGGCCGGGTTGTAGCTCAGGCTGGAGAGGAGGATGCGGTACGCCTGGCTCTGTCCTCCTGATGGCGGGATGACCACAGCTGGATCAGCCAGAAGGTCTCCATCGTAGTCCGCCATCACGGGTTTATCCAGGCTGCTGCCCCAGCTGAAGAAAAGCGGGCTGGCATAACTGAACCCCTGTGAGGACTGCAGGAAGCCCCATGTGCCGGTGGAAGGTGTCCAATAGCCGATGTCGGAGATATTATCGCCATCCACATCTGCCGCCACGGGCTTGTCTGTGCTTGTGCCCCAGGAGTAGAACGCGTAGGTGGTGAAGGTGGGTGAGAGAGGAATGATCCATGCACCTGAATTAGCGCGCCAAATCGCTGGATCAGAGATCCCGTCGCCGTTGAAGTCGCCGATCACGGGTGTGTCACCCAGTCCGGGCCAGCCAGCAGGGATGACCAGGCTCATGCCGGGGTTATAGCCGGTGGATGAGAGCAGCATCAGGTAGGCTGCACTCTGCCCTCCGGCGGGCGGTGTGCGGACGGTGGGATCCAACAGGTCATCGCCGTCGTAATCGCCGGGTGTAACAATGTCGTTAACGCCGCCCCAGTTGAACCACATCGGGCTTCCGTAGCTCAAGCTCTGCAGGGATGACAGGATGCCCCACAGGCCGGTGGCTGGATTGAAATAGCCGATGTCGCCGAGTGTGTCGCCGTCAAAATCCGCCCGTGGAGCGGAGCGTCGTTCAAAAGCACCGATGTCGCAGCCGAAGCCGCGCGGGCGGCTCACCCCGCGCTGATCGTTTGTCGGGCAGCCCGGACCCGCCGTGTCCTCGGCGGAGCTGGTGGCCAGTAAGGGTATGGTTTTGGTGCGGCCTCCGTAGTTGGCCAGCGATCCCAACTTGGGATCCGTTGCCAGGTTTCCGGCGCCGCAGATGGCTCCCGGGATGGCGATGCACGTGCCCATCACGACGCTGTACTGGACGGTGGGTGTGCCGCCGGCATTGAACATCTCATTGGGAAGCATCATCCCCCCCATGTCCATCCACAGGATTGTGTTGGCAATGCTGGGGATCACAGCTCCACCGGTCATGGCGTCGTTGTACAACGCGCCGCCATTGACCATCGCCTGGTTGAGCATGAATGTGACGTTGTTGATGATCGGCATGCTGGTACCGCCATTGCCATCGTTGTATATGCCGCCGCCGTTCGCTGCGATGTTGGAGAAGAAGGTCACGTTGTTCAGGACCGGGCTGGCAACTCCGCCCATGCTGCCGTTGTTATACATACCCCCTCCACCGGCACTCGCTAAGTTGGCCTCGAATGTAACGTTCAACAGGCTGGGGTTAACCAGGCCACCGGGCTTGCCATTGTTATATATTCCACCACCGTCGAAGTCCACAATATTATTAAAGAAGGTCACATCTGTCAGGTTTGGGGCGCTTGTTCCGCCGGCAGCGCCGTCGTTGTACATGCCGCCGCCATAGCTGGCGGCGTTGACAGTGAAGACCACATTGGTCAGGATCGGGCTGCTCTGTCCGCCTCCTGCACCCGAATTGAACATGCCGCCGCCGTTACCAGCGCTGTTGCCGCTGAAGATTATGTTGGCGATGGTCGGATTACATACTTTCCCGGCGCCGTTGCCAATGCAGAAGAATCCGCCGCCGCGATCCGCGAGCGCACCGCCAGCGCCGTTGGCCTGACCCGCCGTGACGGTGAAACCATCCAGGACGGTGCCTGCTCCAGCTGGTGCAATTAATCCGCTGATCGTCACCACGTGATAGGAATTGCTGCCCTGGATATCTAAGTAGGTTTCAGCGATGAAATTACCGTCGGCGTTGGTGTCGTTGCTGTCAATATCCCCGCTGAGGATGGTTATATTGGAGGACGGGAGACGCTGCCCGCGTGCAGTCTCTCCACCGGCAAAACCACCATATACTGCTGTGTTGGACCGCACGTTAAAGGTGGCTGCTTGATTCCCGGCGGCACCCGGTTTGTATACCCCCTTCGCCACCCATACCTCACTGCAGTTCGCATCCGTCAGCGCAGACTGCAAGCTAGTGTATGCATCCGTCCACGAGTTGCCTGTGTTCAACCCCCCGATGGCATTGACGTCCACGTAACACAGCGGACCTGTTGCCGCCAGCGCTGTGGGTGGGCTGCCTGCCATGGTCATTGCCAGGGCTAGTGCCATGATGGTCTTGCCTGCAAATTGGAATGCTCTGTTTTTCATGGTCCTTCCCTCCTGTTGAATCAGATAAGCCAATCGGGATGCCAGATCTGTGAGCAACCTCTAGGGCTTGTGAGTCGATACCGATAAGTGGATGATGGGATGACGATCTGTGGTCATTGTAGCACGAGGGGCGTGCAATTCCAAGTGACAGTCGGCGTGTCGACTCATACGCGAACACCTCCGAGCTTCCACTCACCTTGCAACGCGAATTACCTTATCGCGTGAGTCTACCGAAAATGAAAGGATGGGCGTTCTACCCATCCCTTCTCTTTCGGCATCACTCCCCTCTCCCATTGGGAGATGGGAAGCGACGCAGGGCGGCGCCAAGCCGCCGCTGCTGGTCCCTGCGACATGAGTCGCAGGGAGGGGTGAGGGGCTGTTTGATCCAGGCTATCTGGCCGGGACGTCCCCCGTTGCGCCCCAGGCTGCGAAGAGATAGTTGATGTTGTTTGTGGATGACTTGGGGATGATCCACACGCCCGCGTTGGCGCGCCAGATCCCCGCGTCGGCTTTGCCGTCGTCGTCATAGTCGCCAGGCACCGGCGTGTCGCCCAACCCGGGCCAGCCTGCGGGGATGGTAACGCTGGAGGCGGGGTCGTAGTTCAGGCTTGAAAGAATGATGCGGTAGGCGCGGCTCTGCCCGCCTGCCGGCGGGATCACCACGGCCGCGTCGGAAAGGCCGTCGCCATCGTAATCAGCTGCAACAGGGATGTCGCCGCTGGTTCCCCAGTTTAGGAATATGGCGCTGCTGTAGCTGTAATTCAAACTGGACCGTAGGAAGCCCCAGACCCCGGTCGAGGGTCGCCAGTAGCCGATGTCCGTGATTCCATCACCATCCGCATCTGTGCCGATGGGCACGTCGCCCGACTGCCCCCAGCTGACGAAGCGATACGTGTTGTAGCCAGGTGAGAGTGGGATGATCCACACGCCTGCGCTGGCTCGCCAGATCGCCGGATCAGCCTTATGGTCTCCGTTATAGTCACCGATCACGGGTGTGTCACCCAGTCCCGGCCAGCCTGCAGGGACCGTGATGGCGGAAGCGTAATCGTATCCGGTGGAGGACGGCAGGATCAAGTATGCGGCGCTCTGTCCCCCTGCCGGAGGACGGCGCACGGCCGGATCCATTTTTCCGTCACCATCGTAGTCGCCCGGTGCGGGCAGGTCACCTGTCTGTCCCCAGGTAACGAACTGCGCGGCACCATAGCCAAAGTTGTCGCCCGAATGCAGCGCCCCCCACAAACCCGTCGAAGCGCGGAAGTAGCCCATGTCGCTGGCGTAATCAGCATCGAAGTCCGCAGTTGGTATCGGCGGGATGCGTTCATACGCGCCGATGTCGCAGCCGGTGCTTTGTGGGCGGATGACGAGGCGCTGATCCCACGGCGGACAGGCTCCGGCAAAGCCCTGATCGATGGCCGGGCTACCCCAGATCAACGCCATGGTCCAGTCGTTTGCGATCGTCACCAACCGCGGATCCGCGTCCAGGTTCCCGCCCAGGTCCGTGCCCGGGCCGGTCCAGGCGCTGCTGCCGCCCGAGCCTTGCACAATGCTGTAGCTGAAGCTTGGAGTGGCAATGTCGTTATACACTTCGGGATTGATGCTGGCGCTGTCGCCCCAAAGGATCACGTTGGTCAGTGCTGGCTGCACGACCGCTCCCGTTGTATAGCCTAAATTCGACATCGCCCCGCCATTGGCAGAGCTATTGCCGCTGAACGTGACATTGTATAGCTGTGGGCTGGCGACTCCGGTGACGTCGTCGCTCCGGTTGGTCATGGCGCCGCCTGAGCTGGTTCCGGCGCTGTTTCCGTAGAAGGTCACGTTGGTAAGACTCGGGTTGGCTTGCCCAGTGTGACCAGCCCTGCTGAAGAGAGCTCCGCCGCCCAAGGCGGCACTATTGTTGGTGAACGCGGCCGAGCTGAAAGCCGGACTGCTCTCGCCGTTGTTGGCGTTATTATAGACCGCTCCTCCCTTATCAGTGGCGGTGTTGTGATGGAATGACACCCACGCGAAGGCAGGACTGCTGATCCCGTCGTTCCCGTTGTTGTACACAGCTCCCCCGATAGCGGCGTCGTTGTCATTGAAGAACGCCGCGCTGAAAGAGGGGCTGCTCATGCCCCCGTTGGCGTTGTCGTAGACGGCTCCACCATCTCCGCTGGCGCCGTTGCCGCTGAAGGTGACGAACGATAGCAGTGGGCTGGCGTCACCGCTCATATTCCCGTAGTTGTACAGCGCCCCTCCACTATCCGCATGGTTACCACTGAAGAGCAGGCCGCTGAGTGTCGGGTTGCATGAATGCCCGGCTCCCTCTCCCAGGCACACCATTCCACCGCCTTGAAGAGGACCACCATCTGAATGCCCGCCCGTGATCGTGAAGCCATCCACCACGGTGGCATTGGTCACCGGAATACTCTCGCCGTAGACCCTCACCACATTGTAGCTGTTGGCACCGGCGATATCGGTGTAGTCCAGCACCACGCCATTTGCATTGGTGGTGTCGTTGTCATCAATATCCCCCGAGAGCACCGTGATGTATGCAGCCGCATCACGGGCATCAGGTGTTGGCCCGACCCCCGCATATCCGCCGAAGAGCTTCCGACCCTCCTGGATATCGAACGTATCCGTTCGAGCCGCGCCGGGTTTGTACTCACCGGCTGCCACCCGGATCTCCGTGCAGTTGGTGTCTCCCAGAGCTGACTGCAGGCTTGTGTAGGCGTCCGCCCACGAATTGCCGGTGTTGCCGCCTGTGGCACCGGCCCGGACGAAGCACACCGGTCCAGTCGCGGCGTGTGCTGCCTGTGGCCCGGTCGGCGCCGCCAGGGCCATCCCGATCACCATTGCAAGGATGAAACGAACGATCGGCTTCTTCATGGCTCATCCTCCCGTCTAAACACAACAGGCCCCCAGGTTCAATGCGCTTCACAACGCAACCGCTAAGGGCCTGCAGGCACGGAGCCTCCGCAAGATCTATGAGGTGTGCTACGCAGAATTATTGTAGCACGATGGCAGCGCGATTCAAGCCCTGCCGGGAAGCAGCAAACGGCCTCCGGATCTTTCTCAGAGGCCGTCTGCAGCGCCGGTTGTAGTGCTATCTGGCCAATTGGTCCCCCGTTGCGCCCCAGGATGCGAACATGTACGCGGTGTTGTCCCAGGACGACTTCGGGATGATCCACACTCCGGTGCTTGCGCGCCATATGGCTGGGTCAGCGATCCCGTCGCCGTCATAGTCCCCCGGTACCGGCGTGTCGCCCAGCCCCGGCCAGCCCGCGGGCACAGTGATGCTGGTCGCGGGATCCCACCATGTGCTGGAGGGCAGGATGCGATACGCCCGGCTCTGCCCGCCGGCGGGGGGAATGACCACGGCCACGTCACCCCAGCCGTCGCCATCGTAGTCCGCCATCACCGGGATGTCCGCCGACGTGCCCCAGCTGAAGAACAGGGGAAATGCGTAGGAGTAGTTAAAGATGGATAGCAGGAAGCCCCACTCACCGGTAGATGGCCTGAAGTAGCCCAGATCCGCGCGTCCATCCCCATCGAAATCTCCTTTGATCGGGATGTCGCCGCTCTGCCCCCAGCTGTGGAACTCATAGGTTGTGAACGACGGCGAAAGCGGGATGATCCACACGCCGGCGTTGGCGCGCCAGATGGCGGGGTCAGAGATGCCGTCGCCGTTGTAGTCTTCCACCACGGGCGTGTCGCCCAGGCCGGGCCAACCGGCTGGCACGGTCAGCGTGGTGGCATAGTCGTATCCGGTGCTGGACAAAAGGATCCGGTATGCCGCGCTCTGCCCGCCCGATGGAGGTGTGCGGAACGCGAAATCCCACTTCTTATCACCGTCGAAGTCGCCGGGCGTAGCCACATCACCCGTCTGACCCCAGGAGAAGAACAGCGGGCTGCCGTACGCGAAGTGCTCGCTCGACTGGAGGATGCCCCACGTCCCGGTGGATGCGCGGAAGTATCCGATGTCGCTCGGGCCGTCGCCATCGAAATCGGCGGACGGATCCTCTGCGGTGACCCGAAACTTCAGCGTCCCACCGATATAGGTTGTCGCTACCTCATCGGAACCGGAGCCGGCTATGCGTGCCAGTGAAGCATACGGGAAGCCCTTCATCACGGCGACCTGCGCGACCTCCACATAGTAGTGGGTGCCGGCCGTCAGGTCGGGGCGCACCATGGATTCCTTGATGCCGAACCCGGAATCGTCGTTGCAGGTGACCAGGGACAGGTCGCCGCGCGTGCCGGTCCAAACCGCGATGTAGGTATCGTAATCGCTGCCGGTGGTTTCGATGATCAAGCTGATATCGACCGCCGGCGTGACCTGGTACCACACCGAGGCCATCCCGGGATCGAGGAGGCACTCCCCCAGCACCGCCGGATCGTCATAGGCACGCGTGGCGCCGACCACATTCACAGAGTCCCAATACGGAAGACCGGGCATGGTTTTCGCGGCATTAATGTCATCGTGCACGGGCGGCGCCACGGGCTGGGGAATGACCATGACCGAATCCGGGCCCGCCTGGTTGTTGCTCTCGTTGCTTTCCGTCACGGCACACTGGCTGTCGACAAAAGCGTAGATATTGTGGGGGCCATTGCTCAGGTCACCAGCCCGATACGTGATGCTGAATACTTGTGTGGCGCCGGCGCCGAGACCGCTCACCGTGATGAAGTAGTCGCCCGGATCGCTGCAACCCGCAGGCGTACGATCGGCATATGCATCGATGTGAAACGCCGTTGCAGCCATGTTTCCGATGTTCTCCACCGTGATCCAGACCCGGACATCCTCATTAGCGTACGCAATGTCCGGATTGGCGAAGAGGTCCGTGATATGCAGATCGATCGTGTCAAAGGCCCGGACCGTCGACACGTCACGAAGAGCCCCGCTCGCAGCCAGCAGGCTGGCGAGCATCAACGCCGAGAACAACCTCCCGATCGAACGGGAAATCGATTTACCGTGCATGTTCTCCTCCACCTCGATTGAGGGTCCCACCCTGCCCTAAACCAGAATAGTCCGCGGGTGGACTGCATTCAAGTGACAAACATCCTCAGTCCGATAAAGCCGGCGTATCCCAGCCCTTGGGGAGCACGATGGGTGCTGGTCGTGACCACCGAGCATGCGGCTCGTCCGTGTGCAGATTACCTTGCGGGAACATCCCCCAAAATGCCCCCGCTCCCCCAGGCGGCAAACAGATATGAGGTGTTGTTGGTGGACGATTTGGGGATGATCCACACGCCAGAGGTGCTGCGCCAGATGCCCGCGTCCGCGAGCCCATCACCATCGTAGTCACCCGGCACGGGCGTGTCGCCCAGCCCTGGCCAGCCTGCGGGGATGGTGAGGCTGAAGGCAGGCGCGTAGTGTAAGGTGGAAAGCAGGATGCGATAGGCCTGGCTCTGTCCGCCCGCAGGAGGGATGACGACAGCCGGATCGGCGAGGCCGTCCCCATCGTAGTCCGCCATCACGGGCTTGTTGCCCGTTGAGCCCCAGCTGAAGAACAGCGGGCTTGCATAACTGTAGCCCTGCGAGGATTGCAGGAAGCCCCACACACCCCCGAACGGGCGCCAGAAACCGATGTCTGTCTGCCCGTCGCCATCCACGTCCGCGCCGACGGGTGTGTCACCTGTTGTTCCCCAGCTGTAGAAAGCATACGAGGTGAAAGTGGGTGAGAGGGGAATGATCCAAACACCGGCGCTGCTGCGCCAGATGGCCGGATCGGAGATGCCGTCGCCGTTATAGTCGCCCGGGACCGGCGTGTCGCCCAGGCCAGGCCACCCAGCGGGCACCGTGAGAGATGAGCCGTAGTCGTAGTTCGTGGTGGAGAGCAGCATCAAGTAGGCTGCACTCTGGCCTCCCGCGGGCGGTCGGCGCACGGTGGGATCCATGCGCCCATCGCCGTCGTAGTCGCCGAGCGCCGGGATGTCGTGGCTCGACCCCCAGCTGTAGTAGCTCGGGGTGGAGTAGCTGAAGTCCTCGCTTGATTCGAGGATCGCCCACAGGCCAGTCGAGGCGCTGAAGTAGCCGATATCGCTGCGTCCGTCGCTATCGAAGTCGGCACGCATTCCGGGGGGCACGCGCTCGATGGCGCCCATGTCGCATTGCGGCCCCTGCGGCCGGGTGACGCCGCGCTGGTCGAGGCCGTTCACGGGCGCGGCCGCGCATGCCGTGTCATCACCTGTGTCGATGGCTGAGCTGCCCCAGATGAGGGACATGGTCTCCGTCTCTCCACCGTTGTCCGTGAGCAGGGCCAGCTTCGGATCAGTTTCGATCAGGTTCGTGCAGGTGCTGCCCAGCGGGCAGCCTCCCTCCACCACGCTGTGGTCGATCGTGCCAACCGCCAGGCTATTGTGTACCTCGTTTCCGGAGCCGTCCGCCTCGTCCCCCCACAGGATCACATTCGTCAGCGTTGGGTTGGCGATGCCGGCACCGAGGCTGTCTTTGTTGTAGATCGCCCCTCCGTCGGAGAACGCGTGGTTGACACTGAAGGTCACATTGGTCAGTGTTGGACTGGATGTGCCGGAGACACCATCGTTGAACATCGCGCCGCCGTCCTCCGTAGACGCGTTGCCGTAGAACGTCACATTGGCAAGCGTTGGGCTCGATGTGCCGCCCATCCAGGCGGCATTGTACATCCCGCCGCCATGGGTTGCGGCGCTGTTCCCCTCGAAGGTTACGCGCGTCAGGCTGGGGCTGCTCACGCCGTCTTCTTCACCCTGGTTGCGCATCCCTCCGCCGGTGTTGCCGTTGTTTTCGGTGAAGGTGACATCGGTCAGGCTCGGGCTGCTGATTCCGTCCCATCCATAGCTGCACATCGCACCGCCCGCGCCCCCGGCGCTGTTGTAGAGGAACGTGACTCGCAGCAGCGTTGGGCTGCTGTTGCCCTCTTCTCCAATGTTGGAGATCGCTCCGCCATCCCAGGTGGCGCTGTTGTGTTCAAAGTACAGGTCCGTCAGGCTCGGGCTGCTGGTTCCCTGCCATGCATTGTTGCGCATGGCGCCCCCCGCGTTCGAGGCAGTGTTGTGGTGGAACTCAACGCGCAGCAGGGTCGGGCTGCTGGTTCCGCCGGTATCGCCGCTATCGGCGATCGCCCCGCCGTTTTGTTCCGCGTGGTTGAAGGAGAATGTCACATCCGAGATGCTCGGGCTGCTCACGCCCCCGCTTGAGCCCTTGTTGTACATCGCCCCGCCGGAGGAGACCGCCTTGTTGCCAACGAAGGTCACGTGTGCCACGGTCGGGCTGCACTCATGTCCGCTGCCGCTGCCGTCGCAGTACAGGCCGCCGCCGAAACCCGCGCTGGTGGCGCCGACGGCCGAGCCGGCAGTGACGATGAAACCGTCCAGGACCGTGCTGGAGGTGATGCTGATCGTGGTGCCGTCCATGGTCACCACATGGTAGCTGTTTACGCCAACGATATTGTGGTAGTCCTGCACCACGCCGTACGCATCGGTGGTGTCGTTGTTGCCGATGTCGCCGGATAGCACGGTGAGATGGGCGCCCCAATCCCTTTCGCTACGGACTGTCTCCGTCGCGTCAAACCCGCCGTAGAGCGCCAAACCCGGGCGGATGTGGAACGAGTCGATTTCCGTCGGGCCCGGCTTGTACAGTCCCTCCGCCACCCAGATCTCGGTGCAGCTGCTATCGAAAAGGGCAGTTTTCAGGTTGACGTAAGCGTTCTGCCACGAGTCGCCGTTGTCGCTCCCGCCCTTGGCATCCATGTCCACGTAGCACAGCGGTCCATGTCCGGCATGCGCTGCTTGCAACCCGGCAGGAGCCGCAAGGACTACCGCAACCACTACGGCAACGATGAAACGAACGATCGGTTTTTTCATGGCTCATCCCTCCCGGGAAAAAGCAACAAGCCCCAGTGTTCGCTGTACTTCGCAATGCAACCACTAAGGGCCTGCAGGCACGGAGCTCATGTGAGAGTATGCAGGACGTTATGCACGATCATTGTAGCACGGCGCTGGCGCAATTCAAACACTGCTGGGATAAAGAAAACGGCCCCGAGTGAGAACTCGGAGGCCGTTTGTGATGCGCATGCGCTGCTACCGGGCGATCAGATCGCCCGAAGCGCCCCAGGCTGCGAAGAGGTAGCTCGTGTTGTTCGTCGATGACTTGGGGATGATCCACACGCCCGAGGTGCTGCGCCAGATGCCCGCATCCGCAAGCCCATCACCGTCGTAGTCAGCAGGCACGGGGGTGTCGCCGAGTCCCGGCCAGCCGGCAGGGATGGTCACGCTCATTGCCGGATTGTAGCTCTGGCTGGAGAGCAGGATGCGATAGGCCCGGCTCTGGCCGCCTGCGGGAGGGATCACCACCGCCGGGTCCGCCAGATCATCACCGTCATAGTCGGCCATCACCATGATGTCTCCAGTTGTGCCCCAGTTGAAGAACAGCGGACTGGCAAAGCTGTAGCCCTGCGAGGATTGCAGGAAACCCCACACGCCTGTTGACGGCCGCCAGTAACCGATGTCCGTCTGTCCATCGCCATCCACGTCCGCGCCCACGGGCTTGTCGCCCGTCAAGCCCCAGGAGAAGAATTGGTAGGTGTTGAATGAAGGTGACAGTGGAATGATCCACACGCCGGCGGTACCGCGCCAGATGGCGGGATCAGACTTGCCGTCGCCGTTGTAGTCGCCCACCACCGGTGTATCGCCCAATCCGGGCCAGCCTGCGGGGACAGTCAGGCTCGATCCATAGTTGTAGCCGGTGGTGGAAAGCAGCATCAGGTAGGCTGCGCTCTGCCCTCCGCCCGGAGGCCGGCGCACGGTTGGATCCCACAGACCATCGCCGTCGTAGTCACCCGCTGCGACGATGTCGCCGCTCACGCCCCAGCTGTAGTAGCGCGGGGCGGCGTAGCTGAAGTCTTCGCTCGATTCCAGGATGCCCCACAGCCCGGTGGCAGGATGGAAGGTGCCGATATCGCTCACACCGTCGCTCTCAAAATCACTGATCGTCTGCGGGGGCACGCGCTCCACCGCGCCGATGTCGCAATGCTCTCCCTGCTCCCGCACGATGCCACGTTCATCCGTCGACCGGCAGTACGTATCGCTACCCGCGTCGATCGCCGGGCTGCCCCATAGCAGCGTCCGGGTGTAATGGGTCATGCCGGTCACGCTGCCGTTATCCTGCAGCGGCCCCAGCAGCGGGTCGGCGTCGACATTACCGCCACCGTCGATACCAAAGGCTGAATTCCATGAGCCGCCGCTGCCGTTCGAACTCTGCAGCAGGCTGTATCGGAATGTGGACGAAAGGCCTGCGTTCTGAATTTCATCGTTACCGATGACCGAAGAGTCGCCCCACATGATCACATTCGTAAGCAAAGGGGTGCTGTTGACGTTGTACAACCCACCGCCGTAACCGCTGGCTGTGTTACCGCTGAAGGTTACATTGGTAAGTACAGGACTGGAGGTACCTGAACTCCCGTCACTGTATATGCCCCCCCCGCTCTGATCAGCGGTGTTGCCTTGGAATGTGACGTTATACAGCGTTGGGCTGGATGTACCGCTGGTGCCATTGTTATAAACCGCCCCGCCGCTTCCTGCGGCGGTGTTCTCCTTGAATGTCACACGGGAAAAAGACGGGCTGCTGTTGCCGCCGTTGATACCATGGTTGGAGATTGCAGCGCCGTAG
>Ga0315277_10009170_pt1 | contig 12668 bp, 10 predicted proteins | sample YL17G05_15_MG_FD_203695 | JGI IMG/M metagenome (GOLD analysis project Ga0315277, IMG submission 203695) | Sediment microbial communities from Yellowstone Lake, YNP, Wyoming, USA - YL17G05_15 | ecosystem: Environmental > Aquatic > Freshwater > Lake > Sediment | place: USA: Wyoming | collected... | reverse complement strand
GGACGGTTCGACAAGCTCACCGTGGACGGTTCGACAAGCTCACCGTGGACGGTTCGACAAGCTCACCGTGGACGGTTCGACAAGCTCACCGTGGACGGTCTTATTGGATTATCCATTTGCCTGTATTTGTTTCTCGTATTCCTTCCTGCCTTCCGACCCCCACCAGTCGTCCACTTTTTTCGCGTATTCAAGCGTCTCGATCATGGAGGTATCGAAGCCGAACATTTTGTAGGGCAACCTCAGGCGGTCCAGGATGTCCTTGGCATAGAACATGCCCTGGACGAGGTTCGGTCCGCCGCGCCCGATGACCACATACAACGGCCGTTTGCCGTGCCTCATCACGTGGTCCTGGAGCGCGTCAAAAATGCCCTTGAACGTCACGAAGATGTCGGTGTTGTTGGCCTTGCCGCCGATCACCAGAAGCACGTTGGCCTTGTCGTACCAGTGTTTGAACACGATTTTCGCGATTTCCAACATTTTTTCGTAGGGCGGATTGCCGCCGAAATCCGACGAAAACATGGCGTGCGAACCGAGGATTTCGGTTGCCGCGGTGGCCGCTCCCCCTCCGAACATGAAGGGGATGACGGTTCCGCAGGGATTCAATTCCAGCACGTCGCTCTGCCCCTGGTAGGTCCGCAGCCGGTTGATTTCGGATTCGAACGCCGTGGTTTCCACCTGAAAAATGGTGGAGGGCAGGTCCAGCCTTTTCCATGCGGGATTGTCCTGATCGAACGCCACCTTCACGTCGCAGGCAACCGGAACGAATGTTTTTTCCACCTGCCGCATGCGGATGGGATTCAGTTCGAGCACGGTCATGCCGTAGTTGTCGTACAGGTCCCACAGCTTGGGAAGGTGCTGCACCAGCGGGGAAATGTATTTTTCGGGACAGCCCATGTCCCCGAGCGCGTTGGTGACGTCGAACGATTTGATGCCGATGAATGGATCGATCCACACCACCCGCTTTTTGTCCGGGGGCAGTGCCTCCACCTCGACGCCGCCGAAGGGGGAAAGCGTGAAAATGGGTTTCCGTTTCCGCGTGGACGTGGAGATGCTGAAATACACCTCGATTTCGGAAGGGATGAATTCCTCGAACGAAACACCGTTGGCATGGATGGTGCGCGATCCATACCGGTGCTCGGCAAAGAAAAGCTCCTCCTTGGCCTTCATGGCTTCCGTGATGTTTTCCACGAACCGGAGCAGGCCGGCTTTCCCTTTTTTGCCCACACCGCCGTAGAAAAACGGCTTGACCACCAGTTTTTTACATTCGTCCAGCAGGCGCTGGATTTCGTCCAGGTTCGCGCTTTCGTCGAGCGATCTGGCAACCGGATATTCCACCAGCTCCAACAGCTTCTTTCCGTATTTGAGTCCGGATATCTGCATGACTTCCGCCCGTTTGTTGTGGTATCCTGATTTTAATGCCGATGACCGGTTGGGAAACGGGTCATTGCCATTTTTAATTTAAGGAATTTTAATTGAAATTCCAGTGGAATTTTATTATACAAAGAGTTGCAGGGCCTGGATCAAAGAAATATTTTCCGTATGGATTTTAAAAAAGTGCTTGACAATAAAAAAATAATTGTATATATTTTTTATGCATATTGTATACAATGGTTGAGAATTGTGTATGCCGATATCCCGGAGGCAGGAGGATTAATTCATGAAAAACGGATATTTTCATCGTGTCAGACAGCTTACTCCGACCAAAATGTGGATCAACAACGTGACCCGTAGAGAAGCTGAAATGGCCATAGAAGCCGGCGCAATGGGATGTACGCAAAATCCGTCCTATACCTGGAAGATGTTGACCCATCCCGATGAAAAAGAACATACTTTGAAAATTTTGGATGAATCCATCAGGGAATCCGATGACGACAACGAGGTGGTTTCGATTCTGCAGAGAAAACTGGTGAAGGGAATAGCCGAATTGTTCATGAACGTATATACCCAAACCAACGGCGAGCATGGATATGTGAGCATTCAGGGGGATCCGATTCATGAAGAAATCGCGCAAGTGATCATCGATGAGGGACGAAAGAACAGACGGTTGAGCCCGAATACGATGATTAAAATTCCAGCCACCGAATCCGGATTAAAAGCGATGGAAATTTTGCTTGAAGAAAATACGCCGCTGAACGCCACCGAAGTGATGGGCGTGAGCCAGATGGTGGCTGTCTGCGAAATGTACAATAAAATTACGTTAAAAACAGGCAAAAAACCTGTCATGTATTATTCTCTCATCACGGGTATTTTTGATGAATGGCTTGCCAAAACCGTTGAGGAGGAAAAAATCGACGTTTCCCGTGATGTCCTTTTCCAGGCAGGATTGATCGTTGCCAAAAAAGTTTACCGGATGACACACGATCGTGAATATGCACTCGGCTTTATCGGAGGAGGGGTTCGGGGTTTGCACCATTTTACGGAAATGGTCGGCGGAGACGTCTGCATCACCATGAACTGGGAAGGGCAGGCCGATCAATTGCTCAAGATGGATCTGCCGGTTGTCTCAAGGTTGTTTAATCCCGTCCAGGAGAATGTATTGGATGTGCTTTTGGAAAACGTTACGGCTTTCGGGAAGGCGTACATGGAAAAAGGATTGTCTGTCGAAGAGTATGAGCACTTCGGACCGGTGGTCTATTTCAGGGAAATGTTCGTTTCATCCTGGAAAAAGGCACAAAAACTGGTTGCGGAGCGGAGAGCTGCATTGGCTTAGTTTATCCTTTTTGCAGAAGGGTGCCACATGAAAAACCTTAAGAAAAACGGAAATACCTGGATTCAGGCGTACGATACCGTCCTGAACCTGATTCTGACATCCGCCATCAAGCCAGGGGAATGGGTCACCGAGGTCGGATTATCCAAAAGGCTGGGTATCGGTCGAACGCCGATCCGGGAAGCGCTTCATAAACTCGAGCAGGAAGGTTTGATTGTCACGGAGAACCGCAGAAAGAGAGTTTACCTGCTCACCATCAGCGAGATGGAAGAAATCTTCGACATTAAAATTTGTCTTGAAAGTCAAGCGTGTTCATGGGCTGCTGCGCGGGGAACCCAAACCGACAAGAAAGCCCTGAAAAATATACTGGAGGATCTGCGCGGTTTACTGGCTGCCCGTCCGTCGGACGCAGAAGGGGAAGATGTCTGGTTTAAGAAATGGACGGCCAAGGACGATGCCCTGCATCAAGTGATTTTCAACATGGCGGGAAACAAACGGGCAGCCAATTTTATCAACAACCTGAATAAACAATGGCACAGACTCAGGGTTGGAATCATGGCCATGGAGGGGAGGATCGATAAATCGCTCAATGAGCATGAACTGTTTGTCGATGCCATTATCGGCGGAAATACCGAGGTGGCGGGACAGGCCATGAGGGACCATCTCGAAAATCTGAAGCGGATGCTGATACAACTTCTGAAAATGTTCAATTACCCGGCTGCCTGATTTTTCTGACCCGTGGAATATGGACGAGAACGTATGACGCCTGCCGCATTCATCGAAAAGAAGAGCCGGTACGAAACGACCTGGCGCTGGTGGGTGCTGGGGACTTTATTCCTGGCCACTTTTCTAAACTATTTTGACCGGCAAACCCTGGGAACGGCCATCGAACCCATCAGCAAAGAGTTCGGGCTGAACAATATCCAGCGGGGCAATCTTCTGGCCGCATTTATTTTTGCATACGCGTTTACCCATCTTCTGGTCGGTTTTGTCGTTGACCGCATCCGAAATATTCGCGTGTTTTTTCCTTGGATGGTACTCGGCTGGTCCGCTAGCACGATTTTGGTCGGGTTTGCCCGCACCTATAACGCGCTTCTGTGGCTCAGGTATTTGCTGGGCGTCTGGGAGGCGGTGAATTTTCCGATTTGTCTGATGGTCATTTCCCGCATCTTCCCGGCGAAGGAGCGAAGCCTGGCTTCGGGTATTTTTGCCAGCGGCGCTTTTCTGGCCACCCTGGCCGCGCCGCCCGTCGTCATCTTTTTGTCCAACCGTTTTAATTGGCGCTACAGTTTTGTTGTCGCGGGGTGTCTCGGTTTGTTCTGGGTTGTACCCTGGCTCTGTATTTTCCGGAGGCCTGAAGACCGATCCGAGAACTGGGGGAAGTATTCCCTTGTCCGGGTTGCGGCAACCGAATCGGGGAAAAGAAATCCATCCGGAATAATCGGAAGTTTGGCGTCGATCGTGAAGATTCCGAGCTTCTGGGGCGTGGCCTTGATCGGGTTGGGCATTATTCCTTCCCTCTATTTTGCGACACAGTGGTTCCCGTCGTTTTTCACCCAATCCCTGGGCCATCCCTACAATCAGGCTCTTGCCCGGAAATTGTCCGTCATCTATTTGATGCAGGATGTCGGGTTGTGGGTCGGAGGAATGGTGGTGTTGTGGCTGAGTCAAAAAGGTTTTTCCATTCTCCGAGCGAGAAAGACCGTCATAACGGTTGCCTACACGGTTATGGTTGTATCCATTCTTGCCGTTACCAGAATTCATTCCATCCATGCCTGCGTCATCTTGCTCAGTCTTTATGTTTTCGGAATCGGCGCTTTTTTGGGCAACCAACACGCTTTTAAACAGGATGTGGATAAAAAACAGGTGGCCACGGTCGCCGCCCTTGTCGGTTTTATTGAGACGGGTTTCACCGCATTCGTCATCAAAGGAATCGGTATCATCACGAATCAAACAGCGGATTTCACGCCGGTCTTTTTCCTGCTTGCGGGGCTGGCCACCTTTGCGATTTTCATTGTTTATTTTTTCATGAAACCCAAATGGCTGGACATCCAATAAAACAAATGGATCAAACAATCGAGAGGAGCTCATGAGAAACGATTTCAAACGTATGCAGGTTTCAAAATTCTGGCGGCCGTTCCGAACGGACCCGACCCGTTTTCAGGAAGTGTTCCCCTATCATGAAAATTATAAGATGCTTGTTGAAAATACGGACACACTGGCTTATTTCATGCGGAGCTATACGGTCTATCAAATGACCTGTGCCGCCCTGGGTCATCCCGGAGGAAGTTTTTCCGAAGTGGAGACGTTGGCTGTCCTGTTTAACTATGTCCTGAGGTTCGATCCCAAAAATTCGAAATGGCCCGAGCGGGATGTGTTTTATTTGTCGAAATGCCATGCCTGTCCGGCGCTGTATTCCGTTTTGGCGCTATTTGGATATTTCGATATTCGTGAATTGGCTCAGTACGGCGCGTGGGATTCCCGTCTGGAAAGTCATCCCGACAGCAGCAGGACGCCGGGCATTGAAATATCCGGGGGGTCGCTCGGACAGATACCGGGTGTTGCCGTGGGGCGTGCATTGGGTATCCACCGCCGCGGGCCGGATCATGCTTCGAGAATGGTCTATGTGTTGATCGGCGACGGAGAATGCAACGAAGGCTCGGTCTGGGAAGCGTTCATGGCGGCCGGCCATTACCGGCTTGACAATCTTGTCTTTCTGATCGATTACAATAAAGTACAGGCAAAAGGATTTCTCAAGGACGACATGGGTATCGAGCCGCTGGCAGACAAACTGGCCGCGTTCAACCTGAATGTCTGGGAAGTGCAAAATGGGCACAATATGGCCGAATTGATCGATCTGTTCAACGTCCTGTATACCCAGCGCCGCGGAAAACCCAATGCGGTTATTCTCAATACGGTCAAAGGGGAAAAAGTCGGCTGCTGCCAGTACAATCCGAACTGGCATACCAGCGCTCCCCGCGATATCCGGACCGCGCAGGAATGGCTTTTCGAAATATGGCAGAGAGACGGCCGGAGATTGGGGGTTCCCGAGGAATTCCCGAAACGTCTGGGAGAAGCCATCGTGATCGTGCCCCCCCTGCATGACAATCCCGATCCCGTCATCGAAAAACAGGCGTGAGGAAAACCATATGGCACAGTTTACCATACCCGATCGAAACCGCACCAGGGAGATGAGATACCAGATGGGGTACGCGCTGGCCGATTTGGCCTCTCACTATCCCGATGTGGTCGCCGTGGACGCGGACCTCCGGAGCAGTTCAGGATTGCACATTTTTGAACATTTCCATCCGGCCAAGCTCGTCAAGGTCGGAATCGCCGAACAGAACATGATTGCCGTCAGCGCCGGCTTGAGTCAGGAGGGGTACATTCCTTTTGCCTGCACGTTTGATGCCTTCTGCAGACGGTTCATGGACCAGCTGTACATTTCCGTGGCCTACAGCAACCTGAACGTGAAAGTGCTGGGCGCGTACGTCGGCCTTTTCACCGGCAAAGCCGGCGCCACGCACCAGAGCGACAAGGAACTCGGCCTGCTGCTCCGCATCCCGAACCTGAGGGTTGTGGAACCGGGTTTCAACGCGGAAATGCGGCAGGTGTTGCGTACCGCCGCGGAAACTCCGGGACCGTTTTATATCCGCATTGTGCGGTGTGAAGTGGAAGAGAACGAGATCGATGAAACGTATCGGTTTCAACTTGGAAAAGGCATCACGATCGTTCAAGACCAGAATCCGGAAATCGGATTGGTCTGTACCGGTTGCATGATTCGAACTGCAAAAATTGCCGCGGAGAAGCTGAGACGGAAAGGAATCCGGGTTCGTGTGGATCATCATCCCAGTCTGAAACCGTTTGACAAGGACCTGGTTTACGAAATGGCGTCAAGGGTCCGCGGGATTGTGACCCTGGAAAACCATTGCGTGAGCGGAGGACTGTTTTCCCTGGTGGCCGAGGCTCTGGCACTCGAAGGGAAGCAGATTCCGGTAGGAGCCATCGGCACCGACCCGGAGGATTTTATTCACACCGGCCATGTGAACGATCTGCTCGCCCACAATAAAATGACCTCGGAGGACGTGGTGGAGAAGGCCTGTGCGGTGCTCGAGACCGCCGCTGGCGGGATTGAATAGAATCATGGTTTCAATAGTCGAGGATACAATGATCAAGCGAAAACTGTCACACAGCGATCTGCTGAAGCTCAAGCGGCTGAGCACGCCCACCGTTTACAACGGCTGGGAACAAATCACCCGGCACGACCGGACCCGGGGCTGTTTCAATCTCGAACCCGTGCACGATTTCATGCCCCACATGGGGCCCATGGTCGGATACGCCGTTACAGTGACGATCGAACCCGGCAGCGGAAAGCACCCCAAGGACATGCCGGATGCCTGGTCCGATTACCGGTCCTATGTCGCGGGCATCCCCGGTCCCAAGATCGTGGTCGTCCAGGACTTAGACAAACCCAAAACCGTGGGTTCTTTCTGGGGCGAGGTGAATGCCAATGCGCATAAAAGTCTAGGCTGTGTCGGAACCGTCACGGACGGATCGATCCGCGACCTGGATGAAATGTGTAACGCTGGATTCAAAGCGTTGGCACGGCAAACGGCGGTGGGCCATGCCTATGCCTGGCCTGTGAAGTGGAACTGCGAGGTCGAAGTGTTCGGCTGCCGGGTCCGGCCGGGTACGCTCATCCATGCCGACAAGCACGGTTTTCTCGCGGTTCCGGACGAGGATCAGGAGCGCTTGTACGAAGCCGCCGTGTTCATGGACGCCAACGAATGCAACACTGTGATCGCCACGGCCCGGAGCGCTTCCGGAAAAACCGCCGAAGAAATCCTGTCGAGTCTGAACGAAGCGGGCAATGCTTTTGGACAAGCGGCCAAGGAAAAATTCGGATGCAAAGGGGAGTGGTAATGGAGAAATCTGGATTGAACCGGATCCGCGGATTTTTCCCATCGTTTCTTCCCGCCGTTCAGGATGAAGGGGAGAACAGGGTGAAGAAAATCTCCATCCGGGCAACGGTTCTGCTGGCGTGGATGGTCTCGTGGAATCTACCGGTCCTGTACTCCGCAGAAAAGCTGCTGGATTTGACCAAGGCCGTGGTGGTCGTTCCAACCAACCTCACGAGACCCGAGCAGAACGCCGTCCGGTTGCTGGTTGAGGAAACGGCCAAGCGGGCATCGGTTGTTCTTCCGCAGCAATCCACATGGCCTTCCCGCAAAACACCGCGCATCGTGGCTGCCACCGTGTCCTCGGCAAAATCCTTCGGTGGATCGTTCTCGGTTCTCGAACCCGCGTTCTACAAACCCGAAGGATACCGGATTTGGATTGAAAATTCGAACGGAGTCCCGTCCGTTTTTGTCGTCGGGAACGATTCGCGAGGCATGCTGTTCGGCATCGGGCATCTGTTGAGGACCCTGCGGATGTCCAAAGGACATGTCCGCATTCCCGACGGGTTGAAAGCAGTATCTTCACCCCGATATGCAATCCGCGGCCACCAGCTCGGATACCGTCCAAAACCCAATTCGTACGACGGCTGGACTTTGGCGATATGGGAGCAGTACATTCGCGATCTGGCCGTGTTCGGTACCAACGCCATCGAGCTCATTCCCCCGCGCTCGGACGATGCGCCGGACAGCCCGCATTTCCCACTTCCGCAAATGGAAACCATGGTCGGCATGTCGAAGATCGCCGACGACTACGGACTGGACGTGTGGGTCTGGTATCCTGCTCTGGACAAGGATTATTCCGATCCCAAAACCGTGGAATCCTCGGTCGGCGAGTGGTCCAACGTCCTCAGACAACTGCCCCGCCTCAACGCCGTGTTCGTGCCATGCGGCGATCCGGGTGCGACGCCACCCGAACTGCTCATGCCCCTGCTCGCGAAACAGGCGGATGCGCTGAAACGATTTCATCCTGATGCCGGGTGGTGGATCGCGCCGCAGGGCTTCGGCCTGAAGCAAATCGACACGTTCCGAAAGCTCATTGACGCAAACCCGCCGTGGTTGACCGGCGTCTGTTACGGCCCCTGGTGCCGGATGCCGCTGGACGAATTCCGCAAATTTATTCCTGCCAGATATCCCATCCGCCATTACCCGGATATCACGCACAGCGTTTACTGCCAATACCCGGTGCCCGACTGGGACCTGGCCTTCGCCGCCACCGAGGGACGGGAGGTCATCAATCCAAGACCCCTGGACCAGGCGTCCATTTTCCGGGCCACACAGCAGCACACGGTCGGTTTTATAACCTATTCGGAAGGGTGCAACGACGACGTCAACAAGATCGTGTGGAGCAGTCTCGGGTGGAATCCCAATGCCGACGTGACGGATATACTTCGTGATTACAGCCGTTTTTTCATCGGGGAGTCATACGCCGTATCTTTCGCACAGGGATTGCTGGCACTGGAAGAAAATTGGCGAGGTCCGGCAGTGTCGAACAAAAAAATCAATACCACGTTCCGGCAATTTTTGGATATGGAACGTTCCGCACCTCCCCGGCTTCGCCTTAACTGGCGCTTCCAGCAGGGACTGTTCCGGGCGCATTACGACGCCTATGTTAAAAGCCGGCTGGAATACGAAACCGGTTTGGAGGCGGAGACCTGGTCCATCCTGCGAAGCGCCAAACGGATGGGATCGTCTCCGGCCATGGAGACGGCAAAGGCCGTACTCAACCGGGCGGTGATCCAACCCGTTTCCGAGGAACTGCGGGACCGTCTGTTCGACCTGGCGGAAGCGCTTTACCAGAGTATCCGAATGCAGCTTCACACACAGCGATACAATGCCCAAAGGTCCGACGGTGCGGTCCTGGACCGGGTGGATGTTCCACTGAACAACCGGCTGTGGTTGATGTCCAAGTTTGAGGGAATCGACACCCTGCAACTGGAAAGCGAGCGCCTGGCAAAAATTCAAAACCTGCTCGATTGGACAAACCCGGGGCAGGGCGGTTTTTACGACGATTTGGGTGATCCCATGAACCAGCCCCATTTGGAAACAGGGGCCGGTTTCGATTGCGATCCATACTTTTTAAAAACGCCGCTCTCGATTATGGACGAGTCGTTACGGCGGCTTGGATCGTCTTACCCGATGACATGGAAATCGACCATCCTTGGCCTGTACGACCTGCCGATCCGGTTGTCCTATTCCAAACTGGATTCAGCTGCCTCGTACATGGTCCGGGTGGTGTATACGGATGGTCCCATCCGTCTGGTCGCCAACGGCACGACGGAGATACATCCACTCCTCGACAACCGGCACAAGATTCTCGAATTCGATATTCCCGCTTCTCTGACCTCGCACGGGGCACTTAACCTGGCATGGATGAAAAATCCAGGGGAGGGACATGCCGGGCGGGGAAACCAGATCGCCGAAGTCTGGCTGGTGCGAAAATGAAAAATCTTTAATGGGATGTGATTTCATTTCCCGGGAGGTCGATATGAAGAAAAAGATCCGGACGACCCGCCGCGATTTTCTCAAATGGTGCGCTGCCGGATCGGCGGCCGCGGCTGCGCCGAAATTGAGTTTGACCCGGACCGTATCCGCCAAAGAAAATCGTCCGAATATCGTTTTGATTGTCGCGGACGATCACGGCACAGATGCGCTTGGGTGTTACGGCAATCCGGTTATTCGAACGCCCCATCTGGACGGCCTGGCGGCGGAAGGCGTCCGTTTTTCGCATGCCTTCTGCACCACGGCGAGCTGCAGTCCGAGCCGATCGGTCATTTTAACCGGCTTGCAGAACCACTCGAACGGGCAATACGGTCTGCAGCACGATTACCACCATTTTCAAACTTTCGATCACATCAAAAGTCTGCCGCATTTTTTAATCCGGTCAAGGTATCGGACGGCCAGAATCGGGAAGTTTCATGTCGCACCAGATTCCGTTTATCCGTTTGATAAAGTGTTATCTACCGGCAGGGCCAACGATGCGGCTTCAATCGGCAGGAGTCCGGTGCAGATGGTGGAACAGTGCACCGAGTTTATTGCAGACCGGGATCCCAGGCCGTTCTTTTTGTATTTTTGTGTGGACGATCCGCATCGCGGGCAGCCTTTCGATACCCGGTCCGAGCCGAACGCCTTTGGCAACAGGGTCCAGGGATATCCGGGTGTGACACCCGTCGTGTATGACCCCCGAGAAGTCCTGGTGCCGGCTTTTTTGCCCGACCTGCCGGAATGCAGAGCCGAGCTGGCGCAGTACTATCAGTCGGTTTCAAGACTGGATCAGGGGATCGGAAATCTGGTTCGCATTCTAAAGAAGGCGGACCGCTACGACAACACGCTCATTGTCTATATCTCCGACAACGGCATGGCGTTTCCAGGCGCCAAAACAACACTTTACGATCCGGGCATGCGTTTGCCCTGCATCGTTCGAGCTCCCGGTCTTCAAAAGCGCGGCCTGGTCAATCCGGCGATGATTTCATGGACGGACCTCACGCCGACGCTTCTGGATTTTGCCGGCTCTCTTCCGGACGAATCCCATTTTCACGGCCGGTCCTTCAAACCGATACTGGAAGAAGACAATCCGGAAGGATGGGATGAAGTCTATGCCTCCCACACATTTCATGAAGTGACGATGTATTATCCCATGCGTGCGGTCAGAACCCGGCGGTACAAGCTGATACGAAATCTGGCCTATCGACAGGAATTCCCGTTCGCCCAAGACCTGCAGAAATCCTCGACCTGGCAGTCCGCGTTGCGCAACGGAATCCGGACATACGGCAGGCGTCCAGTTTATGCTTTTTTGCAGCGGTCCGAGTTCGAATTGTACGACCTGGACCGGGATCCCTTCGAAATTCAAAATGCGGCCGCCGATCCGGACCATGCTCCAATTTTGCAGACGCTGCAGCAGAAACTCCATTCTTTCCAGGAAAGAACCATGGATCCGTGGATAGCGGATGGCAGCGCACCGGAACGCTGGAAAACCTATCTGTGGCCAAAGTAGTCGAGCCAATTGCATGTCGCATGTTTATCGGTGCGAATAGCCGCCAAGGAGAAAAAACATGACATCCAATCCTTTTGCTGTAGATCCCTTCCGTCTTTTCGGCGATTACATGAAAGTGACCGGGATACCGAGCTTAAAAGAGGAATCCTGTGAGGACATGAAACTGCATGGCAAAAAACTGGGGGTCATCAACGGTTCGACCTGGACGACCCTGTGGTCCAGTTATTTTGGAAAGCTGTATCTGCCGGGAGTGAAAATCATCAATGTCGGAAACGAAGGCGTGCAATTGAATTTCATGCGGGCGCACGATCTTGGCGAACCGTGTCCGCCGCAGATCAACATTGATCTGTTCTGCCAATATGCAAAAGACTTGTATGATCTGGTTCGCGTGGATGCCGTTCTCATTTCCTGTTCCACAATGAACCGCGCTTTTAGCCAGGTCAGCGAGTTCATGAAACCGGTGGGAGTACCGGTGATTCAAATCGACGAGGCGATGATGGAACAGGCGGTCAACGCCAACGGGAAAATTTTGATCGTCGCCACGCACGGGCCCACGGTTAAAAGCACGCAAAATCTGCTGAAAGAAACAGCAGAAAGAAAAGGGAAAAAAATCCGCTTTGTCGGATCGACCATCGAGGAAGCTTTCGAATGCCTGGGGAAAGGAGAGATCGCCACACACAATGAAATTCTGGCAAACGCCATCCGGCAGGCCCAAAAAAAGGAGGACATCGATGTGGTGGTGCTGGCGCAGCTTTCGATGACCGTGTTTTTGTTCTCCTTCCCGGATCCGGTTGCTGAATTTGGAATACCGGTGTTGACGAGCGGCGAAACCGGTTTTAAGAAAGCCGGCGAGGTTTTAAGAAGTCTTTAATGGATCTAACCAGGGGGAAAGCCGAGCCCGGACGAGTATCCGGCGGCGTTTGGAACAGTGGCTGGCAGTGCACCTGCGCCAGGAACGAGCGGATCGTGTTCGACGAAAAAAACGCATTTGCCTACGGCCGATGGCTCGGAA
>Ga0315277_10009169_pt1 | contig 12668 bp, 10 predicted proteins | sample YL17G05_15_MG_FD_203695 | JGI IMG/M metagenome (GOLD analysis project Ga0315277, IMG submission 203695) | Sediment microbial communities from Yellowstone Lake, YNP, Wyoming, USA - YL17G05_15 | ecosystem: Environmental > Aquatic > Freshwater > Lake > Sediment | place: USA: Wyoming | collected... | reverse complement strand
TTTATCTCGATCTGCCCGTCCGGGTGGATCAGTTTCGACCATCCGTTCTGGGTGACCAGGATATCGTCCTCCCATGGCCAATCGATCTGAGACGCATTCACTTCGTCTTGTTCACCCGGCAGAACCCATATGCCCAGTGGTAGCAATATCGCTGAGCTTATCAAGGCGGTGATCAGGAATACCACCAACGTTTTTTTCAGCCATCCACTTCCGCGCGAACCTGATAATCCATAAGCAGCGCCTGCCAGTATGGCAAGCGCCAACGCGATCGTTATCAACGCCCACCAAGGAATGGACTCATTCTCACCGGTTGTGGAGGCAAAGCCGGCCCACCGCACTAGTTCCCCTTCCTCCACGGGCGAAAAGTACAGGTCCTCCATCTGGTCTGGGTAGAACGCACGACGCAGCTTGGTGATAGAGCAGCCGCCGTCGTTCTCCATCTCTCCCGCCAGTTCGCTGAATTCCTTGAGCGCGCCTATTTGAACAGGCTGCCACCTCTCGGCATATTCCAGCCGCATGCTCTCATGTCCGTAGGCCTGCGGACCCACCACGTACAGGAGCACCTCCGTCTCGCCAGGATTCAGCGAGGATATTCGCAGGGGATAAACGGGTTGAGCAGTTTTAAAAGTGAATCGGAGGGGATCGATGGTTCCCTCCGAGAGCTCGTATTCCATACCACCCAGCGTGGGATCTTTGAACGAGGGGCTGATGCGCATGGCGGTGAAACACCAGCCGCGTTCGATATAGCCCGCAAGGACCCGCTCGGCCTCCTCGTCATAGGCGAATCCCCTCTCCTCAAGCCATAACCTCAGGTCACCGGCATTGTCCGAGCTCAGCACGGTGAGGTCGAAAACGCCCACCGTGAGTTCATCGATCACGTCAACGCCGGCCCCCAATGTTTGTTCCTTCCACATCACGCCGCCCTTTTCGTTGTAGGTGACAGCGCTCATCAGCTTAAAAAGGGAGATTCTCGATTCCTCTATCCGCGGGGGTTCCGGCGTAGGTACCAGCCAGGCGAACTCCTCCACAGCACCATTGTAGCGAACAGAAAGAACCAGCTCCTCAATGCCCTCATGGAAGAATATGATGGCCTTCTGTTCCGGTTCCGAGATATCGCGTCCATCCTTTCCGATCAGCCCGCCGTCCGCGAGAGCCGAGGAGCAGAAAAGAAAGAAAAGCATGATAGCGCCGGAGATCATGCCCAGGATTCTTTTACCCATTTTCAAACCCCCTTACTAGCCTATACCTTGTTTAATTGACGGTATATACCACTGGTGGGGTTTCACAGCTGGGCACATTCTCCTTCCTGATATGTATAGAGGGTTGTTAAATAAATGTGAACATCTTGAGCCCTTCAAGAGATAGCGCTGAAGAAGAGGATGCCGAGGGGGATGCCCACGGCTATTCCCAGGAGCTGAGGCCACAAGGTCCTCGCGTTGCTCTTTATCGCTTCGAGCAGCCCACTCCACGTGATCTTCCTCATCACTAAATAGAGGGGGAGGCCTCCCATCACGACGAACACCACGCCGCAGACTATCCATCCCCATATGAGTCCCTCGGTGTTGAAGAAACCGTATTCGCAGAAGTTCCAACCCAGTGAGAGGAAGATGGCCGGCCAGAAAAACAAGGCCACCAGGCTCGCCTTGCCGCGGCCCGCCGAGAACATGCCCATGCTCATGAAGGTTATCAATACGCACCCGATGACGGAGACCGGGAAGATCCACCAATATCCCGGAGCGGGATGGGCGATCTCGTAGGGGCCCCCTATCGCGACCATGCCGCCCAGGTCCATCACGCCGCGCATGGCCAGAAAGAGGCAGGTGAGCAGAAAAGTGAACCCGAAGGGCAGCAGGAGCAGCCACCCAAACTGCCGCGGAGACGTCGGGACGTCGCCTTCATCCCGTGGTTCGACCGGCTCCGTCTCCGCGAAATCGACGAACTCGACCTTCGCGGTATCGCTTGGTCCCTCAGGCGATGGGCTGGCCTCCTCTATCGGTGCTCCGACCGGCCCCTCCCCCTTCGGATCACTCGGTTCCATCGATTAGATACCTCCGTAGACTCGAGTCTCCCGTGCCCATATGTAATAAACGATGAACGGTTCGCTAAGGTTCGCTAATTATGATAGGCCCCTAGACTTCAGACACCAGGCTTTATACTTCGGACTTCTTCTCCAGCCACGCATTATACACCTCGCGCTGGGATACGCCGTGCTTCTGCGCCACGGCTCGTACCGCCTCCCGGGCGGGCAAACCCTGCTCCTGCAGTGCGGCCACCTCCCCGGCCAGCTCGGGCAGGGGCGGCGCTTCGTCCCCGGCGCCGGGGGCTACGATGACCACGAACTCCCCCCGCGGCTTCCCCTCGCCGAAGGACGCGAGGACCTCGGCCGCCGTCCCGCGCAACACCTCCTCGTGCAGCTTTGTCAGCTCCCGCGTCACCACCACCCCACGCTCGGGCGCCAGTTCGGCCAGGTCCTGCAGGGTCTCCACCAGACGGTGGGGCGCCTCGTAGAAGACCAACGCCTCCCCTTCCCGCAGCAGGTAGGCGAGGCGCGTACGCCTCTCGCCGCGCTTGCGGGGGATGAATCCCTCGTAGCGGAAACCCGCCAGGGGCAGCCCCGAAAGGGCCAGGGAAGCGGTGAGGGAGCTCGGCCCGGGCACGACCTCAGCCCGCAGGCCCCGCCGCGCGCACTCCTCTACCACCCGGAAGCCGGGGTCCGCCACGCCGGGCATACCCGCGTCGCTCACCAGGGCCACTTTCTTCCCCGCCGCGATCTCGGCCGCGATGGACTCCGCTTTCTCGCGCTCGTTGTGCCCGTGATAGCTGGTCACGGTGGTGTGGATGTCGTGGCGGGAGAGGAGCTTGCGGGCCCGGCGTGTGTCCTCCGCAGCCACCAGGTCCGCCTCACGCAGCACGCGCAGCGCCCGCAGGGTGATGTCCTCCATGTTCCCTATGGGCGTCCCCACCAGAAAGAGCTTCCCCTCATCCATACCAGGATTATAAACCCCTCCGGTAAACTTGGGGCCAAACCCGGAACGTGCCCAAGGCTGACATCGCAAGGTAGGCACGTTTGTGATAACGCGAGATTGCCGCGTCGCTTCGCTCCTCGCAACATGCTTGGGGTCAGGATTTGTGGCGGGCCAGGAGGGTGTTCACCAGCTCGATCTGGGCATCGTAGTCCATATCGGGGGCCAGCTCGGCGATGCGCTTCAGGATCTGCGCGGAGGCATAGTACATGTAGATGGGCTCGGGCCGCGTGGGTACCTTGTGGCAGATGCCGTGTTCGGAGAGCTCCTCCAGCGCCTTCTCCACCTCTTCCTTCGAGCGGCCCAGGCGTATGCAGATCTTCTCCGCGCTGTCCACGGTGCCCGGGTTATCCTTGAAGAAGGTGATCAATTCCAGTTTTATCCTGTCGATGTCCGAGTCACGGACGATGAAATTTCCTACTCTCGCCAACTCTGCACCTCGTATCCCGTCGCTTCCCTTGCCTTCTCCCTTTCCGTAAACCATTCCACAAACATCACGCCCTCGGGCTAAGCCGAGGAAGAAAGCTAGACTTTATTCCCTGTCCCCCCACCCGTTCTCTTCCGTCGGGCCCTAGCGGCGCGCTTTTGCATCCCTTTTAACGCTATTTAAATCGGCAGAATCCGGCCCCTTCTTGAACTGCGGCCGCACCTACCCGGCCTTCCCTCGGGGGCGATCGTTTCCATTCCCGGCGGCGTGATGCGATCCCTTATCTGGACGCAGCCGCGCCGGCACGGATCCCCAAGATATTAGGCCAGCGCCTCTTGTCCCGGCCTGCGAAATGACCTGATAAAAGCCCTTGTAAAAAGGTTTCCGCCTGCCGATAATATCCACTGTATCGTAAACCACCACGTAGACGACTTTTTGAAGGTGACGTGCTAACGATGAGCCCACGAGGGAACCTTTTCGGCTTCAGGGTAGGCCTGACCGGCCTCGCCGTCCTGCTGCTCTGCTTCTTGGTCATGCCCGCGGCAGCCGCTGCATCGGAGCGTCCGCTTTCCCCCACGGATCCCTGGGCGGCTGACCGCCCCAACGACAACGGTGGAAAGATCGACCTGGGTTGGTCGGACAGCCCCTCGCCGGGCATCGCCGCCTACCGCGTCTACCGCGCGCAGCGGCCGGGCGGGCCCTACGACCTCCTGAGCGAGCGCTCCACCGACTCGGGCGTCGACTACCTGGGTTACGTGGACACCGGCCTCACCGACGGTGCCACCTACTACTACGTGGTGACCGCCGTGGACCGCCAGGGACGCGAGAGCGAGCGTTCGAAGGAGCTCGCCGCCGCACCCGCCGCCCAGTCGGTCGAGGCCGCCGTGACCGTGAAAAAGAGCATGGTCCTATCCATCGCCGAGCAAAAACTCTACTGTATGGAGAACGGCCGCGTGGTCTACGTCTTCCTCGTCTCCTCCGGGGCGGGCGGTACGCCCACCCCCACGGGCGACTTCCGCATCCTCTACCACGACCAGGCCCACCCGGTGCCCAAGTACCCCGGGTGCGTCTGCTATTACTGGATGGGTTTCTTCGAGGATTATGCCATCCACGCCTGGCCCACCTACAACGGCGTGCAGTCGAACTACGAGGGGCTGGGCTATCCCGCCTCCCACGGCTGCGTGCGCCTCAACCCCACCCAGGCCAGCATACCCTATTACTGGGCCCCCGACGGGACCCCGCTCTCCATCATCCCAGGCCCGTTCCAGCCGCCGCCTGCGCCCATCCAGGGCGGGCATGTCTCCAAGGGAGCGGCCGAAGCCTCCACCACGTGGTATTTCGCCGAGGGATACACCGGGGGCGGTTTCAACGAGTACATCCTCATCTTCAATCCCCAGCTGCAGGCCACGTCCTTCGAGGTGGACATGATGCTGCCCGACGGCAGCGTGCACACGTCCTCCTTCGGCGTGGGGGCCAAGAGCCGTATCACCCTCAACGTGGACGATTTCAGTGGCATGTCGAACACCAACGTGTCGGTGCGGGTGCGGTCCGTCCTGCCCGTGGTGGCGGAACGTGCCATGTATTTCGACTACAACGGCAAGACCGGGGGGCACGTGTCCCTGGGGGTCACCGAGCCCTCCCAGGACTGGTTTTTCGCCGAGGGGTTTACGGGTGGCGGCTTCGACGAGTACATCCTCGTGCTCAACCCCAACCCCCAGGACGCCATGGTGACCTTCGACTTCTTAAAGCCCGATGGGAGCGTATACTCGCAGGGCTTCCCGGTGGGGGCGAACAGCCGGGCCACGGTGAACGTGGACGCGGCGCCGGGGATGGACGCGACCGACGTCTCCATCCGCCTCCATTCCAACCAAGCGGTAGTGGCGGAACGCGCCATGTACTTCGGGTACAACGGCATAGACGGGGGGCACGTGAGCACCGGCGCCTCCCAACCCTCCCTGGAATGGTACTTCGCGGAGGGATATACGGGGGGAGGGTTCAACGAGTATATCCTGGTCCTCAACCCCGATCCCCAAGATGCGTTGGTGACCTTCGACTTCTTAAAGCCCGACGGCAGCATGTACTCGCAGGTCTTCCCGGCCCGGGGTAACAGCCGCACAACGGTTTACGTGGACGCGGCGCCGGGGATGGACGCTACCGACGTCTCCGTGAAGCTCACCTCCAACCGCCCGGTGGTGGCGGAAAGGTCCATGTACTTCGGGTATCCCGAGTGCCCGGGCGGGCACGTGCAAACGGGTTACACCGAGCCAGGGAACCTCTACTACTTCGCCGAGGGATGCACCTCGAAATACTTCGATACCTACCTTTTGGTGATGAACCCCAGCGACACCAACCTCCCGGTGGTGGTGACCTTCTGCCGGCCCGACGGCACCACGGTGGGGCAGCCTATGATGGTCGGCGCGCACAGCCGCGCCAGCCTGAAGGTGAACCTGGTGCCTAACCTCTCCAGCTCTGAGTTCTCCATCCGGGTGGATACGGGCGGCCCCGCCATCGTCGAACGCGCCATGTACTTCAGCATCCCCCGCTGATGGGGTCTGCCCCGGACATGGGACATTTTCTTTGGTCATCACAACGTGCGTATACGACGGTAATGGATACTAGCGTTACATACGGGCGTAGCCTATATGGAAACCCCTGCCTGGGGAACTACGGGGTCGGTCGGAGCGACATCGCAAGCGGCTGAAAAAGGGCTGGCAAGCCCGGCGAGCAAGGTGCTCGGAGGAGCTTGCGACGACGACCAGCCTTGTCGCCGGGTAGAGAAGGTTTCACTCAGCCGCGCGTGCGGAGCGGAGACCGTTACCCCTAGGCCCCAGGCCGAAAATGGGAGAAATGTCCCATGTCCGGGGCTGACCCCGTCAGACCTCGGGGCTGACCCCGTCAGACCTGCAACTTGAGGAGCCCGCCCATCGTCTATAATCCAAGGTGACGCAGGCTAGCGGAGAGAATAAGAATAGGGATAAGAAAGAACGTGTTGGAAGAGCGAGGTCGATGGATTGATCTGTTCGAAGTGCGGTAGTTATCAGCCTGACAGGGCCAAGTACTGCGGTATGTGTGGTGAGGGTCTCTCCCAGGAAGGGCTGATGGAGAGCTTCCTCAAGGACGATCCCGAGCATGAAATAGTCTTGCCCCGCCACCGCAGTTTCTGGTTCTACATGGCTATTACGGGCATCGTCATCCTGGCCCTGGCTGTCTTCGCCGGCGCAGGCTATCTCGTCTATAGGATCGCCTGGGGGGAAAACGAGGCTAAGAACGACGGCGGCGAGGTCGTGGATATGAACCAGGACTACACGGACCCGGAGCTCGGGTTCACCATATCCTATCCCGAGAACTGGTCGCTGGAGCTGGGATCCCCGGCTGAGAACGAAATCGCCGCGCTCACCCTCAGCCTGAGCGCGCAGAAGAACATGGAGCTCCGCGTGTATCAACTGGACCCGGTGATATCCATCGGGGGCATCGAGGCCATAGAGGAGTACCTGGTCGAGGACGCTACCGGACGCATCATCGCCCTGGGCGGCCAACCGGGCTCCAGTGAAGCCTCGCAGCCGAAGAACGTCCAGACGGGCTACGGCCAGGAAGGGACGTCCACATCGGCGACGGGCGAGAAGACAGCACCGGATGAGACGGATGAGACCTTGACCGACGAGATGTTCACTTCCACCCGCATCTCCGGCCTCCCGGCCTTCTATACCGAGTTCACCGCCAACATCATGGGCGAGGAGACCAAGTTCCTCCTCTACTACATCGTTGCCGGAGACTATATCTTCGTCTTCCAGGCCCGCTCCCCGGCGGGAGAATATAAGGACGCGCGCCCGCAGTTCTACTCCATCACGGGTTCCTTCAAGTGGGAGCAGATCCTGGAGGAGCAGGCCCCCGACGAGACGCCCGATATAAGCAGCACATGGGCCCCTGTGATAACCTTGTGCTGATGCTGAGAGCAGCGGGAAGACAGCGCGTGACCTACGGGTCGCCCATCCCCGGCAGGGCTGAGAAAGGGAGGTGGCGCAATTGCGCATCGTAGTGACTGGCGGAGCGGGATTCATCGGTTCCAACATCGTGGACACCCTTCTGGATGAAGGGCACGCGGTGACGGTCGTCGATAACCTGTCCACGGGCAAGTTCGACAACCTCTACAACGTGAAAGACGCCGCCAAGGAGAACCGTTTCTCCTTCCTGCACACCGATATCCGCGACGACGCCCTGGTGGCAGCCTTCAAGGGAAGGGAACAGGACGCAGTCATCCACCTGGCCGCCCAGCCCGACGTGCGGGTCTCGGTGAAGAACCCGGTGTTGGACGCGGAAGTGAACGTGCTGGGCACGCTCAACGTGTTGCAGTTGGCGGTGGAGAACGGCGTCAAGCGCTTCATCAATACCAGTTCGGGAGGATGCGTCTACGGCGAGCCCGATTCCATCCCCGTGGCCGAGGAATCGCCCAAGCGCCCCGATTCCCCTTACGGGGTGAGCAAGAACGTGGCCGAGAAATACATCCGTTACTACGAGCGCACGCGGGATATCTCCTGCTGCACCCTGGCTCTGGCCAACGTGTACGGGCCGCGCCAGAACGCCTTCGGCGAGGCGGGCGTGGTGGCCATCTTCATCGGCAAGATCCTGGCCGGTGAAGAGTGTCTTATCTTCGGGGACGGCGAGCAGACCCGCGACTTCGTCTTCGTGGAAGACGTCGTGGACGCCTACCGCGCCGCGCTCTCCAAGGGCGACGGGGAGTTCATGAACATCGGCACCGGTGTGCAGACCTCGGTGAACGAGCTCTACAAAGGCATCGCGGAGATCATGGAATACGACATCGAGGCCGGATACGCGCCGACGCGGGAGGGCGAGCTGGACCACATCGCGCTCGACGCGGCCAAAGCGTCGAAGGTGCTCGGCTGGAAACCACGCACCTCTATGGAGGAAGGGCTCTCGCGCACCGTGGAATGGTATCGCCAGAACCTGCGGAGGTAATCTTTGCCCTTTACCGACCTTCATTCCCATATACTTCCAGGCTTCGACGACGGCGCCTCCGACGACGGGGAATTCCTGGAGATGGCCCGGGTGGCGGTGCGTGGTGGCACCGCCCGCATAGCGGCCACCCCCCACTACGACCTCGAGAGCCCCGGCCTTACGTTGGAGGCTGTGCTCACGGCGGTTGAAGGGCATCGCGAGCTGCTGCGGCGGGAGGGCATCCCCTTGGAGCTCATCCCGGGAGTGGAGGTGCGGGTGAACGCCGGCCTCTACCGCCTGGCCAGGGGGGACGGGAGCCTGGGCCGCCTCAGCCTGGGAGGCAGTGGAAAATACCTGCTGAGCGACCTTCCTCTCATTGACATGCCCACGGCGACCGCCGACATCCTTTTCCAGGTGCAGCTGTGCAGGTGCGTCCCCATCCTCGCCCACCCGGAGCGCAACCGCTATCTCACGGCGAGGCCCGAGGCGGTGAGGGAACTGGTGGAGCGCGGGGTGGAGGTCCAGGTCAACTCCGGGAGCCTGGAGGGGTTGTACGGCAAAGCAGCCCGGCACAGCGCGTTCGCCCTGCTCGACGAGGGCACCGCTCGCCTGGTCGCCTCGGATGCCCATGCGCCCAACGGCCGCAGTGCCGACCTGTCGGGAGCAGCCCGCATCATCCGGGAGCGGCTGGGGGAGGAGGCGGCGCGTATCCTCCTCGAGGTGAACCCCGAGCGGGCACTGGCCGGGGAGGACCTGGTGGACGCGGTTGCCGGAATCCCGCGTGGCTCCAGCCGGGGGCGGCTCTTCAAGCGCAGGAGGTCACTGTGAGCGCGGCCCGTGACTGGATCTCCGGGTTCAAGGCGGACCCCCGCCGTTCCGGCATCTTCCTGGACTTCGACGGGACTCTGAGCGACATCGCCCCGGTTCCAGCCGGAGCCAGGCTGCACCCCCGCGCCGCCGAGCTCCTGCCCGGATTGGCCCGCCGCTACCCGATGTGCGTGATGTCCGGTCGCAGGGCCGCGGACGTGGCAACCCTGGTGGGCCTGCCCCACGTCCACTACGTGGGCGTGTTCGGCATGGAGTGGATGGAGGAGGAGCCGTGCATCGATCCCGTGGTCCTTCCCCACCTCCCGACCCTGGACCGTGCCCGCGGGGAGTTGAACGCCGCCCTCCCCGACCTGCCCGGCGTGACCCTGGAGGACAAGTTGCTCTCCGTCTCGCTGCATTTCCGCGAGGTCCCCGACCAAGAGGACCGGGCGGTGGAGTTGGCGGAGGGATTGGCCGTGAACCTGGGGTTGAAGGTCAGGCGCGGCAGGAAGACGGTGGAGCTGCGGCCGCCTGTGGATATCGATAAGGGCACGGTGCTCATCCGCCTGGCCGCCGCCTGGAGGCTCAAGCGCGCCCTCTACGCCGGCGATGACCTCACCGACGTGGACGCTTTCCGCGGCCTGCGCTATCTCATGAAGGAGGGCGGGTTCGACGGCACGGCTATCGCCGTCCTCTCCCCCGAGACCCCCATAGAGCTGGAGGCGGTGGCCGATGTCACCGTCGAAGGCCCCGGCGGCTTCCTCGACCTCCTCTCCCGACTCTAATGGGGCCAGCCGTTCAATCGACACAAAGGGTCAGGCGTACACATGGCTCCACAACTACAGTAGGGCCAGCCCCGAACATGGAACATCCCTCGAAGCAAATCGCTGAGATGGGGTCAGCCGTTCAAACGACACATGTTCATTGATGTTGACAGTAATCAGGATAAAGGTTCCTTGATATGTGTCTTTTGAACGGCTGACCCCATCTCTTGAAAACGTCTACCGGAATGTCCCATGTCCGGGGCTGACCCCGTTACCAGACGAGTTCTTCTGCGTCCTTGGGTTTATGTACCTTGGTTATCTCGGCTATCTCGCCACTGTGCAGGCGCACGGTACGGTCGGCCATCTCCGCGATAGCGGAGTTATGTGTGACCAGGATGATGGTCTGCTTTTCCTTGCGGTTGATGTCCTGCATGACTTTGAGCACACTCTTCCCGGTTTCGAAGTCCAGTTCACCGGTGGGCTCGTCGCAGAGGAGTATCGGCGGGCTCTTGCAGATAGCGCGGGCTATGGCAACCCGCTGCTGCTCGCCGCCCGAGAGCTGGCTGGGGAAGTGGTCGGAGCGATCGGCGAGGCTCACCATCTCCAGGGCTTGCATGGACTTGTCACGCGTGTTATCCTCCACCAGCTCCAACGCGAACTCCACGTTCTCCAACGCGGTCAAGGTGGGGATGAGGTTGAAGAACTGGAAGATGAACCCGATCTGGGTGCGCCGGTAATTAGTGAGACCCTTGTTGTCCAGGTGGGATATATCCTGCCCATTGATGGTTAGTTGTCCCTCGGAGATGGTGTCCATCCCCCCGATGAGGTTGAGCAGGGTGGTCTTCCCCGAGCCGCTGGGACCCAGGATGATGATGAACTCTCCCTCCTCGATAACCAGATCCACGTTGCGCAGAGCCTTGACCTCGAGCTCGCCCATGGGGTAGGTCTTGCACACCCTGTCGAAGACTATCAGGTCTCTTCCGTTATCTCCCGGATTTACCAACCAGGTCCCTCCTCGTCCTCTTTCCCGTCAATCAACCGACTGAAGCTCGACGATGCTATGCCGCCAAACCTCGCTACATGATACACCATACCTTATCTCGACTGGTATGAGTGCAACCCTTAACGGGCAACCGGCGGGATTTCAATGCCTGGGGATGTGAGCCCAGGCACGTTCCAGGCATGCCCCCTGGACTCAGCTCTTCAGGAGGATGTGCAAGAAGCGCAGGTAGTCAAGGAGATGGCGCGTGGAGAGGAAGTTGCGGCGTACCTTGTCGTGGCCGGCGTCCCCCATACGCTGGGCGGTCGCGGGGCTCTCCAGCAGCAGGCTCACCTTCTCCGCCGCCTCGCCGATGTCCTCCACCAGGAACCCGTTGACGCCGTCGTCCACCTGCAGCAGTATCCCCCCTACCTCCCCGGCCACCACGGGCTTGCGCTTCCACATGGCCTCGGCGACGGTGAGCCCGAAACCCTCGCGCAACGATTTCTGGAGCACTACCGTGGACATGGCCTGGAAGGCGCTCACCTCCACGTTGCCGATCCCCTGCTGGTTGGAGAGCAGGAAGATGTCGGGGTCGCCGTCGCTGTACTGGAAGGTCTTTTCGTAGTAGTGCCATCCCTCGGGATCGTCGTCGGCCATGCTGGCCAGGTACACCAGCTGCAGGTCGTGGTGGCGGCGCTTCACCTCGCGGTAACAGTCCACCAACCCCAGGGGGTCCTTCCAGGGGTCGAAGCGTGAGACCTGGAGCATGATCGGCCGGGCCTCGTCCACGCCGTAGCGGCGGGCGATGTCCGACTGCACCCGCTTCTCGGGGATGATGTTCTTGGCGCTCAGGGGGTCTATGGAGGGCGGGATGAAGGCCAGGCAAGGCACACTGATAGGCGACTTTATATATTTGTCCATGGTGAAAACGGCTCCGTCGTAGAGGTCGATGTAGTCCTCGAGGAACTCCCAGGCATCGTCACACGCGAAGGTGGTGTCTATATGGCAGCGCCATATCCACTTGCCCTTGCGGGCCTTTGTGCCCTCCGCCGCGGCGATCATCGCGCAGGGCTGGGGGTCGTGCACGATGACGAAATCGTATTCCGCGTTGAAATCGGTCGCGTTCTCGTCGCATATCGTGAGGTACTTAGCCTTCATCTCGTCGGTGATGGGGATCTCCATGCCCTGCAGGGCGTTGTGGAAGAGCTTGGTGATGGTGAAGAAGTCGGGGTCTCCCTCGATGAGGTGCCACTCCGCCTCCAGGCCGACACTGCTCATGAGCGGCACCAGGGTGTAGAGCATCTCGGCCACCCCGCCCCCGTGGGCCGTGCTGTTGATGTGCGCCACCCGCGCGCCCTTGAGGCCTTTCGCCAGGGACAGGATCTCGTCCAGCACCTCGTCGCCGGCGATGCCTCGGTACTGCTCTATGTTCCTCGGCTGGACCGGCACCCTGGGCAGCATATGTTCCTTTCTCAACCGCCTATGGACCTAAAGCCCACCAACCAAGTCCCAATGCCATTTTAACAGAGGTCAGGGCGTCTGGGGCCAGCCGACCTGAGACAAGAGGGAGGCCCGGCCTTGTGCCTGAGATGCGTATCACACGTCATCGCGAGCCAGGCTGACCGAGAATAGTGCGCGAGGCCTTTCATCAAGCCTTGGGGTCAGCCCTCCACATTCCACATAAACCAGAAAAGGCCCTGCTTGCCACATAT
>Ga0315277_10009168_pt1 | contig 12669 bp, 13 predicted proteins | sample YL17G05_15_MG_FD_203695 | JGI IMG/M metagenome (GOLD analysis project Ga0315277, IMG submission 203695) | Sediment microbial communities from Yellowstone Lake, YNP, Wyoming, USA - YL17G05_15 | ecosystem: Environmental > Aquatic > Freshwater > Lake > Sediment | place: USA: Wyoming | collected... | reverse complement strand
TGCGAGAATTGCCGGTTCATTGCGAATTTGCGAAAGAGGACGGCAGATCTGATTATTAAGGCAAAGAAGTTGGCATGATAGCAAGGAGCTAACCTTATGGCAGAACAAAAAATGGCTCACGCAACCGAGGCTACTAACCTTGCCGACATCCTGGAGAGGGTCTTGGATAAGGGCATTGTGATTGCCGGGGATATCAAGATTCAACTTGCCGACATCGACCTTCTGAACATCAAAATAAGGCTTTTGATTGCTTCGGTGGACAAAGCCATGGAAATGGGGATAAACTGGTGGCAGCAGGACTCCTATTTGAGCTCAAACGCGACCAGGACCGACCTTGAAAAAGAGAATAAAGAGCTGAAGAAGAGATTGGAGCGCAACGAAGAGCTTAAAAAGCGGCTCGAACGCGCTGAAGTCAAGGCAACATGAGAGGAAAGGTGGATGAGAACATTGATTTATGTTCCAATTATTCATACCGGGGCCGACCTTGGTTCCATGGCAAAAGATGTGACCAAGAGAGGCATCGCGCACCTGGGGGAGGAAATTTGGGCAAAGCATAGAAGAACCGTAGAAGGCTTTTGGGATGTCATATCCGATTATTTTGACTCCATTGACGCACAGGGGGTGAAAATATATCAGGATGGAATGATTGCTGATGGTGAAATCGGGCTGAGAATAGTTGAAGACACTGCTAAAGCCGGAAGCAAGAATTACCAGCTGGTCTCAAGGCTTCTCGAAAGAGGAGCTTCTTTGGTTAAGACTGAGGATTATAAGCTGGTCAAGGAGGAATACGATAGACTTCTTGCTATAACGCAGGCAAACTCACAGATATGGAAGATAGTCGCACTCATAAAATATAGGTTGGCCAAGACTACCCTCTTGAACAAGAGAGATGCTTTCATCGCCAAGAGAATAGATCAAACGCTTGAGCCTGGCGAGAAGGGAATTATTTTTATCGGCGCTTACCACGGGGTCAAAAACAGGCTGCCTAAAAGCGTTCACATTACGGAGGTAAAAGATACCCAAAAGGTCAGGAGATACCAGAGTTTATTGCCTTATCATAATAAGTATAGAGAACAGTTTGACGAATTGGGCGCATATCTTGTTTCAGAGATAGACTCTGATGGCCAACGCTGTTCCTGACCGTTCGTGGCCCGTGAAAGAGTGATCCGTTCGATCTATCCCGCCGGAGTACGCCATTGCGAAGGAGCCGTAGGTCCGCCAGTGGCAGACGGCAATCTCCGCCCCTTCGTCTGCCACAGCCTCCAAAACACCAACCAACACCGCGCAAAAATATTTTCAAAAAATCCGAAAAACTCTTGAACATCTGTATAGCTTAGGCTATACTACGATATATGGTGAGTAGCTGAAAATGCGACCGTAGCGAGCAGGTTCAGCGAAACAAGTGAAGACAGGAAGTTGGGATGCGGCGATGTGTGAGTAATACCCATCGTTCTGAAGTGGCTTCCTGATGTTTCGCAAGAAGGGATGAACAAGAGCAAGTAAGAAAAGCAGGATAGAAAGGAGGCAAATGCAGAGGTAGTCTGTTTTGCTCGCTTTGCAGGCCGTCTGCAAAGTAAATTAGGTTTATCGAAGCATCAGAATTTGGAGCTTTGGTCGATGGCGAACGGCATCGCGTTCCAACAGGTTTTTGAGTTCTTTGAGAAACACGGCTACAAGCTATACGGCCTGTGGCTGCCCTATCGGGTATTCCGAGACCCGGACGACCCGGAATTGGGACCTTGGTTTGTTCCGGTGGAAGATGGGAAGGTTTCTTCAGAGGATTTCGAGAAAATAAAAGAATTCTTTAGCTAAGGGCGATGTCGTATGGAGCCTAAAGACCTGAAAGAGATTCTAACCCCGGCCGTTTTGCGCAAGGCTGAGAAGCTTGTGGACGGCTACAAAATAGTCATTGAGCCGCACAAAGAGGCCGGATTTGTCGGTAGCGCTGTTGAATTCCCTACGGCCTTTGCCAAGGGCAAGACACGCGAGGAGTGCCTCAAAGCCACAAAAGAGGTCCTCACCGCCGCCGTAGCGACGATGATCCATCTCGGAGGGACCCCGCCCGCTCCGGCATCGGCTCAACGCCGCACCAACCAAGTCAATGTCCGCCTGACCCCCGCGGAAAAGGATATGATGTCCAGAGCTGCCGCTGAGAACGGGTTCAAGGGCCTCGGAGACTTCCTGCGAGCCACGGCGATGACCTCCGTAAAATCCGCTCTTAAGCACCTTCCATCGGGGTGCGATTCACGTTTGTAGGTAGCTTTATGCCGCCAGGGGCTTCTGCTGCCAGAATGACTCCCATTGTCCATTGAGCCAGCATATCCGCAGGGCCAGTGTGGCCGAGGAGCCGGCACGAGTCCAGATCATCCCTGACTGCTTCAGCCGCTTGCCTACTACATCCCGCAAGGGATGGCTTGCGCCATGCTTGCACGCCCCCTCGACCGCCCCTGAGCCAATGTCGTATCCCTTGCCACGAAACACGTCATAACGCATCTGCTCCTCGTTGACCGAAATATACCTGCACAAACCCTCCAACGCCTCCCGCTTGCCGCCGCGATGACAGCGACACTGCTCCCGCAGGTCCTTCAGCAACAGGCGGGTCTGCCCATCCCACAACAGCGACAGCCGCTGATGTACCCAACGTTTCGTCGCGTCCGTCCCCTCCCCAAACAATACCCTGCCGCACTCCCACACATGCTCACTGGCGTGATACCAGTCGATAATGAAGACCGCCCGATGAAAATGTCGCTCACGCTCACTGCGAACCCACCCGGCCCCATCCCCCAAATAAACTACCTCGAGGGCTTCCCGCAGCCCACACCGACATCCGGTTAACCACACCTGCCAGCCAAACTCCTGCGAGTTGCAGAAACGACCTACATAGCATTTGTGCTGCCGCAACCACTCATCGTACCAGTAGATACACCCCGTCTTGGCCTCGTGCCAACCATCCTGCTCATGAACGGTCGTGCCATCAACGCTAACGTACAGACGCGCCGGCTGAACCTGCGAACGCGGAATCTCCCGTTGCATGCGAAAACCCTCCACCTCTTTGTCTTGCTGTTTAATAGACACCGTGCCAACCTGATGCACAACCCGCTCCACAGTCGTATCTGAAACATCCTCTGCATACAAACATCCCACCTTTCTGGAGACCTCGGCGAAACTGTCATCTACCGCTAACAGACAACAGACCTTAGCCAGAGCCGGGCTCAGTTGCTCGGTGCCTAAACCGCTGGCTTCATCGTAGGGTACATTGCTTCGGCCACACTCGGGGCAACTATAGTAGGCCCGCTGGACCGTAATCCATCCGAACACGGTGTGGATAGCTCTCGGCCGATGGCCTACAAACCGCATCCACCCGCCACACGTACAAGCTACGTGGGGGCCTTCATAGCCATTACGACCCCGATCCACCAGACGCTGTAACAATCCCACGCCCAGGGATTTGAGCACCGCGCCGACCGATTCCTCCAACTGCCCCAAGTCCCACCGAACCAAAGCCAATTCTTCGGCACACGCCTCTTCCAATTGATTGAGAATCCTGGTATCCATATATGTGCCCTTCATTTGTAGGTCAATAAGATGTTTCTTAAACCCTTCTATCCTACTTGAAGGGCATCCTTTTTCTACCTACAAACGTGAATCGCACCCGCTCCATCGTGATTTTTCAAAAAATCCTTGCCTTTTCGCCTACAACTCGATATAGTGTTGTTTTTCGTATCTTAAGAGCGAAAGCGAGGTACGAGACTTGTCCCGAGGTCGTTAATCGGGGCGCCGAATATGACGTATGAACACAGGAGATATACTCGTGAAGACTGAAATACTAGATTCCGTTGAGAATAAGAGCCTGAAGGACAACATCCCGCACTTCGAGATCGGGGATATTGTCGATGTCCACTGCCGAATCAAAGAGGGCGAAAAGGTCCGCACTCAGATATTCAACGGCACCGTCATAGCGCGCCGCGGTCGTGGAATCAATGAAAACTTCACCGTTCGTCGAATAATCGGCGGCGAAGGTGTCGAGCGAATCTTTCCGCTTCATTCCCCGAACGTCCTCGACATAAAGCCCGTCAGAAGCGGCAAGGCGCGAAGAGCGAAGCTCTACTACCTGCGCAAGCGAACGGGAAAAGCCGTCAAGCTGACGCATCGTCATAGCGACCACACCGTCAGCAAGTGATATTCGTAAATGGCAGATCGGCGCCGGATATGCTTCTTAACCGCAGCAGGCTCCTTGCCGACAGAGAATCGCTCGGCCGATGGGGCGAAAAGCGCGCCGAGAAATTCCTCAGAGCAAGGGGGTTCAAGACCCTGACCCGCAATTTCTCCTGCAAGACGGGTGAAATCGACCTGGTTATGGTCGATACCGACACGACACTGGTCTTCGTCGAGGTCCGAACCAGGGCCGACGAGCTCTTCGGCCCGCCGGAACAATCGGTCACCCCTTCCAAGAAGGCCAAGTTGGCCAGAACGGCACGCTACTTCCTCGCATCCCACGATATAGGCGACCGCCCCTTTCGATTCGACGTCGTCGCAATAGTCCTGCCCCCCAAGGGCCCGGCCCGAGTAGAGCACTACGAAAACGCCTTCGTGCCATAAGCAAAGTGCCGGCACCCCGGCACAAGTATTCTGCTGGTGAGCGTTCACGCAAAAAAACGGGATTTCTGGCTTATCAGAGCAGTTTTTGTCATCCAACAAGGGTTTTTCTCACAAATTTTTTATGAAATAGATTGACAAATCGCTCATAACGGGCTTAAAATCTGTGCATTTACTGCGTGAACGCTTACGAAATCCTATACTGTTTTTTGTTCGTTGCCTCTACAATAGGCGTCGTTATCGGCTGAGAGAACCTTGCTATCAGGCAGCCAAATATGCGAAAGCTAATCTCGAACAGCCTTTTATGCTCGTTTCTGTTTGCAGGGGCCGTGCTTTCCGCGACGCTTGCCCTCGCTGCTGATCGCCCAGCAAATCAGAAACCGATCTGGCTGGTAGTGACAAGACCGGCATTCGAACAGGCTGTTAAGCCTCTCGAGCAGAAGCGAATACAAGATGGCTTTGAGACCACCGTTTCCACCCGGACTATCGCCGAGGCAATAGCCGCTCTCAACCGCCCCCCCGCATTTCTACTGCTCGTGGGCGATTGTCAGCCCGGAGAGGAAGAACAGCCCTGGTACGTCCCCACACAAACGCGGGAACTGTACCGATGGCGAGCTTTTCAAAGAAAGGACTTCGCCTCCGACGTCCTCTGGGGCGATTTCGACGGCGACCTAATTCCCGATATCCCCGTCGGCAGGATTCCCGTCCGCACAACCGAAAAACTCAACCTCATCATTAGCAAAATACTGACATTTGAGAGCAACCAGCCCGGACCGAACGACCTTCGGCTTCCTGTTTGGGCCGGTTCAGCATCGTATGACAATCCGGTTTTAAATATGATGGCCACCCATTTGCTGGTAGGTTCCGTCAAAACGAAAGCTCCCCTTTGGGTGCAGCCGTGGCTAATGTCGGCGGACCCGAGCCACCCCCTATGCGGTTGGCTGCCCGATCAGGGAGCGGTTTTCACGAGACAGTTGAAGCGAGGGGGACTTGCCGCCGTCCTTATCGGCCATGGCTGGGATACATACTTCACGGTGATGGGGTCCCAGAATTTGGTATATACCGCCGACCAGGCCGCCAAGGTTTTGGGAACCGGCGGCCCCGGCCCTCCGATGGTGATCATTGCGTGCCACACCGGCCGGTTCGCAGAGCGGGAGGATTGCCTTGCAGAATCGTTACTTTTGATGCCGGCCGGTCCGGTGGCTGTCATCGCTGCAACCACCGAGTCACAAGAGTTGACAAATTACTTTGCAGCCCAGGCCCTCTCAGGAGAGTTAGGCCGGCAGAACAAGCGACTCGGCGATATATGGCTTGCCACACAGCAAGAGGCCTACAAGATGCGCGACATTGTCATGGAGCGTGTCCTCTGCGATGCCGACGAGAGAGCCGAAATACCCAAGATACGCCGCGACCATATCCTAATGTATGCACTGCTCGGCGACCCGGCCACACGAATGCATCTGCCTGATCCGCTCTATGCTACTGTAGAATATAGTGCGGGGGCCTGGCAATGGAATGCCCGCAAGCCTCAAGGAGCAACTAAGCTTTACGTGGGATTCCGGCCGCCCGCTCAGAACCTGCCCCAGCGCACAGCCCAAACCGACAAAGAGACCGCACTCAAGCTCTTTGAGGCGGCAAACGATAGCTTCGCTTTCAAACCCGTGGCCGAACTTGCCCCTGACCTGCCCTGGAAAGGTGCGATCACCGAGCAAGGAACGCTTCGCCTCGTCGCCACCGGGCCGGGACAAATCTACGCCGCCGCCTTTGAACTCAAGTCCACAGACCCAACGAACCCGCCCAAATAGAACACTGCAAAAACGCCCTCACACCATAATCTCTGCCCTCTGCGTCTGTCTGCCTCTAAATCTGTAAAACTTCTGTAAATTCCAGCCGAGTGTGGTTACTATGTCCTGTACTTTTGCATCAAATAAGGTAGCTCCACGATAACATGATCAACCTTATGCGCGAAAGGGCCGAATCATGAAAAATGCAGCAGCACTACTTGTATTCCTAACGATACTGTCAAATCCTCTCCCCGCCGATTCGTGGGCGTGGCCCGTCGAAGAGGATTACTATTCCCAAAACAAGGAATTCGTCGCCCACGTCACCCCTGCAAAAGAGGCGGCAAAGGCCAAGCTTGAAATGTTCCAAATCAAGGACACCCTGAGGACGCCGCTGTGGCAGTGCACACTGGGGAATGAAGGTGCCCCGGGATATGTTTTCATCACCGACGACGGGGGATACGCTGCCACTGTAAACGAGAACAACAACCGCGTCCACGGCGGCATGGGCGACTACGTTATCGCCTTCTACACCAAAACCGGGCTGGTCAAAAACTACTCCCTCGAACAAATCTTCCACTACACCGGCCCGCCCAACATGCTCGGAATCTTCGAGCTCGCCCACCTCGTCAGTCGCAGCGTCTCAGGACGCTTCTGGGCCACAATGCCAATGTTCTTCGACAGAAAAGGCGACAAACTCTTCTTTTGTGTCTGGCTATACCGCGGCAAATACTGGCTCGCATGGGACCCCACCACTGGCGACGAAGCCAAAACAACCGACGACCTCAAAGAGCGCTGGAACAATATAGGCCGCAAATGGGCAATCAACGAGGGCATCAGCTCACATTCCTACGGCATCGCCGTCGAATTCCTCACACATCTAAAGAACCCCGAAGACCGCAAACTAATTGAGGCCCTGCTCACCGCCGAAGACAAATTCTATACTCAGCCCATCCACGATTGGAGCTCCCAGGACAAAACGTTCGTCCGTTTCGACTCTACATCCGCAAAACGCTCCGCCGCTGAACAAGCACTTGCCCTCTGGGACGGCAAGCCCCTGACGGAAAAAGACGGCTCTCAGAAATACAACTACCTCGCAACCGTCTCCGGGACCCTCAATCTCCCCCAGCCGCCCCAGCCGGATCAAAGCCGCCTCTGCCTCTACCTCATACCCGGCGAGAAGATCCCCGGCGACTGGTGCGCCAAAGTCCCCATCCACCGCCTGACCACCTATTTCGGGGAGTATTCCTTTCAAGGTTGCCAATGGCCCGGAGCCGAAATCCCCTTTCGCATCCAGGGCGTCACCCCCGGCACATACACCATAAAAGCCGTCTGGGATAGAGCCAAGCCATACACCTTCGGCGACGACTACATAAAAGGCCCGCCCCAACCCGGCGACTGCGAGAGCAAAAACGCCCCGACCATAACCGTCAAAGCCGGCCAGAAAGTCGAAAACGTCAACATCGATTGCACGCACAAGCTAACTGAACAGAGCGGATGACACACACCGTGGACTGCTCTTTGAACTGATCGAGGAATGAGCTATGGAGAACAGAACTTCATTCGCCGGAACGTTTTTGCTCATCGGCTTCGCTGCATTCATATCCTTGCCGTTACAGCCATCATTTTCCGATCCGGCGGGCTCAAACTGCTGGCATCTGAATTCACCCTTACAAGCCGAAAGCAATGCCGACCTCGTCTGCAAAGTCCGCGTCCTGAAGCTGCAACGCGATACTACCTTCAAAGGCAGCCCGGCAAGCCCCGACCAGACCATCCTCAGAGTGATAGCCAAAGCTGAAGTGATCTCAGTAGTAAAGGGCGAATGTCCGGACAAGATCGACATTGAATTCCACTATCCCAAGGACGTCAACAAATTCGTCTCCACGGTGAGACGCAAGTATCCGCGAGTCGCTGATTTTGCCTTCCCTTATTCCAAAGGCACTAATGGAGGATTATCCCCCCTCTCCTGGGACTTTTATGCCAGGCTCAGTAAGGGTGAGGTCGCCCTGGTATTCCTGAAACAATCCGACGACCATTACAAATTAGGCCCTATCCAAAGCAAGGCGAGAGTCCAGCCCAAAAAAGTCCCCTACAATTTGGGGCAGACGCCAAATCTCAAACTCCTCGCCGAGTTTCTCGCCGGCTGTGAATCGGATAACGAGATGGTGAAGCTCCAGGCCGTCGAAGAACTCGGATATCTCGGCCTTGCCATGATCGAAGATCTGCAGCCCGCAACGTCCGACAAAGAATTATTCCACGCAATCGCCTCCGGACTTACCGCCGCAAAGCAGGCACTGGCCAAAACGCGTTCTTCCAAAGACCCCGTAATCAGCAGCGCATCGTTTATATCGAGTTTCCAAGTGGACGATTCGCCCGGCATTGAAGGGCCTCTCAGATTGCTGCAGACTGATCAGGCCCTCTTCGACCCCAACGATTCGACAAAGAAATACGGCATCCGCAGCTTTAGCATACCTGCTCTTCAACTAAGACTCTTGGAGACGATGGACGCAACGACGCGCAGGGCCGTGATAGATCTCAAAGACGGCTCGGTAATCCGACCTCCGGACGGCCGCCCCGGCATTTACAGAGGCGTCCGCAACTTCGACTACGCCAGGTTCTACCGGCTCGCCCTCGATTGCCAGACCGTCAAGAATTCTCCGGAAATGCGCTCCGCCATCGCAAACGTTATCTGGATACGCTGCGAGAAGAGCAGTGTCCCGGAAATGGCTCGTCTGCTCGATGACTCGAACACGTATGCCCGTTTTGTTGCAGTGGGCGCTCTGATGAACTATACTGGCGAAGGTCCCGAACGCCGCGGCTGGGAAGAGTTTGAAAAGGACGACCGGCAGTATATAGAATACTGGAAAAACTGGTGGCAGCAGAATAAAGACAATTTCGCCCCTCTGCAGGTGCCTTAAAATTGACCCCAGCAACCAGCAACAATTGAGGATTACCCACAGTGGAACTGATCGACACTCACTGCCATCTGACATTCAAACCGCTCGATGCGGATGTTGAAACCGTACTCGAACGCAGCAAGGACGCCGGCGTCACCTCCTGGATAACCGTCGGCACAAACCTCCCCGACAGCAAAAAAGCCGTCGAATTCGCAAGCCGATTCGACAATATGTACGCCGCCGTCGGCATCCACCCCCACGACGCCAAAGACGCTGCCCCCGATACGCTCACCCAGCTCCGCGACCTTGCCCAAAACATAAAGGTCGTCGCCATCGGCGAGACGGGCCTGGATTTCCACTACAACTTCTCCAAACAGCCCGACCAGCTCCGAGTCTTCGCCGCACAGTTGCAGCTCGCCGCGGAATTGAACCTCCCCGTCATCATCCACTCCAGAAACGCCTTCGACGAAACGATGGACGTCCTCGATAGCTTCGCCAAATCGGTAAAGAACATCGTCTTTCACTGCTTCTCCGGCTCGCCCGAACAGGCAAAGCAAGTCCTCGACCGCGGTTATTACATCTCCTTCACCGGCGTCGTAACCTTCAAAAACGCCGACCGCACCCGACAGGCCGCCGCCCTCGTCCCCCTCGACAGGCTAATGCTCGAAACCGACTCCCCCTATATGTCGCCTGAACCTGTGCGAAAGCAAAAGATAAACGAGCCTGCCCTGATGACCCACACCGCAAAATTCTTAGCCGACCTCAAAAAAATCCCCCTCGAAGAATTCGCCGCCGCCGTCGCCGCAACCTCGAAAGCCTTCTTCAGCCTCCCCCATCCGCGAACGCAATAACTGCCGGCCCGCACAAATCGCCCCCATCTCCAAAACCATCTCGTCCAAACCCAACAACGAAACAGCCTGATAGACTCGGATAAACCAGGCCTACCAGGCTGTGCGCGCAGCTACTTATGACTTCCACCACCCGCATCCCAACCTCATTATCGGGCAAATCCTCCGCAAAACTTGAACCATTGCCCCTCTGCAATCTCAAATTGACGCGCAGCGTCACCTTGACTGAGCCTGTCCTGAGTCCCGCTAAGGTTGGTCGCAGGGCCGCAGGCAAGTCGAAGGACCTAATCGCCAATCCCCAATCCTCAATCGTCAATCCTACTCTCCCATCGCACTTGACTTTCCCGCCCCAACCGATTATACCAGCGTCCTGTGGACTCAGATTTGCCGGTGTGCCGGTGCGCCGTACGCAACTAAGTGAGCCCCGGCAGTCAAAACAAAATCGAAAATAGTAAATAGTAAATCACGAATGCCAGGCATTTTTGACCAGACTACCGTCTTTCAGGTTCAGCAGGCCAACGACATCGTTGACGTTGTTTCCGAGCACGTCAGCCTCAAGAAAAAAGGCCGCGAAATGCTGGGCCTCTGCCCGTTCCACGACGACCACCGCCCCAGTATGAACGTCAACCCGCAAAAGCAAATCTTCAAATGCTTCGCCTGCGGCGCCGGCGGCGACGTCTTCAAATTCGTGCAGATGCGCGAAAACCTCACCTTCCCCCAGGCCATAGAAAGGCTCGCCGAACGAGCCAACATAAAACTCGAAACTCGCAAGACCGCGAGATCCGACCCCGGCTCGCCGGAACAAGATGCGAAATCGCAAGTTGACCCCAACAGGCTCGCAAGAGTCAACGCCTGGGCCGCCGAACAATTCGCCAGAAACCTCAACGACCCGTCCAAAGGCAAACTCGCCCGCGACTACCTCGAACAAAGACATATCTCCCCCGAAAGCATCAAAAAATGGCGTATCGGCCTGTCACTGCCTTCCGGCGACGACCTCATCAACGCCGCCCGCGCCAAAAAAATCCCCGCCGACCTGCTCGAACAAGCGGGCCTGGTAACCGCAACCGGCCAGGACAAATTCGCAAACCGTCTGATGTTCACCATCACCGACGTCACCGGCCGCGTCATTGCCTTCGGCGGAAGAACTCTCGACGACACCGGCGCAAAATACATCAACTCGCCCACAACCGTCCTCTTCGACAAGAGCAATTCCCTCTTCGGCCTCGAACAAGCCCGCCACCAAATCGTCTCCACCGGCGCCGCCGTCGTCGTCGAAGGCTACACCGACGTCATAATGGCCCACCAGTTCGACTGCACCAACGTCGTCGCATCCCTCGGCACCAGCTTCACCGCCGGCCACGGACGAATTCTGCGACGCTACGCAAAAGAAGTCGCCCTCGTATTCGACAGCGACGTCGCCGGCATCGAAGCCGCCAACCGCGCACTCGAAGTCTGCCTCGCCCAGCGTATAGACATCAAGCTCGCCTCCGTCCCACAGGGCAAAGACCCCTGCGATTTCATCCTCGCCGCCGGCAAAGACGCCTTCGACAAGCTCCTCAGCCAGGCCGTCCACGTCCTCCAGTTCAAATGGGATAGACTAACCGAAAAATTCGCCGGCGACGACACCATGGCAGGCAAGAGAGCCGCCCTCGAAGAGTACCTCCAGGCAATCGCCGTCGGCTTCTCCGCGGGCAACATCTCGCCCGTAGAGACCGGCATAATCGTAAACCGAATCTCCTCAATCGTCGGCCTCGACAAAAAACAGATAAACCGCGAGCTAAATACCCGCATCACCCGCGCCGCAAGGTCCGCATCATACGGCGCCGAAAATCAGAAAGTCGCCGCCATCGACCTCGGCCAGGGCCTCTTCGCCGCCGTTCAGAAAGAAATCCTCGAAGTCATCCTCAACGAACCGCGATTCTACAGGCAAATAAAGGGCAAAATCGAGCCGGATGACTTCGACGTCCCCCTCTTGAAACAAACCGCCCAATTGCTCTTTCAAATGTGCGACGCCACAACCGATGTCACGCTCGACAGGGTACTCGCAAGCGCCGAATCCATAGAGCTTGCTATGTGCATCACCGACCTCGCACAGGCCGGGGATGAAAAGGGCAACCTCGAAAAACGTCTCAACGACGCCCTCGCCGTCTTCGCCCGTCACGCCCAAAAAGCCGCCCCCCTGCCCGCCGGCCCTGACCCTGCCCGAAGCGCCAACCCAGACGCTTGCCCTGAGTCTCGTCAAAAGAACGAAAACGACTTCCTAAAACGCATCTACGAAAACGCCCGAAAAGACAACCCCCACAACATCGGCATGACCTAACTCTCCCGTGGCACGCACATCGTAGCACGGGCTTCTCTGCTTCGCGAGCCTGCGTAGCGCTTCGCAGAGCAGGCCAGCCCGTGTTCCTCCCTCTGTCACTCCGACGCCGCACGTCCTTGCGACGGATGGCAACCTCAAGCGAACCTTGGGGATGGCGCCATAACCCCGGGTCATTCCGACCGAAGGCACGATGGAATCGTGCCGAAGCGGAGGAATCTATTCAGACT